>FTCX01000152.1_pt1 | contig 14121 bp, 15 predicted proteins | sample 1639831 | NCBI WGS metagenome assembly FTCX01 (sample SAMEA3914869, study PRJEB12502) | metagenome | biome: forest; material: soil | place: USA | collected 2012-03-12 | depth 0.1 m
TCGGGGTGAGTCGCGAGCAAGCGCTCGACCCAGCGCTCGGCGGCCGCGCGATCGTGGCGCGCGACGGCGAGCTCGATCATCGAGCCGAGGAAGCCCGCGTCGTCGAAACGCAGCGCGGAATAGCGGCTTTCGGCCTCCGCCGCGTCCGTCGTGCGCCCGAGCATGCGCAGCTGCGAGGCGTACATGTTGAGCAGATTGACCGAGCTCGGGTTGCGCGCGACAGCTTGCTCCAGCGTATCGAGCGCCGTGCGCGGCAGGCCCGCCAAGTTGTACAGCTCGACGCGCCCGCGAATCGCGAGCGAATCGTCCGGATCGATCGCCAGCACTTTATCGAAGTAGGGAAACGCATCGCGCCAGTTCGGGCTCGTCCGGCGATCGAGCGCGCGCGCGAGCAACACGTCACGGTTCGGCTTCGGATCGTGCGCCGCGAGCGCTTCGGCTTTTTTGATCCATTCACCCGTCTGGTTGCGATCTTCGGCGAGGCGACCCGCGAGCAAGAGTCGCTTTACCGTCGGCTCCGAGTCAGCGGCTTGCTTCGCGAAATCGCGCGCTTCGTGCCGCGCGGGATCGTCCCCGCCAGTTTCAGCGAGGTAACGTGCGTACGCCTCGAGCGCAGCCGGGTTCGGGTGAGTGCCGGTGACCTGCTTTTGGAACAGCTGAATCGGACCTTCGGGCCCGGCGTGCGCGCGCAGCTTGTCGCTCGGCTTCTTCTTCGCGAACGCTTTGGCGAAGGCTTGGCTTTGCGCGATCTCGTTCGAGAACACGAGCGAAGGATCGGGCGCGCCGTCGGGCGCAGCGACGCGCACGGATCCGACCGGCGATTGATCGTCACCGCAGAGCTTGATCGTGAGCTCGTTCGGTCCGGGCTCGAGCGTCACTTCGGTCGCGGAGCGATCGTAGTCGTGACCGCGATAGGCGGTGTCTTGCAACACGGGCTCGCCGTTCCAAAACAGCTTGAACGAACCGCCCGCGCCCGCCCAGACGCTGAGCTTGCGGTTCGCTTTCGGTGCGCTGACGAAAGTCGTCGCGAACACGCAGATCTTGGCTTCCGGGCGCACGAGCGAGCCGGCATCCAAGTAACCGTAGGGAAACACCGCGGGAACGGCGCGATAGCGCACCGGACGCTCTTTGCCCGTGTACGCTTTGCCCGGCACGATTGCTTGGAGCAGCTCTTGCTCCGGGCCGCTGGGTGTATCGAGCCCAGCCTTGCCCTCGTTGTCGAACGGCCCAACCACGAGCCATTGATCGACGTAACCGAGCGCGCGAATCGAATCACGTGACGCCTTCAAGTCGCCGCGGCGCGCGCGACCGAGCGCGGCGAGCGTGCTCGCATACACGCGGCCCGGCGCGCCCAAGTGCGAATCATGCTCCGCGCTGAGCAGCACTTCTTCCACGTGGGTTGGGTCCGCGCGGTCCCACGTGTTCCAGATGCGACGCAAGGTTGCGTACACTTCCGGACCTTTCGCCTGCTGAAGCTCGCTGCTCAGCTCACGTAGATCGCGGTGAATGCCGGCTTGTCCCGCGGCTGCGTCCGCGGACGAAGCGAGCGCGCCGGCAAGAAACACTGCGCCGAGTAAAAAAGATCTTTTGGCCGGCCTGTTTTCCACTGGCGTAGGTTTAGCGCCTGCCGATCCGGTTGGGCCGGAAATTAGAGATCGATCCGGGCTTCGCCCCTCATTTTCCGGTTCAATGCGCCGCCGGCCGGCCTGTTAGCGGTGACAGCGCGCACGCTCTGCACGCGCTCGCCCGGTGTGCGTGTAGGCAAGGAACAAGCATCGCGTCAGGCGGGTTTACGTCCGCGCGCCGACCGCCGTTGTGATGCTCGTGAAAAGCATACGCCCCGCGGGCAGCGGCAACGAGAGCCCTTGCTGGCTCGGGGTCGGTCATATAGAAGTGATGGCTCAGGTTTCTCGCCCAATTTGAGATAAGGCAGTGCTAGCTCCGAACCGCTTCGGAACGCTAGCGGAGGCTCGCGATGGTCAATCCCCAGATGGTGATGTACGAGGAGGAGTTCAACCAAATCCAGACGGTCGTGGACCGCCTGGTGCGGGAAGCGAACGCCAAAGTCGTCTTCATCGTCGACAAGAACGGTCAGCTCATCGCGGCGAGTGGTGAGGTCGACAACATCGACACCACTTCGCTCGCTTCACTCACGGCCGGCAACATCGCGGCGACGGGCGGCATCGCCAAGCTGCTGCGCGAGAACGAGTTCGCGACTCAGTTCCACGAAGGCGAGAAGGCCAACATCCACATCCAGCTGGTTGGCAACCGCGTGATTCTGGTCGTGATTTTCGACTCGAAATCGAGCCTCGGGCTCGTGCGTTTGCGCGTGAGAAAAGCCAGCGATGAGCTGAATCGCATCTTCGAAGCGCTGCTCAGCAAGGTCTCCGAGCCTGGCAGTGACTCACCGTTCGCCGAGATCACGGACGAGGACATCGACAACCTTTTCAACGACTGAGGCAAACGGGCGATGAGTTTCATCAATTACATGGCCCGTGAGATCAACTGCAAGATCGTCTACTACGGGCCTGGCCTCTGCGGCAAAACGACGAACCTGCAGTACATCTACGAGCGCACGAACCCGGACGCGAAGGGCAAGATGATCAGCCTCGCGACGGAGACAGAACGCACGTTGTTCTTCGACTTCCTGCCGCTTTCGCTCGGTGAGATCCGCGGGTTCAAGACGCGCTTCCATCTCTACACGGTGCCCGGTCAAGTCTTTTACGACGCGAGCCGGAAGCTCATCCTCAAGGGTGTGGATGGCGTGATCTTCGTCGCGGATTCGCAGATGGAGCGCCTCGAAGCGAATCAAGAGAGCGTCGAGAATCTGCGCACCAACTTGGCCGAGCAGGGCTACTCGCTCGAGAAGATCCCGTACGTCATCCAGTACAACAAGCGGGATTTGCCCAACGTCGTGACGGTCGAAGAGCTGCGCTCGCTGATCAATCCGATGAACGTGCCGGACTTCGAGGCCAACGCGCGCAGCGGCGTGGGCGTGTTCGATACGCTCAAGGCCGTGAGCAAGCTGGTCTTGAACGAGCTGAAGCGCGGCGGCTGAAGCCGTTCGCGCGCGGCCGATGAAATCGCCCGCTTCCGGCGAGAAATCCCGCGAAAAGAAGGCGCCGAGTGTGTCGCGCTCGGCGCTCGAAGGGGCGGCCTTGCGCTACCTCGAGCGCTTCGACTGCACGACGTCGAAGCTCAAAAAAGTGCTCGATGAGCGCGTGCGCAAAGCCGCGCGCGCGGGTGACGAAGCGGCGAGCGCGGCGCCAGCGATCATCGCCGAGCTGCTCGAGCGCTATCAATCGTCCGGGTTGATCGACGATCGGCGCTTCGCGCAAAACTTCGCGCGCAGTCAGCGGGAGCGCGGCGCTTCCAAGCGCATGATCGAACAGAAGCTGCGCATGCGCGGTGTTCCGACCGAGCTCGCGTCCGAAGCGCTCGTAACTCCGGATTCGCGCGCGAGCGAATTAGAAGCCGCGCGCGCATTCGCGCGCCGACGAAGGCTCGGGCCACACCGCAAGCCGGAGACGCGGGACGCGTTCCGGCAAAAGGACTTGATGGCGCTCGCTCGCGCTGGCTTCGACTACGACACCGCGTCGCGCGTAGTCGGCAACTCGTCGTCCGAAGACGAATTCTAGCGCGAGCCGGCGCGGCTCACTTCTTCAGGCCGTTGCGGCGGTTGCGGTTCTTCGCCTTGTACTGCGAGCGGAGGAGCTTCGAGCGCTTGCGGTCGAGCTTACGGGGCGTCTTGGTCGGGATGTACATGGGGTCACGGCGTTTAAACCGAAATCCCGAGCCGCGCAAGCGGGCCGAGCCGACGAACGCTTCGACGACTGTGCAAGTGTTCCGTCGCCGGGACGGCAGCGCGCGGCTCAGCCGTTTTTGGCCTGCAGCAGCTTATCGATCAGGCGCGCGGATTCCCCGCTCAGCTCTTTGAACACGACGCCCATGCCGGCTGGATCGGTCTCGACACGCACGACCTCGCCGATGCCTTCGATCGTCTCGATGCCGTCCATCACGACGGTGAAGCGCAAATCCACCTCGGTGCCGACCGGCAGCGGCGTCGTCGTTTTGACGAACGCACCCGAACGAGAAATGTTGGTCACGTATTCTTCGATGAACTGATCGAAGGAGTCGAACTCCTTGTTGATCGTGACGCGTTCGTTCTGGCGTGCGTTCGTCATGTCAGCCTCTAGCGCCGAGCGCTACTTGCCCTGTAAGTCGAACTGCTCGATGTGATATTCGCGGCGCGGATTGAACTCGATCCGGCGCATGTAACGCTTCTCGGCTTCTTGCACCGCGGCTTTTTCTTCGCCTTGCATCAAATCCACGACGGCGGGGTGCGCGTTCACGAGCACGGAGTAACCGGACAGGGTCGAGCGTTCGCGCCGAATTTGCCGCAAAATTTCGTACGCGATCGTCGTGCGTGACTGAATCTGTCCGGTGCCGTCGCAGTAGAAGCACATCTCGTGCATCGTGCGATTGAGGCTTTCGCGCGTGCGCTTGCGCGTCATCTCGAGGAGGCCGAGCTCGCTGATGCGGTTGATCGTGGTCTTGGCCTTGTCTTTGGCGAGTAGGGCTTCGAGCGCGCGCCACACCTTCTCTCGGTTGTGCGACGCATCCATATCGATCAAATCCAAGATCACCAGCCCGCCGATATTGCGGAACCGGAGCTGATACGCGATTTCTTCCACCGCCTCGAGGTTGGTTTTTAGCGCGGTTTCCTCGAGATCCCGGCTGCCTTTGCCGACGTAGCGCCCGGTGTTCACGTCGATCGCCGTGAGCGCTTCGGCTTGATCGATGATCAGGTAGCCGCCGCTCGGGAGCGGCACTTTGCGGCTGAGCGCGCGCGCGATCTCGTCCTCGATGCCGTAGGCGTCGAAGATCGGCTCGTCACCGCTGTAGTACTGGATGTCCTTCACGCGCGTGGGCATGAACATCTCGACGAAGCGAACCAGGCGCAGGTACTGCTCCTTGTCGTCGATCACGATGCTCTCGATGTCGTCGGTGAAGAGGTCGCGCGCGGTCTTCAGCACCAAATCGAGCTCGGTGCAGAGCACGGCGGGCGCCTTCGCGCCGGCTTTCTTCTTCGACACGTCCTCCCACAGCTTCACCAAGTAGCCGATGTCCGCCTTCAGGGATTTTTTGGTCAAGCCCTCGGCGACCGTGCGCACGATGATGCCGCCGGTCGCGGGCTTCATCGGCTCCACGACATCACGCAACCGCGCGCGCTCGCGCGCCGAGCCGATGCGCTTCGACACGCCGACATGCTCGACCGTGGGGAGGTACACCACGTAACGACCGGGCAAGGACACGTGGCTCGTCACGCGCGCGCCCTTCGTGCCGATCGGCTCCTTCGAGATTTGCACGATCACCTCGTCGCCCTCTTTGACGACTTCGGTGATCGGCACCGAGCGCGAAACGCGGCTCGTCGGTTTGCCGTTGCTGCCGGCGCGGCGCTCGCGGTCGCGACCTGAGCCCGGGCGCGCGTTGCGATCCTTGCGGTCTTTGCCGCCGCGCTCGCGTCCGCTGCGGGCTTCGGTGCGCGGCGCGATTGCGGCGCTCGCACGCGCAGCGACAGCGACGGCGGCGCCGTTCACGCGCTCTTCTGCGGGGCGCGCGGCGCCCGGCGAAGACGCAGCTTCCGCGCCTTCGCGATTGCCACCGCGGCGACGACGGCGGCGTCGGCGACGTCGCGTGCTTTCGTCGCCCGGCGCGTCCGCGCTCGCGGCGCCGGCATGCTCGCCCTCGCCGTCGTCGGGTTCGCCTTCTGCCTCGGTGTCGCCCTCGCCCTCGCCTTCGGTGAGCGCTTCGACGGCTTCACTGACGACCACGATTTCCGCGCTGGTCGCGGCCCAGCCGGCGTCGACGTCGGGCTCGACGCTGGTCTCGTCTTCCTCGGAGTCGTCGCTCTCGTCTTCTTCGCCCTCTTCTTCTTCCTCTTCCTCTTCTTCGGCGGCGCCAGCGTCGACTTCAGCGGCGGGTGACTCTTCGTCCTCGTCGTCTTCGTCATCCTCGGCTGCGACTGCGGAGGGCGCGCTCGCGACGATCACTTCGTCTTCGTCATCCTCGTCGTCCTCATCGTCCTCGTCGTCGTGGCTGTGTCCGTGTCCTTCGACCGAGCCGGCGCCGTGACGCTTCCCACCCTCGCCCTTGGAGAAGCGTTCGGCGTCCTCGTGGCGCCGAGAACCCGATAAATAGGCTTCGAAATCATCCGGACGGATCAAATCTTCGACGTGTAAAAACGCCGCGCGCTCCATGCCGACGTCGATGAACGCCGCCTGCATGCCAGGGAGCACGCGCGTCACGCGGCCGAGGACGATGTTGCCGACGGTGCCGCGAGCGGCGGCGCGCTCGATCTGCAGCTCGGCAATGATGCCCTCTTCTATGAGAGCGACGCGGGTTTCACGGATGTCACAATTGATGACGAGAGTATTTCGAGGCATGGCTTTCGAGGTGCCACGTCACAAAACCCCTGAATTTCTAGCGCGAACGCGAGGCAGACAGAATCAGCGCGGAGTGCGGGAAACGACTCGGCTCGTGAGCGGAGTCGTGCCGGACCGCGAAGCGAATCGCCGCAGAGCACCACCGTGACCCGGAAAAACCGGTAGGGGCGCCGAGCGTTGCGACAGTCGAGCTTGCGTGCGGTGGCAAGACACGGGGATCTTGGGAAGGGCGGAGGTAGGAAAAAAGTTCATTTGCGGGTGGAGCGTCTCCACCCCGCGGGCCCACACGGGCCAACTGCCCCTGTCACTCCCGGGACATTCCGGATTGACTGGACAGCGTCGCTTCGCGACAAGCCACGTCACCATGAGCGGAGCAGTCCGTCAAGGGCCGGGAAGTATTTGAAAGCACCGGGAAAAATGCTTGGCTTTCCGGCCGGATACAAGCGTTCGCCCGCCAACCTTTGCCCGACGCGGACAATCTTTGACCGGGCGCGCGCGGACTCGAGGCGATACTGAGCAGGCGTGACTACCTCGTTTTTGGTCCTCGACATCGAGACCGTGCTCGATCCCGAGCTGCCCATCCAAACGGGTGACGCCGAGCGGCTGCCCGCGCCGCCGCATCACAAAGTCGTCGTGCTGGGCGCGTTGCTGTTCGACGCGGCCTACGAAGTGAAGCGCATCGGCGTGATCAGCGAGCTGAAAGAGGAGGCCGGCATCCTCGAAGACTTTGCGCGCATGCTCGAAGAGCGACGCCCGTGCATCGTGACGTTCAACGGGCGCGGCTTCGACATGCCGGTGATCGCGACGCGCTGTCTGCGCTACGGCATCCCGTTCCGGCACTACTATCGCTCACGCGACGTTCGCTATCGCTTCTCGGCCGAAGGGCATTTGGATTTGATGGACTACGTCGCTGACTTCGGCGCAGCCAAACCCGCGAAGCTCGACATCGTCGCGAAGCTGTGCGGGATGCCGGGCAAAGTCGGGATCGACGGCAAAGACGTGGGGCCACTCGTGCACGCCGGGCGCATCCAAGAAGTGCGCAACTACTGCTTATGCGATGTGGCGCAAACGGCCGGCGTGTTCTTGCGCGTGCAATTGGTCCGAGGCGAAATTGATCGCGATCGTTACTTGAGCGCGATGCGTGGCTTGATCGCACAAATCAAAAACGATCCGCGACTCGCGCCAGTCGCCGAAGCGCTCGACGAGCGTCGCTTGTTGCTGGACACTGATCCGGAAGCTCCACCGGCGAGCTGATCGCTCAGCGCGCTCCTCGCTTCTTTTTTTCTTTCGCGACAGCGGCGCGACAAGGGCGTCGGTCGTCAGTGGATCAGTCGCAAACCCGAGGAGAACCCATGTCCCTCATCGAGAAACACAGCAAGCACAAAGCCCCGAAGCTCGAGTCTGCTCAAGTGGAAGCGCTGCTCGCGCAGGTCGCGGGTTACAAGCTCGACGATAAGCGCGCGCAGATCAGCAAAGAATATTCATTCCCCGATTTCTACGAGACGATCGCGTTCGTGAACGCGCTCGCGTACATCGCCAACCAGGAAGATCATCACCCGGACCTCGCGGTGAGTTACGGCAAATGCAAAGTGAGCTTCAGCACGCACGATGCGGGCGGGCTCACCGAAAACGACTTCATTTGCGCCGCGAAGGTGAATGCGTTGATTCGCGCCTGAGCGCGCGCGGCGAAGCTCAGGGCTCGCGATAGAAACGCGGCACGCGCCGGGAGATGTCGGTCAGCACTTCCCACGGGATGGTGCCGAGCGAGCTCGCGATTTCTTCGGCCGAGATTTCGTCTTGGCCGAGCGAGCCTTTTTGCGAGCCGAGCACGACGCACTCATCGCCCACGCGCACGTCCGTGATCTCCGTTACATCCAGCATGGTCATGTCCATGCTGACTGCGCCGACGACGGGCGCGCGCTTGCCGCGAACGAGCAGCGAGCCGCGGTTCGAAAGGGCGCGGCTGAAGCCATCCGCATAACCGACGGGCACGGTCGCGATGCGGCTTGGTCGCGCGGTGCGAAACGTCGCGCCGTAACCGACGGGAGCGCCTGCGGAAAGCTCGCGCAGCGCCACGATCTCGGTGCGCACGCGCATGACGGCGCGCAGCTCGCGACAGACGCCGGGAGCCGGTTCCACACCAAAAAGTGCGATGCCCGGGCGCACGACATCCAGCCATGAACGCGGGCTCTTGAGCACGGCCGCGCTGTTCGCCGCGTGGCGCAGCACGGGCACGATGCCCTCTGCGCGGAAGGCTTGAGTCGCGAGCTCGAACGAATCCAGCTGCTCGTCGATCGACTCGGGCTCGACTGCATCCGCGCAGGCGAAGTGCGTCATCAAGCCTTGCAGCTTCACTTCGGGGAAGCGCTGCAGTGCCTTCGCCATCGCGGGCACCTCTTTCGGCGAGATGCCGAGGCGCGCCATGCCGGTGTCGATCTTGACGTGGACGTTGATCGGCTCCGAGCCGCTGAACTTCACTTCATCCGCGATCGCTTCGAGCTGACTCGCTTCGTGCACGACGGGCGTGAGGTCGTGACGGAGCAGCTCTCCCCAAGCGCGGCCGTAGTAGCCGCCGGTGATCAGAATCGGGACTTGGATGCCGGCCTGACGCAGTTCGATGCCCTCTTCCAGCAAGGCCACGCACACGCCGTTCGCTCCAGCGCGTTCCAGAGTGCGCGCGACAGCCTTGGCGCCGTGACCGTAGCCATCCGCCTTGAGCACGGCCCAAACCTGAGCGCCGCCCGCCGCGCGCTGCATCACGCGCAGGTTGTGACGGAGGTGCGCCAAGTTCACTTCCGCGCGCGTCGGGCGCACGGCGTCCGAAGGGACGGCGCGCTGCGGGCGCAGCACCCGCGGGAGTGGAGTGGCCAGTGCTGGGGAAAGCGCGCTGAGTGCTGGGTGCCGCGTCATCGTGCTGCCATGTCGTTAGCGGAGGGGTGAGTCGGGCGTCAACTTAATCGCGGATTTCGCTCCTACATTCACACGTAGTCCGCGAGGGGCTGATTGTGTCGTTGCTGGACTTTTCGGGGAAGTGCCGGAAAGGCTTCGTGTTCGCGTTTGGCAAGCTGCCGAACGTTACTGAAAGCAACGCTTCATACACATCTTGTAGTCCACGTCGCAGGTCTTGCACGCGGGGTCGGGCTTGCCGGCGTCTGGGTCACACGGGCGCGCGCACTGCGTGAATGTCTCGCGGCAGGTGCTCGAGCAGTCGTCTTGTGGGGCCGCGGCTTGCGGTGCGGTGGGCGCGGGCGGCGCAGCACCGGCATCGCCGTACCAGCGCGTCGCGATCGGCGGCGGCGGCGCGTGCACGTTCGTGGGCGCTGGCACCGAGAGATAAAATTGGCGCGTTTCGCTGTGCTTCGAATCGGCGATGTCGAGCTTCGGGCAGTTCGGATCGCCGGAAGCGAATGCGCGCGCGCGTCGCCGCGCGTATTCGATGCGATCGCGCGGCTGACCATAAGTGTACATGCCGAGCCACTCTTTCCAGCACGCTTCGCGATGCGTGGGCGCCGCGTCGACTTCCAAGTCGAGGCGATAGCAATGCTCGAAGCGCACGTTGCCTTCGTAGATCGACTGCACGCTCGGGCCGCACGCGCTGGCTCCGGCGAAGCTCGCGAGCACCAGCAACGCACCGCGCGCGAACGAAGCTCGCAAGGTCCACCTCGCGCGTTCGTTCTCGGACGGAATCGGCACGGCCCTGTTTTCCCCGACCGCGCAGGGCGACGCAAGCTGCGGCTCGGGGAAACGCACATGGCCCGGCTTTTCTCGTGCTATGTGACGGCGCAAACATGTTCACCGGCCTGGTCGAGCTGAAAGGAACCTTGGCGCGCCGTGCTCGGCGTGGTCCGGGCTTTCGCCTCGGGATCGAGGCCGGCCTCGGCCCGCTCGTGCTCGGCGAGTCGATTTCGGTGAGCGGCGCGTGCCTCACCGTGATCGCCTGGGACGAACGCAGCTTCGAGGCCGATGTGTCGCTCGAAACCGCGGAGCGCACGACGCTCGGCGCGCTCGCGCTCGGCAGCTCCGTGAACCTGGAGCGAGCGCTCAAAGTCGGCGATCGCTTGGGCGGGCACTTGGTGAGCGGCCACGTGGATGCGGTGGCGGAGCTCGTGCGCATCACTCCCGCGGGTGAAGCGCGGCGCTTGGCGATCGCGTTTCCGCGCGAGCTCGCGCGCTTCATCGCCGAAAAAGGCTCGGTCACGCTGGACGGCGTGTCGCTGACGGTGAACGCGGTCACGAGCGATACGCTCGAGGTCATGATCATCCCGCACACGCTCGCCGTGACCACACTGGGCGATCTCGCGCCGGGCGCCCGCATCAATCTCGAAGTCGACACGATGGCGCGTTACGCCGTGCGCTTTCTGGAAGTAACGCGCTCGGACGACGAGTCGAGCCTCAAATCCGCGCTCGCGCGCGGCGGCTACCTCGAGCGTGGCGGATCAGGAAATTCATGAAGAACGAGACTCAATCAGCCGTTCGTGCCCTCGATATCGCGCCCGAGCATCTCGAACGAGTGCGCGCCGCGCTCGACGACATTCGCGCCGGCAAGATGGTGATCTTGGTCGACGATGAAGATCGCGAAAACGAGGGTGATTTGTGCCTCGCCGCCGATCGCGTCACGCCCGAGGCGATCAACTTCATGGCCATGCACGGCCGCGGCTTGATTTGCCTCACGCTCACCGAAGAGCAGGTCTCGCGCCTGGATTTGCCGATGATGAGTGCGCCGGGACGCAGCGGACCGCGGCTCGGTACGGCGTTCACCGTCAGCATCGAAGCGAGCGAGGGTGTGACGACGGGCATCAGCGCGCAGGATCGCGCGCACACCGTGCGCGTCGCGAGCAACCCGCGCGCGGTGCCGAGCGACATCGTGGTTCCCGGGCACGTGCTGCCGCTGCAAGCGCGTCGCGGCGGCGTGCTCGTGCGCGCCGGCCAAACCGAAGGCTCGGTCGATCTCGCGCGGCTCGCGGGCCTCAACGAAGCCGCCGTGATCTGCGAGATCATCAAAGACGACGGCACGATGGCGCGAATGCAGGATTTGGAGTCCTTCGCGGCTCGCCATTCGCTGCGCATCCTGACGATCGCGGATTTAATTTCGTATCGTCTGCAAACCGAGCATTTGGTCGCGCGGCTTTCGCAAGGCGAGATCGTGCTCGATCGCACGGGCACGGCCTGGCACGCGATCGTGTTCGAGGCGGTGCTCGAGAAACGGCAATTCCTCGCGCTCGTCAAAGGGGAGCTCGACGGCGCGCGCCCGACGCTGTGCCGCATGCACGCGGGCTCGGTGCTCGGGGATGTCTTCACCTCCGCTTCCGGTGACGGCGCGAAGCACCTCGACGAAGCGATCGACGCGATCGAAGCCGAAGGCAGCGGCGTGATCGTGTACCTGCCGCCGCAGGTGGATTTGCGAGATGACCTCGAGCGCTTGCTCCGACGGCTCGAGCCGAAGAGCTCTCCGCGTTCCGCTCCGCCGCCGAGCGTCCCGCTCCGCCCCCACGGCGGCACGCTCCGCGAGTACGGGCTCGGGGCTCAGGTGCTGCGCGAGCTCGGGCTCTGCAAAATCCGACTTTTGACCAACAATCCCCGAAAAATCGCCGGAATTCAGGGCTACGGGCTCGAGCTGATCGAGAGCGTTCCGCTCGTGTCCATGCAAAAGAACGGCTGACGCCGCGTGAGTCTTCGGGCTCGGGTGCTAGCATCCGGCCCCCGCGCTGTGGCGCGCCGACCTTCAGGAAACCGATGTCCAACGAGAAAGCCCCCGAATCCATCGAAGGTAATTTGGTCGCGCCGAAAGGTGCGCGCTTCGCGATCGTCGCTTCACGCTTCAACAGCTTCATCGTGGAGCGGCTCGTGGAAGGCGCGCTCGATGCGCTGCGACGCCACGGCGCCGAGACGGCGAACATCACGGTCGTGCACGTGCCGGGCGCTTGGGAGATCCCGTTCGCGTGCGCGCGGCTCGCCAACAGTGACAAGGTCGACGCGGTGATCGCGCTCGGAGCCGTGATTCGCGGCGCGACGCCGCACTTTGATCACGTGTCGAACGAGGTCTCGAAGGGCGTGGCGCAGGTTGCGCTGTCTTCGGGCACTCCCGTCGCGTTCGGCGTGCTCACGACCGACACGATCGAGCAAGCGATCGAGCGCGCAGGCACCAAGGCCGGCAACAAAGGGTTCGACGCCGCGCTCGCCGCCATCGAGCTGGTGTCGCTCGGTCACGCCCTCGAGCAAGCTGGCTTCTGAGCCGCAAGCGAAATGGGCGCACGCACCCTGGCCCGAGAGGCCGCACTGCAAATGCTGTTCGCGGTCGAAGCCGGCGGCACCGACGTCGAGCGCGCGATCGCTGATTTTTGGGCTGAATTGCCGGCGGATGATCCGGAAGGTCGCCCGTACGCGGACGCGCTCGTGCGCGGCGTGATTGGCGATCTCGAAAAGACCGACGAGCAGATCCGCAAGGCCAGCCAAAATTGGCGGCTCGAGCGCATGACGCGCGTGGATCGCAACGTGCTCCGCATGGGCGCGTGGGAGCTCATCGCTCGAAATGACGTGCCGCGCGCCGTGATTTTGGACGAAGCCGTCGAGGTCGCCAAGCGCTTCGGCACCGAGGAATCCGGCGCGTTCGTCAACGGCGTGCTCGATCGCATCGCGGAAAATCTCGGGCGCGCGGACGCGCCCACCAAAGCGGACTGAGGGCGCGTGGATCTCAGGTTCACGACGCCCGAGCTGCGCAAGCTCGATCTGCTCGGGACCGAGGTCATCGTTTCGATGCTCGCCTCCGACGAGCGGCCGCCGCACGGCGTCGCGGGGCTGCTCGATTTTCGTCTCGCGGGTCGCATCTCGCGCTTGATCGAAAATGGGTTCGCGACCGGGCGAGTCGGCGAGGTCGTGCTCGTGCCCGGAAAACCCAAGCTGCCGTTCGACAAGCTTCTGTTTTTCGGGATCGGCAAGAAGACCGAGTTCAACGATCCGGTGTTCCGCGCCGTGATCGACAAAATGCTGCGCACGCTCGAAGGCCTCCGCGCGCGCACGGCGGTGGTCGAGCTACCCGGTCGGCACTTCGATGCGATTTCGCCGGAGCGCGCCGCAGACATCTTGCTCGAGTCCGCGGGCGGCCAAAAAGAGCACGACGTGTGGACGCTGATCGAGCCGATCGAAGCGCAACGCGCGATCACGCAGCACATGATCCAAGAACGCAGACGCGTGCGGCAGATCTAGGTTTTCGAGAGCACGGCGCTTCGCGCAGCGCGATCAGATCAAGGCTTCTTCTTGAGCACCGGCACACGCGCGCTTCCGACCGGCTGCGCGGAGTGGATCGCCGGCGTCGGGTTCACATCGGCTTTGGTCAGGATCACGCCGCCGAGGATGATGTTCCCGTTCGTGTAGCGGTCGTACTCGAGCACCATGCCGGGATAGGTGTCGCGCTGAACGGTGTTGTTGTCGTTCGGCGTCGTGATTTTCTCGCTGCTCACGGGCGGACCGAGCTCTTTGAGCAACGCAGCGGGCACCATGCCGAGGCCGAGGTAGGGCGGGATGCCGCCGTTGAAGAAGCCGTAGGTTTGCGGCTTGCCCTGCGCATCTGGACCCGCGGGGCGATCTTTGCGTTGGATCCGCATGCGGTCGACCACGCCGTCTTTCAGCTCGAACACGATCGCTTGCGCGATGTAGCGGCACTCGTCCGGCGTCTTCA
>FTCX01000355.1_pt1 | contig 13997 bp, 8 predicted proteins | sample 1639831 | NCBI WGS metagenome assembly FTCX01 (sample SAMEA3914869, study PRJEB12502) | metagenome | biome: forest; material: soil | place: USA | collected 2012-03-12 | depth 0.1 m
ACTCTTCGTGGCGGGCTTGCCCGAGTCCATCAGCGAAGACGTGCTGAGGCAATTGTTCGAAGCGACTGGGGGCAAAGTGGTGGACGTGAGTCTGCCGCGTGATCGCGCGACGGGAAGACCGCGCGGCTTTGGGTTCGTGACGTTCGCAACTTCGGAAGAAGCGATCGCTGCGCGCGACAAGCTCGACGGATCACTGCAAGCGGGTCGCGCGATCTCGGTGCGCCCATTCTCGTCGGAGCCGCCGCGTCGCGGCGAAGGCGGTCCTCCGCATAGTGGTCCCGGCGGAGGCGGCGGTGGTGGTGGTGGCGGACCTGGTCAAATGACCGAGGATCGCACGCTCTACGTCGGCAATTTGCCGTACGACACGAGCCAACAAGAGATGACGCAAATCTTCACCGACAACAACGTCGGTCCAGTCGCGCGCATTCATCTACCGGTTGGTCCCGACGGACGTCTGCGTGGCTTCGGCTTCATCACGATGGGCACTGCGGAAGCGGCGAACGAAGCGATCACGGCGCTGCGCAATTTCGATCTGCGCGGTCGTCGTTTGATGGTGAACATCGCGCATCCGCGTGGAGCCGCGGGCGGTCCCGGTGGCGCGAGTGAACGTCCGCGTGCACCGCGTCCCGAAGGTGGCTTCGGCGGCGGTGGTGGCTACGGCGGCGGTGGCGGCGGCTATAGCGGAGGTGGTGGAGGCGGCGGTGGCGGTGGTTATCCTCCGCCGATGCCGCCTCCGGGTTTGGACAGCGGTCGACCTTCCGAAGGTCGTCGCGCGCGGCCGGCACCCGGCGGTGGCGGCACCACGGATTGGGACGACCGCAAAAAGAAAAAGAAAGCCCGCGGCGGCACCGAAGAGCCCAAGAAGGGCGAGCGCGGCGGCGGCGGTTCCTGGAAGAACCTCGCGGACGACTGGGACGACGACGATTGAGCGCGCGCGGCGCCTGCCGGGCGTGAGCATGCGAGAGGCGCGCGCGGGAGACCGCGACGCGCCTCTCGCGCTTTTGTCTACCGCTTGGCAAGCCTCAACGTTCACTCTCGAAGCTCATCGATAAGTTCTGATTTATTCGACGTTTTTCGGCGCGGTATCGGGCTATGCTCGAGGCCTCGGTTTTTGACTTCGGCGCGGATTGCGCCCGTTCGACGCCTCGTGCTAGGACGTGGCTCCGATTTTCGCCAGGTTTCAGCCAGATCGCCCGCGATCGAAAGGGCCGGGACCCGGCCCCTTGCAGCAGACGAGCAGAAAACAGCGATGATTTTCGACTGGCTCTACGGCCTGTTCTCGAATGACCTTGCCATCGACCTCGGCACGGCCACGACGCTGATCTACGTCAAAGGCAAAGGCATCGTCAGCTGTGAGCCCTCGGTCGTGGCCGTCGCGCGCGATGCGCGCGGCGAGAAGCGCGTGCTGAACGTCGGCCGTGAAGCCAAAGAGATGCTCGGGCGCACGCCGGGAAACATCGTCGCGATTCGCCCGCTGCGTGATGGCGTGATTGCAGACTTCGAAATTACCGAGGCCATGCTTCGTTACTTCATCGCGCGCGCCCACAACCGGCGCACGCTCGTGAAGCCACGCATCATCATCTGCGTGCCCTTCGGCATCACCGAGGTCGAGAAGCGCGCCGTGAAAGAAAGCGCCGAGAGCGCCGGCGCGCGTGAAGTCTATTTGATCGAAGAGCCGATGGCCGCGGCGATTGGCGCTGGGCTGCCGATCACGGAGCCAAGCGGCAACATGGTCGTCGACATCGGCGGCGGCACCACCGAAGTGGCTGTGATTTCGCTCGCAGGCATCGTGTATTCGCAGAGCGTGCGCGTCGGCGGGGACAAGATGGACGACGCGATCGTCGCGTACATGAAGCGCAAGTACAACTTGGCCATCGGCGAGCAGACGGCCGAGCGCATCAAAATCACGATCGGCAACGCCTATCCAATCGAGCCGCAGCTCACGATGGAAGTGAAGGGCCGCGACATGGTCGCCGGCATCCCGAAGACCGTGATCGTGAACTCGGACGAGGTGCGCGAGGCGCTCGCCGAGCCGATCAACGCGATCGTGGAAGCCGTGCTCTTGGCGCTCGAACGCACGCCGCCGGAGCTCGCTGCGGATATCGTCGACAAGGGCATCGTGCTCACGGGCGGCGGCGCGCTGCTCAAGAATATCGACGTGCTCTTGCGTGAAGAGACGGGCCTGCCCGTCATGGTCAGCGATGATCCGATCAGCTGCGTCGTGCTCGGCAGCGGCAAAGCTCTCGACCACATCGAGCTGCTCAAGGAAGTCACCATCGGGTGATGGCTGAGGGCGCGTGGGCTCGTTCAAGCACTATCGCGACATCGTCCTCGTCGTATTGCTGTTAGCGCTGCCGTTCTTCTTCCTGCGTTCGAGCATTCGAAGGCCAGAAGATACGAATTGGCTCGATCGCGCGCTGCTCCACGTCGCAGCTCCGTTTCAGTATTTTGCCGCGCTGCTCGCGCGCGGCGTCTCGGGCTTGGTCGGCGACTACGTGTATCTCGTGGACGTGAAGGCCGACAACAATCGGCTCGCATACGAGAATGCCAATTTGCGCGGCAAGGTGAGCGAGCTCGAGCGCACGGATTCGGACAACCGCCGGCTCCGTCGCCTGCTCGGCTTGCGCGATACGATCGGGCAAGAGCTCGTGAGCGCGGTCGTCGTGGGCAAGGACACGACCGAATATTTTCGCGTCGCGCAGCTCACGGTAGATACGAAGAACGCCGCGATTCGCCCGGACATGCCGGTGATTTCTGTCGACGGCACGGTGGGCAAGGTGCTGCGCGTCGCCGGCGAAAAGGTGGACGTTCAGCTCACCGTCGACAGCGGCTTCGGCGTCGATGTGACGGTGGAGCGCACCGGCGCGCGCGGCTTCGTGCGCGGCGTCGGCGATCGTCAGCGCTACCTCGCGCGCGTCGAATACGTGCAGCGCACCGATGACGTCGAAGTCGGCGATGTGTTCGTCACGAGCGGCGTCGGTTGTCGCTTTCCGCGCGGGCTTCCCGTCGCGCGCGTGACCAAGGTCGAGAAGCGCAACTTCGGCATCTACCAATCGGTCGAAGCCGAGCCGACGGTCGATTTCTCGCGCCTGGAAGAAGTCTTGATCCTGCTCACCGATTCGAAGGAGTGCGAATCGGGCGCGGGCACGCCCGCGAGGAAGCGCACCTCACAACATTGAGGCGCCGAGCAGATGAGGAACCTCGGCTTCTTCGCGGTCGCGACGCTCCTGATCCTGGTGCAGTCGAACCTGTACCGGATCATCGGTCCACTCGGGACGATCGTCGGCGTGCACTGGATTCACGGCGTCACGCCGAGCCTCGCGCTGCCGCTCGTGATCTTCTTGGGCGTGCACGAGCCGTCGATGCCGCGCGGTGCGGCGCTGTCCTTCGCCATCGGCTACGCGCTCGATTTGCTCGCGGCCGCGCCGGTCGGCTTGTTCACGTTCGTGTACGTGATGATTTGGTGGCTCTCGCGTGTGGCCGGCGTGCGGCTCACGGCTCAGACTGTGCTCACGCGCATGTCGCTCGCGTTCGTGTTCGCGCTCGTGCAGAGCGCTGTCGTGCTTGTTCTGCTCGCGGTGTTCGGCAACGACAACCGGCGTCCGCTGGAGCTCGCATCGGTGGTCTTGCCGCACGCCATCTCGACCGCGCTGTGCGCGCCGCTCTTGTTCCGGCTCGCGCAGCGCTTGCGCCAGGGGAGCACGCCTTCGCGGGCGCAACCGGAGGCAGTGACGTGAGGCGGCCGTGCTAGTCCAGCGCTCGGACGTGAACGAATTTCGCCAGCGCTATCGCTGGCTCGTGCTCGTCACGATCGCCGCCTTCGGGATTTTGATCGGGCGCCTGGCGCAGCTGCAGCTCGTCGAAGGGGACGTGCATCGCGCGCAAGCTCGCAAAAACATCGTGCGCGAACGCTCGCTCGCCACCACGCGCGGCGTGATTCGCGATGCCTACGGGCGCGTGCTCGCAGCCAATCGCCCTTCGTACAGCGTGCACATCACCCCTTCGGTGATCGATCTCGACGCGACGTGGCCGCGCGTGCTCAAAGTCGTGCACCTCGAAGACTTCGAGCGCGCAGCGATCGAGAAACGGATTGCGGACATCAAGGCGCTGCCCAAGGACGACAAGCGCCGCGGCCAGCAGATCCTGCTCAAGGTCGACGTCGATCGCGATGTCGTCGCGTTCCTCGAGACGCACGAGAAAGAGCTCGATGGCGTGGAAGTCACGCCCACGCCGGTGCGCTACTACCCGTACGGCGAGCTCGGCGCGCACATGGTCGGCTACATGCAAGAAGTCGATGCCGAAGCGCTCGAGCGGCTGGATGAGCGTGGTTATCGCGCAGGCGATCACATCGGCGCGATCGGGATCGAACGCCGTTGGGAGAGTTATCTGCGCGGTCAGCGCGGTTGGCGCAAGATCGTACGCGGCGCGTCGCGGCGCGAGAGCAACGCCGAAATCGACGCAAAATACCTGGAAGAGCCGCGCCGGCTCGAACCGATCCCCGGCCGCGACATCTCGCTCACGCTCGATATCGACTTGGTTTCGTCGATCGAAAAGGGCATGCGCGGACAGCTCGCCGGCGCCGTCGTCGTGGTGGACGTGCGCACCGGACGCATCTTGGCGGAGCTGTCGAAGCCGAGCTTCGATCCGAACGTCATCTCCGGCGGCAACGGCGTGAAGGCCGTGCGTGAAGCGTTCCGGCGCTTGAACACGGATCCGCTCAAACCGACGATGGACAAAACCATCTCCGCCGCATATCCGCCGGGCTCGACGTACAAGCCGTTCACGGCGCTCGCCGCACTCGCCGATCGACTCACCGATCCGGATCGCGAGGTGGATTGTCACGGCGGGTTCGAATACGGCAAGCGCTTCTTCCGCTGCACCGGCGTGCACCGCAAAGTGAACTTGCACTCTGCCATCGTGCAGTCGTGTAACACGTATTTTTACGAGCTCGGCTCGCGCCTCAGCATCGATCGCCTGGCCGCGATCGGGCTGGATTTCGGCTTCGGCGTGAAGACGGGCATCGGTGTGAACCCGGAAGCGCGCGGCCGCATGCCCACGCGCAGCTGGTACACGCGCAGGTACAAGGAAGCGTTCCGCGGCGGCTTCACGCTGCTCTCCGCGATCGGGCAGGGCGCGACGACCGTGAGCGTGCTGCAGCTCGCGCTGTCGTACGCCGCGCTCGCGAACGGCGGCACCTTGTATCAGCCGCAGCTCGTGCGCAGCATCGAGACGAGTGATGGCACCATCGTCCAAGATTTCCCGCCGCGCGTGCGGCGCATGGTCGAGCTCGATCAAGATCACCTGGCGATGGTCAAGAGCGCGCTCGCCGGCGTCGTGAGCGAACGCGAAGGCACCGCGTACAAAGAGCGCATCCCCGGCATCGATCTCTCCGGCAAGACGGGGACGGCGCAGGTCAGCCACGTCACGCCGCGCGGCGTCGATCCGGACAAGGTCTGGTACTTCAACCGCGACCACGCTTGGTTCGCGGGCTACGCGCCCTCGAAATCGCCCGAAATCGCGATCGTCGTGATCATCGAGCACGGCGGCGGCGGCGGTAAGAACGCGGCGCCGGTCGCCATGCGCGTCGTGCGGGATTGGGAGAAGCTGAAAGAAAAGCGCGTCAGCGCCCAAGTGCCGGCGCATCCGCCCGGCAAACGCGGGAGCCTCTGATGCTGGCCGATCGTATTTCGTTTCGTCGCGGTGGCTCGATGGTCGACATGCCGCTCTTGCTCGGCGTGGTCGCGATCCTGACGCTCAGCCTCGTGAACCTGTACAGCGCCACGAGCGTGTACATCGACAACGATAGCCACGCTCGGCTCGCGGACATCTACGTCACTCAAATTTATTGGATCGTCGTCGGCGCGCTCGGCGCGATCTTGGTCGCCGCGATCGACTATCGCCATTACGAACGGCTCGCGCCCTTGCTCTACGCGGGCGGCGTCGTCTCGCTCCCGCTCGTGTTCATCCTCGGGCGCGATATTCGCGGCTCACAGCGCTGGATCAACATCGGCAGCTTCGCGTTTCAGCCCAGCGAGTTCATGAAGATCTTCCTGATCTTGATGATCGCGAAGCTGATTCACAATGATTCGCGGACCGAGCCGCGCACGCTCTTCGATCTGGCGCCGCCCGCCGCGCTCGTCCTGCTCCCAGTCGGCATCGTGATGGCGCAGCCAGATTTGGGCACTTCGCTGATCTATTTGCTCACGGCCGTCTCGATGCTCGCGCTCATGCGTGTGCGCGTCTTCAGCGTACTCACGTTGATCGGCTCCGGCGCCGTCTCACTGCCGCTCGCGTGGATGTACGTGATGCGCGACTATCAAAAGCACCGCATCACGAGCTTCCTCAATCCCGAAGCCGACAAGACGGGCACCGGTTGGCATGCGCTCCAATCGCAAACCGCGATCGGCAACGGGCAGCTCACCGGTGAAGGGTTCATGCAAGGAACCCAAAACCAATTCGGCTTCTTGCCCGAGCAATATTCGGATTTCCCGTTCGCGGTGTTCTCCGAAGATTGGGGCTTCGTCGGCTCGGTGCTCCTAATCTCGCTCTACGCGTTCGTGTGCATCTGGGCGATCCACATCGCATCCCAAGCCAAAGATCGCTTCGGCGCGGCGCTCGCCATCGGCGTCGGTGCGATGCTCTTCTGGCACGCCATCTTCAACCTCGGCATGGCGATGGGCGTGCTGCCCGTCGTCGGCATCACGCTGCCACTCTTCTCGTACGGCGGCTCCAGCGTGATCACCATGCTCACAGGCCTCGGCTTGCTGATGAACGTCTCGATGCGTCGCTGAAAAGACGGTCGAAGGCTTCAACCGCCAAGGCGCCGAGATCCCGAAGAGCGCCGAGTTTTTGGGGTTCAGCGCTGAAGTCGCGCCGAAGTGTGGGTAGCTCGAACAGCGTCGCGGAGCGAGCTACCAGTGCACGCCGCTCCGCGAACCGCTGAACCCAGAAAGACTCGGCGTCCTCCGGGACCTCGGCGTCTTGGCGGTGAAGTTCGGTGGACGCGTTTCGCCGTCAATCGACCTTGAACAGGTCGTCCAGGTCGTCGCGGGTGAGGGTCTTGGCGCCGCCGGAGTCTTCGCTGAGCACGGAGGCGACGAGATCCTTCTTCTTCTGTTTGAGCTGCAGGATCTTCTCCTCGATCGTGCCGGCCGCGACGAGTCGATACACCGTGACGACCTTCTTTTGCCCGATGCGATGCGCGCGATCGGAGGCTTGGTCTTCGACCGCCGGATTCCACCACGGATCGAAGTGAATCACAGTGTCCGCCGCGGTCAGGTTCAAGCCGGAGCCGCCCGCTTTCAAGCTGATCAAGAACACGGGCACGGTCGGATCTTCTTGGAACCGCTCGATGCGCTCTTGGCGATCGATCGTGCTGCCGTCGAGGTATTCGTAGCGGATCTTGTCCTCGTCCAGCGCTTCACGCACGAGCTTCAACATCGAGACGAACTGGCTGAAAACGAGCACTTTGTGCCCGCCGGACTCGGCTTCGTCCACGAGCTCGCGGAGCGCGCTCAGCTTGCCGCTGTCGTCGTGACTGAATTCGCGCGGTAGGCCGAGCAGGCGTGGATCGCACGCCGCTTGGCGCAGCTTCGTGAGGCCGGCGAGGATGTGCAGCTGGCTCTTCGCCACGCCCAGCCGCTCGACCTCGCCCATGACTTGCGCGCGGACTTCGCGCAGCACCTGCAAGTAGATTGCCTTCTGATCGGGCGCGAGATCGATGATCTTATCGACCTCGATCTTGGGCGGCAGATCTTTGGCCACCTCGAGCTTGGTGCGGCGCAGGATGAACGGATGAATCACGGCGCGGAGCCGCGCGGCTTGCTTCGCGTCGCCGTTGTCGATCGGGCGCGCGAATTTCTCTTCGAATTTCTGGAGCGGACCGAGCAGCCCCGGGCTCACGAACTCGAAAATCGACCAAATCTCGCTCAGGCGATTTTCAATCGGCGTGCCGGTGAGCGCGAGTCGACGCTCGGCGTCGAGCTCTTTCGCCGCGGCGGCGGTCGCGCTGAGCGGGTTCTTGATGTTCTGCGCTTCGTCCAAAATCGCGTAATCGAGCGGCAATTTCTTGAGCAGATCGATATCGCGGCGGAGCAAAGCGTAGCTCGTGATGATGACGTTCGCGCTTTCGAGCTCCGCGATTTGCTCGCGACGGCCAGCACCGTGCCAGAGCGCAGTCGTGAGGGAAGGGCCGAAGCGCTCGATTTCACGCACCCAGTTCGTCACGACGCTCGTCGGCGCGACGATCAGGGCCTTGAGCGCCTTGGTCTTCTTCTCCGCCTTGAGGTGGAGCAGGAGCGCGATGGTTTGCACCGTCTTGCCGAGACCCATGTCGTCGGCCAAGACGCCGCCCGAGCCGAGCTCGTGCACGAACTGTAGCCACGAGAGGCCTTGTTCCTGATACGGACGGAGCGTCGCTTTGAGACCTTTCGGCTTCTTCGCTGCTTTGATCTCGTCGATCGACGCGAGCTTTTGGAACAGCTGCTTCGCGCCGGCCGCGACCGTGGAGCTATTGACTTGGTTGAGCAGCTCTTGCACGCGTCCGGCCTGCGATAGCGGGATTTTGCCCGACTTGCCGCCCGCCGTGATGAGCTCGATCTCGCGATCGATCATCGCCTGCACTTTTTCGGTGTCGAACGGCGCGAACGAGTTGTCCGACAAACGCACGAATTTCTTGCCCTCGCGCAGACACTTCTCGAGCTCTTCGCGATCGACGCCGACGCCTTCGCTCTCGTACGCGATCTTGACGTTCAGCCAATCCACGCCGCTGGAGACGCGCGCGTTCATCATGATCGGCTTGCTGCGCACATGCGTGCCGACGAGGTGCTCGGGCACGTACAAGTCCCAATCCTCCGGCAGCGCGCCGACGCCCTCGGACCAAAACTGAATTGCTTTGTCGGCGCGCGCGACGAAGCGCTCACCGCTCTCGTCGGGTTGCAGCCCCAAATCCAGGAGTAACTGCCCCGCGCGCTGCTGCGCGGCGATGTCACAGCGGATGCACTTTGCGCGCTTCTGGCCTTCGACCGGCGGCAAGATCATGACGGGCGGCGAGATGCCGTCGGCGCGAACCTCGACCTCGAGATCGGCATACGCGGCGCGCAGCGAGACTTCGGCCTCGGTGAGCGAGCCCGTCGCGCGCATGCGGAAGGTCGGCTCGAGATCGATCACATCGGCGACTTGCGAGAGCTCCGGCAATTCCGCGCCGACTTCGAGCGCCACTTTGGGCAAGCCGTACGTGATCATGCCGATCAATTCGTTCGACGGCTCGGCGATGGTCGGGCTGCGCAAGAGTCGGCGCAGCGCCGCCGGCGAGACGCGGTGATCGAGCGGCCGCGCGATGCCTTCCGTCGTGTCGATGTGATAGCCCGGTGCGCCTTCGAACCAGCCGCCTGTGGTGAGCTGAAAGCGGCGCCCGTCGTTCGGGCGTTCGAACGTCACTTTGGCGACGATCGTATCGGAGCCCACCATTTCCAGGTCGAAACGCGGTCGCAGTGGCTCTTCGGCGAAGCGCAGCTGCATCAGCGCGGGCTCGAGCAGCACGCGGCGATCGCGGAGGAGCGGCAAGAGCTCGGACGCATCTTCGCCGCGAATGTCGACCGCGGGGTGCCGCGGATTGCCGCTCTCGAAGCGCGTGAGCACGCGCAGCGCGTTGCGATCGAGCGTCGGGATCACGCTTTGCCAATTCAGCGCGACGCTCGGCAAGAGCGGAGTCCGGCTATCGATATCGAGCACGGTGACGGTCAGCCCGCCTTGACGGACGTGCACGCGGAATTCGAGGTGCAGCGTGCGCTGCGTGCCGTCGGGCGCGAGCCATGCGCCGATGCCCGTCGGTCGGGCGCTCATATCGGCGGCAGGCGCCGTGTGCGGCGAGGGATTGTAGTGGCTCACCGGCGTCGGCATCTGCGGCGTTTGTTGCTGGCGGCGACGGCGATCGCGACGGCGACCACCCTTTGCATCGGCGCCGTTGGTTTGCTGGGGCATGGGAGCGTGTTGCGGCTGCGGTTGCACGGGCGCTTCACGGCGCGGCAAGGCGGAGCGCGCCTTGTTGCGAACGGTGATCAAGAGCGCGGCGACGTGCTTGCAATGTTGATTGGTCTTTTGAAATGCGGGACAGGTGCAGCTCGAGGTGATGCCTTCACCACCCAAGCGAATCGACACTTCATACGGATCCGGGTCGGAGCCTTTGACGCGGCCGTGCGCGCTCGACTCGTTCACGCTCACTTCTTCGACCACTTTGCGCTTCTCGTAATCCAAGCCGCGCAAGAACGTGCGCGCGCCGAGCAAACGCCGTAGGCCGCGATCCGAGAGCGTGGAGAGCGCGTCAGAGAGTGACGACACGAATTCCTCGCTGCGAATCGAATGATGATGAGTGAAGATCGTTCATGGCAATTCTCGAGGGGCTCACCGAGCGAGCTCCGAAATCAGGACAGAAAATGGGTGACCACGAGCGCCAGAGCGGCCGTGGTTTTCACCAAAAGCAGGAGTGCCGGGGCCGCCGCGTTGCCGAAAATATCCGACAACGAATCGGCCGAGAGCGAGGTGGAAGCAGCGCCGGTGCCATCCTTGGCGCGGTTCGCGCGCCGCAAACTACCGAGCGTGCCGCGCGCAGCATCCAAACACAGCGCGCCGGTGAGCGCCGTCAGCGCCGAGGCGATCACGAACGCGATCAGCCCGCGGCTCACGAGCTCGTGCGGCGCGCCGCGGTAGCAGACGCGCAGCAACAGCCCGAGCGTGATGGGCGCGAGCAACGCAAAGCCGATCGGCGGTAGCGCGCGGCGCAGCGACACCGCCGTGAGCAGATCGACGCAGCTCTTGTAACTCGGCGTGTAGTCCGCAGGGACTTGGGCGGCGCCGTGCTCGCGCGGAAAACCGCGGAGCTGTCGCTCGACCTCGGCCGATACTTCACGGGCGCCGCGCATCGCCGCCCGCGCGACCGAGCCGGTGTAAGCGAGCCCGACCGCCGCGCCGACCGCCGCGAACCAAAATAAGACCGAGCTCTCGCTCGCGCCAGTGGGGAGCGCGCCGATTCCGCGCGCGCCCGCGCCGAGGGCCCAAGCGGTGAGCAGCACCGAGAGTGCGCTCGAGAGGATCGCGAAGCGACGCGCTCCACTGCCGCCGACGAATCCAGCATCGTCCAAGCGCGAGGCGCGACGACGCTGCTCGGCATCCGCGTTGCTCAAGCTGGCAATCCCACGAGCGCCATCCGCGACCGAGCCGAACGCGGCGAGCGCGAGCACGAACGGCGCGAGCGAGAGCGCCGAGATCGAAAAGACGAGCGCGCAGATCCCAGCGCCGCCCGCCAGGCTGCTCTCTGCGCCGATGCGCGAAACGACACACGCCGCGCCTCCGAAAATCGAGATCGGTAAAATCGCGCTTTCGAGGCCGGTGCCGAGACCAGCGGCGACCACGGCGCCCGCGCCGATGCGCAAGCCGTCACTCGCATCCCGCAGCGCGAAGCTGCGGCGACCGAAGCGCCACGAAGACGCATGCGAGGCGAGCAGCACCGCGAGCAAGCCGAGCACACCCGAAGCGCACACTGGTAAGAAGTGCTCGCCGAAGAGCCAAAACGTGGTGCCCGCAATGCCGACCAGCGCGATCACCGCGCTCGACGAATAGCCGCGCAGAAACGCGAGCGCGAGGTTCGACTCTTCATCGCTTCGCACCAAAAACAAGCCAAAACCCGAGGCAATCACGCCGAATGCGCGCAGCACGAGGGGCAGCGCGGGGAGCAGCAGCGGATCGCTCGCGGAGGCATCGACGGAAAGTGCCGCGCCGATGATCAGCGCCGCGCAATTGGCGACGCTCGCGGACGCAAAGCCATCGACGATGCGCGTTGCCGAAGCGCCGACGTGATCGCCGACCAGCTCGGCAATCACCGCAGGGTTACGCGCGTCGTCGTGATCGAGCCCGGCTTCGCGCTCGCCGGTTTGATCGGCACCAACGCCGCTCGCTGCGTGGAAGGCGCCGCCCCCGCGCTGCATCACGAGCGCGGCCAACGAAGCGCCGAGCGCGAAGCTCGGCAAGAGCGCCACTGCGTGCGCTGCGAGCGGCAGCGCCTGAGCCGCAGGGGAGGCGAAACCACCCTTGATTGCGTAGAGCAGCCCGAACAAGCCGCCGCTTCCGAGCACGCTCAGTGTCTCGCCGAATAGCGTCGCTGCGCCGGTTGCGCGGACAGCCACACCCAATGCTCGATTGAGGCTGGTTGCGGTAGCGGCCGTGACGCGCGCGCTCGCTCGTACGCCGAGCACTGTCGCAACATGCCCCGAAAGGCTCGCGCCGAAGGCCCCGAGACAGAGCCCAGCCGCGACCCAAAACACGCCCTCCAAGCGACTGAAGCCTTCGCTGCCATCGGCGAGGGTAGAACCTGCGACGGACGCGAGCACCACCAACGACAACGTGGCGAGCGCGATCAGCCGATACTCTTGCCAGAGAAATGCTCGCACCGCGCGTTCGAGCGCGCTGCCGAGGCGGCGGACGGCCGGAGGGCCCGCGTCGCGCACCGATACATCGCGCCACAGCAGTAGCGCGAGCACCAGCCCAACAACGTCGATTCCGACGATCAGCCCGAGTTCTGTCACGATCGGTTTCCGCGGCACACGCGTGCGCCCTGTCGCTCCAGCGCCACGAGACACTCGCTTCGATGCGGATGGTTGGGGTCGGGGCTCCGACCTCGACAAGCATTCGCAGGAACGGCTGCTGAGCGGACCCCAAATGGATCCGAGGTACTTGGCGAGCTGGCCCGGGCTTCAGAACCCCAGGAACCCGGCTCGCGACAGTGACCTCATTGGCAGCACCCGTGCGCCAGAGACTCGGGTCTCTAGCATGGGGTTCCGGCCGCGCGCAAGGGCCCCGCGCCCGGAAACTTTCGCCGGATCGCTCGAGACCTCAGGGGGCGCTACGGCCGAAAAATGCCCCTTACTTCTTCTTACCCTGCATCACCATCAGGTGATACTTGCCGAATTCGCTCTGCCCCAGCGTGAACAGCACTTCGATGAAGAGGCGATACGGCGTGGTCTGATCGGCGATGATGATCGCCTCCGACGAGGACGGATCCAAGCCCTTCGCCGTGCGAATCGCCTTGTCCGTGCGCCGCGCCGCTTGCAGCGCGCTGCCGAGCGGGACGATGAACAAGTCGTTCGGACCGCTGCGCTTGTATTGCGCTCCGACGCCGGTTTGCGCCGTCGACTCACGGCCGGGCAACGTGAGTATCTTCGAATCACCCACGATGATCTGGCTCTTCGAAACCGTGACGACGACGCCTTCCTGACCCGGCGGCGTCTTCACGATCGAAATGGGCAACTTCAAATCATCGCTCTGCGGCACCGCCGCGCTCGACTCACCGAGCGTCTTCAACAAGAAGACGAGGATGATCGTCATGATGTCGAGCATGGCCGTGATGTTCAGGAAGTTGATCTCGGGCTCGACGGCGTTGCGCCGGATCGCTTTCCTGAGCTCGGCCTTGTACGTGACGATCGACGCGCCTTTCGGCGCTTGCGGGGGCCCTCCGGGCGGCGCGGCCTGAGTCATTTGGGCACCTTGAAGTTCACGTTGTCGAACAGCACATCACCCTGAGGAGTGTTGCGCAGGGCGTCGATCACATCGACGATGTCTTGGTACGCCGTGCCAGGGTTCGCCGTGATGTACACCTGATTCTCGTCTGCGAACTCGGGGTTGGAGCTCTTCAAGCGACTCGCGCAAGCAGTCAGCGAGTCCGGATCGTACTTGCCGTTCTTCAGGGGAATCGCCACGCCCGGACCCGGACCCTGGCAGCCCGGCGCGATGTTGCCGCCGGATGCCTTGAGCGAATAGCCGTCGTTCACGATCAGCACGGTCAAGTTGAGCGCTTCCGAGGGAACCTCGCTGCGCACGCCCGACCCTTTGCTCGCCGGGGGAGTCGTGTCGATCGTCGCCGTGAACGTCACTGCCACCGTCGCGAGGACGAAGATCAGGATGTTCATGATGATGTCGAGGAACGGGACGATGTTGAGCTCGCCACC
>FTCX01000688.1_pt1 | contig 13980 bp, 13 predicted proteins | sample 1639831 | NCBI WGS metagenome assembly FTCX01 (sample SAMEA3914869, study PRJEB12502) | metagenome | biome: forest; material: soil | place: USA | collected 2012-03-12 | depth 0.1 m
ACCGTCTTCTTGTTGGATTTGTCGTACCAGCTGTTTTTGCAGGTCAAATCCAGCTTGGTGCAATAGTCACCGTCGATCAGCTTCATGCCTGCGGGGCACGCGTTCTCGCTCTCGTCCTTGGCGCCGTTCGCATTCGGCGCGCTCTTCGGTGTCGTCGAAGTTTCGTGTTTTGCCGGCGCGTCCGACGTGTGTGGCGCTTCGGCTGGCAGCGTCGAATTCACGAGAGCCGCCTGCGTGGGCTCGCGGTCGATCGGTGCTGCGCGGTGCCGCGCATGGCAACCCAGAAAAAAAACTGCACAAAAAACAGGACAGAGTGCGGCGAATCGCATCGAATTTCCGGCTGACACGCGGAGGACCGTAGTCATGTCTTTCGCGCGTCGCAATCGCGCTCGCGGCATTCTTCGGCAGACGTAAGCGCCGAGCTTGGCTATCCTTCGATCGATATGCTCGCGCGCGTCGGCATCCTCGGAGACATTCACTGCGAGGTCGCGCGCTTGCGCGCATGCCTCGCGCATTTCCGGCGCCGCGAGGTGGAAGCGGTGCTCGCCGTGGGCGACATCGGTGACGGGGACGGCGATCTGGACGAGACGTGCGCGCTCTTGAAGAGCGCTGGCGTGCTCGCGGTCGCCGGCAATCACGAACGCTGGCTACTCGCAGGCCAAATGCGGGATTTGCCGCACGCGACGCCCGCTGCAGCGCTCAGCGCATCGGCGCGCGCTTACCTCGCTTCACTGCCGAGGACGCGGACGTTCGAGAGCCCGCGCGGCCCGGTTCTGCTCTGCCACGGCTTGGGTGAGGACGACATGTCCAGCGTGAAGCCGGACGACTACGGCTACGATCTCGAAAACAATCGCGCGCTTTGGGATCTCGTCGAAAGCCAAACCGCTCGCTTCGTGATCAACGGGCACACGCACCGAGTGATGCTGCGCAACATCTCGGGGCTCACGATTCTCAACGCCGGCTCTTTGACTTCGGAACGGCGCCCGGTGTGCGTCGTCGCCGACTTCGACGAAGGCCACATGCAGCTGTGGGATTTCGAAGGCGCCGAGCTCAAAACGGCCGAGCGCTGGACGTTCGAACAAGCATCACGCCCGCACCTCTGAGGCACGGGCCGGATTCACTCGACTCGGCTCACTCCGCGTCGGAAGCGGCGAGCGCTGGCGCTTTGCGCTCGAGCGGATAGCGCATGCGCTGCTCCGTCGCGATCTCGATCACGCCGATCGCGTCGAGCGCGACGATCACGTAGTACGTCGGATCCACCTCGAACCAACGCGCCGCGAATTTCGGGCTCATCGAGAACTCGTGGTGGTTGTTCTGGAACAGCTCACCCGCGGTGATGAAGTCGATCGGCAAGGTGTTCCGCGACACGTCCGCGCTCGCGTAGTTGCGATAGCCGTAGCGGTGACCGCACCAGTTCACGATCGCGCCGTGAATCGGCCCCATGATGTAGTGCGCGGGCAAGAGCAGGTACCACCACGCCGAAGGCGCGAACACGACGTACACGGACGTGTATGCCGCGCCCCACAGCACGCGCATGAACCAGTTCTGGCCGAGGCGATCCAGGGTCGGCCATTCCGGCATGCCGCCGTCGAAACGCGGCTCGGGTTCTTCACGGCGATACGCGAACGCATCATAACGATGCTTGGTCGCGAGCATCATCGTGAACACGTTCGAGTAATTCTCGGGCGAATGCGGATCTTTCTCCGTATCGCTGTAGGCGTGGTGCATGCGATGCAAAATCGCGTAGCCGCGCGGCGACAAGAAGCTCGCGCCCTGCGTCAGGTACGTGAGCAGGTGGAAAAACCGCTCCCACCCTTTCGACATCGTGAATTGGCGGTGCGCGCCGAAACGATGCAAAAAGAAGGTCTGGCAGAAGACCGAAGACTGCCAATGGATCACGAAGAACGCGATGATGACGTACATGCCGTTCATGGGAGGGTGATTGGAAGCTATCCGACGCCGCCGCGGCAGGGAGTCATCCTTCGGTCATTTACAAGTCTTTCCGGGCGTTTTTCCGGGTCTACTGGAGTGTGCACGGCCGTGACGCGCCCGAGCTCACGCGCGCTTCGCGTGCGCAAAATACTTCACACCTCGCGAAAAGCGCGCTCGAAGGCGGCTCCGCGCTTGCGACTCGATCCGCGAGTGACTACGGTTCCGCCTCCCTTTTGGCTGACTCCACGCAAAAACCACTCGTCGGCGTGATCATGGGCTCCCAGAGCGACTGGGACACGCTGCGTCATACCGCCGACACGCTCACCGAGCTCGGCATCCCGTTCGAGGCGAAGGTCGTCTCCGCGCACCGCACGCCGGACTTGATGTTCGAGTATGCCGCGAGCGCCGAGAGCCGCGGGCTCGAGCTCGTGATCGCCGGCGCAGGCGGCGCCGCCCATTTGCCGGGCATGGTCGCGGCCAAGACCGCGCTCCCCGTGCTCGGCGTGCCGGTTCAGAGCCACACTCTGAACGGCCTCGATTCCCTGCTTTCGATCGTGCAAATGCCCGCGGGTATTCCCGTAGCCACGCTCGCCATCGGCAAGGCCGGCGCCATCAACGCGGCGTTGCTCGCAGCCTCCATCCTCGGCGGGCGCCACTCGGCGTTCCGCGAAGCCCTGAAGCGCTTCCGCGCCGCGCGCACCCAAAGTGTCCTCGACCACCCCGATCCCGGAACCTGACACTTCGCTCCGCGTCGGAGTGCTCGGTGCAGGGCAGCTCGGGCGCATGCTCGCGCTCGCCGGCGTGCCGCTCGGCTGCTCGTTCGTGTTCGTGGATCCGGCCGAGCATTCGCCGGCCGCCGCGCTCGGCGAACAGCTCGTGTGCAATTACACGGATCCCGTCGGCCAAACCGCGCTGGCCGCGTGCAGCGTCGTGACGTACGAATTCGAGAGCGTGCCGGTAGCTGCGGTGGAAGCGCTCGCGACGCGCGTCGCCGTGTTCCCGCCGCCGCAAGCGCTGGCCACCGCGCAAGATCGCTTGCTCGAGAAAAGCTGCTTTCGCGAGCTCGGCATCGCGACGGCCCCGTTCGAAGCCGTCGACAGTGAAGCGGATTTGCGGGCAGCGGTCGAAAAGCTCGGCTGCCCCGCGGTGCTCAAGACGCGCCGGCTCGGCTACGACGGCAAAGGTCAATTCGTCCTGCGCAACGCGGAAGACGTGAGCACCGCCTGGGCGCAGGTCGGGCGTGCACCGTCGATCTTGGAAGGCTTCGTGAACTTCCAGCGTGAGCTCAGCTTGCTCGCGGTGCGCGCTCGGGGCGGCCAAATCGCGTTCTATCCGCTCGTCGAGAATCACCACCGCGACGGCATCTTGCGAAAAACGGTGTCGCCGGCGCCGCGCGTCTCGCCGGAGCTGCAAGCGAGCGCCGAAGCTCACGCCACGCGCTTGCTCGAACGGCTCGACTACGTCGGCGTGCTCGCGCTCGAGCTATTTCAAGTCGGCGAAGCGTTGGTCGCGAACGAAATCGCGCCGCGCGTGCACAACTCGGGGCACTTTTCGCTGGAAGGCTCGCGCACGAGCCAGTTCGAAAATCACCTGCGCGCGGTTTTGGGTTTGCCGCTCGGTGATCCCAGCGCGCTCGGGCCGAGCTGCATGCTGAACCTGGTGGGCAGTCTGCCGGACCGCGCGGCCGTGCTCGCGGTGCCGGACGCTCACCTGCACTTGTACGGCAAGTCCCCGCGGCCCGGCCGCAAAGTGGGGCACATCACGGTGCGCGCCGAGAACGAGCTCGAGCTCGAGCAACGCGTGCGCGCGCTGCTCGAGATCCCCGGCGTCGCCTGAGCGCACGCCGCCAACGAAGCGCTCGTCACTGCGCCGCGATGTCTTCGAGCAGCGGCTCTTCGAGCGCTTCGTTCGGACGCGCGCGCCGCAGCTCGTGCGCCTCTGCGCGCAAGTACGGCAAGACTTTTCCGTTCAGGACCCGAGCCGTCCACGTGAACGCGCCGTGCAGCGCGCGACTCGTGAGCGCATTCGAGACGAGCTCGACGTCTCTGGACACGGTTTTCACCGGCCCCCAGCGCAGCTTAGATCCATCCGTGCCCGTCGAGAGATTGACGCGCCGAAAGCCCTGCTGGAGCGCGTAGCGCAACGATTCACACACGAGCCGCGTCATCACGCTGTAGCGCGCGAGCTCTGCGTCATACCCCGAGTAATAGAGATAGAGCGTGTCGCCGAGCGCGAACCCGATGCGCGAAGCCACGACTTCTCCGTGTCGCCGCAGCTCGAACACGCGCAGTCTTCCTTGCCGCGCAAACGCGTGACCGGCGCGCTCCAAAAATTCCCTCGCTTCGGCGCGCGCGAACACGTTCGGGTGCGGCACCGTGCCTGTTCGTTCGGCTCGCCCGGCGTGCAAGCGCAAGAAGCGAGCGAACGCGCCCTCGAGCGCCGGTCCGTCCGTGACGACGTGAAACGTCAGCTCGACGCCGTCACGCTTGGGCGCGTTGTAGCACTTGCGGATGGCTTCTTTGGTATTGCGCGAGAGCCCGCTCTTCAGCCGTTCCCAACTCTCGGGCAGCTCGAGCACGTAGTTCGGCGTGTCGCGCTCGGCGCCGCGAGTGAGCGGCAAGGCCTCGAACGAACGAAGCTCGCACTCTGCTGGCAAGCCACTCAAACGCAGCCAATCCCAAGATCTCGATCGCTCCGCGAGTTCAGCAAACAGCGCGGCGAAGCATTCATCGGCGTGCTCGACGTGGAACGCAGGCCCGCGCAACTCGGTCAGGTTCGGATCATTGCCGAAGAATTGCAGCGTGCGCGCGCGTACGGGTCCGTGCGCGGGCCAGCTCGTGAGCATCATCGGCGCGATTCCGACGAGCGCTCCGCTCGGACGGCGGAAGGTCAGCAGCCGCAGTTGATTGCGCCGTTTCAACGTCGTCCGACCAAAGGCGCGCCACCACGACACCGCCCAATCGAAACGGTTGAACGGCAACGCCGGCAGGCTCGGCTCGAGCGCGCGCCACTCAGCCTCGAGCGTGAGGAGCGCATCCACCCGGGTTAGACAGTCGACCGCGAGCGGACTGGACGACCTGGCGCTGTAGCTTTTCACCACGGTGACGTGGCAAAACTCTCACGCGCGGTCGGATTAAGCAAGAGAACCGGCCAACCGGTTCTCGGCTAATACACGCTGAAAAATTAAAGAATTTAACGACTCTCGAGTCGTATTCCCGCTCACAGAAGCGCCCGCCAAAAGCGCACTCGTTACGTCGCTTTTTGGGACTCGCTCGACGGCGCCCCTATCGCTCGAAGCTCAGAGCGAGCTGGCGTCTTCGAGCAGCTGCTTCATCGCGTCGTCATCGTCGCTGCGGTAGTAGCCGCGAATCGCGAGCTTCCGATCGACGAGCACCAGGTGCGAGCCGTGAATGATGCCGCCGTTCTCGGCAGTCGGATCCGGCTTTCCGTCGAGCGCCAGCTTGAAGCCGTCAACGACCGTCTTTTTCACGACCTCGAGATCCCCGGTCAAGAAACGCCAGTTGTGCAAGTCAGCGTCGTACTTCTGGGCGTACGCGAGGAGCGCCGGCGGCGTGTCGTTCTCGGGATCGACGCTGAAGCTCACGAGCGTGAGGCTCGTGTGGCCCGCGGCCGCGACTTGCAAAGCGCGCATGCGGCGCGTGATCCGCGGGCAAATCGTGGGGCAGCGTGTGAAGAAGAAATCAGCGACCCACACGCTCCCGCGCAGCGAAGCCGCGCTCACGTTCGCACCGTTCTCGTCGAGCAGCGCGAAGTCGCTCACCTGACCGAGCACCGGCAAAGGCTCGCGCGAGCGCTTGCACGCCGCGCTCAGCGCGCCGAGCGCGAGGGCCGCACACGCCGGCAGGAACGCTCGCCGAGACCAAGAGGAACCAGTCATGCGCGCTCTATAGCCGAGAGCCGAGATTCGGCCGCATTCGATCCGGCTTGGTTTCGTGCGTCATTTCGTCGCATTCCGAAGTCTTTTCAGTAACTTGAGGCATACCGCACACCCCCCACCCGCTCACGCGAAGGTTGTACATGAAACGAGAAGTAGTGTAGGCAGGGCCCACACACTGGCTCCCCGGAGCCGGAGAAAGGCCGGTCATGCGCTGGTTGCGAAAAATGCTGAATCGCATGCGTCTCCCCTTCCCGCCCACCGCGTTCGCCTGAAATACGGCTGCCCTGCGCGGGCGCTTTGCTAAAGCCCGTGAGCTTCGCGCTGACGGGCTTTGCATTTTGTGTGGCGCGCTTTCGACTCGAGTCGCGCCTCTGCCGCCTCGGGTCGAGAGTGCTACCTTGCGCTCGTGCCGCGTCGCGTCTCCCTCCCCTTGAACGATTCGAAGCCGCGTTCGCACACGACGCTCGAGGCCGTGCGCGCGCGGCTCGGCGGTCGAGCGCGCACCAACCAGCAAGCGGGCCGCGTGGTGTGCTTCTTGGACACGGGCGCAGCCGGCGTCGTGCTCTTCGCGCAGGATGACGAAGTGCACGTGTTCTCGAGCGCCGGCTGGGTCCGCCGCACCACGCGTGATGCACTGACGCCGGTGGAAGAGCCGGCCGCCGAACTGCACGCCGTGGCGGCCGACGTGCGTGTGTTCGCCTCGCTCGAAGAAGGCGCGCGCGTACGCTTCCAAGATCACGGCGGCATGGCGCAAGGCACCTTGCTCGAGAAGTGCCGCTACGGCGCGCTCGTGCGCCGCGATGACTCGGCGATCCTCGGCGTTGGCTTTCGGCGCATTTGGCCGCTCGCGGATCCGAGCGAAACGCCGAGCTGAGCGCGTGACGATTTCGGACGCTGAGCGCCGCGCGCGCGTCGGTCTGTGCCTCGAGTGCGCGCACGCGCGCAGCGTCGTCTCGGCGAAAGGCAGCGAATTTTGGCTCTGCCAAAAGGCGCAAACCGATCCGCGTTTCAAAAAATACCCACCGCTGCCCGTGCTCCGCTGCATTGGTTTCACGCGCGCGAGTCGTTGAATTTTTGGGGGTCGCCTCGCGCGTGCTCGCTTGCGCCAGTGCAGAGCGGGCGCTCGTCCCCAGATCCCTGAAAACCAATCTCGCCCAGTTCAACTCGACAATTGACTCACGTTCGCGCGCGACGGAGACGCGCGCGCAACGTCGCGGATACATCGGCAACGCGCGCGCGTCACATCCGGCACCTTGAAACGATCCCGCTATATTTGTGCTGTTTTCAGCCGCGCGCGCTGAGCGAAAGCGAACATGACCGCGTGCAGTGACTGCGTATGTTTGAAGCATGACGCCTTCACTCCTCAGAGTTACGCTGGTGATCCCGTTCGCATTCGGTTGCGCGCACGCCGTGTACGATCCGGATCCGGCCGATCTGGCGTCGCTCGACACCGCTTCGGACATGACCGGCTCGGCGAGCGCGACCGGAAGCTCGGGAGCGAGCGCGGTGAGCGGATTTTCGAACGGCGGCGCGAGCGCCAGCTCGACTCCGAGCACCGGAAGCGCCGGAAGCAATGCGAGCTCGTTCGGCGGCGAGAGCACGAGCACCGGCGGTTCGGGCGGCCTCGCCGGTGGTGGCGCCGCGAGCGTGAGCAACGGCGGCGCCGGCGTGAGCTCCAGTGGCGGCACTAGCGTGGCAGCTGGCGGAACGAGCCCGAGCAGCGGCGGCAGCGCGAACGGCGGCATGTCCAGCGCGGGCAGCAGCGGCGGCGCAGCGACCGGAGGCACGCCGAGCAGCGGCGGCACAGGTGCAGTCGGAAGTGGCAGTGCTGGAGCGGCGAGCGCCGGCAGCGCAAGCGGCGGCAACGCAAACGGCGGCGCGAGCAGCGCGGGCCAGTGCGACGGCGTCCCGACCTGGAGCAAACAAACCTATGCCGCAGGCGCGAAGGTTCAAGCCGACGGCCAGCTCTACGAATGCAAGACGGGCGCTGAAGCCGGCTGGTGCGGTCTCGCCGACGCCTATGCGCCGAGCACGGGCTACGCCTGGATGGACGCGTGGAATTTGATCGGTCCATGTTGATGCTCGTGCTCTGAAGCGAGCACGCCCTTCGTGACCACGACGACGCTTCGCGCGCAGCGCTCGGCTGCGCGGCGCGTCGTCGGATTTTTCTCGGTTGCGCTTGCCGGTTTGGCGCGACGTGATAATTGGTTGGTTACCCAATCAACTATGCCACGAACCTCGAATACAGCCGAAAGACGGGCGCAGATCTGCGCCGCGCTGATCCAGATCATGGCCAAGCACGGCTATGACGGCGCGTCGGTCGCGGATGTCGCCAAGACTGCGGGCCTCGCGCCGGGCCTCGTGCATTATCACTTCAAGAACAAGCAAGAGATCTTGCTCGAAGTGATGCAAGGCCTCGCCACGCGGCACTTGGCGCGCCTCGATGCTCGTCTCGCAACTGCGGGGAACGCTCCGCGCGCGTGCCTCGATGCGTGCATCGACGTGCACCTCGGGCTGGGCGCCGACGCGGATCCGGAGGCGCTCGCGTGTTGGATCGTGCTCAGCAGTGAAGCCTTGCGCGAAGCCAAAGTGCGCACGCGCTTTCAGAAAATCCTCGCCGAAATTGCGACGCGCATCGCCCGCGCCATCGAGGCCGGCGTGGCGACTGGTGAGTTCCATTGCGCGGACGTCGCCGCCGTTGCGAGCGCGCTCGTGGCTACGATTCAGGGTTACTTCGTGCTGGCGGCCACCGCGCGCTCGCTCATCCCGCGCGGCTCGGCGGCAACATCGACCAAGCGCATGGCCGCGGGTTTGCTCGCAGCGCCCGCACCGACGAGGCGACGATGAGCGCGCGCGCGGCGTCCACGTCGTCGAAGCTGACATCGCTCGGCGCACTGTATTTCACGCAAGGGCTGCCATCTGGCTTCTTTACGCAGGGGCTGCCCGTGCTCTTGCGCCAGCGCGGATACAGCCTCGGGCAGATCGGGCTTTCGACCTTGCTCGCGGCGCCGTGGGCGTTGAAATGGCTCTGGGCGCCCCGAGTGGACCGGCACTATTGGGCGAAGCTCGGCCGGCGTCGTTCGTGGATCTTGCCACTCCAAGGGCTCACGGTCGTCATCCTCGTCGGGCTGGGTGTGCTCGGGCTCGCGTCCATGCGCCTCTTGCTGGCGGCCATCCTCATTTTGAATCTGCTCGCGGCCACGCAAGACATCGCGACCGATGGTCTCGCGGTCGAGCTCCTCGCGCACGGCGAGCGCGGCCTCGGCAACGGCTTGCAGGTAGCGGGTTTTCGCTTTGGCATGATCGTCGGTGGCGGCGCGCTCCTCATCTTGCACGATCGCCTGGGTGACCGCGGCACGTTCGCCGCGATGGCAGCGTTGACGGCACTCGCCACGTGGCCGGTCTTCCGCCTGCACGAGCCCGCGGTGCCACTCGAGCCGACGAGCGCCGGCGCGACGAGTCATTGGCTACGCCAGCCCGGCGCGCCGCGCATTCTCACGTTGCTGCTCGTGTACAAAGCGGGAGATTCGTTCGCGACCAGCATGTTGCGGCCATTTTTGGCTGATTCTGGACTCACGCTCGTGGACGTCGGTTGGCTGCTGGGCACGGTGGGATTCGTCGCCGGGCTGCTTGGTGCGCTCCTCGGTGGCGCGCTCGTCAATCGCTTCGGGCGCAAGCGCTCCCTGCTCGCGTTCGGTGCGTTCCAAGCGCTGACCGTCGCGAGCTTCGCCGCGCTCGCGTTCTGGAAGCTCGGGCGCGGCATGCTCTACGCTTTGTGCGGACTCGAACACCTTGCCGGCGGCATGGCCACCGCAGCGCTCTTCACGTGCATGATGGATTGGAGCCGTGAGCACGCGAGCGGCAGCGACTACACCGTGCAAGCGAGCGCGGTCGTAATCGCGACGGGCGCGGCGGCCGCGGTCTCCGGCTTCAGCGCGCAGGCGCTCGGTTATGCCGGTCACTTCAGCTTGGCCGCGGTGCTCGCGTTCGCCGCGCTCGGAGTCGTCGGCAGGTGCTTCCCGTGAGAATTGCCGTCTACCCCGGGTCCTTCGATCCGCCGACGTTCGGGCATCTGTCCGTCGTCGAACGCGCGGCCGCTCTGTTCGACCGAGTGTGGCTCGTGGTCGCGGTGAATCCCGCGAAAAACACGCTATTTTCGCGCGAAGAACGGGTCACCCTCGCGCGCGAGCTGACCGAGCATTTGGCGCACGTCGAGACCGTCAGCACCGAGGGTTACGTCGTCACGCTCGCGCGCGAGCTCGGCGCGCGCTACCTCGTGCGCGGCGTGCGCAGCGCGACGGACACGGAGGCTGAGCTCACGCTCGCGCGCCTGAACCACGAGCTCGCTCCCGAGATCGAAACCATCTTCGTGCCGGCGCACGCGGAGCTGTCGGAGGTGAGCTCGAGTCGCTTGAAGGAGCTCGCGCGCGCCGGCGCAGATCTGGCGCCGTATTGCTCGCCGACGATTGCCGCTCGTTTGTCGGAACGCTTGCTCGGGCACGCACTCACTCAGGAGGTCGAGACTCATGTCTGATTTCGAGGTCATCGCGCTCGGCGTGGGGGACACGTTCTCGGAGCTGTATCACTCGAGCGCGCTCTTGCTCGAATGCGACGGCGTCCAGCTCGCCATCGATTGCCCAGACCAGTACCGCGGCGTGCTGAAGGACGCGACAGAGCTGTCCGGACGCGCGCTTTCGCTCTCGGAGATCGATCACGTGCTGATCACGCACGTGCACGGCGACCACGTGAACGGGCTCGAAGGCGCGGCCTTTTACAAGCATTTCGTCGACAAAAAGCGGCTCGGTTTGCTCACCGCGCCAGAAGTTCGGGCGACGCTCTGGGAGCAGCGGCTGCAAGCCAGCATGAGTGTGCTGTGGAACGGCAGCGAGCACGTGCCGCAAACGTTCGACACGTATTTCGAGTATTCCGCGCTGAGTTGGACGCAAACGGTGCGCGTCGGTCCGTACTCGATTCGCGCGCGCCGCACGCAGCATCACGTACCGACGAGCGCGCTCCTGATCGAAGCTCACGGCCGCACGCTCGGCTACTCCAGTGACACGGCGTTCGACCCCGAATTGATCCGCTTCCTCGAGCCCGCGGATCTGATCATCCACGAGACCAACCTCGGACCAGCGCACACGCCGTACGCGGCGCTAGCCGCCTTGCCCGCAGAGCTCCGGGCGCGCATGCGTTTGATCCACTACACGGATCAATTCGATCGCGAACGCAGCGTCATCGCGCCTTTGCGCGAGGGCGACGTGCTGCCCGTGTGAGCGGCGCGCGAGCACGCGCCGCTCGTTCCTCGTTGCTCAGACTGGGATGCCGGGCGGCGGGAAGCCGAGGCACAGCTCTTTGACCTGCGCCGCGGTGCGCTCGATCACCTTTTCGTCGTCCGGCGCGGCCACGACTTGAGCCATGAAATCCGCGAGCTTCAGCATTTCGTCTTTGCCCATGCCGCGCGACGTGATCGACGGCGTACCGATGCGGAAACCCGAGGGATCGAAGGGCTTGCGCGGGTCGAACGGGATCGAGTTGTAGTTGCCGACGATGCCGGCGCGATCGAGCGCGCGCGCCGCGACCTTGCCGGTCACGTTCTTGCTGCGGAGATCGATCAAAATCAGGTGATTGTCGGTGCCACCGGTGACGAGCGAAAATCCCTTCGCGAGCAGGCCTTCGGCGAGCACCTTGGCGTTCGCGACCACGGCGTGCGCGTAGGTTTTGAACTCGGGCGTCGCGGCTTCTTTCGCGGCGACCGCGATGCCGGCCGTGGTGTGATTGTGCGGGCCACCCTGAAGACCGGGGAACACCGCGCGATCGATCTCTTTCGCGTACTCGGCTTTACACATCACGATGCCGCCGCGCGGGCCGCGCAAGGTCTTGTGCGTCGTGCTCGTGATCACGTCGGCGAACCCGACCGGCGAAGGATGCGCGCCGCCGACCACGAGGCCCGAGATGTGCGCGATGTCGGCGCACAGTTTCGCCCCGACTTCGTCCGCGATCTCACGGAACTTCGCGAAGTCGAGCGTGCGCGGATACGCCGTCGTGCCACACCAGATGATCTTCGGCTTGTGCTCGAGCGCGAGCCTCCGCACCTCGGCAAAGTCGATCCGCTGATCCTTCTCGTTCACGTTGTAGCCGATGCTCTTGAAGTACCGGCCCGTGATGCTGACCGCAGAGCCGTGCGTGAGGTGACCGCCCGAGGGCAACCCGAGCCCGAGCACGACATCATGCGGCTGGCAGAACGCGAGATAGACCGCGAGGTTCGCCGGGCTGCCGCTGTACGGCTGCACGTTCACGTGATCGACACCGAACAAACCCTTGAGGCGCGAGACCGCGAGCTCCTCGACCTGATCGATGATTTGTTGCCCTTCGTAATAGCGCTTGCCCGCGTAACCTTCGGAATACTTGTTCGTCAGGATCGAGCCGGTAGCCTCGAGGACCGCGCGCGAGACATAGTTCTCGCTCGGGATCAGACGCAGCTTCACCGTCTCACGCACCTCTTCTTCACGAATCAGTCGGGCGATCTCAGGGTCACGTTCGGCTAAAGAAGGATCACGGTGCGTCTCGGGGTTTTGCATGGCGCGCAGCCTACCGCCGGCTTTTGACCTGCGCCACAGCCTTTCAACGCGTGAAAATTATTCATCATTTCCAAGTTCTATGGAAACTGCAACAACAGCCCCTGCGCGGGCTCGACGCTCACGCACGACTGGTTAAACTGCGCGCCGTGCGATGGCAAAACCGAGCCAAGCCAAACCTCCACCCGCTTCACGAGAGGCGGAGGGCTCGGTGCGCCGTAGCGCGAGTGTGCCCGGCGCCGGCGATGCTGCGATCACCGCGGACTCCATGAGCACTCCGAGCTCAGAGCGCTCTGCCGATCCCGTGCCACCTGCCCCCGAAACCGATCCGGAGCTCGTGCGCGATCACGAGATCCTCCCCGCCGCTCCCGCTGAACCGGACAGCGCGCCGCCGAGCATTCCATCCGCTGCCAGCGTTACGGCAGGCGAGCCTCCGAAACCGCAAGGCTCGATCCCGGTTCTGCCTGGTCACGTGATCGCCAACCGCTACGAGGTGCTCGGCATCTTGGGCGAAGGCGGGATGGGCATCGTCTATCGCTGCCGCGATCAATCGAACGGACAATTCGTCGCGATCAAGCGCGTGATTCCGCCGTCCGGAAATCTCGCCGGCGAATACGTGATGTGGTTTTACAAGGAGGCGCGTGCGCTCGCCGCCTTGGCTCACCCGAACATCGTGCAAGCGCGTGATTTCGGGCAGCTTCGCGACGGCTCGCCGTTCTTGGCGATGGAGCTCGTGTCCGGCGTTTCGCTGCACGAGCTCGTGCACACGCGCCTCAGTTTCCCGCTGATTTGGACGATCGTCGATCAGATCTTGTCCGCGCTGGCGCACGCGCACGCGCGCGGCATCATCCACGGCGATCTCAAGCCGTCGAACGTGCTCGTCGAAGCGGTCGACGATCAGCCACCGAAGGTGCACGTGCTCGATTTCGGCTTGGCGTGGCTGCGCGCGGACGCCCTCGACGCGCGCCTCGACGGCAGCAAGCCGATGGAGTTCGCGCCGCACGCGGGCGCCGGCACGCCGGGCTACATGGCGCCCGAGCAAATCCAGCACGAGATGCACCACGTTTGCGGTGCGACGGATTTGTATTCGCTCGGCTGCATCCTGTACCGGCTGTTCGCGGGGCGAGCGCCGTTCTCGGGTGAGTCGAAGGAACTCTTGCGCGTGCACGCGTTCGAGCAGCCGCCGACGCTGAAGACGGTGATCGACGCGCCCGAAGGCACGGTGCCGTTCATCATGCGGATGCTCGCCAAGCGGCCTTGGGATCGCTGGGAGTTTGCCGCCGAATGCCGCGCGGATTGGGGCAAGTGGCGCCCGAAGGTCGAAGCCTCGGCTTACCGCATGCCCGCCGATCTGCGTTCGTCGACCGCGAAAACCGCGGCGCCCACGCGGCGCACCGGCGCGCGCGGTCCGAACCCGGATCTCTCGCCGGCGCCGGAGCGCGCGCCGGGCCTGCTCAGCATTCGTCCGAGCCCGCTCGTCGGGCGTGAGGATGTACGCAACACGCTGCGTGAAGTCTGCGACGACGTGATCGACAGCGTGGGCGCGCCGCATCGCTTGGTCATGCTCGTCGGCCC
>FTCX01000265.1_pt1 | contig 13774 bp, 9 predicted proteins | sample 1639831 | NCBI WGS metagenome assembly FTCX01 (sample SAMEA3914869, study PRJEB12502) | metagenome | biome: forest; material: soil | place: USA | collected 2012-03-12 | depth 0.1 m
GCCCAACGGCGAAGCCGGTGCGCCCGATGATTCGGCAACTGCTGCGGGCGCGCCGAACGACGCTGCCGGCGCGGGCGGCTCGGCGGGCGCTCCGACTCGAGGCAACGCCGGAACCACGGATAATGCCGAGGGAGGCGCCACCGACGCAGATGCGGGCGCGGCTGGCGCATTCGCGGGTGACGGCGCCGCGGGCGCGAGCGATACGACCGTCTTCGGCAACGAAACCGGGCGCTGGCTGCTCTACACCGCCGACGAAGACACGCCCGGGCTCGAAGAGCTTTACGCCGTAAAAGAAGGGCTGATCGGCCAGCAAACGCCGATCAAGATCGAGCTGCCGCTGATCACCCAAGTTCAAGAAGTCGTGAACGACTGGAGCTGGTCGACGAACATCGAGGACTTACTGATCAAGACGCAGTCGAACGCAGGCAGCCGCGTGTTCGTGTGTCACTTCGGCGATGGTGTGCCGCAGAAGGCGATCGAGCTCACTGCAACCATTCCGACGCTCGGTGTGTACGACGCTCGCTGGCGCCCGAACGGCGATGTCATCGTGTTCTCGACCGAAGGCATCTACTTGTACGTGAACAGCGCCGGGACATTGGGAGAGCCCACGCGGCTCACTCCAAGTGCACAAGTGCTGGGCAATGCCGAGCTCGTGCTCGGTGGCCTCGTCTACCAAGCGGGCGGCGGCGAGTATTTCGTTTCCCTCACGAATCCGGGCGCGTCGACGCCCGTCGCGTTCGGCGGCGTGAACGACGCCGAAAGTGCATATGCTTCGCCCGACGGCTCTTGGATCGTGATCTTCACGTACGCGAACGGTGTGAGCGGCGAGCTCGTGGCCCCGGTGAAAGCGGGCGCGCAAGCGGTTCCGGTGAATCGACCGCTGGTGGGGAACAGCGGCGTCGAGTCGCAGTTTTCGCCGGATTCGCGCTACCTCGCGTACGCCGCGAGCGAGCAGCTCGCCGGCTACAGTGAAGTGTACTTGCTCGATCTCGCGCACGGCTTGCAGCGCACGACGGTGGCGAGCGAGCTCCCGCTCGCGCCCGGCGATGCGCTCGGCGCTTTCGCACCGGATTCGTCTGGGCTCTTCTTTTTCGACGAAGGAGCGAATGATTCGCTGAAAGAGGTGAGCTGGTTCGACTTGGCGAACGGGAGCGCGCGCTCCGGCTTCTACGAAATCGGGACGCGCGATTCGCTCTTGGGTTTCGCCAACGTGCACCCTTGGGCGTTCTTATCTTGGCAAAATACCGCCACGGATCCGTACGTACTGAGCGTCGAGACGTACGGCGCGATTGGCCAAGGTGGATTCGATCTCGCCACCGCGCCCGATGGACTCACGTACAGCGCCGTCGATCTCGCGTCGGATGACTCCGCGGCGCTGCTGCAAACCAATCAACCCGGCCAAACCGAGCACGACCTCTATTACCTCGATCTCAGAAACCCGATCGTGGGCTTGAATCGCCCGGTGCGCTTGCCGGGTGAGGGCGACGCGGTGGCCGAAAATCAGCCGTTTGCTCCAGACGCGCGCGGCTTCGCCTACTATCGTTATGCGAGCGACGGCTCGCGCACGCTGTATTGGATCGACGCCAGCAAGTCCGTCCTCGGCACGCCGGTCGCGGTCACGCGCGGTGGCCGCGTGCGCATGTACGGCTGGCAGCGTTGAGCGCGGCTCAGAACGAGAGCTCGTTCTCGGCGAACGCGGCGTAGCGCGCGGCTTCTTCGGCTTCGCGCGCGCGCTGCGCGGCGACATCGGCGAGGAATTCGGCGATGCGCTCGAGTAGAGTGACCGTCGTTTTCTTGTCGAGAGCGGAGATGCACACCGCGGCGCGCTCGGCCTCGAGGGCAGGGAGCTCTTCGGCGGGCACGCGGTCGATCTTGTTGTACACGCGCAGGCGCGCGGTGCGCTCGAGATCGAGCCCGCTCAAGATTTGCGCGGTGGTGGCGAGGTGCTCTTCCTGCTCGGGATCGGAAGCATCCACCACTTCCAAGATCAGATCCGCTTCGCTCGCCTCTTCGAAGGTGGCGCGAAAGGCTGCGAACAGATCCTTCGGCATTTCGCGGATGAAACCCACGGTGTCCGTGAGCACGACTTCGCTGCCATTGGGCAGCGTGAGCTTGCGCGCGCGCGTGTCGAGCGTGGCAAAGAGTTTGTCTTCGGCGAGCACGCCCGCATCCGTGAGCGTGTTCAAGAGCGTGCTCTTGCCGGCGTTGGTGTAGCCGACGATCGCAACCACGGGAACATCACTCTGGTCGCGCCGCCGGCGCTTTTCCACGCGCTTTTTCTCCAGCGACTTCAGCTCTTTCTCCAAGCGATTGATGCGGTCGCGCGCGCGGCGACGGCCGATTTCGAGCGTCGTTTCACCGGGTCCGCGCCCGCCGATGCCGCCGGTGAGACGGCTGAGCGAATCATCCTTTTGACCGAGGCGCGGCAGCGTGTACTTCAATTGTGCGAGCTCGACTTGCAATTTGCCGTCCCGCGTTTCGGCGCGCTGAGCGAAGATGTCCAAGATCAACTGCGAGCGATCGAGCACCTTCAGATCGGTTTGCCCGGCGATGCCGTGCGCCTGCGCGGGGCTCAAATCACAGTCGAAAATCAGGGTCTCCGCGTCGAGATCGATCGCGCGCATCACGACATCTTCCAGCTTGCCCGCGCCGATCACGAACTTCGGATCGGGTTGATCGCGGAGCTGAATCACCGTGTCAGCGACATCCACGCCCGCGGTGCGCGCCAAACTATCGAGCTCCCCGAGCCGCGATTTCGCACGCTGCATCCCGCCGCGCTTCTTGTCCCCGACGTGGATCAGAATTGCGCGGCCGTCTTTGGCGGCGACGGTGCGCGTGCGCTCTTGCTGCGCGAACTCGGTCTCGAGCGAGCTGATCAGCTCGGAAAAGTTCGGTTCTTGCTGACCGTACGGCAGCGGCCCGACGATTTCGTACGGCGTGCCGCGGCCTTCGAACGTCGGCGTGTTGTACGCGTACGTCATGCGCAGCGGCTCGCTCGCCGGGTTCAGCAAAATCGCGTGCACCAAATCGAGGCGCAGGCGCGTCAAGTCGACCAAATCATCCTTGGTCAGCGGCTCGTTGAAGAGGTGCGTGTGCACCAAGCGCAGCGCGCGGAAGCGGCCTTCGGCAGCGCGCAGGCGCCCGATGTCCGGCAGCATCAAACCCGTCGCGTGCCCGACGACGACGTAGTCGACCTGCCCGGAACGATGCACGAGCGCGCCGACTTGCCGGCGCGATTCACGCGAAGCATCGGCCAAGGAGCGCACCAGCTCAGGGGTCGCGATGCGGTCACTCGGGACGCGGCGGCGGTAGATGCGTTCGAGGGTTTTGATCGCGCTGGGCGAAAGACCAGTCGTGTTTCCGTAAAGCTCGGGCATGCCTCTGGCGTTTTCGCGCCTGGCACGAGCCTAACACGTCGCTCGAGGCGCGCACGCGCGCGAGGCGGCGGCAAATGCTTCGGCAAAAAGCACACTTTCCTTGGCGGCGGTCTCGGGTGTAGTACGCGGCGCATGGCTTTCCTGACCGAGCTCGAGCTGCCCGCCGCCCGCGCGCTCGCCCAGAAATTCGGGCTGAATTTGCGCGCGATCGAGCCGCTCGCCGCCGGCTCCGTCAACTCGAACTTCCGGCTCGTGGACGACGCGGGTGAGCTCTACTTCGCGCGGTTGTACGAGGAGCAAGATCACGCCGGTGCCGAGCGCGAGCACGCGCTCGTGGCCGCGCTCGATGAAGCCGGAGTTCCGGTGGTGCGCGCCCTCCGCTCGCCCGCAGGTGAATCGCTGGCAGATTTTCACGGCAAAGCCTTCGCCGTGTTTCCCTGGATCGATGGCGAGATTCTGTGTCAGGGGCTCGTGACCGCGGACGCTTGCCGCAAGCTCGGCGCTGCGCTCGCGCGCGTGCACTTGGCTTCTGCGCAGGCGCCGGCCTTGCCGGGCGGCCGCTTTCAGATTCCGGATTTGCGGCAGCGGCTCGCGCGCGTGGATGACTCCGGGCGCGCTTCACTCGCGCCGGCAGTCGCGGAAATCCGCGAGCGGCTCGATCACTACGAGGCGCGCCGCGACGCTTCGCTCGCGCTCGGCGTGTGCCACGGGGATTTGTTCCGCGACAACGTGCTCTGGCAGCGCGGAGAAATTCGCGCGTTGCTCGATTTCGAGAGCGCGTGCTCCGGGAATTTTGCGTACGACTTGATGGTGACGGCGCTCGCGTGGTGTTACGGCGCGGCTTTCGAGCTGGCGCTCGTGCAAGCGCTGTTCGACGGCTATCGCAGCGTGCGCGCGGTGCCGCGCGAGGAAATCGCGGCGATGCCGGTCGAAGGCGCGATCGGCTGTTTGCGCTTCGCCAGCACGCGCTTGACGGATTTTTCGCTCCGCGTGCCGGACGGCGCGAAACCGGCGCGCGACTACCGTCGTTTCCTCGAGCGGCTGCGCGCGATCGAGAGCGGCGCTCTCTCTTCCGCGATTGCCTCGCTCGGAGCCTGACTCATGCCCGAAATTCGCGGACCGCGGGGCCCGATCAGCTACACGCGCGACGACTTGGGCTACCCGGCGATCGCGGCCGAGAGCCTCGAGCAAGGCACGTTCGCGCTCGGCTATCTGCACGCGCGCGACCGCTTGGTGCAAATCACGTTGACCGGACTCGCAGCTCGCGGCGAGCTGATGAGCGCACTCGGCGACACGCCGCTTGCACGCCTCGTCGACCACAGCACCCGCGCGCTCGGCCTCGCGCGCGATCTCGATCGACAAGTCGCGCGCTGCAACGAACCGAGCCGCGCGCTCTTGGCTGCGTACGCTGCGGGTTTCAACGCGGGCGCGAACGAGCGCGGTCACCCGCTCTTGCTGCGCTTGCTCGGCGTGCCAAAGCGCGAGTTCAGCGCGGAAAGCGTGCTCGAAATCTTCCGCTTCGTGACCTACTTCGGGCTCACCAGCATGGCGGTGTCGACCGAGCTCATCATCGCGGAGCTGGCTGCGCGCGGCGCGCCGAAGCGCGTGTTCGAGCGCTTGATCGGCGAGCACGCACGCGGCATCGATTTGGAAGCGCTGAAGACTTTGCGCATCCCGCAGGCGCTGTCATTTTTCGAGATCGCGCTCGGTGGCTCGCCGCGCGCGGGCTCGAATGCGTTTGCCGTCGCGGCTTCGCGCTCGAGCACGGGCGGCGCGCTCTTGATGGGCGAGTTTCACATGGAGGTCGGTCGCTTCCCGCCCTTGTTTTATGCGGCCGAAATCCTGTGTGGCGAAGAAGGCACGCTCACCGGCATGACCATCCCGGGCTGCCCGTGGTTCGCTGCAGGCCGCACGGATCACGTCGGTTGGTCGTACACGTTCGGGCACGCGGACAACGTCGACTTCGTGTCGGAGCACGTGCGAAATGGCGAGTATCTGCGCGAGGGGCAATATCATCCACTGAAGCGTCGCGAAGAGCGCGTACGCATCAAAGGCAAGCCCGACGAAGTCTGGGCCTTTCATGAAAATGAGCTCGGCACCGTCGTCGGGGACGTGAGCGGCGAGAGCGATCGCGCGTGCGTGCGGATCCCCGGGATCCACGAGCCCTTCCGCACGTTTTCCGCGGCGACGCGCCTGCTCGGCTGCCGCACGGTCGGTGATTTGCTCGAGGTTCAGCGCGAGATCCGCAGCGTGTCGCTAGAAGCGATTTTGGTCGACGCGCAAGGCGGCATCGCGAGCATCGTGACGGGCACGCTCGATCAACGACCGGCCGGGTTCACGGGCGCATATCCGCTGATCGGATCGCGGTTGCCGAGCGGTGAGCCGGCGCCGTTGCCCGAAGCGGAACGACCGATCTCGCTTCAGCCGCCCGAAGGTTTTTTGGTTTCTGCGAATCAAGGCGGGCAGGGGCCGCACGTGGCGCGCTGGTGCGTGTTTCCGGAAGCGCCGTATCGTTTTCAACGAATCACCGAGCTACTTGCTGCGCGCCGCGCGCACGATTTGCGTTCGCTGATCGCGATCTCGTACGACACGCTCGACGGCGGCGCGCGCCGCTTGCTGCCCATTTGGCGGCCGCTCTTGCCGGCGCATCCGCTCGCCGAAAAACTCGCGCTTTGGGCGGAAAAACAAGGCGATCCGGAGCTGCTTCGCTTCTACGGCAAACTATACGAAGAGACCTGTTTCTTGCTGCTCGAGCAAGATCTCGGCCGGCCGATGGCGCGCCGCTTCCGCGAATGGTCGGCGCTCGCGATCTATCAACCCCAGCTCGATCGCTTGCTCGCGCTCGAACAGCCCGAGCTGTTGAACGAAGCCGAGTTGCGCGAGTTGCTCGGCCGCGCATTCAGCGTCGCGCTCGAGACCGCGACGACGCACGACGTGCCGGTGAAGGTGCGTTTTGGACACGTGGTCACGCGCGGAAAATCGCCGGCGTTCCTCGGCTTCGATTCGCCGGAAGTGACGTTGCCGGCGAGCCCGGACGCGCCGTTTCAATGCCGCGTGTCGCCGATTTCCGGCGAGCGATTGGTGTATGCGCCCGCGTTCCACATCTTGCTGGATATGCGGCAAAAAGGCGTGTTTTACAACATTCCGGGCGGCGCATCCGAGTCGCGCTTCGGCGTCGGTTACGGCAAAGGTGTGCGTGAGTGGCTCGAGGGCACGCTGCGCCCGCTCGGTGGTGAGCCACGGGCCGCCGTCTCGCGCGATTGATCAATTCTGCGCGAGTCGCACCATCTCGTGCACGTTCCCGCGCACATTGGCGGCGCGCGCGTAAGCGCGTCCACGGCGCTCGATGCGCATCAGCACCCGCGGCGCAGGTGACATCGTGATCGTGAATTGACGATTGATGATTTGGTTCGGCACGAGCTCGAAGCGAAAGCGTTGCAGCAAGAGCGCGAGCACGATCTTGATCTCGAACAGCGCGAATGTCGCGCCGATGCACATGCGCGGACCCGCGCTGAACGGGTTGAACGCATACGGCCCCGGATCGAGCCCGACCCAGCGATCGGGCCGAAAAACCAGCGGATCGGGGTACAGCTCCGACATGCGGTGCGTGTGATAGATGCTCGCCAAGACCTCGGTGCCGGCGGGCACGTGATAATCGCCGAGCGCGGAATCGCGCGCGGTGACGCGATGATTGAGGGGCGCCGGCGGGAACAAGCGCAAGCTCTCTTTGATCACGCGATCGAGCAGGGGCAATTCCGCGAGCTGATCGAAGCTCGGTGCGTCTCCGTGGAGCTTGGCCGCAAGCTCGTCGCACAAGTCGGCCATGACTGCGGGATGCTGCGCGAGCAAAAATAGAGTCCAGCCGAGCGCGTTGCTGCTCGTCTCGTGACCAGCCGCGAAAATCACACCCGCGTGCCCGACGAGCTCGTCTTCGGTCAGGCTCGCGCCGCCCTCATCGCGTGCTTCGAGCAGCATCGAAAGCATGTCCTTGCCGGTCGCGCTGCGCGCCCGCTTTTCTCGGATCACGTCGTGAATCCCGCGATCGACCGCGTGCGCGAGGTCGAGCCAGCGGCGGTATGGCGAACGCGGCAAATCGAAGGGAAAAATCGCGGCGCTGCGAAACACGACGCCCCACTCTTCCACCTCGCGCCCGATCTGCAGCCCGCGCTCCCCCAAATCCTCACCGAACAACGTGGAGGTCGCGATGCGCAGCGTGACCTCCATCATGTCCGGCCGCACATCACGCACCGTGCCGGGACGATACTTCTCGAGCAGGCTTTCGGTCGCGCGCACCATCTCGTCGCGATAGCTCTCGATGCGGCTGCGATGAAACGCCGGCATCAGCAGCCGCCGGTGTTGCTTGTGCTCGCCTTCGTTGACGTGAAAGAGCCCCGTGAGCATGCGCGTGACTGGGCGCTTGCGCTCGGTGATTGGATCGCTCGGATAGAGCGGCCCGGCCAAACCACACTTGTGAAAATCCGCGTGGTTCGTGAGCAGTGAGTGCATGAGCTCGGGCCCATACAAAAAGATCGTGCCGGGCGGGTTCGGCTCGGTCGATACGATCCGCGTGCGCGCGCCGACCACGAGCGCCGTGATCTGCCCGTAACTCTCGAACAACTTGCCGACGGCGGCGATCGGATCGCGCAGGAAGCGCAGCAGCTCGCGCGCAGGGCCGAGCACTGGCAACGCGCGGGGGCCGGGGATGGCACGAAGGGCGGACATCGGCCGAGAGCATTGCCCTTCGTGCACAAAAAGCAACGAGCGCCGTCGGCACAAGGCCGCGGCGCTCGCTCACGCTCGCACGAAGAGTCGAAACTCAGTCGGTCGGCGCGCTGGTCAGCGCTTCGATGTTGTCGATGCAGAAGTTGAACGGGATTGCGGCCGTACTGCTGGTAACCACCTGCCACGCGATCTTGACGATGTTGTTCGTCGCGGTATCGCCGGTCAGATCCGTCGGCTTGGAGGCCTGCCAACACTCTTCGACCAAGTCTTTCAGGTAAAAGACGTTCGGGCCCTTCTTGATACCTTTCGTCGTCGGCGTGCAGTACTGATTCGACGCCGTGTCGTTGATCAAGAAGCGGAAATTCGCTTGTCCCGGCACCGTGTCACCCGACACGTCGAACGCGAAGCCGGTGATGCCGCCCTTGGTTCCGTCGAACGCGATGGGCGTGCCGCCCACGGACACGCCGCCGTCCATGACGTTCGGCTGGTTCAAGTTCAGGCCCATCGCGGCGCCCCAGATCGTACCGTAGCAATCCGTCGCCGGAGCAACGATGGTGCACTTGAGGTCGACCTTGGCGGCCGTGCCCTGCATGCAGTTCATGCCGCTGGCGATTGTGTCTGTGACGGTCGGTTTCGTCGTGTCGTCCTCGTAGGAGAAGAGCGCGCCTTGGATGCCGAGCGGATTGCTCATGCTATCCACCCAACCATCGACCGGCGTGATCGCGATACCAACCGGCAAATCACTGCTGCCCGTGCTGCCACCACCGCTTGCCGTGGAGCCCCCGGAGCTGTTGCTGTTGCCGGCGGAGCCGATGACGATCGCGCTGCCACCGGTTGCATCCGACGGGCTGCTGCTGCTGCTACAGCCTGCCGCGCTGACGACGGCACCGAATGCCGAGAGTCCAATAACCAACTTGATTGCCGACTTCATGTTTCAACCTTAGCGGAGCAGTCCCAATCGTTCAAGGGCTCTTGTAACAAAAACTGGAACCGATTGCCGGGCGCTCCGCGAAATGCTGAGACCGGTTCCAGGTATGACTTTCGTGTCGCACTTTTTGGATCATTTGCCGTGCTTCGGTCAATGCACGTCGACGTAGAAATCAGTCGTCTGCAGATTCGTGATCGGGCCGTTCCAGACCTCGTAACCCGTGGCCACGGCCAGGAGCTGATCGCCTGGCAGCTGGTAACCGCGTGAAATTGCGTCGTGATACACGTCGAGCACGTTGAACTCGAGGGAAGGGATATCCGAGCCTTCTTTGGCCACGTAGTTCACGATCGGGTGACCGTTCACGTTGCCGGTCCAGATTGTCCAGGTGCCGGGGAGGCCTTGCACCGTGACGTTCGCGAGGGTTGCCGAGCCGGCCGGCTGCTGCCCCGGAGGATCGCGGAGCCACACCATCAGGTACGCGGACAAGTTGGTGCCGGTGCCGAGCCAGATGTCCCAGGCGGCGTTGTATTGGCCGTTGTTGCCGTTCGACTTCCAAGCCCAGCCCGTCTGCACTTTCGTCAGCGACGTGAGCGCTGCTGGCAAGCCGCAAGCCAAGGATTGCTTCATCGAGTACAGGCCGCAGTACATCGACGGATAGCCCGCGGGCGAGTAGTCCGAGCCTTGCGTGCCGTTGAGCGACACCACCGTGAAAGAAGTGCCATTCCACTTGATGTCGTGGCTCTGCCAGTTCATGCCCCAACCGTTGGCGATGAACTTGTAATTCACGTTGTCGCGGATCACGTCACTTTCGGCGTAGCGATCCGTAGTCTCACCGGCGCCTTGGTAGTCGCCGTTGCCGAGCATCTCGCCCGTCGTGGTGCCGCTGCCCGCCGCGGCCGTGCCGGTGCCCGCCGAGCCGGTGCCGCCGCCCGTGCCCGAGCTGCCGCCCGCGCCGCTGAGCGTGTCCCAGTTGCAGTTGGGTACGTTTTGCTTCGGCGCTTGAATGCCCGTGACATAGTCCGGTTTGCCGTCACCCGTGCAGTCGAGCGAGTCGTAGATGCCGTCGCAATCGGTGTCGAGCGCGAGGCACATCATGCCGTTGAAGATGACTTCGGGACCGTCCGGCTTGCCGTCGTGATTGATGTCGATCGTGTCGGCGATGCCGTCGTGATTCGCATCGACGAGGGTGCCGAGATCATCGGCCAAGTGATCGCCGTTGCCGTCGAGGGCTCGCGGTCCGCTCGGAGCGGCATCGGACCCGGAGCAAGCGGCGACGAGGGCGGCGAAGGAGAGGGCGGTGAGGCTCGTAAGCGTGGTGTGTCTAATCATGGGGTAGAATCGGTTTCTGGAACCGGTCTCAGATCTGCAGTGTAGACGCCGCGCGCGGGCTTCGCACGCAAGTAATCGCGAGAAGCGCGATCATTCCCTGCCGTACCCGTTGAAGCTGACGGCAGGCGCAAAAAAATCCAGTGGCGAAGGTCGCGCGGCGTGCGCAACCGGTTCCGGCTTCGCGCGTAACGCGCGGACGTCGGCACACGTCCGCCTACAGAAGGGAAAAGCCATTTCCGAGAACCGCTACGGAAGCGCGCGACGCGATGCGGACGCACTCGCTGCGCTGCGTCGGAAGCGCGATTTTCAGGCCAGTTTTCGCCGTACACAGTTGTGTCCGGTGCTGCTCCGACGGGCCGGTGCTAGCCTCCGGCTTCGTTGGCGACCCTCGGCGATTTCGATTTTCGAGCTTTCGTGCGGGAGCGCGCGGAGCGCCGACCCGGGAGCGCGCTCGGTAACGACCACGCCTATGCCTACGTCTCGGATCGCGCGACGCAGAGCACGTTCGAGCGCGTGAAGCCGGTGGAGCTGGCGGTCGCGGCGGCGGTGCGCGCGTTCAAAAACGTCGGCAAAGCGGAGCTTTTGGGCCATGCCGTAAAAATCGGCCCGCGCCAATTTCCGCGCATCCACGCGCTCGTCGAGCGTTGCGCCGAGACGCTCGGCATCCCCGTGCCCACGGTTTACGTCGTCAGCAACCCCCAGCTCAATGCGGCGACTTACGGCACGAACGAAGATGCGTTCATCGTCGTGAACTCCGCGCTGATGGATCACTTCAGTGACGCCGAGCTCTTGAGCGTGCTCGGGCACGAGTGCGGTCACATCCACAACAACCACGTGGTGTATCTGACCGCGCTCCACTACTTAAGCAACGTCGCCGGGATTTTCGTGCGCAACCTCGCGGTGCCCGCCGGGCTCACGCTGCGCGCGTGGTCGCGGCGCGCGGAGATCACGTGCGATCGCGCGGGCGCGCTCTGCGCGGGTGAGCTCGAGCCCGCGCTGCGCGCGCTGACCAAGCTCGCGCTCGGCTCGCAGAAACTTTACGAAGAGCTCAACATCGAGGCGTTCCTCGAACAGCATCAAGAAGCCAAAGGCAGCCTCGGGCGCTTCACCGAAGTGTTCTCGAGTCACCCGTGGCTGCCGAAGCGCGTGCTCGCGCTGCAAGCCTTCGCGGAGAGTGAGCTGTTCCGCAAACATGCCGGACTCGGCGCCGGCGGGCTCACCATGCGTGAAGTGGACGCGCGCGTGCACGACTACATCAAGGTCGTCGGTTGATGAGCGCGCTCGAAGCCGTCGCGGTCGGCGAAGAGAACGGTGATTTCGCGGCTTCGCTCGCGCGAGTGAAGCAAACCGTGCGCGCGGATGTGCTCGAGTTTCGCCGCGAGATCGGCATTCGGCTCTCGTCCCAGCTCGAGCTCGCGTCGAGCTCCGAGATCCGCCAACACTTCGGCCCCTTCCTCGAACACGTGTTTCGGAGTTGGGCGGAGCGCGAGAGCGAGGAAGTGCGCGTCGCGCTCGAGGCGATTGCGCGTCGCGCTGTCACCGATTCGTCGCACGGGGACGAGCCGCGCAGCGCCGCGAGCGCGCGGCCGTTGCGCCCTTCGCTCGAAGTGAGCACGTTCGCGCTCGACGCGAGCGTCGTGGCGAGCCTGGCGCTCGGCGTCGGTGCGTTGTTCGCGAACGTGGCGGTCGGCGGCTTCTTCTTGCTCGCCGCGCCCACGCTGGCGACGATTGGTCGCGAACACAACGAGCGCGCGATCCGTCGCCGCGCCGCCGAGTCCGCCATGAAAGCGCTGGACGAAGCCGCGAGCGACTTGGGCGGCGAGCTCGAGCGCGCGGTCGACGACTTCGCGCGCCGGATCGCGGCGAACGCCTAGAAATCGAGAGGATTTCGCCGTGCATTTGGCAGCGGCGAGGCCGCCCGCTTTCTTGTACAGTCCCGCCGGTTCGACCGAGAAACGCGAAGGAACAGCATCATGACCGTTGCACGAGGTGGCAGGCTCCCGGACGCGATCGACGCGGCGATGGAGCGCCTCAACACCAGCGTCGATATCGATTGGGAGCTGTGGCGCGAGGACATTCAGGGCTCGATCGCGCACGCCGAAGGGCTCGCGCGCGCCGGCGTGCTGAAGAACGACGAAGCGCTCGCGATCGTCACCGGGCTCCAGCAAATCAAAGGTGAGATCGAGCGCGGCGAGTTCGTCTGGGATCGCAAGAAGGAAGACGTGCACATGAACATCGAGGCGCGGCTGCGTGAAATCGCAGGGCCGGTCGGTGGCAAGCTGCACACCGGGCGCTCGCGCAACGACCAAGTCGCGACTGATTTGCGGCTGTTCACTCGCCGCCGCTGTGAAGAAGCGCTGCTCGCGATCGACGAGCTCGCGGCGGCGATCATCGGTCGCGCACAGTCCGAGATCGACGTGCTGATGCCGGCGTACACGCATTTGCAGCGCGCACAACCGAGTCGGCTTTCGCACCATTTGCTGGCCTGGCAAGAGCTCTTGTGGCGCGATCGCGGGCGGCTCGCGGATGCGCTCGTGCGCTTGAACGAGTCACCGCTCGGCGCCGGCGCGGTCGCGGGCACCGGATTCCCGCTCGATCGTGAAGGCGTCGCGCGCGCGCTCGGCTTCGATCGTCCGATGCAGAATTCGATCGACGCCACCGGCAGTCGTGATTTCCTGATGGAGGTCGCTTCCGCGCTCGCGATCCTGGGCGTGCACCTCTCGCGCATCGGCGAAGAGATCGTGCTCTGGTCGACGCAAGAATTCGGGTTCATGACGCTGAGTGACGGCTTTTCGACCAGCTCGTCGATGATGCCGCAAAAGAAGAATCCGGATGTGGCCGAGCTCGTGCGCGGCAAGTGCGCGCGCCTCGTCGGCTGTGTGACCACGCTGCTCGTGCTCGAGAAGAGCCTCGCGTTCGGTTACGGTCGCGAGCTGCAAGAGGACAAGCGCCCGATCTTCGACGCGTTCGACTGCGCGATCGTCAGCGTGCACGCGCTCACCGGCGCGATCGCGACGGCCAAGTTCAACGCGGAAAAAATGAAGGCAGCGCTCGCCACCGGCCACCTCTGCGCCACGGATTTGGCTGATTTTCTGGTGCAGCGCGGGCTCCCGTTCCGCGAGGCGCATCACGTCGTGGGCGCGCTCGTGCGCGAAGCGGAAGAGCGCGGCGTGCAAATCGGCGAGCTGCCGGCTTCAGTGCTCGTGGCCGCGCACGCTTCACTGACTGGGCCGGAGCTCGCTGCAGCGCTCGATCCTGAAGCCGCGGTGGAGCGCCGTTCCTTGATCGGCGGCCCCGCGAAATCGCGCGTGCTGTCAGCGATCGCCGAAGCGCGCTCGCGCTGGCCGACGAGTCACTGAACGGCGACGCGACCGGCGGCGCCGCCTTCACCGCTCGCGCCGCCTTCACCGCCTTCGGC
>FTCX01000115.1_pt1 | contig 13508 bp, 14 predicted proteins | sample 1639831 | NCBI WGS metagenome assembly FTCX01 (sample SAMEA3914869, study PRJEB12502) | metagenome | biome: forest; material: soil | place: USA | collected 2012-03-12 | depth 0.1 m
AGCAAACCGAATCGCTCGTTGCGCGTGAACGTGCCGTAGTTGAAAAGAGTTTGTTGGCTCCCGCCGTTGTCGATCGGCTTGACCCACAGCGAAACGGTGCGCGGGCTCGCGCCCTGCGGCAGATTCGCGTCGGCGCCGATGAGCTCGTCGTCGGTGGTGAAGGCGTACGCTTCGTTCGCGCCGAGACCGCTCGCGCCGCCGGAGCCGCCCGAACCAGCAGAGCCCGAAATTCCGCCTCGCGGACCGTTGGTCGGAGTCGCGCCTTCGGCGTCGCTGTCGCCGGCGCCGCCTGCTTCGTCGGGCGGCGCGTCTTTGCAAACGTAATTCGTGCAACCGTAAGGCACGAAGCAAGTTTGCGTTTGCCCGCCGCTGCCGCCGACCGCACCGCCGCCGCTGCCACCGACCGAGCTGCCGCCAGTCGCACTGCCTCCGCTTCCGCCGCTCGGACCTGCGCCGGCCTCGCTGACTTCGCCCGCTTCGCCGCCGAGCGCGCTGCCTCCGCTTGCTGTGGAGCCGCCCTTTGCGCTGCTGCCGCCGGTCATCTGCGTCGAAGTGCCGCCGCTCGCGGTGCCGCCTTTGCTCGAGCTGCCGCTGCTCGCGCCGCTTCCGCTGCTCGCTCCGCTCCCGCTCTTGCCAGCGCCGCTCGAGCCCGCGCCGCCGTCCGTCGTGGATCCGGAGCAACCGTAGGCGCCCGCGAGCGCGCTCGCTCCGAGCGCAAGCAACGTCCAACGCCCTACGTTCAACTTCGTCATGTCTGTCACCCTTCTCGCGCGTAGTGCGCGAACTACAAATCAGGGCAACGTACGAAGTTCGGGAAATAAAGGCAATTCATAAGATCTCGGATCGAATTCGATCACTTGCGGCGCGCCTCTGTAGGCTCGAACGCGAAAGAAGATCGAGATCGATCCAGTGCGCGCTACGCGGAGATCGCGCGCAACGCGCTCACCGCGGCGAAGTAAAAGCTCAATCCGCGCTCGCGACCGCGCCGGTGTGCGCGCCCTTCGGCGCGTTCGCTTCGCGCTGGGTTTCGCGCACGATGCGTACGGCGGGCGCCTTCGGACGTGGTTGCGCGGCGACTTCGAGGAAGTCGTGCCCGAGCGGCACGCCGAACTGATCGCTCACATCCACGCGCAGCACCCACGGACCGGCCTTCGCGATCGGCGGCGGCACGACGGCGTGGAGCGTGTTGCCTTCGCGCTGAAAATTGAGATCGAGCGGCTCGAGCCCGAGCGTGACTTTGGGCACCACTTGCAAGAACGCGGGCACCTCGCCGCCTTCTTGCGACTTGAGCTGAATGTCGATCGAGACCGAATCACGCGGCCACACGGCGCGCGTCGGGCCGATGCGCACGTCGGCGTAGACATCGCGTGGCTCGAGGCGTGCGGTCGCAGTTTCGAGCGTGCCCGGCAAGCGAAAGCCGATCACGGTGGTTTTGTTGCGGTACAAGCTCGCGGCTTGCGCCGCCGGAAAATAACGACCCGCGCCGAGGTACGTCATCTCTAGGCCGTTGATGTTCGTGAACTGAACCTGTTGGCCCGCGCCGAGGAAGAGCGCGCCGTGACTGCTGTAGGCGCCGGGCGGGAGCACGACGCCGATCACGCGCAGCTCCGCTTCGGGGCTCCAGCGACTCTCGAGCCCGCGCGCGTCGACCGAGCGAAGCACGATGCTGTATTGCCCCGGCTCGACCGGGATCGTGCCCGCGTCGACGACGGGGCGCGCCAGCGTGCGATCCTCGATCAGATGCCCGTCGGAAGTGCGGCGCACGCGGAATTCGTAGCGTTCGGCGCCCGGCACGCGCGCCCAACCGAAGCCGCTCATCGAGACGGTGGCGTCCGACGCGAAAAACATGCGTTGTCCCGTGCTCAGCACCGGAAACGGCAGACCCGGCTTCGCGGCGGCCGTCGGGTTGTCGTGGCTCAGCGTCGCGACTTCACCGAGCGCGACCGTTTGCCAATGATCGCTCACGACCGTGCGCACTTCGCCTTCGATGTTGTCGACCGTGGCTTCGTCGCTCGTGGCGAGACACGCGACGCGACCTTTCGTCACGACCGCGCTGAGCTTGCCCATCGTGACCAACACGGCGCCTTTGCCCGCGCTCGGCATCTCGATGTCCGCGCGACCCGACGTGAGCGCGAAGCTCCACGTCGTCGTGCGCGGCCCCGGCGTGAGCTGCAGCTGCTGCGGGACCGGGAAGATTCGGATGGTCGCGCCCGGCGCCACGTACAAGCGCGCGTGCGTGGGGAGCTCGAACACCGCGCCGCTGGCCGAGGCGGTGAAGAGCCCGCTGCTCGTGTTGCCCGCGCCCGAGATCACGCGCGGCTTGGTCAGCGCAGGTTCGGCTTCGGCGCCGACGGCGCTCGTCACCAGCGCGAAAAAGAAGGCTGCGAATCGAAGGCCTCGTACTGCTCCCATGTCGCCCCTCTACGGTTGATAGAGTTCGAGACTTGAGCCAATTTTACCGGTCATCGCGTTTTCGCTGCGCTGAACTGATGCGCACGACTACACTCGGCTTCGATGGCTGCGGCGCGCCCGAAGAAGAAAAACGGGGCTTTACCGAAGAATGAGCGGCGGCAGCAGATCCTGAGCGTGGCGCGCGAGGTGTTCGCGAAGCGCGGTTATCACCAGACCACGATCGACGACATCGTCGCACAAGCGGGCGTCGCGCGCGGCACTTTTTATCTTTACTTCGAGGACAAGCGCGCGGTCTTTTCGGACTTGGTCGATCGCTTCGCCGGCCAGCTCTCGGTCGCGATCGTGCGCATCGTGACGGACGATCCGGGGCGCTCGGTCGTGGAACAGGTGCGCGAGAACATCCGCGCCATCATCGGCGCCGCGCTCGGCGATCGCGCGATGACGAAGATCTTGTTCACCGACGCCGTCGGGATCGATCCTGCCTTCGACCGCAAGCTGCAGACTTTTTACGAGAGCGTGGTGCAGCTCCTCACCGAAAGCTTGAAGGATGGTCAGGCGCTCGGCATCGTCGCCGACGGCGAGCCGCGCGTGCTCGCGTACCTGACGATCGGCGCGTTGAAGGAGCTTTTGTATCAAGCCGTGACGCTCGGCTTCGCCGAAGAGAGCGCGGACGTGCTCACGCAGCAGATGTTCACGTTCTTGAGCGGCGGCTATTTGCGCTTGCCCGAAGCAAAAGAAGCCAAAAAGAAGCGGCGCTGAGCCGGTGCGCGCGCGGAAACGCGGGCGAGATTGAATCGCCTTCACCGCCTGCGTAGCGTAACGCGCGATGGCCGAAGATTCAGCGCGTGATGTGCGTCGTTGTTCGTCGAGTGACACCGGGCTCGTGACCATGACGCTGGTCTTTCGCGTTCACGCCGAGCGCGAACGTGATTTCGAGCAGTCGCTGCGCGCGCTGCAGCGACTGCTGCACGCGGCTCGCGGTTACCTCGGGACCGAGGTCGTGCACGACGGCGCGCGTCACGAATACACCTCGATTCTGCGCTTCGATTCGCTCGAGCACCTGAATGAGTGGGAAGCCTCGGGCGAGCGCGAGCGTTTTCGGCGCGAACTCGGCGAGGTCGTCATCGGCGACGCGGAAGTGCGTTACGCGCACGGCTTGGAGTTTTGGTTCGAGGCGCCCGAGCGCCCGGTGCGCGCGCCTTCGCAGCACAAAATGGCGCTGATTCTCTTCACGATGGTCAGCCTGATCTCATTCCCGCTGTCCATCTTCATTTCGACCTATTTGCCGGAGGTGCCGCGCATCGTTCGCGTGATGTTTGCGGGCGCGACGCAAGTTGGGCTCCTCACTTACGTGATCATGCCGCGCGTCACGCGCCTGCTCGCCTTCTGGTTGTTCGCCGAGCCGGCGCCGCAGAAAGCCAAAGGGTCTGCGATCGCATGAAAAAGATCGGCGCCGAATCGGTGGCAACGAAGACGAGTCGCGCGAAAGCAAAGCCGCCCGCGTCGAAGGCGAAACGCAGCGCGAGCAAACCGCTGCTGCCGAGCGTGCGACGCGCGCTCGTGGCCGTCGCCGAAGCCGAACGCGCTGCGCAGATGCAGGCGTACATGAAGTCGGAGCAGCCGTATCACGGCGTCACTGCGCCGCGGCTCAAGGCGCTGGTGCGCGAGCTATTCGCGGAATATCCGTTCACGAACGCCGAGGAATTTCGTGCCGGCGTGCTCGCGCTTTGGCGCGCCGCGAAGTTTCGCGAAGAGCGCTATGTGGCGATGCAGCTGACGGGGCACAAGGCGGCGCGCGAGTTTCAAGATTTGGCCGCGCTGCCGATGTACGAAGAAATGATCGCGACGGGCGCCTGGTGGGATTACGTCGATGAGCTCGCAGCCAATCGCATCGGCCCGCTCTTGGCGAAATATCCGCGTGAAATGCGGAAAATCATGCTCGCGTGGAGCCGCTCGGACGACCTCTGGAAACGGCGCAGCTCGATCATCTGTCAGCTCGGATTCGGCGAGCGTACGGATCTCGAGCTGCTCTTTGCTTGCATCGAGCCGTCACTCGGGTCGAAAGAATTCTTTCTGCGCAAAGCGATAGGCTGGGCGCTGCGCCAACTCGCGCGCCACGATCCGGACGCGGTTCGTCGTTACGTGCGCGAGCACGACGCAGAGCTCAGTGGCCTCAGCAAACGGGAAGCGCTGAAGCATCTCTGAAGAAAAGTAGAGATCTCAGCACTCGTGCCTGACGAGCGTGCTGCTCCGGTTCACCAGTCGAGCCGCAGCGCGCCGCGGATCGTTTGCTCGAACGCGGCGTCGTTCTGCTGCTGCCGCGCGCCGAGCAGGGCCTTCGCGTCTTCGCCTGCCGGGAAACGGAATTGATCGCCGTCGGCCTCGAGCGCGTCGGCGAGCGTGCGCGCAATCGCCTCTGGCGGCGTCATCTGCTCGCGCGGCGTTTGCCACATTTGGCTCGCGAGTGGCAGGTACGGATCGTTTTCGCTGAAGAATTTAGGCGGATTGTCCAGCGCTCCGGTCCCGATCTGTCCTGGCTCGACCAAAATCACGCGTACCCCGAAATGTCCGAGCTCGACGCGCAGGGACTCGCTGATCGCTTCGAGCGCCCATTTGGTGGACGAGTAGGCCGCGTTGAGCGGAAACGAGGCGCGCGCGACGACCGAAGAAACGTTGAGGATGGTGCCGCTGCGCTTGGCCCGGAGCTGTGGTGCTACGGCTTGGATCATGCGCCAGGCGCCGAAGAAGTTGATTTCGTACAATCGCTTCACCTCGGCGAGCGGAACCGATTCGACGGGACCGCGCGAAATTTCGGCCGCATTGTTGATCAGCACGTCGATCGGCCCCGCCGCGGCGACAGCGGCGTTGACCGAAGCTTCGCTCGTGACGTCCAGCTGCAGTTTCTTCGCGACGTCGAGATTGTGCAGCGCGTCCGCGTTGCGCGCGGTCGCGATGACCTCGTGCCCACGGCGAGTCAGCTCGATCGCGGTGGCGCGGCCGAGCCCTTTGGAAGTACCGGTGATGAGAATGCGCGACATTGTTTCAACTCCTGATAGTGTCTGTATATGCAGGTATTGGCTCGAGTGAATGCGTTCGAGCCCGAATCACGTTCGATTCAAGCTTCGAGCGCAGCGTGCGCGGCTTTGGGCAGCGCGCGGAACAACGCATTCCAGGCGGTTTCGCCGAGCCGTTCGAGCAGCTCTTTTTGCACGCGCTGCCAGAGCGGCACCGCGCGCGCCAGCAATTTGCGCCCTTCCGCCGTGATCGCGACGTGGCGCTCGCGCCGATCCTCTCCCGGACGAATCGCGATCCAGCCGCGCTCTTCGAGCGGGCGGAGGCTGCGCGTGAGCGTCGTTTCCTCGAGCAGCAGCGCGTTGCCCAAATCCCGAACGCGCGCATCACCGGCGTTGGCCAGCTGCCCGAGAATGCTGAACTGGGTGATCCGTAAATCCACGGGCCGAAGCGCCTCATCATAGAGCCGCGTGACGGTTCGGGTGGTTTGGCGCAGTGAGTCGCACAAACAGGGTGAGAGCAGCGCTGGCGGAGCCATTACCTGTACATGCAGACAATTGCTTCGGCCGTCAAGGCGCGGACCGAATTTTCACCAGCGGTGCTCAAGGCTGCGGCGGCTGGGCGAGCCTCAGGATGCCCCACAGCAGCAGCGCGCGGCTCGCCGCGTGCGCGACGCTGAAGACGACGGTGCTCGCCGCCTGCGCTTCGATGTAGCTCGGGTAGCCGCCGCCACTGCTCACGCTCGTGAGTCTCGGCAGCACGATCGTCGTCGCGTAAGAGGTGAGCGTGATGAGCAGCTCGAAGAGCATCGCGCCGAGCAAGAGCGGCGCTGCATCGGGCCGGTGCCGGCGCACGACGGTCGCGATTGCGACGATGAACGCGAGCAGCACGATCGTGCCGAGACCCCAAGAAAATGCGCCCGCGAGGCTGATCATCAAAGTCGAAGACATCGCGTCGGCATCTTCGGGCACGCGCCGCGGGGGCGCCATGGTTGCTCATAAAAACCCGCGATCTCTGCGCTTTTCGAAAAGCTCGATCGAGTCTCTGCCCTTGGATGACTCATGCAAAGGTGTACGTTCGCTGGCGCGGTTCTGCTCGTAGCGGCGTGTGGGAGTAACACTGAACCCGCGGACTCGAGCAGCGGCTCGAACGCCGGCGCAGGCGCGAGCTCTAGCGCTGGGCAAACGAGCGCCAGCGGCGGCAGCTCGACTGCGATCGCGGGAGCGACGAGCAACGGCGCGACGTCAGGAAATGGAGGTTCGTTTCCGAACGTCGCCGGTGCTGCGGGCGCAGCGAGCGGCGGCGCGAGCACGGGCGGAACGAGTGGAGGCGCGAGCGCGGGAGTCGGCGGGGTAAATTCCGGAGGCGCCGTGGGTCACGCGGGCGCTGCGGGTGCCGCCGGAGCTGGCGGTGGCAGCGCGACCGCGCAGCCGTTCAAGGGTGTCGCGAACTCGCCGTGCGCGGCTCGCACTGCGCTCAACGTGTCTTGGTATTACAACTGGGAGCAGACGGAAGACGAGCCGTGCACGGACGGTAAGGGCGGCGCGTTCGTGCCGATGATCTGGGGTCATACCGGCGCGGAGCAGACGGCTTCGAGCATCCAGAGCGCCATCGCCGGATTCGTGACCAAGGGCTACAAATACGTGCTCGGCTTCAACGAACCGGACAACAGCACGCAATCGAACATCAGCGTGATGACGGCGATCGGGCTCTTGCCTGCATTCAACAATCCGAGCATCTCCGTCGGGACACCGGCGACGCAGGCGAACACCACGGGCCAAGCGTGGATGAAGTCGTACATGGGTGACGTGGCCGCGGACACGACGCTGCGCGCCGATTTCATCGCCATCCATTGGTACGGCTGGAACGCAGGCTCGTGCGACGCCAAAGCCTCGCAGCTCGAGAGCTACATCAAGTACGCCGAAGGCTTCCCCGGTAATCGCCCGATTTGGTTGACTGAGTGGGGCTGCTTGAACGACAGCGCGCCGACCACGGCCGGTGTCGTCGATTTCTACAACGGCGCAGTCGCGATGTTCGCGAAGCATCCGCGTTTGGCGCGCTACGCCTGGTACCCGTGGTCGACGAATTGCGGCCTGAACAACTCGGATGGGTCGCTCACTGATCTCGGAAAGGCTTACGCGGCGGCGGCCGCCAGCAGGTAGACTTTAGCTGGACCGGTGAGCGTTTGGGGCCTGGGCCCCAAACGTTCATCGCGACCGGATTACGCGCAGCCGCAATCACTGAGGCCGACGATTTCCATCGCATCATCACAGTCCAGCGCGGTCTCCGCGTAGATGACGCGGGCGGCATTGGCGAGCGCGTGCTTCTTGTGCTCGGCGGGCGCCGAGGATGCGTAACGAAGGGCTTCCCGCGCCTTCGCGGGGACGGCTTCACTGTGGACGAGCAGGGGGGCAAGGCTGAATGCCATGGCGTTTCCTTTTGAAGCGCCGCGGGAATGCGGCGGGGTGCAGGGCCCGAATGTCGAATCGTCCCTGGCACCAGGAACGTGTGTCCGTAGTTTCTTCTGTCAACCGACTTTCTTTTGGAAAGTGCGGTGGCTATACTTTTCTTCACAATGTCGAAGGCAGTCGATTGTCAGTGCCAGGCGTTTCAAACCGCCATCGAGGTGCTTTCTCGGCCGTGGACGGCAGTGATCCTCACCGCCCTGCAGGCCGGTCCACGGCGCTTCGGTGACTTTGTGGAGACCGCGCCCGGGCTCGGGACTAAAATTTTGTCGGCTCGGTTGAAGGATCTCGAGGCGCGCGGTTTGGTCGAGCGTCAGGTGGATCCCGGGCCGCCGGTGCGCGTGTCGTATCAGCTCACGCGCCACGGTCGTTCGTTCGGCAACGTGGCGGAAGCGATTCAGCGCTGGGGCCGCGAGCTCGCGCGAACATAAACGCGCGCGAAGCCGCCGTCGCGCTGAATGCGTTTCAGCTCGGTCGTGAGGATGCGCAAGCGATCGTGTTTGGTGCGATCGAATGTGATGACTTGCTTCGTCTCATGAGTGGGCCGGCGCGCTGCGTCGGCCTCGGCGTCGCGCAGCTCGATCAGCGCGCCTTCGCGCACGATCAGATGGCGTGTGCGCGAGCTTTCGGGTTCGCAATAGATCACATCGCAATCGTAGAGTAGGCGGAGCCAGCGCGCGCGCCGATACACTTGGTAAGCTTGCGCCGCCGCGCGCTCGAGGTGCCGCGCGACGCGCTCGGGATCCCATTCGCTGCGCTTTTCTTCCGCGTTTTCTGGTTCGTCCGGCGTTTTGGCGAGCGCCTTCGACGCGAACAATTTCTTCGCCGTGCGAAGGACGCGAGAACGGGCGCTCGCGTCGGATCCGAGCTCGGCGTGGCGCGCGGTGAAGAGGGCCCAGCCTTCGGCAAAGACGTCTTCTGCCGGCGTCCACAGATCCGAGACGCCGACCGCGTGCGCACGCAGAGCCCAAGTCGGCACCGCGCCTTCGAGCAGCGCGATCTGTGCGCCGAGCGGGCGCAGCGCGTACTCCGACGCGAGCGGGCCGATCGTGTGCACCTCGCTCGGTTCGGGGCGCGCTTCAGCGAAATCACGCGTGGCGTACCAAACGCGTTCGTCTGTCGTGGTGAGCTGCACGTTGTAGGGCGGACGCAGCGTGCGAATCGCGTCGTGCTCGAGCAGCGCAGCTTCGAGCGCGCTCGCGACCACGGTGAACGCGATCTCACTCACTTGGGTGAGCATCTCGGGTTGGCTCAGCTTGCTCGTGCGCGACGAGAAGTGACTGGCGGTGCGCGTGCGCAGATTCGTCGCTTTGCCGACGTAGAGCACGTCGCCGTTCGAGCGCAGGAAGCGGTACACGCCGGGCTCGTGCGGCAGCGCTCGGATGCGCGCGCGATCGACCGGATATTTCGGCTTCTTCGCGCGCGGCGGGGCTTTGACTTTTTCGGCGAGGAACGCGCTGAGCGCGGCCCACGTCTCGATCCCGCGCGCGGCGAGCTCGGCGCACAATTTTCGCCACACGAACGCCGTTGCTTCGACGTGCCCGCGCGCGCTGCGCGTCAAATCCAAGCCGTGGCCCAAGAAGCCGGCGAGCGCGCGCAGTGATTGGCGCGGCAGATCCGGATACAAACGGCGCGCGAGCGCGTGCACGCACACCGCGTCGAGCGGGAACTCGCGCTCGGGCTCGAAGCGCGCGGCCCAATCCCGCAGGAACGTGAGCTCGAAGCGCGCGTAGTGAATCGCGGTGGGCGCGCTCGGCGCGTGTGAAACCGCGGCGCGCAAGCGCTGCCACGCCTCGCGGTCTGCGATCGAGTCGGTGCACGTCGCGGGATCGTAGCCCGTCAATTGGCGGACTTGGTCGGGCACGCGGTGGCCTTCGGGCAGTGTGATGAAGTGATGTTCGGTCGTGAGCTCCGTGTCGCTTGCGCGGATCACCGCCCACGCGAGCTCGAGCACGACGCCGAACTTCGGGCTCGCGCCGGTGCTTTGACAATCGAGGACCAGCACGTCGAGGTCGGCGAGCGCGCGCACGGTGTGAGGTGTGCGAGCGGTTGCGCGATCCGTCAAGTGTGCGGCTCGCGTGCGGGCGAAACGCGCCGGGGTTCGAGCTACCAGTGCGCGCCGCGCCGCGAAGCGCTGAACCCACTCCTAAAAATCTCAGCGTTATTTGCTGGGCAAAGGCACGGTTTTGTCGCAGCTGCCGCCGCTGACGTGCACCGAATTTTGCGCATCGAGCGTGACGGGCAACGCTTGGAAGCTCTCGCCGTGCGGGCTGTATTGCGCGACGCGGAGGAGCGCGCGTTTCGCGTCGACGTCGATGAACGTGTCGTAGCGATGGCCGGGGCCGTCGTCACAGCACAGCGGGCATTGGCCGTTTTGTTTGTCGTTGTCGCATTTCGGATCGCACAGGCCGACCTGCATGTCTTCGTTCGTCGAGCTCACGGTCAGGATCGAGCCTTGGCGCGAAAATTCGAATTTGGGGAAGCTGGCGCAGCGATCCATCACGCCGTGATCGACGGCGGCGAGCACGTCGAGGCCGGACGCAGCTGGGATCACGACGTACCAGAGCTCGCCGTCGTTGACGACGCAGGCGTCGTCGCACGGGCCCGAGAGCAGCGTGTCTTTGACGTCTTGCTCGGTCGTTTTTTTGTCCATCATGCCGAGGCGATTCCAGAGCTCGACCCAATTCGCGTAGTGGTCGAGCGCGCGGTTCAGCGGGACGAACGCGGCCGTGCAAGTCGAGGCGTGCAGCTGCTCGACTTTGGCTTTGGCGGCGCCGGTCGGGTGCGTTTGCAAGCTGCGCGCGTAGCTGACTTTCGCGCTTTCGAGATCGCCTTTGCGCTCGGCGAGCAAGCCTTCGTTGAAGAAGATTTGCGCGGCCAAAGTCGGATCTTGCGTGCGGCCGTCGGCTTGCTCGAAGTCACCCTCCGCGTTGTCGATGTTCCCGCTTTGCATGGCCGCGAAGCCACGCTCGCCGAGCGCGCGGGCGTCGTTCGGCTTGGCCGTCAGCGCTTCGGTGAATGCTTTGCTGGCGGCGTCGTAATCCTTGGCAGTGGTCGCGCGGCGGCCGCGTTCGAGCGCGGCGTGATAGCGAATGTCGGCTTCTTTTTCTGCTTCCGTGAGCTCGACCGTGGCGCCGGCGGAAGCGCGCGGCGCGACTCGCTTTGCATTCGAAGGCGCGCTCGCGACTGCGCTCGGCGACGAGTTGCTCGCGCTCGCGCTCGCGACCGGAGTCGCGCTCGCGGTGGTGCGAGATTCGGCTTCGCTCTGATGACGATTGCACGCCGTGACGAGCAGCGTGGCCGCGACGGTCGCCGCGAAGCGGGCGCGTGCGGAGAGAGAAAGAGCCATGCCTCGAACGTAACGTGAACGCGCGCACGTCGTTCCAAAATCTGAGTTCGCTCGGGGTTTACGCGCGATTACGAACGCAAGGTTTGGTCTCGCCTTCGGCCCGGCCGCGCGCTCGCGCTAAGCTCGGCCACATGACGTTCGTGCCCGAGATTTCGCCTGCGCCCGTGCATGCGCAGCGGAGCTATTTCGTGATTTCGCCGCAGGGATTGGTCGCGCGAGCCGAAGGCGATCGCCTCGCGTTTCCCGAGCAGGAAGACTTCGCCGCGCTCGGTCTCGACGCTGACGGCGCGCAGCGCTTCGGCACGCGGGATGAGCGCGACTTGTTCGTGTTGCCGTTCACTGGTGAGCCGCGCGCGCCGTTCGAGATCATCGGTTTGCGCAAGCTCGCGAGCGCGGTCGATCGCGAAACCTTCGAGGTGATCGGTCACGCGATGCACACCGCGGATTGGCTCAGCACGAGCCGCTTTTGCGGGCGTTGCGGCACGCCGACCGCACGCGTCGCGAGCGAGCGCTGCATGGCGTGTCCGGCGTGCGGGCTGCACATCTATCCGCGGATCTCGCCCGCGATCATCACGCTCATTCGCCGCGGCGAGCTTGCGCTCTTGGCTTCGAACGCGCGCTTTCCCGGCGCGTTCTACAGCACGCTCGCCGGCTTCTCGGAAATCGGTGAATCCTTGGAGCAGACGCTCGCGCGCGAGGTGAAAGAAGAAGCCGGCGTCGGCGTGACCAATATCCGCTACTTCGGGAGCCAACCGTAGCCGTTCCCGAACTCGCTGATGATCGGCTTTACGGCGGACTGGGCCGAGGGCGAGATTGCCATCGATCCGAACGAGCTCTCCGACGCCAAATGGTTCCGCGCGGACGAGCTGCCGCAGATCCCGCCGCCGCTCAGCATCGCGCGCCAATTGATCGACGCTTGGGTGCGCGAAGTGCGCGGCGCCGCCGCGCCGTGAGCCGAAATCGCACAACCCGGGTCCGACCCATGGCCGACCCACGCGAGGAATGCGCATCCTTTGTCGGGTTTTCGCGCTGACCCGCGTCCACGGCTCGTTAAGTTGAAGCCCGGAGCGCGCGAGCCCGGAAGCTCGCTCTGAAATACTGCCGAAACATTCCAGAAGTGACATCGTTTTCGGTTTTCATGCCTATCTCCGCCCGCTCGACGGCCGTTCGGAAGTGCGCAGATTCGCTCGAATGCTGGCGCTTTTCTGACCTGAGCTCCTGGAGCTGCTTGACCGGAAGCAGGGGAGGGCGCATGGACACCGCGGCGAAATCACGAGAAAGTTCGACACTTCGTCCGATTCAAAGCCATGGAAAACGATTTGACCGAGGGCTCTCCGAACACCTTGAGCCTCGCCTTCGTCGAAGGCCTGTACGCGGATTATCTCAAAGACCCGAGCCTCGTCCCCGAAGACTGGCAACAGTACTTCGACGAGATGCAGCACGATGCGAGCGACGCAGGTTTCGCGCGCTCGCCGAAGCTCGGGCCCTCGTTCAAGACGCCTAGCCTGTTCAACCCGTCTGCGCCTGCCGTGAACGGCAGCAACGGTTACACGAACGGCCACGCGCTGAACGGGAACGGCGCGACGAACGGCAAGAGCAACGGCCACGGCGCTGCGGCGCCTTCGGCTGGTTGGGGCAGCAGCGTCTCGGAAGTCGCGGTCAAGCAAGATCGGGTGGATGCGCTCATCCGCGCGTACCGCGTGCGCGGGCACATGATCGCGCAAATCGATCCGCTCGGTTTGCCGCGCCCGCTCCAGGCCGAGCTCGACCCCGAGTTCCACGGCCTCACCGGTGACGATCTCGATCGCAAGTTCTCGAGCCGCACCATTTTCGGCGCGGAATCGCTGACGTTGCGCGAGATGCTGAAGCGCCTCCGCAACACGTACTGTCGCTCGATCGGCGTGCAGTTCATGCACATCGACGATCTGAAGGTCAAAAACTGGCTGCAAGATCGGATGGAGAGCTCGGAGAACCGGCTCGAGCTCTTACGTTCGGAACAGCTCCGCATTTTCACGAAGCTCACGGACGCAACGACGTTCGAAGACTTCTTGCGCCGCAAATTCGCGACCGTGAAGACGTTCTCGCTCGCGGGCTCGGAGAGCTTGATTCCGCTGCTCGCGCTCGCGATCGATCGCGCCGCCGAGCACGGCGTCGATGAAGTCATCTTGGGGATGGCCCACCGCGGCCGCCTCAACGTGCTCGCGAACATCATGGGCAAGAGCCCGCGCGAGATCTTCCGTGAAGTGGAAGACAGCGACCCCGAGCTCTAC
>FTCX01000531.1_pt1 | contig 13487 bp, 6 predicted proteins | sample 1639831 | NCBI WGS metagenome assembly FTCX01 (sample SAMEA3914869, study PRJEB12502) | metagenome | biome: forest; material: soil | place: USA | collected 2012-03-12 | depth 0.1 m
CGACGGATTGTTCGCGCAGGCGTCGTTCGCCGGCGCGCCGCCGGGGCACACCGATTCTTGAGCGAAGTCTTGGCAGACTGGGCCGTTCGGGAGCGGGAATAGCGCGTTCGCCTCGAGGAGCGTAGTGAATCCAGACGCAGAACCAGCAAAGCACTTTGCAAGCCCCAGCTCTTGTCCGGTAACGTTCTCGAAGCCGATGAGCGTGTTCACATACACTTTGTGGCTGAGTGGATACTGCTCCGTTGCAAGACATTGCGGGACCGCTTGGATGCCTGAGATGTCCGTTTCGAATACATCCTCCGGCGCTATGTCCGTTTGACCGATCGGTTGCGTTAACGTCTCGTGCGTTGGACCCGTTCCAATTCCGACGGAGCAATGGTCCACCTCTGCGAGGCAACCCGTTTGAATAGGCCCATCGAGATTTGCGCAACACGTACCGAGAAATTCACCGCAGGTCGGCGCCGACGCGAGCGACGTGCGTGTCGTGTGCAAGCGGGCGAAGTTGCCTACTACGCTACGCCCAGGGCCAAGATGAGGATCGGTGCGATAAGCCCCGGTGGACGTATATAGATGCAGGTTGAACACGCGGCCGTCACGCTGGGCCGCTGGGATTACACCAAAGGGCGGGTCGAGTGGGGCATTGAAGTTGTTCTTACCGTTGATACAGCGCGGGTCACCGTCGACCGCCGCAGGAACTAAACAGACGTTCGAGCTATTGCTGATTCGGCCGGTAGCCGGGTCGTAGTCCGTTGATGAGTTGCCAGCCGTCACGTCGCCGTTGGGGCACAGTGTTGATACGGAGGTCCCGGGGACTTTCGGTGCAGGGCCGAACACGAGATTGCCCTTGAGGCACGGTTTCGTCGGGTAGACGTCGGAAGCGATCTGACCTGCGAAAAACGGCGCATCAACTGGCAAAACTAAGCCAAGTGTGCCCTTCGGGCTGCAAACCTGTTCTGCAATAGCTGCGGGGTAGTCCGGCTGCGATTGCGAGCCCCCCGGACTAGTGATCGGATTCGGAAGCGCCGCTCCACCGCCGTTCTGGCCTCCAGCGCAAATACGCCGAATCGGATCGAAGTCCTGATAAGCGTCGTCGAAGATCGGTGCGCCACTTGAAAGCGTGGTCGGGTAGTCGACGGCGCTGGTATCTCCGGCGAAGCGTTGATTGCAGAACGGGAACAACTTGGCGCCGATCAGCTCGCGGAATATATCCGTGCCGCCCACGCCCGAGTTTCGACGAAATGCGTGGTTCAACTGAATGCAGGGGCCTCCGTTGGCTTCGCACGCATTCTCGAACAAGTTGCCCCAATGGTTCACCAAGTCTTGACGGGCTGCACTGTTGCAATCGCGTCCGGCCGGGGATGCCGTGTCCGAAGAATTGGACGGCCCCAACCCCGGATTGCGACCCATCGTGTTCGGCAGGCCCAAATAGATCAAGCGCAGCACGTCTTGCCAACCTTGGATCCCTGTGACGTCGCTGTTCGCACCCAACGTGTACGACCCATTTGCGAGCGTGCCGCTATGCTTGAGACCGCTATTCGCTGCGGATGAACAATCGGTCGATACCCGCGCCGTTTGACAAGCCGCAACGTGAGAGTGCGAGGCGACGATGGATATCGCTTCGGACGCGAAGGCGATGCCCTCAGCTTTGGACGGGTCGGCTGTACCCCGGCATGCCACGCTGCCGTCGAGAGCTCTCGTCATCGGCGCGATCGTCTGCGGGCCGGAGACCAGCGCGTCGTCCGTTTGAACGTCGAGAAGGCTGAGATCTGGAAGATAGTTCAGGCCAACAGCAGCCGGGCACACTGCGCTCGAAAGCACGCTGAGCGTGAATTGATTGAGCGAGTCCGGGCCCTCAATGTTGACGTTGTCGAGCGCGTTCACCCCGACGCCGCCCACTGCGCTCGCCAAAAACACGGCCGTCCACATCGTCTTCTTCATTTTGAACCCTCCGCAAATTGAAGGCCGCCATGGCCCCGTCCCGCGCCCACACCGAGGCACTCATCGCGAGCCCTCCACAAAATAAGCGAAGGGCGCGACTCCGATGAATCGCGCCCTTCCTAGTTGGGGAGTTAACTAGTGCGTTCCGTTACTTGATCAGTGCGCCGTCGGGATGCCGGCCGGGTTGTTCGCGCAAGCGTCGTTCGCCGCGGCGCCGCCGGGGCAAACGCTCTCTTGAGCGAAGTCTTGGCAAACCGGACCCGTCGGGAGCTGGAACAAGGTTTGCGCCGCGAGGAGCGAACCGAAGCCAGTCGCCGAACCCGCGAAGCACTTGGCGAGCGCGAGCTCTTGACCGGTCACGTTCTCGAAGCCGATCTCGGTGTTGATGTACACCTTGCGGCTGAGCGGGTACGCGGCCGTCACGATGCACTGTTGCGCGTCTTGGATGCCCTTGATGTCAGCACCGAAGGCAGCTTCCGGCGTCGCCGCCGAGGTCTGCAGCGCGACGTTCTTCGCTTCGCCACCGGCGAAGCCGAACGAGCACGGATCCGATTCCACGAGGCAGCCGATGTGGCTGGTGGCGTCGAGGTCCGAGCAGCAACGACCGTCGCCCGCGGTACCCGGACAGGTCGGGCCCGTAGCGAGCATCGTGCGCGTGCCGTGGAGGCGCGAGTAGTTACCGACCACGTTGCGAGCAGCGCCGAGCTGCGTATCGCTGCGGTACGCGCCCGTCGAGGTGTAGAGGTGCAGGTTGAAAACACGGCCGTCGCGCTGCGCCGCCGGAATCACGCCGAAGGGCGGATCGAGCGGAGCGTTGAAGTTGTTCTTGCCGTTGATGCAGCGCGGGTCGCCGTCCGAAGCGGCCGGGATCAAGCAGATGTTCGAGCTGCCGTTGATGATGCCGGTGGTCGGATCGTAGTCGGTCGACGAGTTGCCGAGCGTCACGTCGCCGTTCGGGCACAGCGTCGACTTCGACGTGCCCGGGAGCTTCGGCGCGGGGCCGAACACGAGGTTACCCTTGAGGCAGGGCTTCGTCGGGAAAACGTCGGGGACGGTTTGACCGTTGAAGAACGGGGGCGCGATCGTGAGGATGAGGCCGAGCGTGCCCTTCGGGCTGCACACCTGCTCGGCGACCGCCGCCGGGTAATCCGGCTGCGACTGCGAGCCGTCCGTGTTCGTCGTCGGGTTGGGCAGAGCAGCGCCGCCGCCGTTCTGACCACCGGCGCACGTGCGGCGGATCGGATCGAAGTCTTGGTACGGGTCGTCGAAGATCGGGGCGCCCGTCGAGAGCGTGGTCGGGTAATCCGAAGCCGTCGTGTCGCCAGCGAAGCGGGCGTTGCAGAACGGGTAGAGCTTCGCGTTGATCAGCTCGCGGAACACGTCCGTGGTGCCCGAGAGGAGATCGCGGCGGAAAGCGTGGTTGAGCTGGGTGCAGGTGCCGCCCGTCGCTTCGCACGCGTTCTCGAACAGGTTACCCCAGTGATTGACGAGGTCTTGACGAGCTGCGCTGTTGCAGTCGCGGAGCGAGGCAGGGCCGGTGTTGTCTTGCGTGCCCGGGTTCGCGCCGGTGGTGTTCGGCAGACCGAGGTAGATCAGACGGAGCACATCTTGCCAGCCAGCGACGGCGGGGTTCGAGCCGAGCGTGTAGGCGCCACCCGCGAGCGTACCGGTCTGCTTGAGGCCGCTGTTCGGCGTCGAGGAGCAGTCAGTCGAGGCTTTGGCCGTTTGGCAAGCCGCGAAGTGCACCTTCGAGGTGATGACGGACACGCCGTCGGCCGCGAACGCGATGCCTTCGGCCTTCGTCGGGTCGGCCGCTGCGCAGCTCGGCGCCGAGATGAACTTCGACATCGGCGCGACCGTTTGCGTCGGCGTCGCCGCCGTCGAGCTCGCGACAATCGCGGTCTCGCCACCACCAGAACCGCCACCTTGGTAGGCGATACCAACGGCCGCCGGACACACCGCGCTCGAGATCACGCTGAGCGTGAAGTTCTTGAGCGTGTCCGAGCCCTTCATAGAAATGTTACTCAGCGCGCTGACGCCGGCGGAGCCGGCGCCCACGGCCAAGAACGTTGCGACCAACATCGTCTTCTTCATTGAGTCCTCCAGAAAAACAGGGGTCCACCCGCGTCTGTGCCGGGCGCTTGCGCCGCCAATTCAGCAAGATGCGCGCCAGTAGTGAGTTCGCAAAACACAGCCAAAAAACAGGCGATTCAAGGCGATTCCGACGCAGTCACGCCAACCACTCTTGGTCGACGCACAAGGGTCTTCCGAATATCAGAGCGGCTCTCCGGATTCCGGAAGATGCTCAGTGTCGGACTGCCGCTGCAGCGCTCGGAGTCGCTCGCGCGAACTCGTGCCGATAAGGGCGATCGAGCAAATCGGGTCGTGGGCTGCTCGAAGTGAGCGAGCTCGCTTTTGGCAATGGGCGCATGGCCACCCAAAGCAAAAGCCCCGCGAGCACCGCGGCAAACACGACTGCGAGACCACCCGAAAGCGGCGTTCGAGCTGGCTTGTTACGAGCCGGTTCGGATCGTGTCGATTCCGCTTCCATCACGAGCCCTCGCGCGCGAGCGCTTGGCTCGCACTCGGTTTGGGCGGGCTCGTTTGTGCGGGGCGCGCCGCCAAGCAAGCTCGAATCCCCGCTTCGATCTCGCTGGTGTCGATCGCATCGAGGTGCAGTGACAAACCCAAACGCTGCGCGACCGAAGCGGGATCGATTTCACCGCTGCGCGTCCGACTCAAGAGCACTCGCCCCACCTTCGCTTTGACTTCGGCAAAGGGAAAGCCGCGCGGAGCACCGTCGAACGCACGCGAGTCACGGCTGTTGTTGCGATTGTCGCCGAGCACGAACACTTCACCGGGCTTCACCGTGTAGTCGTGGAGTGCCTCGCCGGGCGCTGCTTGAAAGGTCAGATACGTCGCGTCATCCAAAAACTCGACGGCAACGCGACCGCCCGGATCCAGGCGCTCATGCGCGGTCTGATCGTCCGGACTGTAATAACCACCTGCGTCGCACACGGGGACCGACCAGCCATTGATGACGGGATGCACGCCTTGCATGCTGATGCGATCGCCCGGCAAGCCGATCACGCGCTTGATCAGCTCTTGCTCTTTGCCGTCGACGTTCGTACGAAGCACGATCACGTCTCCGCGTGAGACGCTGCGCGGGGCCGCGCTCACGTTCACGACGCTGCCCATCAGTAAATCGCCAGCAGCGAGACCTGGGAGCATCGAGCTGCCGTTCACTTCGTAGTTTTGGAACAGCGTCGCGCGGAGAGCGATCGCCAAGAGCGCTGCGACCACGAGCGAGGCAGCGAACGCGAGATTGCTCCGGACGTCGCCGTGTTGCTCGGCGCCGGCAGTGAGCTTCGCGAGCTCCACGCGGGCAGGCTCGACGCGATCCCAGTCACCGGCATCGAGCGCCGAGCGCAGTTGCCCGCGAGCGCGTGCCAACTCTTCGCGCCGCTCGCCGACGAGGGCAGCCGCGAAGCGAACGCCGAGCTTGCCGTCGAACCAGCGCAATAGTGCGCTCGCACGTTCACATTCACGCACGAAGCTGGGCGGCGCGCGATCCACCAGCTCCAGCGGAAGCGTCGACAGATAGCGCCCGCCGGGCAAGAACGCGCGCCAATATCGAATCAACGCCGCGAAAACGAGGAACAGCGCCAAAAACAGCAGCAGCGTGTGACTTCGTCCGACGCGCGCGAACGCGCCATCCAAACCCGGCGCCGCAATCGCGTGCGGCACGAGGTAACGGAGCGCGTTCGCGCTCAAAAGAAGCGGGATCACCACGAGCCAAAGCGCCGAGAGCAGCGCTCGAGTCAGTGTGAGCGCCGCTTTCGAGCCCGAAGCTCCAACCGTTAGTTCGACGCGCTCAGCTTCTCGCATTCGTCGTAACCGATGTGCGGGATCTCACCCTTGATGAATTTGTCGAGGAACTCGAAGACCGAGAGGCCCGCGTTGATCGCGCCGCGGTTCTGCCAACCGAGCTGCTTGCCGTCTTTAAAATCGTAGGCCCAGGGCTGGCCTATGTCATCTGGGCAGATCGGCAGATCTTGGCCGTTGAACGCGTATTGGTGGGCGAATGCTTGAAGTAGCGAGCCATCCGGATCAACCGTTGGATCGGTTACGAGGCACCACGGGAACTGGTTGCTCGGGTCTAGGCTTGGCTCGATATTGCCGCGCTGATCCCCCACAGGCGCGCCCGGAGGATAGAATTCCGGCGGATACAGGTCCTGACCGACGTATGGCTGGGGCCCAGGGGTGTTCAGATCGAAAAAGCGAATCTTGTGCACGGGCGACGGATTATTATACGTGCACAACTGACTCCACAGCTCCGCATCACCGTTCTTGGTAATGAGCGGCGAGACCGTGCGATTGGGAACACGATGGTCCGGGTCAAACGGAAGGCCTAGCCCGAGCACGGCTTGGCAAGCCGACTGCGCGACTTGCAGCATATTCGCCGAAATGCTTTCGATGTTGAAGGGTTGAGGCCGAGATTGCCCGGCTACGTCCGTTCGACTTACTTGGTCCAGAATGATTTGCGGCAATTGAACCTGAGTGCCGCCGAGCGCCATCCACGACAAGTAGCGCCCGCCCCAATCGTCCGCGCTCACGCTCGCCGTGGAAACGGGACCGAACACGCGCTGACGATTGGTGAGTAGGCCGCGGTCCGGGTTGTCGTCGGGATCATCGAAAAGGCTCGGATTGAACAAGCCGTAACGGAAGTTCGCGACACGAGCGAGGCCGCCTGTGAGGTTTTGCAAAGTGTCTGCTTGACGGCCGAGCGAGTCCGCGTTCGGACCGTGGCAGTTGATGCAGATCATATCGAACACGGCTTGACCTGGCAGGACCTCGAATACTGGCGCGCTAGGATCCGGCGGATTCACGTCGAACCAAAGTGGACGCTGGTTCGCCGGAATGTCGGACACCTTGCGTACCGAGCTAAAGTCGCAACCTGGCTTTTGCTCCCACAACGCGAGTGGGACCGTATTCTCAGCAAAACCCTTCACGTTGTTCAATGTCACCGACGAGAGCAGCGTTTGAACGATCGGATCGGTCGAATTAGGATCGTCCAACACGGTCTGCCAGTCCGAACGGCGCGGCTCCCACAACCCGGGACGCTCCGTCAAGTCCGTCACCACCCAGTTCGGATGATCGGGCACACCGTCACCGGTCGTATCGATCGGGTAAGGATAGCGACTTGGAATGTTCGGATCGACGATGTCCGAATTGTCTGGGCAAGTCGAGTAGTGAGGATCCGCGATGTACGTCGCGAGCCGCTTGTTCGCGGCGGTGACTGCAGCATCGTAGCCGTCTTGTCCGGGCAGCACCTCAGTGTACGGTTGCGGCTCAGTGTCCTGAGTCGCGGTGTAGTCGTTCTCGTTGATCTCGGGGTGCTTGCGAACGGCCGGGATGCTTACCATCCATTCGCCGAGCCACTGACCCGCGCGACAATCATGCCCCGCCGTGTTGAACGGCATGTGCGGATACAGCGTGAACGCGTCAGCGTAAGTGAACGCGGTTTGCGTGTTGCGGTAGATCAAGCTCCGCCAAGGCGCGTTGAAAAATGTGGTCGACGGAGGCGCGGTCGGATCGTTGGGATTCGGCGGCTGATACTTGAGGGTATAGTTGTCGAGCCCCGACCCGCCGGTAGTCGTCGGTTCCGGAACGATGTCGCGCATCGACGGCGTAATGTACGGGATCTCCGAGTTATCGTAGCCGTGCGAGATACGCGGGCTGAACCGTTCGAGCGGGAACTGGAAGATGCCGCTGTCAGTACCGGGATAGAAGTTCAAGAGCGGCTTCAACACCGGACTCGCGACGGACGGATATCCGTTCGGGTTGTGGCAATGAGAGCAGTTCGCGAGCATGTAGGCTTGCGCCTTCAACTCTTGCGCGTTGCGCGGCTTCCTGTCGCCTTGCGAATCCGTCAGCAGCGTCACGTCCGCGGGCGACTTCATGCCCGTGATCAAACCGATGTCGATGAAGCGCTGCAATTGTCCGAGCTCATCATCCGAAGCCGACTCGTACACGCCCTGATCCCCGACCTTGCGCCGATTGATCTGCAGCGGCGTAAACCCGATGATGAAATTCTCGTTGGAGCTGCCCATGTGGCACTCGGTACAGCGATTGCTACCCGGAACCGCGTAGTGTCGAATGACTTTTTCGTACTCGTATTCGTAAGTGAGATTGACGGGCTTGGTCGCCTGGATCTGCGCGGCTTTGGGTTCATCCGTCACGTACTCGAACAAGTGATCGGTGAACGGATCGCCGTCACGCAGCGTGTCGATCAAGAGCGTCGCGTGAGTTTCGGAGTCGTCCCACTCATACGTACCAAACAGGGCTTGCGGAGTGTGCGTGCCATCCGCCGCGATGAGATCGGCGCGCGCGACGATGACGCGCGTTTCGATCTTGCGCCAACGTTGGTTGCCCGCGAGATCGGTCACTTCTTTCAGGAAGGTTTTGTAGAAACGCGTGTTGTCCGGGATGTTGAAGTGCTGCGTCGCGGGGTCGAACACGATCGACTTTCCGAGCGGCACGCGCACATAACGCAGCTTGCCCGAATCATCCGACCAAAGCGGATACGCCGGTTGAAACGCGATCACCCCTTGGCGCGCGAGTACGTCCGAGTCGAAGCTCGTCAGATCCGTGTCCGCTAAGTCGAGCGGCAACCCGAGCTTGGCTTGTGCGGAAGCGGTGCTTCCAGGGGCCGCGGGCTTGATGGCAGCGAACTTGTCGTCCAGCGTTTGCATCGTGGCGCGATCGGTCGCAAACGGGAACGTGCTCTCGGGAATGCACGTGCCGATGTTGGTGAGCGCATTGGCAATATCCGCGCTCATCACATAAGGGCTTTGACCGGTGGCCGGATCCAGCTTCTCGTAAAAGAGATCTGCGGGGTAACCAGCGGCCGCCCACTCCTTCAGCAGCTGATCCAAGCGGACGACCGGATCGTCCGCCGTGCGCTGCTTGAACGTGATCGTGCTCGGCTGCGGCATCGAATCAGCGAGCACATCGGTCTCGATGCGTTGAAGGATCTTGGGGTTTACGGAGTCGCGTAGGGCGTTCAGGGCGAGATCCGGCGTCGCGATCTGAAAATCACCGTCATCCGCTTCGACGTGACAGGCGCCACACTGCACTTTGAACGCGTTGAAAACGTCCGAGTAATAAATGGCCTTCGTGGTCGGCTCGACATCATTGCCGATGATCGAGCTGCGCGGAGTGAGCGAAGTCGCGGTGACCGGCAAACACTTTCCGTTGAGCCCGCTCGGTCCGCCGTCACCAGCATCCGGCACATCGGTGCTCGTGGTTCCGGCGCTGGATGTGTCTCCATGACCGCTGCCGGGCGGCGCTGTCTCGGGAAAACAGCCGGTGAGCCAGAGGCTCAGCGACATCACGATCAAAACGATCGAGGCGTGATTCAAAGTTCGGTTTTGCGCTTGCATGGTCAACTCCCGAGCGACACTCACGGTTGCCCGCTCCCCGCTGAAGTCGCCGGTTTATACCATGCAGTGCGGACAGCGCCCGTGAGTGTGAGTGCGCATCACCCAAATTCTTAGTGACGATCGCAAGAACGATTGTCTCGTGACGTTCGCGCGAATGATTGACACGCTCGACTCTCGTGTTGGCTCAGAAGCGTCGCTCAGAATTTTCCAGACGCGACGGCGCCCCACGAACCATCGGCGGTCACGAACGGCGCGGCGCTGAAACCAGAAGCGCGTTGTGACGAGCTAGGCGCGAAGTACAACACCGCCGCCCCGACCACCGCCGCGCCGCCGAGGCCGAAGCCGACGAACGACCACGTGCGAAATGTCTTCGCATCGGAGACGAGCCCCGAATGACGATCGATGTCAGCGCTCGAGCAACCGAAGCCGCTCGGACAAATCGCGCGCGCGTCATCGTTCTTCGATTTGTATTCGAGCGCGAGCACCGTGCCCACGCCGAGCGCCGCCACGCCGAAGCCGCCGAGCGCGAGCGAGTACGCCGTTCGCCGTGTGGAGCGCGAGTCTCCGTCGCTCAAAGGTGGCGCGGAAACCGGCTTTTGTTCGAGATTTTTCGGCGGAATCGCGCTGACCGCTTCGACGGGCGCAGCTTTCTCGCAAGCTGCTGCCGCATCCTCGAGCGGCGGCACCGTCACCGAGATCGCTTCGCTCGCGTTCGCGGGCACCGAAACGCGCGCCGCCCAGGTCTTCTTGCCCGGAGCGCTCGCTTCGATCGCGTACATGCCGGGATCGACTGGGACTGCGGCATTCCAGCTGTCACGCTTCACTTCGACTTGATTGCGGTGAATCGTCAGCTCGGGATCTGCCGCGCGAACGTCGATCAACAAATGGAGCAGCCGTGGCTCGAGCGCATCCGCGCGCGCTTTCGCCACTTGCTCGCGCTCGGCTTGCCCGGCGGCGTGTGCGCTCGCGGCCGCGCCCAAGAACAAAGACTGCGCGCTCGCGGTGCGACCGATGTGCTCCCAGCAGTCAGCCAAGTTGAACTGCGTGCCGATCCCATCATTCAGACGCAGGCTCTCCGCGAACTTGGGACAGGCCTGCTCGTAATTTCCGTCTTGAACGAGCTTGCGACCTTCACTGAACAACGCGCGCGCTTTCGTGACGTTGTCACTCGGTGGCGCGTCATCCGCTCTCGCCGAGCGCGGCGCGGCGCACAAACACAACGCGAGCGCGTTAGTCGTGAGTGAGAGAACGAGGCTGAATTTCCGGCACTTCATGGCTCAATTCGCATCGTCGAACAGGCCGTGCGCGCGGCTGGTGTCGCGCGGCGCGGGCTTGGCATCGGCGACCGCCGGTCGCTCGGCTTCCGCGCGCGACGGCGTGTCGAGCACCACGACGTGTGGTTCTTCGACCGCGTGCCGAGTTTGCTTCGCGGGCGCCGCCTTGAGCGGAGCTGCTTGGGCGGAAGGCGCAGGAGCTGCGCTGGCGCTCGCCACCGGCGCTGCCGTCAGCGCGGGCGAGAAGCTCGCCACCACCGCGCGCTCCTGAGTCTGACGCGCGGCGAGCGCCGTTTGCAGGCTGCGCACGGCGATGAACGCGCCGACGCCAATCGAGCAACCAATCACGCCCAGCGCGAGCAGCACGACTTCGAGAATTCGTCGATTGCTGTCCTTTGCCGGCGAAGCGGGCGGTGCGGGCAAGTGCACGATCGCGCGAGAATCAGGAGTACGCGCATCCGCGCCGGGAAGCGCCGGCGGCCGCGTGCTGCGCGCGCTGCGCGAGCGACGCTCGAGCATGAGCACGACGCGCTCGACCGACTCACGCCCTTCCGCCGACGCGAACGACTTCAATTTCCGAGCTAGGTCTCCGACGTCCGCGAAGCGCTTCGCGCGATCTTTCTCCAAACAACGCAGCACGATCGACTCGAGCTCCGCGGGCGTCTCCGGGCGCACGTGGCTGAGCGGCGTCGGCGCGTCGGCGGCAATCGCCGCGAGCAAACCGGGAGCCGTGCTCGCTTGGAACAACGGCAACCCGCTGAGCAGCTCGTGCAAAATCGCGCCGAGCGCCCAGATGTCCGTGCGCAGATCGACCGTTTCTGGTTCGCGGATCTGCTCGGGCGACAGGTAACCGAGCGAGCCGACCGCGACGGCGTGACCGCCGGTGAACGCCGCATCACCCAGCGCGCCATCGGACACGCAGAAATCGAGCACTTTGATGATCGGGCTGTTGTCATCCCGACGCGCGATGAAGAGATTCGAGAGCTTCAGGTTCTTGTGCGCGAGTCCGAGCACGTGCGCTTCGACCAGTGCCTCGCAGGCTTGCAGCACGTAATCGACCGCTTCGGGGATGGGCAAAGACTCGCGAACTCGCAGCACCGCGCGCAAATCCGAGCCCGACAAATGCTCAGTGACCATGTACGGCGCGCCGGACTCGAGCATGCCCACGTCCAACACGCGCGCGACGTGCTCGTTCTTCAGCTGTGCGGCGAAGCGCGCGCCGCGCAAGAAGCGATTTGCGGCTTCCGAATGCAGCTCCGGATCGGCGAGCATGACTTTGATGGCGACACGTTGACCGAGCTGTCGATGCTCGGCTTCCACCGTGACGCCGAAAGTGCCCGGCTGATGCACGCGCTCGACGCAATACTTGTCGGCGACGATTTCGCCCGGGTGGAGCGGCACTCGTCTTTGACCGAGCTCCTCGCCGCGCGCGGCGACGGGCCGCGCAGTGCGCCGGCGCGCACGCCGAATTCGCCCCGCGCTCGGCGAAGCAGCTTCTTCCTCTTGAAGAAGCTCTTCATCCAATACGAGCTCGTGCTCTTCCTGCGCAGATTCCTCGAAGCTTGGGAAATCGGCCATGACGCGGCGGGACCATACACACTGACAGGTCGAATTCCAACGTTCGAGTCACCGAATCGCGCCGTTCATCAAAGTGTCAATCAATGCGAGAGCGAGGGACACTCGATCGTCACGGCGCTTCGCGTGCAAATCGACTTATTCACAGGCCAAAGAACAGCACTCACACCTTCACGCAACACCGAGTTGCTCGAATTCGATTCTCGAAGACGCATGTACGATTTTCGAAATCGGTGAAGCGGCACTCAATTGTCACACCGGTACATGTAGCTGCGATGTATTTGCCCGGTCCCAAATGCGACGGTGGGTGACTCGTTCGGCGCAGTCTATTTTCAGGGCGCGGTCCATGATTTGGCGCGCGCTCTTGCTCGTGACGGTCATCGTCGCTTGGCCGACGCGCGCGCACGCCTATCCGTGGATGATCCGGCACGGCTACGCGCAATGCGTGCAGTGTCACGTCGATCCTTCCGGCAGTGGACCGCTCACTCAATACGGCCGCGCCATGGGCGAAGTGCTGCTGCGCACACGCTACAAATGGGAGCGGCAAGACGATCAGGGGCTCAAGCTCGGCAATTTCTTGTTCGGCGCGATCCCGCTGCCGGAGCAACTGGATCTCGGAGGTCAGGGCCGCGTCGCTTACCTGCTCACGAAGCTGGAAAATACCGAGCTCGATCGCCAGCTGCTGTGGATGCAGCTCGACGGCCAGGCCGCGTTCCACGCGGGGCCCGTGGTCGCGGTCGGCTCGCTCGGTTATGCGCCGCACGCCGCGCTCGGCGCTGCGCTCACGCGCGGCCCCGACTCGAACCTCGTGTCGCGCGAGCACTGGCTCGGCGTTTGGCTGGACGAAGATCGCGAAGTGCTGCTCCGCGCGGGCCGCATGAATTTGCCGTTCGGAATCCGCACCATCGAGCACAATTTGTGGGCGCGCACCTTCACCCGCATCGATCTCAACGATACTCAGCAATACGGGCTCTCCGCCGCCGTCGCGAACGAGCACGTGCGCGCCGAAATCATGGGCATCGCCGGCAGCCTACAGCTTCGGCCTGATGTATTTCGCGAACGCGGCTACAGCGGCTATGCCGAATATTTGCCGGTTTCCGGCGTCGCGCTCGGTGTCAGCAGCACGATCGTGCACGTGAAGCTCGACGAACAGCTCCTCCGCGAGGAGTGGCGACACGCGCACGGGCTCATGGCGCGCTGGAGCACGCCGTGGAACCCGCTCGTCGTCATGACCGAGTGGGATTACGTGTTCGAG
>FTCX01000356.1_pt1 | contig 13424 bp, 11 predicted proteins | sample 1639831 | NCBI WGS metagenome assembly FTCX01 (sample SAMEA3914869, study PRJEB12502) | metagenome | biome: forest; material: soil | place: USA | collected 2012-03-12 | depth 0.1 m
GTGCACGTGCCGCGCGAGCTGACGCAAATCACGATGCGCCAAGATCAAAGACCAGGTCATGTGCCGCGGGTGCGGGCTCGTGTAGCGCAAGCGTTCGAGCTCCGGCACTTCGGCGACGAGCGCGCGCAAGAGCGCCGGAAATTCGCTTTCGTCCTCGAGCGCGACGGCTTTTTTCGTGTGCTCGAAGCTCGATTCCCCTGCCCCGGGCGCGAGCGGCAGTGAGCGCTCCGGATCGCGATACGAGTTCACGGTTTGGCCGAGTAGCGTGATCTCGCGCACGCCCGCTTCGACCAAGCGCCGCGCTTCGGCCAAGATTTCACGCGCCGGGCGATAGCGTTCGGCGCCGCGCGTGTACGGCACGACGCAATACGTGCAGCGCTCGTCACAGCCTTTCATGATCGTGACGAATGCAGTCGGGCCGGTGCGTCCAGGCTCCGGCACTGCGCTCAAGAACTGTGGCGCATCCAGATCGAACACGGTGCGCACTTTCGGCAAGCCGCCGAGCTCGACATCCGCCAGCAGCTTCGGCAGCTCCGGGATGTTATCCGGGCCGAGCATGAAATCGATCTGCGGCATGCGCTTGGCGAGCCGCTCGCCTTCTTGTTGCGCCATGCAGCCCGCGACGCCGATCACGAGCTCGGGCTTGTGTTGCTTCAAGAGGCCGAGGCGCCCGACCTCACTGCGCAGCTTCTGCTCCGCCTTCTCACGGATGCTGCACGTATTGAGCACGACCAAGTCCGCCTGCGCGGGCTCGCCCACCTCGTGATAGCCGATGCCGCGCAGGACCTCGCCGATCCGCTCGGAATCGTGCTGGTTCATTTGGCAACCGAATGTGACGAGGGTGTACGCGGGCATCAGAAATCGGCGATAAATCGGGCGCGGCGGCGGAACGTAGCATCAGCCCCCGGAGTTTCTAGGTTTTGTCTGGAAGGGCCGGAAATCCGCGCTGCTTCCCAGACCTCGCTCCACTTGGTAGAGGATGGGTTTATGACACGGGTAAGCTGGGCATGAGCGGCAATTATCGGACTTTGGTCGAGCTGTGGGAGCGCAGCACGGAAGAGCACGCCGCCCGCGAGCTGTTCGGCACCAAGACGGGCGGCACCTGGCGCTGGATCAGCTACGGCCAGTTCAAAGCCGACGTCGATGCCTTGCGCGCAGGTCTGGTGAAGCTCGGCGTCAAAGCCGGCGATCGCGTGGCGATGATCGCGGGCAACCGCGTGGAGTGGGCCGCGGCCGCCTACGCCACCTTCGGCTTGAGCGCGACCTTCGTACCGATGTACGAAGCGCAACCGCTCGAAGATTGGCAGTTCATCCTGCACGACTGCGAAGCCAAAGTCGTCTTTTGCTCGACCTCGGAAGTGCTGGAAAAGATCTCTTCGATTCGCGCGGAGCTGCCTGCGCTCGCGCATGTGATCGGGCTCGAGCAGCCGGAGAGCGCGCCGACTTCGTACAAACAGCTGCTCGCGCACGGCCGCGCCGAGCCCGCCGCGGTCGAGCATCCGGCGCCGGATCATCCCGCTTGTTTCATCTACACCTCGGGCACCACCGGGCAGCCCAAAGGCGTCGTGCTCTCGCATTGGAACCTCGCCAGCAACGTGATCGCGTCGCTCGAGCTATTCCCGATCCGCGCGACCGATCGCTCGCTCGCGTTCTTGCCCTGGGCGCACGCCTTCGGGCAAACCGCCGAGCTGCACGTGCTCTTCAGCATCGGCGCGTCACTCGCGCTGAATGATGAAGTGCCGAACTTGGTCGCGAATCTGGCCGAGGTGAAGCCGTCGATTTTGATCGCGGTGCCGCGCATCTTCAATCGCATCTACGATTTCGTGAACAAGGACATGCTCGATCGCCCGAAGCCGATTCAGCGGCTCTTTCAGGCCGGCATCCGCGCAGCCACCAAGAAAAAACGCGGTGAATCACTGACGCTGACCGAAGGGCTCGCGCTCGCCGCCGCAGACAAACTCATATTTTCCAAGGTGCGCGCGCGCTTCGGCGGCAGGTTGCGCTTCTCCGTCAGCGGCAGCGCGGCGCTCGCGCGCGAGGTCGCCGAATTCGTCGATGCGCTCGGCATCTCCGTGTTCGAAGGCTACGGCTTGACCGAGGCGAGTCCCGTCGTCAGCGCAAACAGCCCGGATTTCACGCGCATCGGGACGGTGGGCAAGCCGCTCCCGCGCGTGCGCGTCGAGATCGATCGCGGCGCGACCGGCGACGAGGTCAACGGCGAGATCATCGTCTACGGCGACAACGTGATGCTCGGCTATCACCACCGCGAAGACGAAGAAAAGCAGATGCTGATGCCGGACGGCGGGCTCCGCACCGGCGACATGGGTTTCATCGACGAAGACGGCTATCTGCACATCACGGGTCGCATCAAAGAGCAGTACAAGCTGGAGAACGGCAAATACGTCGTGCCCTCGCCACTCGAAGAGGAGCTCAAGCTCTCGCCGTACATCGCGAACGTGATGCTGTACGGCTTGAACAGGCCGTTCAACGTCGCGCTCGTCGTGATCGACGAACCTTCGATCGCGCGCTGGGCAAAGGACAAGAAGCTCGAGCTCAAAGATGCAACGACGGATGCTGGCGTGCGTGAGCTGATCGGCAAAGAGCTCGAGACGCGCGCCGCGCACTTCCGCGGCTACGAAAAGCCCAAGGCGTTCGCGCTGATTCGCGAGGATTTCACGGTCGAAAACGGCCTTTTGACGCCTTCGCTCAAGGTGCGCCGTAAACTCGTCTTGGATCGGTATCTGTCGAGCCTGGAAGCGCTGTACAAGAAGGTGTGAGCGCCGGCCGCTAGCGAGCGCCAGAGACTCGCGTCCTTGACGATTCCCGTTGTGCGTGCGACATTCCCTGTGCCGCTGGGGATGCGTTTATCTTTTGCGGCATGGCACCTCTGACGAGCGAGAGATTGATGAAGCTGCCCCGTCTTTTCCCGAAGCATCGCGCTGCGTCTGCCAATTCTGGCAGCGCCCACGCTGGCTTCGAAGCGCGCGGCAGCGCGGCGAAAAGAGTCGCGAGCTAGGCAATTAGCCACTCGCCTCTGAATGAGCCGCGGCGCCGCAAGGTCCCGCGGTTTTTTCGTATTTGGCTTTTTTCCCGAGGTTCCCTGTGTCCATCTCGAGCTCTTCCGAATCTTCCACGCTGCGCGAGCTCGTGCGTCTCGCGTGGCCGATCACTGTCTCGACCTTGTCTTTCACCGTGATGACCGTGGTCGACACCGCGTTCGTCGGTCGGCTCGGGCCTGCTGCGCTCGCCGGCGTCGGGCTCGGTGGGATCGCGATCTGGACGGTGATCTGTTTTGGCTTCGGCTTATTGCGCGCGGTGAAGGTGCTCGTCGCGCAAGGAGTCGGCGCGGGCGAGCGAGACAGCGTGCTCCCATTCTTGGGCGCCGGCGTGTGCGCGGCGCTCGCGCTGAGCGCAGTCATGCTCGCCGTCGGCTTCCCGATCGCGCATCTTTTGCCGCGCTTTTCGGCCAGCCAAGAAGCAGGTCACATCGCGCACACGTACATGTCGATTCGCCTATTCGGCGCGCCGATCGTGCTCGCATGCTGCGCGATTCGCGAGGCGCGTTACGGCTTCGGTGACTCGCGCTCGCCGATGTTCGCGGCGCTCGTGAGCAACGCGATCCACATCCCGTTGAACTACGCGCTCATCTTCGGCGCTGGGCTCGGCGTCACCGGCGCCGCGTATGCGACGCTGTTCGTTCAGTTGGTCGAGCTCGCGTGGATGATCGGCGCGCAAGCGCGGCAAGGCTTTGCGTTCGGGAACACGCGACCGAGCCACGTGCTCGAGGTCTTTCGGCTCGGCTTGCCGATCGGCACGGATTTTCTGCTCAGCGTCGCGGCGTTTTCTGCGCTCGTGCTCTTGATCGCGCAGATGAGCGAGGTCGATCTCGCAGCGCATCAGGTCGCGATTCAGATCTTGCACTTCGCGTTCATGCCCGTCGTTTCGATCGGCGAAGCGGCGTCGGTGCTCGTCGGCAACGCCGTCGGCGCGGACGACGATCGGCGCGTGCTTCGCATCGGGCGGAGCGCGCTCATGCTCGGCTGTATCTACGCGGGCGCCTGCGCGCTCGTGTTCCTCCTCGGCGCCACGCCGCTGCTCCGCGCCTTCAGCACGGATACTTCGGTGCAGCGCATCGGCGCGCGGCTGCTCTACGTCGCGGCTGGTTTTCAGCTGTTCGATGCGGCAAACATCGTCGCTCGCTCGGTCCTTCGCGGCACGGGTGACGTGCGTTTGCCTGCCTTGATGGGCATTTGCTCGAGCTGGACGTTCGTGCCCGCGCTGACCTGGCTTTGGGGCATTCACGCGAACCTTGGCGCGGTCGGCGGCTGGCTCGCGCTCACCGTCGATATTTGTTTTGGCGCGTGCATGTTCTGGTGGCGGCTCGGGCGCGGACATTGGTTGCCCGCCGCGCGCAAATCGCGCGCACGCCTGGCGCGCACGCCACACGCCATCCTGATTCAACCCGCGGAGTGATTAAGGTTTGGGCGCGTCGAGCGAAAGCTCGGCGTTGCCCAGGCGGATCGCGGTCACGCCCGTCGCCGGATCGAGCGCGGCTTCCGGCACCGAGACGAAGCTGCTCTTTTCGTCCGAAAGCACGCGCGCATAGCCCGCCACATTGCCGAGCTCCTCGCCCTGTGCGCCCAACAAAATCACGGCGCGCACCTCGCCGCTGCTCGGCGCAGAAGGCACGAAACGCGCGCCCCAACGCAGCCCGCCGTGCGCGTCCACGAGCACGCGCCGATATGCGCTCGCCGGCACCTCGGTTGCGCGCACGTTGTCTTGAGCAGTGAGCCCATTCACGTACTGAATGCGCGTGAACAGCGCGCTGTACGTGTAGTCGCTGATCCAATCGGGCGAGCAGTAGCCCATCACATCACCGTACAGCGCGGGATCGAGCAGCAAGTGATTCAGAGAATCGAAACCCCAAACCCCGATTTTTCCGCCAGGATATGGATAGCCGGGAGGCGCCGAGACATTGCAGGGCGAGTGCTGGCGACCGAGCGCGTGACCGAGCTCGTGCGCCATCGTATCGGCTGCGCTGGCGTTCGAGCCGTCGGCGAAAATGCCGAGCCCGATCGAGCCGCGATACTCCACTTCGTTCGGGCCCGCGACCTGCGACAAGCCCACGGTGCAATCACTGACGCAGTAGTCGTCGAAGCGCGTCGTCGGCGTGAACAAGCCGAAATAGTAGACGTTATCGGGCGGCGCATCGCTCGCGCGCAAAGCGTACAACTCATCGAGCGTCTCATCCCAACCCGTGTCCGGCCCGACCGCGATGTTCGAGACCAATGGCGCGTGCGCGGTCAGCGTGAAATCGGCGAGTGGATACAGCGAGAGCACGCGCGCGCGGAGCTTCGCCAGCGTCACAGCCGAAGTATCCGGCGTCACACCGCCGACGATCAGCGGCACGACCACGACGTTGAGCGTTGGTCCCGCGCTGACCGTGTCGAGCGTCACCGTCCCCGAAGCGGGATAGCGAGCGAGCACCGGGCCGCCCGCTCCATCTTGCAGCACGACCGAGTACGGCTGCGTTGCGAGCACGTCCGGCGCATCGAAGGGAAAGTTGAACGTGGTCTCGAAGTCGCCGTTCTGCGAGGCCGCGCGGATGACCTTCGTGCTGCTCGCCGGCACCGCGTCCGCCCCAATGCTCAAGGTCGCCGACAGCGCGCGCGGCTCGAAGCTCGCGCCGGGCGCGACGAATACCCGCAAAATACCGGTCTTCCCCGTGACGAGCGGCGCGTTCGGCGCGACCGCTTCACCCGCGATCTCGAGCGGAACGCGCATGGCTTGCCAAAAAGAGACCTCGCTGATCGCGACGGCGCTCGGCTCCGGAGCGTCACTCGTACCCGCGGCACCGGCTTCACCCGCGCTGCCCGCAGCCCCCGCTTCGTCATCGTTGGCTCCGGCGCCACTTTCGTCCGTGTGTCCGCCCTCACCCGCAACTCCACCCGAACCCGCCAGCGCACACGCCGTGCACGGCGTGTGCCCGCCCGCGCCGGACGCTGAGGAATGCGTTCCGGCATCGCTGCCGCCGCAGGCGACGCCGAGCAGCGAGAGCAAGATCAGAGCGCGCAGCGGAGATGCCAACTCAACCCCAAGTTAACATGGTTCGATTGTTATCGACTGCAATCGAAATTCATCTGGCATGTTCAAGGACTGCATCGAGTAGCGATTGAACGATAGCCGGGCGCGCCGGGCGAGTGTACGGTTGGAGCATGCGTAATGTCGCGGGGTGGACGCTTCTTTTTGCGCTCGGGCTCGGCGCGTGTACATCGACGACGGAGCCCGAAGCAGCCGTTTCAACACAGAAGCTCGTCGTCAATTCGGCGTTCGATATTCCGATCATTTCGTCGACGGACCAACCCGTGGTCGTGGCTTACTCGAGCGGCAACTACCTCGTCGTTTGGCTGGAGACGGGAACTTCGGGCGGAGTGATCAAGGGCGCTCGCATTCACTCCTCTGATGGCGCGATCCTCGATTCGACGGCGATCACCATCGCAACGCTGTCGAACCCCAACCAAGGTCCCGCGGTGACGGCGATGGGCTCGACGTTTCTCGTCGTGTGGGGTGAGGACACGTTTCCGAACAACAAGATCCATGGCGTCCGCGTGAATGCCTCGGATGGCTCGGTGCTGGGCCCGAGCGTCGTCTTGAGCGGAGCCCTCGCGGCGACGATCCCGGCGTCGATCACGCCACGGGGGAGCAGCGTCGCCATCACCGCATCTTCCGACAAGTATCTAATCGGTTGGGTCACGACGAACAGCGACGGCTATCCAGATAGCTACGTCGAGCGAGTCAATGCCGCCGATCTTTCGATCTTGGATGCCACGGCCATCGTGTTGCCGCGAGCTGGCGGAACCGGCAGCCGTCACATCAGTCCGGCGCAAGTCTCCCTCGCGTCGGACGGCACTGATTTCAAAGCCCTGTACAACGCCGGCGCGCAACTTGCCGTAGAAACGCGCGTGCGCGGCAGTGACGGCGCGCTGCTCGATCCGAACGGCGTCGTCTTGTGTCCCGGTGGCGGTGATGGCGATGGCGACACACCGCCACCGTCACTGGCCTATGGCGGCACGATCTACGGCGCCTCCTGCATCAACTGGATCCCCGGGGACAATCTGATGGTCGCTCCCATCGGCTGCTTCAACATGGGCATTGAATTCGATCCGGATAGCAGCGCCGTTTCGTATGACGGCTACGAGTTCGTGACCGCGTTCGTCGCTGTTGGCCAACCTTATGTCGTCGGTAACGACGCGGCTTCGAGCGGAGATTGCCGAGAGAAGGTGACTTCGATGCCGGTGCACGGCAATCCCCCCGCGCTCGCCTCGAACGGTGCCGGGCAAACGCTGGCAGTTGGCTATCTGCCTTCTCCGCTCGTCTCACAAGGCGTGTTCATTTGTGGTACCGGAGCGTGCCCCTCGCTCGGTGGTGGCGGAAGCGCCGGTGCGGGAGGAAGCGCGGGTTCACCGGGCAACGGCAGCAGCGGCGCGAGTGGAAGCGCCGGTTCATCGGCCAGCGGCGGAGCAGGCGGCACACCTGTGTCGAGCGGCGGAAGCGCGGGTGCCGCCGGAACGGGCGGAGCAGGCGGCAGCGGCGGTTCGCCTGCCGGCGGCATCAGCGGTACCGGAGGGAACGCCGGTTCGCAAGCTGCGAGCGGCGGAACGGGCGGAGCGAGCGCTGGTACCGGCGGAACGCCGGCTGAAGCCGGCGCCGGCGGAGTCACGACGGAAAATGGAGGCACGGGGCTCGGCGGAAGCACTGCTCCGTCGGGCGGCGCGGCGGGCTCCGAAGCGACGACTGGCGGGCACTCGTCCGCGGGTAGCTCGAACGCCGGAACTACCTCGAGCACAGCTGGCTCTGCTGGCTCCGACTCGGGTTCTTCCAGCTGCGCCTTCTCGCCGGGTCGCAGTGAACGGCCGAGCAATCGCCCGGCGCTCGCCGGGCTCGCCCTTGTTGGACTCGCGCTCCTTCGCAAGCGACGCGGCAAGCAGCACGCGCGCGACTGACGAGCCTCACTCGCACTCGGCGGTCAGCGCGCGTCGAACTCGAACGCGCGCTGCCGGCGACTTCGCTCACTTCGCGACGGGCTTCGTCGCCGTAGGCGATGCAGGCGGCTTCGTCGCCGCAGCGGGTTTTTCAGCCAATTTTGCGTCCTTTTCAGGCTTTGCTTTGGGCTCGCTCTTTGGCGCCAGCAGGCCGAGCTGTGCGGCGACGGCGGCGCCGTTCGAGAAGATCCAGATGTTCTTCCGCTTCCCCGCGCTGAACTTATCGATCTCGACGAACTGCACGGTGACGGCTTTGCCCGTCTTCTTCAAATGCGCCGCGGGCATGTCGCCCGTGTTCGTGCCGCTCCACGAGCCCACGGCCACGACGTAATCTCCCGCGGCCCACACGCTCTTCGCGTCGAGCTTCACGTCCGGGAAGGCTTTGAACATGTCCTCCATGCCCTTCACGGATTCTTTCTTGCCCGTGCGATCTGCCGGCGCCGTCAGCTCCGAGAACACGAGATCGTCGGCGGCGTTCGCGAGCGACGCTGCGGCATCGTGCTTGTTGAAGCCTTCGACACCTTGCGTGAACGCGGCCACGTTCGCCTTCTCGGTGTCGTTGCCCGTCGCGATCACGACCGGCTTGTCGGACCAGCCGCTCTCGAGCGCTTTGCGATGCGGCATCGGCATCAAACCGAGCTGACCTGCGACGGTCCCGCCGTCGTACGCGAACCACTGTTTTTGAGCCTTGCCCGCGTCGTTGAATTCGATGCCGTGCGCGGCGAGGAATCCGACTCTCTTGTTCGTCGGCGGCACGGGCCCCACCGGCGTTTGGAAATCACCCTTTTGGGTGCCGCGCAGCAAGACCACGCCGACTGCGCTATTGCCGTTCACGAGCGTGAGCTCGAGCTCGCCGGTGGCATCCGGAAATGCGGTCGCGAACGCGCGTGCGTCATCGGCGATCGCTTGCGGCCCGCTCTTCGGCTGACCCATGTCGAGCATTTCGCTGGTCGCGTTCTCGGCCCAGATGCCCTGGTATTTCGCGAAGTCCTTGGCGTTGAAGGCGGCCCAGCCGTCTTGATAGAGCTTGAGCTTTTGCTCTGCGGTGAGCGGCGCGGGCTTCGGCTCTTCCTTCTTGGCTTCCGCGGGCGGCGCAGGCGGTGGAGCTTCGGCGGCAGTCGCGGGCGGCGGCGCGGGCAGAGGCGCTACGGCAGGTTCTTGCTCACCGCACGCCGCGAGCGTGCCGATCAGCGACAGAGCAGCGACGGATCGTAGATTCCTCTTCATGGCAGCGGCCCCTTCCTCGGACTTTCCGCGCTCCCTGCGCGAAGCCTCGAGCTAATACACCGTTCCCCGGAAGGAACCAAGGACTGGCAGGCGCGCGAATCGACGCCGTGAATTGGTCACGATCGTCGCGCGACAAGGCCTCTGAAAATCACGATTTACTTGGAAAACAGCGGCCGCCGGTTCTTGACAAAAACGATGTGCCAATGCATATCGAGGGTCGTGAAGCTGTCGAATAAAGGCCGCTACGCGGTGCGCGCGTTGTTCGACATCGCCTTCTACAATGACGGCCGGCCCACGCAGGTGAAGGACATCGCCGAGCGACAGCACATCCCGCCGCGCTTCTTGGAGCAGATTTTTCAGGACCTGAAGCGCTCCGGAATCGTCGGCTCGAAGCGCGGGCCGCAGGGTGGTTACAGCTTGTCGCGTCGCCCGGCAGAGATCCGCCTCGGGGATGTCGTGCGCGCGCTGGAAGGGCCGATCAGCTTGGGCGATCGCGAGCCCGGGCCGCGCCGTTCACAGCCCGCGAGTGACGCACGGCGCGTGACCGAAGTCGTCTTCAAAGATCTGTCCACGCGCGTGGAAGCCTGTTTCGACGAAGTCACGATTGCAGACATTTGCACGCGCGCAGAAGATCAAGGACTCAAACGCCCCGGGGCTCAGCGATACGTCTATGTCATCTGAAACAGTGCTCCCTCCGCTCCCGAAGCATCGGCTGATCTACGGCAACGTGCTGGATTTGATCGCGGATACACCGCTGGTCGAGATCCGTCGCCTCGGGCGTGATGCGCCGCGCGCGACCGTGCTCGGCAAGCTCGAAGCGTTCAACCCCGGCGGCTCGGTCAAAGACCGCATTTGCCTCGCGATGATCGAGGCCGCGGAGCGTGACGGCAAGCTCAAACCCGGCGGCGTCGTGATCGAACCGACCAGCGGCAACACAGGCATCGGGCTCGCGCTCGTCGCCGCACGCCGCGGCTATCGCTGCGTATTGACGATGCCCGCGAGCATGAGCCTCGAGCGCCGGCAACTCTTGCAATCCTACGGCGCCGAAGTCGTGCTCACGCCCGAAGAGCTGCAAATGGAAGGCGCGATCGCGAAAGCGCGAGAAATCGCCGCGAGCACGCCGCTCTCGTTCATGCCGCAACAGTTCGAGAACGCGGCCAATCCGGAGGCGCATCACCGCGTCACGTTTCAAGAGATCGAGCATGCGCTCGCGGGCGCGCCGCTGCACGCGTTCGTGGCCGCGGTCGGCACCGGCGGCACGATCAGCGGCGTCGGGCGCGCGCTGCGCGAAAAATATCCGGAGTGCCGCGTGATCGCCGTCGAGCCCGAGTCGAGCGCGACGATTTCGCGCGGCGAGCGCGGCCCTTCGAAGATCCAGGGCATCGCCGCCGGCTTCGTGCCCAAGAACTACGATGCGAAGGTCGTGCACGAAGTCCGCACGGTGACGGACGAAGTCGCCTATCGCACGAAGCTCGATCTGGCGCGCAAGGAAGGGCTGCTCGCCGGCATCAGCTCGGGCGCCAACATGGCCGTCGCGCTCGACGTCGCGCGCGAGCTAGGCGAAGGCAAGCACGTCGTCACGATGGTGTGTGACACGGGCGAGCGGTATTTCAGCCTCGATGAGTACTTCAAGTCCTGATCCGAGCGCGCTGACGCACAAGTCCGCGCTGGTCGTCGGCGTGGGCGGCCTCGGCTGCCCCGCGGCGCTCGCGCTGGTCGAAGCCGGCGTGGGCCGCATCGTGCTCGCGGACGACGATGTCGTGGACAGCACCAACCTGCATCGCCAAATCTTGTTCTCCGAGAGTGACGTCGGGCAGGACAAGCTCGATGCCGCCGAGCGCGCGCTCTATCGCGCCGGCGCTCGCCCGGGCAGCATCGAGCTCGTGCGCTCGCGGCTGTTGCCGGAAAACGCGCGTCAGCTCGTGGCTTCGGTCGATGTCGTGCTCGAGGGCGCCGACAATTTCGCGACCAAGTTCTTGTGCGCGGACGCTTGTTTTTTGGAACAGCGCGCGGTCGTGCACGGCGCGGCGGTGCGCTGGCAAATGACGGTGTTCGCGGTCGCGTCGCACGGCGTCCCCTGCTACCGCTGCCTGTTCGAAGATCTGCCGAGCGGCGAGGCCGCGCCGAACTGCGCGGAGGCCGGTGTGATGGGCCCGCTCGTCGGATTCGCCGGCGCGCTCATGGCCGATCGCGCGCTGTCCATCCTCGCGGGTGACGCGAGCGTGCTCGGTAGCCTCGTGAGCTACGACGGCAAAACCGACCGCGCGCGCTCGCTGCGCGTGAGCGCCCGCCCGAAATGCGCGCTATGCAGCAGAGAGCGCAGCATCCAAACCATCACCTACGATCGCTACACAGCTCCGAGCTGTGCCGCCTGAGCTCGAACAAGAAAAGGAAAAATATCATGGCAATCGTGCGCATCCCGACCCCGCTCCGCACCCTCACCGGCGGCGAAGATCAAGTATCCGCCTCGGGTGACACCGTGAAGGACGTGATCGAGAACCTCGAGAAGAATCACCCCGGCATCCGCGAGCGCCTGCTCGATGACAAGGGGGTGCGCCGCTTCGTCAACATCTACGTCGGTGACGAGGACATTCGCTTCCTCGACGGCCTCGGCACGCAGCTGAAGGCCACGGACGAAATCAGCATCGTGCCGGCCATCGCGGGCGGCTGATGTTCGAAGAGCACCCGCTCACGCGCCAGATTCGCCTGCGCGAGGTCGGAGTCGAGGGTCAGGCGCGCATCAACGCGGCCAGCGTCGAAGTGCGCGGGCGTGATGGCAGCCTCACCGAGCTCGTCTACCTGCACCGCGCGGGCGTGGAGCGCGCCGCGATTTTGCCGGAAAAAGAGCCTGTGCCGTTCGCGCACGCGGAGCTCTTTCGGCAGCAGTCGTCGCGGCGATCCGGCGCGGGAGCGTGGCGCGCGCTCGCCCAGCTTCGCACTCTCCTCACTCAAGTTTCGGATTCCCCATGACGATTCGCCTCACCCGTTCGCGCCGCCTCTCGTCCGTGCTCGACGCCGTCGGCAACACTCCGTTGATCCGCCTCGAGCGCGTCGCCAAGAGCGCGCCCGGCGTCGAGGTCTACGTCAAGCTCGAGTTCATGAACCCCGGTGGCTCGGTCAAGGATCGCCCGGCCATGCGCATGATGCTGGACGCGATCAAAGACGGCCGGCTGACGAACGACAGAATCTTGATCGACTCGACGAGCGGCAACACGGGCGTCGCGTACTCGCTGATGGGCGCCGCGCTCGGCTACCGCGTACAGCTCGTGATGCCGAGCAACGTGACCAAAGCGCGCAAAGACATCACGCAGGCCTTCGGCACCGAGCTCATCTACAGCGATCCGCTCGAAGGCTCGGACGGCGCGATTCGCTTGGTTCGCAAAATCGTCGCGGAAAATCCGGACAAATACTTCTATCCGGACCAATACTCGAACCCGTCGAACCCGCTCGCCCATTACGACGGCACGGGCGTCGAGATCTTGGACGCGCTCGGTGATCGCATCACGCACTTCGTCGCCGGCCTCGGCACGACCGGCACGATGATGGGCACCACGCGTCGCCTGCACGAGCACACTCGGCCGATTCACTGCGTCGCGGTCGAACCGGATCAGCCTCTGCACGGCCTCGAAGGCCTGAAGCACATCGCCTCCAGCATCGTCCCGCCGATCTACGACGCGGCCGTGCCGGACGAGATCCTGCCCGTGTCCACGGAAGATGGCTGGGACATGTCCGATCGCCTCGCCGCGGAAGAAGGCCTGAACGTCGGTCACTCGACGGGCGCCAACATTTTCGGCGCGGTGAAGATCGCGGAGAGTTTGAGCAAACAAGGCAAAGGCGGCTGCGTCGTCACGATCGCATGCGATCGCGGCGACCGCTATTTTGCGCCGATGAAATGGGAAAAACGTTACGTCTGGTGAGGCCCGAGCAATGAGCGAAACCCCTTGGATTTCTGGCGGCGTAAAAATCCCCGCGAGCGTGCTGGCTGAAGTCGAGCGCGCCGGCATCGCCGCGTACGCGCGCGATGAAGAGGCCTGCGGCTACTTGAGCGGCCCCGCGAGTGACGCGCTCCTGATCGACAAAGCCGTCGAGCTCGAGAACCTCGCGAACAAGTACCACAAGGTCGATCCCGAAGGTCACCCGCGCACGGGGCGCGAA
>FTCX01000609.1_pt1 | contig 13266 bp, 8 predicted proteins | sample 1639831 | NCBI WGS metagenome assembly FTCX01 (sample SAMEA3914869, study PRJEB12502) | metagenome | biome: forest; material: soil | place: USA | collected 2012-03-12 | depth 0.1 m
CCGCCGATCAGAAGAAGTTCCAAAAGTCGGACGCCAAGCCCGGCTCGACGGACGCGGATCACCCGAACGCGCACCACATCACGAGCGGTATGCCCGGCATGGGCGCTCCGCCCGGCATGGGCGCTCCGCCCGGCGCTCCCTGATCGCAGCGAGGTGCGGCGCGCATCGCGTGCGCCGCACCGCTCGCTCACTTGCGATCGTCGAGCGGGTTCGTCGCGGGCTCCGGCGCTGCTTCTGGCGGCGCCGCAGTCGGTCCGCCCAGCCCCAGTTTTTGCACGAGCGGCGCGCGGCCGAGCGGCAACTTGGCTCGATCTCGCGCGATTGCCCTCAAATTCAGCCGTTTCATCGCGCTCGCGGGTTCGGCTGCGTCGTCGATTGTTGGATTGGGGCCAGTGGGCTGAATGCCCGTGCTGGTCGCGCTCGGCGGCGCTGGGACCGGCTCCGGCACGGGCACCACGAGCGGCGCGCTCACGCTGAGCGTCGGAATCGGCGCCGCACTGAGCTCGGTCGCCGACAGCGTCGTCGACGAAGCGACGCTGCTCGACGGCGCTTTGCGCTCTCCAGAAAAAAACCAAAACACGCCGAACGCGAGCAGCGCCGTCGCCGCGAGCGCGACTGGCAATCCGACGCGCAGCGCGCCCGATTTCGCTTTGCGGCGCGGTGGCTCGATCGCGATCAACGTCGGCTCCGCGCCGAAATCGCGCGGACGCGCCGCGCTCGAAGGCTCCGGAAACGAAGGCGCGAGCGAAATGCGCGCCACGCGCTCGCTCGAAGCGCGCCCGTCCTCGGACGCAAAGCGCGCGAGCTCCCGCGCGAGCTCAGCGATGTTCGCGAAGCGCCTCGCGGGATCTTTCTCGAGGCAACGATTGACGATGGCCTCGAGCGCGCGCGGCACCTCCGGGCGCGATTCGCGCAGCGGCAGCGGCGGATCGGCCACGATTTGGGCCAAAAGCGCGGGCGCAGTGGTCGCCGAGAACGGCGCCGAGCCCACCAAAAGCTCGTACAAAACGATGCCGAGCGCCCAGATGTCCGCGCGCCGATCGACGCTCTTCGCGTTTCGGATCTGCTCGGGCGACATGTAGTGCGGCGAGCCCATCAGCGCGGACGTCTTCGTGAGCGAGTAGTCCGGCGCGCGCTGCACATCGAGCAGCTTCGCGATGCCGAAGTCGAGCACCTTGATCAGCGCGCTGTGATCGGCGCGGCGCGTGAGGAACAAATTCGCGGGCTTCAAATCGCGATGCACGATGCCGGCCGCGTGCGCCTCTGCGACGGCTTCGCACGCTTGCAGCACGTAATCCACGGCCTCGATCACGGGAATCGCGCCGCGCGCGCCGAGCTCTTGCTGTAAATCGCGGCCCTCGAGCAGCTCCATCACGATGTACGGCTGCCCCGAATCGAGCGTGCCCGTGTCGAGCACACGCACGACGTGCTCGCTCTTCAGCTTCACGATCGCGCGCGCTTCGCGCAGAAAACGCACGCTCGCCTGCTCATCGAAGCCGTTCGAGACCAGGAATTTCAGCGCCACGCGCTGCTCGAGCTGCACGTGCGTCGCAGCCACGACTACGCCCATGCCGCCCGCGCCGAGCACGCGGTCCACGCGATATTTTCCGGCGAGGATGTCACCTTCGCGGACCGGCGCTGCGACCAGCTCGGGCATCGCCGAGAGAATGCCAGATCGCGGCCGCCGCCGCCGCTGCGGAGGGCGCTTTGGCATGCTAAAAGCGGCCCCGTCATGCGCGCTTCGTATCGTTGGTTGAAAGAGCTCCTGCCGCACCTCACCCTCTCGCCCGAGGAGGTCGCGAAACGCTTCGGCGCGGCTGGCCTCGCGGTGGACGGCGTGCGCGCGTTCGGCGCCGGGCTCGATTCGCTGCTCGTCGTGCAAGTGCTCGGCAAAGAGCCGCACCCGAAGCGCGCTTCGCTCAACCTCGTCACGATCGATCGCGGCGGCATCGAGCAGCGCGTAGTCTGCGGAGCGAGCAACGTGCCGGCTCCGGGCGGCTTGGTCGTGCTAGCGCCGCTGGGCGCGAATTTGCCCGGCATGGACGGCCCGCTCACCCCGCGTGACATCGGCGGTGTGCTGAGCGAAGGCATGCTCTGCAGCGAGACCGAGCTCGGCCTCGCCGAGAGCGCGGACGGCATTTTGATCTTGCCGCAAGGTTCGGCCACGCCGGGCACGCGCTTCGTGGATGCATTCCCCGCCGCGCAAGACACGATCTACGAGCTCGACATCACGCCGAACCGCGCGGACGCGTTCGGGCACGTCGGGCTCGCGCGCGAGCTCGCCGCTTTGTGCGAGCTCGAGTTCACGCCGCCCGCTGCCGGCACTCCAGCGCGCGCGTCTCAAGAAAAGCTCGATGCGCTGGTGCAGATCGAAAATCGCGATACCGAGCGTTGCCCGCACTACGCCGCGGGCGCGGTGCTCGACATCACCGTCGCGCCGTCGCCGTTGTGGCTACAGTGGCGTCTTTTCAGCCTCGGCGTGCGCCCGATCTCGAACGTCGTCGACATCACGAACTTGCTCTTGCTCGAGTTCGGGCAGCCGCTGCACGCCTTCGATTTGGATCGCGTGCGCGGGAGCAAGATCATCGTCCGGCGCGCGACTCCGGGCGAGCCGTTCTCGACGCTCGACGGCGTCGCCCGCAAGCTCGACAGCGACGACCTCGTGATCGCCGACGCCGAAGGGCCGACCGCGCTCGCCGGCGTGATGGGCGGGCTCGACAGCGAAATCCGCGCCAGCACCAAGCGCGTGCTCATCGAGAGCGCGTACTTCACGCCGCGCGGCGTACGCCGCACCGCGCGCCGCTACGGCATGCACACCGAGGCGAGCCATCGCTTCGAGCGCGGCGTCGATTACGCCGGCGTGCCGCACGTGCTCGAGCGCGCCAAAACGTTGCTCAGCGAGCTCGCCTCCGGCGCGGCCGTCGCAGGGTCGCTACACGCGCGCGGCCCCGAGCCGGCGCTGCCCGAAATCACGCTCCGCTCGGAGCGGCTAGATGCGATGATCGGCGCGCCCGTCCCCTTCGACGAAGCGCGCGGCATCGTCGAACGCCTGGGTTTTCCGCTACTTTCGAGCGCGAACGGCGCGCACCCGAGCGTGCGCGTGCGCGCCGTCTCGTTCCGTCCGGACGTGACGCGCGAAGTGGATCTGATCGAAGAAGTCGCGCGCGTGCGCGGCCTCGACGCGATCCCGACGCGCTTGCCCGCGATCGCGCCGCAACCGCCGCGCAATACCGGCAAGCTCGAGCGCGAGGTCGGCACCGCGGCCGTCGCGCTCGGTTTGTCCGAAGCCGTCACGTATGCGTTCGTCTCGGAAACCGACTTGGCCAAGGTGCACGCGCCGAAGCCGAGCGTGCGCCTAAGCAATCCGCTGAGCGAAGAGCGCAACGTGATGCGCACGAGCCTCTTGCCCGGGCTCTTGGAGGCCCTCCGCCGCGCGCGCCGTCGCGGCGAGACGCGCGCCCGCCTATTCACGGTCGGGATTTGTTTTGGGGCGCCGGTCAGTGAGGAGCATCACGGCGCTCGCCCGCGCTTGAGCGCAGACATCGATGCTTTGCCGCGCGAAGAGCTGCGTTTTGCGGCCGTACTCGCGGGCCCGCGTCACGATTACCTCGCGCTCAAAGCCGAAGAAGTCGACGTGTACGACGCCAAGGGCCTGGCGCTCGAGCTGGTCGAGCGCGTCACCGGCAAGCACGCAACCGCACGCCTCGCGGCAGCCGAAGATCGGCCCGCGCATTTGCACCCGCGCGGCGCCGCCGAAATCCTGATCGATGACGTGCTCGTCGGGCACTTCGGTCCGCTCCACCCGGACGTCGTCGATGCGCTCGATCTCGCGGGCGGCGCCCAAATCGTCGAGCTCGATTTGGAGGCCGTGGAGCGCTGGGGCAAAGCCACGCCGCAATTCCAAGCCATCCCCCGCTTGCCTGCGGTCACGCGCGATCTCTCGCTCGTCGTCAGTGAGAGCACGCTCGCCGGGCAGGTCGGCGCAAAGCTGGAAGAAGCCGGCGGCGAGCTGTGCGAGTCGATCGAGCTGGTCGCGCTGTTCCGTGGCGGCTCGCTGCCCGCCGGTCAGAAATCCCTCACTTTCCGCGTCATTTGTCGTGACCCCAAGGCACGCACGCTGGCCGAGGAAGCGCGCACGCTGACCGACAAAGAAGTCGACGAGCTGCAGAGCCGCATGCTCAAAACCGCGCAGAAAGAGTTCGGCGCGACGCTGCGTGGTTGAGATGCGAGCGGCGCTCTGCTTGCTGCTGTTTGCCGTGGCCGCGTGCAATCGCGTCGCACCCGGGCCGGCCGAGTGCAGCGCGTTTGCGCAAGCCTTCGTCGGGCAATCGCGCGAAGCCGAGAGCGCGAGCCCTGTCGAGCTCGGCGTGATCGAAAAAATGACGAACCTGTGCCTGACCACACCGTTCGATCGTCAGTTGATCAGCTGCGCGCAGCGCAGCGGCCAAGCGCGGGCCTGTTACAACGCGTACGTGCAGCGTGTGCGTCCGCAGCTCGGCTCCGAAACTCCGGACTGAGTCGCGCGCTCAATCGAAGCGGAGGGCGTCGCCTTCGAGGCGTACGTGGATCGTCGCGCCGTCCGCGAATTTCCCGGACAAAAGCGCGTGCGCCAGTGGATCCTGCAGATTGCGCAAGATGCTGCGCTTGATCGGGCGAGCGCCCAGCGCAGGCTCGTAGCCGCGCTCGACCAAGAACGTCTTCGCGCTCTCGTCCAAGTCGAGCGTCACGCGGCGGTCCGCGAGTAACCGCTCCAAGTGCCCGAGTTGAATCTCGACCACACTGCGCAGGTGCTGCTTCGTGAGCGGGCGAAAGAGCAGCGTCTCGTCGATGCGATTCAAGAATTCGGGCCGGAAGAATTCGCGCAAACGCTCGAGCAGTACGTCACGCAGCGCCTCGCGCCCGGGCTCGCTCTCGAACAATTTCGGATCCGCTTCGAGGATGCGATCGGAGCCGATGTTGCTGGTCATGATCACGACCGTGTTCGAAAAGTCTGCGAGCCGCCCGCGTCCGTCCGTGAGCCGGCCGTCATCGAGCACCTGCAAGAGCAGGTTGAACACGTCCTGATGCGCCTTCTCGACTTCGTCGAAAAGCAGCACCGAATACGGCCTTTTGCGCACGGCTTCGGTCAGAAATCCGCCCTGCTCACTGTCGGCGTAACCGGGCGGCGCGCCGATCAAGCGCTGCGCCATTTGGCGCTCCATGAACTCGCTCATGTCGAGGCGCGTGAGCGCTTGATCGTCGTCGAACAAGAAGCGCGCGAGCGCCTTGGCTAGCTCGGTTTTGCCGACGCCGCTCGGACCCAAGAACAAGAACGAGCCGATCGGCTTGCCCGGATCGCGCAGCCCGACGCGACCACGCCGCACCGCGCGCGCGACGGCGGCGACGGCGTCTTCTTGTCCGACCACGCGCGCCGCCAAGCGCTCTTCCATCTTCAAGAGCTTGTCGGCTTCACCTTCGAGCATCTTCGCGACCGGGATGCCGGTCCAAACGGCGAGCGTAGCCGCGACGTCGCGCTCGCTCAGGACGCGCGGCGCCGGCTCGGCCGCGCTCTTCGCCGATTCTTCGGCCTTCGCCAAGCGCGCCGCCAGCTCGGGCAAGACGGCATGCTCGATTTCGCCGACGCGCGAGAAATTCTTGATCGCGAGCGCACGCTCACGCTCCGCGCGCGCCGACTCGACCTCGGCGCGGAGCTGACGCACGGCGCCGACCACGCCTCGACGCGACTCCAATTCTTTGCGAATTTCCTGCACTTTTTGCGTCAAAGCGGGCAGCTCTTCGCGCAGCTTTTGGCGCGCGTTTTGGCTCTCCGGATCTTCGCTGTGGTCGAGCGTGCGCAGCTGCGCTTGCACCGATTCGAGCCGACGCAGCGCCGCATCGGCCTCGCTCGAGACACCGTCGACTTCGACGCGCTTCGCGGCCGCGGCTTCATCCAAGAGATCGAGCGCGCTGTCCGGCAGACAGCGATCGGGCACATAACGCTTCGCGAGCTGCACCGAGAGCAGGATCGCGCGCTCGCCAATCTCCACGCCGTGATGTCGCTCGTAACGCGCGGCCACGCCGCGCACGATTTCCGTCGCTTGCTCGAGCGTGGGCTCCACGATCGGCAAGCGCGTGAACAGCCGCAAGACTTGCGCGTCGCGCTCTTCGAGTCGCTTGAGGCCTTCGGGCGTTGTGGTCGCGAGCATGCGCAATTCGCCGCGGATCAACGCCGGCTTCAGCACATCGCCAATCGCCGCGCCCGACGGACCTTGGCCGAAAAGCTGCTCGACATTGCGCACCACCAAAATCTGGGGCGAACCCGCGACGTCACTCAGCAGCTTTTTGACGCGATCTTCGATCTCGCCACGCAGACGCGCGCCGGCCACGAGCGCGCCCGTATCGATCTCCAGTAACTTCGTCGACGCCAAGCTGGTCGGCACATCCCCGCTCGCGATGCGCTGCGCCAGCGCGCGCACGACGGCGCCTTTGCCCACGCCCGCTTCGCCGACCAAGAGCGGATGGCTCTTTTGGCTGCGTTCCAGGATCGTGAGCAAGCGACGCACCTCGACCACGCGTAGCAGCACGGGCTCGTCCGGATCCCCGAGCAGCGCGCGCGCGAAGCTGCCGCTCGGCGCGCTCTGCGTGCGCGTCGCGGCCGGCACCGAACGCAGCGCCGCCATGTGCTGGCGGAGCGAGCCTGGCAGCACGCCGAACGCGGTCAGGATTTCGCCGGCCGGACCTCGGATCTCCTGAGACAGCGCGTTCACGACTTGTTCGGTCAGCACCTTGTCGGATTTTTCGCGATCGGCCTCGCGTTGGGCGCGCTCGAGCAAATCCAGCATCGAGGCCGAGAGATATGCGGGTTCGTTCGAACGCGGCAGGTTCGCGAGCGCACGCTCGAGCGCCGCTTCGAGCTCGAGCAGGTTGCTCACGCCTCGTTCGAAGACCGCGCGCACTCCGCCGTCGCGCGCGAGCGCGCGCACGAGCAGATGAATCGGCTGCACCTCGGCGTGTTTGCGTTCGTCGGCGAGCGCTTGCGCCGCGGCGACGAGCGCCTTGGCGTCCGGCGCGTAGCGTTCGAGCGACAGGGTGGACGTGGCTTCGGGCATACGCGCCGACGTTACCGCGCCGAGCAAAGCGCGGCTACGGCCCAATTTCTGCGGTCAGACGCGCTTGCTCGCCGCGCGCACACGCGGCGTGACACGACCCGGCGCCACGGGCGCGCGCTTCGCGTTCGCGACGACCGCGGATTTCTTTCCGCCCTTGCCTTGCTTGCGCTCCGCGGCGACCGCCTCGAGCCCGAGCAAGATGCCCTCCATCGCCGTCTCGACGCGATCGGCGAGCGGCGCGAACGGGATCGGCTTTCGCTTCACGCACAAGTGCGCGATCTCGATCGAGAGCACGCCGTGCATCGTCGCCCACAGCGTTTGCGTGATCAGGTCCAGGTCGAGGCCAGCGAAGTGACCGACATCGAGCGCACGCTTCACCGCGTGAGCGACGAAAGTGTACGAATCCTGCTCCGGATCGCCGAACATGGACTGCTCTTGCTCGACGGGCAGCGGCGACATGAACATCACGCGATACTGCTCGGGGTGCTGAATCGCGAACTCCGCGTACGAGCGAGCAATCGCGCGTAGGCGATCGATCGGGTCCACATCACCGCTCGCGCCAGCTCGCGCGCTCAGCACTTGGGTGAACGCGTAGAAGTCCCGCGCGCACAGCGCCCGCACGAGCTCCTCGCGATCGGCGAAGTGCTTGTACAAGGCGGCGACGCTGTACTCGACGCGATCCGCGACCGCGCGCATGGTGAGGCCTTCGTAGCCGCGCTCGGACAAGATCGCGCGAGTGGCATCCAGGATTTGAGTCTGCAGCTCCTGCCGCTCGCGCTCTCGGCGCTCCAAACTGCCCATATTCGACGCTAAGTGCCTCCTTGGGCAGCATACTCGGCCGGGGCCAGAGCCGCCAGCGCGGGCGCCGAAACGACCGGCAAGATCTCGGGCGCGAGCAGCTTGTACACGACCGGGGTCACTACACGAGTTAGCACGGTGGACGTGACCAAACCGCCGATGATCACCCACGCGAGTGGTGAATACAGCGCCGAATTTTCGAGCGCGATGGGCAAGAGCCCGCCGAGCGCCGTGGCCGTCGTGAGCAGGATGGGCAGAAAACGCGCTTCGCCTGCGCGCTCGATGGCAAGATCGAGCCCCACGCCTTCACGCCTCAGTTGGTTCGTGAAGTCGACGAGCAGGATCGAGTTCTTCACCTCGATCCCGATCAGCGCGATGAACCCGATCGACGCCGTGAAAGACAGCGTGTTGCCGGTCAGGTACAGCGCGAGCATGCCGCCGATGATCCCGAGCGGAATCACGGACGCGACGATCAACGTCGATTTGAAGGTCTGAAACTCCAGCACCAAGACCGCGAACACGCCGAAGAGCGCGATCACGATCGCCGCGCCCATGCCGCCGAAGCTCTCTTTGCGGCTCTCGATCTCACCCGCCGGTTCGATGCGGTAGCCTGCTTTCGGATGGAGCTTGTCGAGCTCTCGCAAGATTTCGCTCGTCACGCGATCGGTGTTGTAGCCCGGCAAGACTTGCGCGGTCACCGTCACTGAGCGCTCTTTGTTGTAGTGCCGAATCGCGACGGGCGAGCCTTCGAGCTCGAGGTCCGCCACTTGCGAGAGCGGGACTTGCGCGCCGAGCTGCGTCGGCACCCAAACGCGATCGAACACCGCGGGCTCGGCAAAGTCGCGCTTCCGCGGCAGCGTGACGTTGATGTCGCGCGTGAGATCCGAAACACCGGGCTCGTGATAGCCGCCGACGACGAGCCCCGAGACGCCGAGACGCACGCTGCGATCGATGTCGAGCAAACCGACGCCGAGCGAGCCGGCGCGAGCGCGATCGATCGCGACGCGGACGTCGATTTTACGCTGTTTTGCCGGGTTATCGACGTCACGCGTGCCCTTCGTTTTGCGGAAGATCGCCTCCACTTGCGAAGCGAGCGTGCCGAGCTCGTCGAAGTCGTCACCTAGCAAGCGCACGGCGATCGGCGCGTCGAGCGGCGGACCTTGTTCGAGCTCGAGCAGCTCGATGCGCGCCGCCGGATACGCTTTGAGCTCGGCACGGATTTGCTCGAAGAGCGCCGGTGAGTGACGCGCATCGAAGTGATCGAGCGCGCAAAACAGCTCCGCGAAGCTCGCGCGCTGATTCTGCTGCGCGACGTTGTAGTAGATCATCGGGTTGCCCTCGCCGACGTTCGACGCCACCGTGACGACCTCGGAATGCTGCTTGAGCACGCTCTCGGCGAAGCGCGCCGCGCGATCGGTCTCGCTCAAGCTCGCGCCATCTTTGACTTGAACCGTGACGCGAAATTGCGGCACGCCCGCCTTGGGAAACAGCGAAAAGCCGATGCTCGGCACCAGCGCCACGCTGCCGAAAAACATGGCTGCAGCGATCGCGAGCGTCAAAACCGGGCGCTGTAGCGCACGATGCAAGATCGGGCGGTAGCTGCGCTCGATGCCATGAGTCAAAAAGCGCAGCACGCGATTGCCTTCGTGCGCTTCGGGCTTCAGCAAGCGCGAGGCCAAGAACGGCACGATCGTGAGCGCGACGAACAGTGAAGCGCCGATCGTGAACACGACGGCAACCGGCAAGCTGCGGATGAATTGGCCGGGACCACCCGGCAAGAACAACAGCGGCAAGAACGCGAACAAGAGCGTCGCCGTGCAGCCCAACACGGAGACCGCAATTTGCTCGGTACCACGAATCGCCGCATCGATCGGGCTCTTCCCCTCGCGCAAGTGACGCGCGATGTTCTCGACCACGACGATCGAGTCGTCCACGAGCAACCCGAGCGCGATCACGAAACCCACGATGCTGAGCTGGTTGATCGAGAAGCCGGCGAAGCGCAGCAGCGAGAGCCCAATCGCGAGCGAGAGCGGGATCGAGATCATCGTGACGAGCGAAGCGCGCAGGCCGAGCGGCAAAAGCGTCACCAGTACGAGCCCGATCGCGATCACGAAATCCCGCGCAAAACCCGACAAACGGTGACGCACATTGGTCGATTGATCGAACACCAGCTGCGGCTCGATCACCGGCGGCAGCTCCGCGCGCAGCGCGTCCACCTGCTCACCCAAGGCCTGACGCACGGCGAACACGTCTTGCCCGTCTTTCATCGCCGCGCTCACGAACACTGCGCGCCGTCCGTTCAAGCGCGCGATGTGCTTCGGATCGCCGTCACCGAGCGTGATCTTGGCCACGTCCGCCAAGTGCACGATGCCGTCCGCGCTGCCGCTCACGACCGTATCGCGGATCTGCTCCAGCGAAGCGTAGTCGCCGCTCGTCTTGACCGACAAGCGCGTGGCACCCGCGTCCACGACGCCGCCGGGAATGTTGACGTTCGTGCTCTGAATCGCATTCACGACTTGCAGCGGCGAAATCCCGAGCGCCGCTAGACGCTCGAGGTCGAGCGCCACGCGCACCTCTTGCGCCGGAATGCCCCAAGTGCTCGATTCCTTCACGCCCGGCGTGTTTTCGAGCCGTTTTTTCAGGCGTTCCGCCCACGTCTCGAGCTCGTGATACGAGGCCGTCTCGGACACGAGCGCCATTTCGAGCACTGCGACGTTCGACGCGTTGAAAGATTTGACTTCGACCGACTGCAAGCCCGAAGGCAAATTGGGGCGCAGCGCGGACATCTCGCGCAGCACGTCGTCGCGCTTCTTGTCCGGATCGGTGCCCGGCGTGAACTCGACGCGCAGCACCGCGAGGCTATCCGAGATCTCCGAGCGCAACGTCTTCACGTCATCGAGCGCCTTCAGCTTCGTCTCGATCGGATCGACCACCAATTTTTCGATGTCGAGCGGCGTCGCGCCCGGGTAGACGGCCACGACGGCGAACGTCGGAAATGGGAACGTCGGATCTTCGGCCTTCGGGATCGAGAGCAACGAGGTGACGCCGAGCGTCGCGAGCATCGCGAAAATGACGATTGTCAGCTGATGGCGGCGAACTGCCCACTCAATGATTCGCATCGGCGACCTCGCTCGTCACGGGTCGCACCGAGCGTCCTGGTTCTACGAAAGCCGCGCCTTCGCTCAAAATCTGCTCCGAACCGCTGAGCCCAGCGCGAACCGCGACGCGCTCGCCGACCAGCTCCGCGATCTCGATCGAGGTTCGTTGCACCGTGAAGCCCGCGCCGAGCGGCGCGAGCGTGTACAGCGCGGCGCTCGCTCCGTTCGCGTCGATCAAAGCGGCGAGCGGCACGACCGGAAGCGCCGGCCCCGGGCGGCGTGCGATCTCGGCCTTGGCCGTCATGCCCGAGACCAAGCGCGGATCCGCCTTCGTCAGACGCAACTCGATTTCGTAGGTCCCCGACGTCGGCGAAGGCACGCGCGCGATCTCGCTGACGCTCGCGTCGAGCTCTTCGCTCGGCAACGCGTCGAGCGTGACTTTCGCGGCATCACCCAAATTCAAGTCGACGAGATCGCGATCCACGACGCCGACGCGGAGCACCAGGCCAGCGCTGCCGCCGGACATCGCGTAGACGCCGGTGCCCGGCCCGACCTGTTCGCCCGCCTCGACCAAGCGTTTGTCGATCCGGCCATCTTCTGGCGCAATCAGCGCCGTCGCGGCCTGGTTGTACAGCGCGGCAGACAGCGTCGCGTGCGCGATGTCGGTCGCCGTGTGCGCGTCGTCAGCGTCGATTTGCGCGACCGCACCCGTCGCGTGCAAGCGTTCGACGCGCGCCCGATCGCGCTCGGATTTTTCCACGGACGCCCGCGCTTGCGCCACCTGCGCGTCGATCTCGGTTCGATCCACGATCGCGAGCGGTTGACCTCGCTTCACCAGCGCGCCTTCTTGCACCAAGAGCGAGCGCACGGTGCCGCCGTTCTTGAACGACAACACGAAGCTGTGCTTGTGCCCCAAGCGGCCGATGGCGTGGAGCGGGCGTGCGAGCGCCACGCGCTCGACGGGCACCACGCGCACCGGCACCGGAGGCGCAACGTTGGGCGAGGACTCGGCGCGCGCGTCGGCGCAGCCGGGCAGATTCAACGCAAGGCCGAGCAGTGCTGCCGGCATGAACGCGACTTGCTGGGTGTTCATGGTTCGAATAGTGAACAATGTTCACTGCAGGATCAATAGGAACTTTGTTTTCATCGTTCATCGGCGCATCGAGGGCGCGGCATTCTCAGCCAAATTGACCAATGATTCCTGATAGCTAGAGCTGTGCTATGAAACGGAGCTGCGGTGCTCACGCTCGACGATCTTCCTGGCCCCTTCGTCACGGTCGTGGCCGTCGCGCTCGGGCTCGCGTTCGGTAGCTTCCTGAACGTCGTGATCTATCGCCTGCCGCGCGGCGAGAGTTTGTCGCACCCCGGCTCGCGCTGTCCGGGTTGTGGCACACCGATTCACTTCTTCGACAACGTCCCGGTTTTGAGCTGGCTACTTTTGCGCGGCAAAGCGCGCTGCTGCAAGACGCCGATCTCCGTGCGCTACCCGCTCGTGGAAGCGCTCGGCGGCTTGCTCGCGTGGGCGATCGTGCGTGCGATCGTCTTCGAGCTACCGGACGAGACCGTGTGGTGGAAGGTCGTGCTGATCTTTTCGATCCACTTGGCGCTCGCGCTCGGGCTCTTGGCCGCGGCCTTCATCGATCTCGATCACATGTACCTGCCCGATCCGATCACGCTCGGCGGCGCGGTGCTCGGCTTGGCCAGCGCGCCGCTGCGCGGCTCGAACTTCGTGGCCTCGCTGCTCGGCGCGGCGCTCGGCTTCCTCGTGGTGTGGCTGCCGTTCGACCTGATTTACGGCAAATTGCGGGGCAATCCGGGCATGGGGTTGGGTGACGCCAAGCTCGTCATGCTCGCGGGCGCGTGGTTCGGTTGGCAAGGAGCTGTCTTCGCGCTGCTCGGCGGCGCGACGCAAGCCACGCTCGCAGCCATCGCGATTTACCTCGCGCGCGGCAAGATCGAAGAGCCGGAAGCCGTGAAGCGCGAGCGCGCCGAGCTGCAAGCGCTGCTCGCTCAAACCGAAGGCGCCGAGCGCGAGGAGCTCGAGCGTGAAATGGCCAAGGACCCGCTCGCGCTTGAGCCCGAAGGCGGCTTCGGCAAGGCGCGCCTCGCCTTCGGTCCGTTCCTCGCGCTCGCGACGATCGAATACATGCTGTTCGGGGATTTCATCCTGCAGCTGGTGTTCCCGTGACGGCGCGCGGCGCGCTCGCGCTCGCGCTCGTGGTCGCCGCCTGCGGAGGCGTGCCGCGCCTCGTGGCGGTGCCGCGCGGCGCACAGCCCGCGAC
>FTCX01000035.1_pt1 | contig 13250 bp, 7 predicted proteins | sample 1639831 | NCBI WGS metagenome assembly FTCX01 (sample SAMEA3914869, study PRJEB12502) | metagenome | biome: forest; material: soil | place: USA | collected 2012-03-12 | depth 0.1 m
CCTCCGGCGGAAAGCGAAACGACTGCGGCAAGGGCGCGCGCTCGGCAAAGGGATCGAGCGGCGGCTCGACATCCGAATCTCCCGGCGCCATCCAAGGAATGGAATCGAGCGGCAAGCGAAAGCCCATCGGCGAATCGCCGGGGATCAGGAACAAGTGCTCTTCGCGCAAGAACCATTTGCCGGAGACCCAGCTCGCGCCGTCGTGCGCGAGCGGCAGCGCGTAGCCGACGATGCTGCCCAAATCCTGCCGAAAAACGCGCGCAATGCGATCGCGCTCGACCGGATCGGACAAGCGACTGTCGAGCACGTCCACGTTCCCCGGCAAGCGACGCTCGCGCCACAAGTAGTAGTAGCCGTCTTCATAGCCGGGCATCAGCGCGTGCTGGCGCAAGCCGAGCACCTCGATCAAATGGTTCACGAAGCGCTCGGCTTCTGCGCGCCCGTGCCCAGGCGGCGCCGACTCTTTCGCGATCAGCTCCGGATTTTTCCAAACCGGCACGCCGTCACGGCGGAAGAAGCACGCGAGCGCCCAGCGCGGCAGCTGCTCACCGGGATACCACTTGCCTTGCCCGTGATGCAGCATCGCGCCGGGCTCCCAGAGCGCGTGCAAACGGCGCAGCAAGCGATCGGCGATCGGCAATTTCTGTCCGCCGAGCGCCGCGATGTTCCACTCCGGCGCATCCGGCTCGAGCTCACTGACGAACGTAGGCTCGCCGCCCATCGTGAGCCGCACGTCTTGCGCGTCGAGCCGCGTATCGACGTGCGTGCCGAGCTTCAAGATGCTTTGCCACTGCTCTTCGGTGTACGGCTTCGTCACGCGCGGCACGTCGATCACGCGCTCGACCGACATTTCGAAGTCGAAATCCGTCTCCACGACGTCGACGGCGCCTTCGATCGGCGCGGCCGAAAGCGGATCCGGGCTCACGGCGAGCGGGATGTGCCCTTCCGCGGTCAAAAGCCCCGACGTCGGATCGAGGCCAATCCAGCCGGCGCCGGGCACATAGGCTTCACACCAGGCGTGCAAATCCGTGAAATCCGCGGTCGGGCCTGCCGGGCCATCGACGGGTTTCACGTCCGCGACGAGCTGCACCAAGTAACCCGACACGAAGCGCGAAGCGATCCCGAGCTCGCGCAGCACGCGCGCCAAGAGCCAGCTCGAATCACGGCACGAGCCCTTGCCGATTTCGAGCGTCTGCTCCGGCGACTGTACGCCGGGCTCCATGCGGATGACGTACTTCACCGCTTCGTACACGGCGCGGTTCACGTCGACCAAGAAGTCGACCGTGCGCCGTTCGCTGCGATCGATGCGCTGCATCAGCTGCTCGAACAGCTCACCGACCTCGACCTTCGCGAAATACGGCTGCAGCTCGTGCTCGAGTCGCTTCTCGTATTTGAACGGATACTTCTCCGCGCTCGGCTCGAGGAAAAAATCGAACGGGTTGTACGACTCGAGATCCGCGACGATGTCGACCGTCACGCTGAAATGCTTGGTTTTCTCGGGAAAAACCACGCGCGCCAGGTAATTGCCCTGCGGGTCTTGCTGCCAGTTCAAGAAGTGCTGGCGCGGCTGGATATCGAGCGAATAGCTGTGGATCGGCGTGCGGTTGTGCGGCGCCGGACGCAGCCGGATCACCTGCGGACCAACCGTCACCGGCCGTTCGTAGTCGTAACGAGTCTTGTGATGGAGAGCGATACGAATGGCCACGGGGTTTACTCAGATCTGGAAGAATTGCTGATGGATCGCAGTGCCGATGTCATTGATGGCGCCTTGCAGCTCGTCCACGTATTCGTGGAGCCCGCTCGCCATCACGTCATCGATGGTGGCGTAGTCGAGCCGAGCGCGCAGCTGACCGAGCAGGCGCTCGGCTTCACAGCGATAGGCGCCGATGGGCGAACGCATCACCGCGTGCAGGCTCTCCTGCGCTTGGCGAATGCAGTACGAAATCGCACGCGGGAAATTGTGATCGAGTAGCAAGAACTGCGAGACATTCCCTGGCGACGTCACGTGGTGAAGCTGGCGGTACATCTGCAGCGCGCTCGCGGAGTTGAGCAGCGCGGTCCAGCCCAGCTGGTCGTGCGTCGTGCCCACGCCGTTTTGCGGCGGCAGGAGCAAGAAATACTTCACGTCCAAGATGCGTGAGGTCTTGTCGGCGCGCTCGAGCATGCGGCCCAGCCGCGCGAAGTGCCAGGCTTCACCGCGTGACAACGTCGCGTCCGTCACGCCCTCGAAGTAGATGCCGGCGCGCTTCACGCGGCCGTAGAAATCATTCAAGTCCTCGGGCGCGACGTCGGGCCGCGCCGCTTGCCCGACCATCAAGTAGAACTCGTTCAGCTCCTGCCACATCTCGCGCGAGATGATGTCGCGCACGGTGCGCGCGTTCTCACGCGCTTGCGCCACGCTCGCCAGGATCGAGTTCGGGTACTCTTTGTCGAACGTGAGAAACTGCGTGACCGACTGCGGCGTGGCTTTGCCGTAGCGCTCCGTGAAGAGCTCATGATCGCCCGTGATCATCACCAGGCTCTGCCAACCGCTCTTCTGCTCGGTCGGCGAATCGAGCAAAAGATTCATGTTCACGTCGATGAAACGCGCGACGTTTTCGGCCCGCTCTACGTAGCGGCTCGACCAGTAAATGGCCTCGGCAACTCGGCTCAGCATGCTTTGTCGACTTATCGGTTCGGTTGAATTTCTAGGAACGACTCGAGGATGTTCAGCGCGGCGGCGGTGGCGGCGATGATTGCGATTGTGATTGGGTGCTCGCATTCGAGAGCACCCAAGTGTCTTTGCTCCCACCACCTTGAGACGAGTTCACGACGAGCGAGCCCTTCTTCAACGCGACGCGCGTGAGGCCGCCCGGCTGCACGTAGATGTCTTGGCCGTACAGCACGTACGGCCGAAGATCGACGTGCCGGCTCTCGAACTGATCGCCGATGATCGTCGGCACACGCGAGAGCGAGAGCGTCGGTTGCGCGATGTAGCCGCGCGGGTTCTTCAAGATTCGCCCTTGAAAATCGGCTTGTTCTTCGGGCGTCGAGTGCGGACCGATGAGCATACCGTAGCCGCCCGCGCCGTCCGTCGCTTTGACCACGAGCTCTGGCAAATGCTCGAGCACGTAGCGCCGATCCTCTTCGTCCGAACACACGTACGTCGGCACGTTCGGGATGATCGCGTCTTCGTCGAGATAATATTTGATGATGCGTTCGGCGTAGCGGTAGATGGCTTTGTCGTCCGCGACGCCGGTGCCCGGTGCGTTCGCGAGCGCGACGCGCCCGGCCAAGTACACTTCCATCACGCCCGGCACGCCGAGCAATGAATCCGGCCGGAACACGAGTGGGTCCAAGAAATCATCGCCCACGCGGCGATAAATCACGTCCACGCGCCGCAGGCCCTCGGTCGTGCGCATCATCACGTAGCCATCACGCACGACGAGATCCTGCGGCTCCACGAGCTCGACGCCCATTTGCTGCGCCAGGAACGCGTGCTCGTAGTACGCGCTGTTGTAACGCCCAGGGGTGAGCACCACCACTTGCGGATCCTCGCGCCGATCGGACGCGAGGAAACGCAGCGTTTCGAGCAAGCGCAGGGGATAATCATCCACCGGGCGAATCGACATTTGCTCGAAAATGCGCGGGAACGTGCGCTTCAAAATCTGCCGATTCTCGAGCACGTAGCTCACGCCGGAAGGACAGCGCAAATTGTCTTCCAGCACGTAGAAGGAGCCGTTCTTGTCGCGCACGAGATCGGTGCCGACGATGTGGCACCAGATGCCGCGCGGCGGCTTGAGACCGAGACACTGCGGCCGAAAATCCGCGCACGTTTTCACGAGCGCTTCCGGCACGACCTTGTCTTTCAAGATCTTCTGCTCGCCGTACACGTCGCACAAGAAGAGGTTCAAGGCTTCGATGCGCTGGCGCAAACCCCGATCGATGCGCTCCCACTCCGTGGCCGAAACCACGCGCGGGATCACGTCGAACGGGAAGATGCGCTCGGTGCTGCCGCCCTCGCCGTAGAGCGTGAACGTGATGCCCATGCTCAAGAGCGCGCGTTCCGCCGCTGCTTGGCGCGAGAGCAGCGAGCCATTTTCGAGAGCGTTGATCCCGTTTACGAGCGGCTCGAAGCCGGAGCGAGCGACACCGCGTTCGGCGAACGTCTCGTCGTAAAACGGGCCATTTTGAGGGTCGTAAGCGTCGAACTTCATAGGCTTTCCCGGAGCACGTCGAGCCGGTCCTTGCTAACACAAGACCGAGGTCGAACTAACGCCGTCGCTGCGATCGCGATGCTTTCAGCCTCGTTTCGGCAGATGTATCGGACGTTTCGGTCCGCGTTTCTCGGCGCCGCCGCGTGATTGACAATCGAGGCTTTTTCGGCTTATTCTCGCAAACCTAATGCGACCGCCCGTTTCGACCTGCGCGCACCTTTGCGCGAACTGCCTCGTCATTCGCATGACGAAGAAGGTCGTTGTGTAAACCGGGAGGGGTAACTCGCATCGTTTGGCGAAACGCCCTTCCGGATTCTCCGGGAGGGCGTTTTCGCTTTTGTGGCCTTGCGTCGAGCAAGGCGGAGCCGTGACATGAACCAAGCCGTCGAACTCCGTGATCTGAAGAAGAGCTTCCGCACCCGCGCCGCGAGCGCGCCGTCGTTCCTCGGCGCGATCTGTGGGCTCGTCTCGGCCAAGACCCAGATCTTTCAGGCGGTCGACGGCATCTCCTTTTCGATCGCGCGGGGTGAGCGCGTCGCGTTCATCGGCCCGAACGGCGCGGGCAAGTCGACCACGCTGAAGGTGCTATCCGGCATTTTGCAGCCAGATTCCGGTGAGGTGCGCGTGCTCGGGCTCGAGCCGGCAAAGCAACGAGAAACGCTGGGATACCGCATCGGGACGGTGTTCGGCCAGCGCAGCCAATTGTGGCAGCAGCTGCCGGCCAGCGACTCCTTTCGCCTGCTCGCGCGCGTGTACGATTTGCCCGAGCGCGTGTACCGCGCGCGCCTGGCAGAGCTCGTGGACATCTTCGCGCTCGAAGCGATCGTCGAGCAGCCCGTGCGCAAGCTGTCGCTGGGCGAGCGCATGCGCTGTGAGCTGGTCGCGAGCCTGTTGCACGCGCCGGAGCTCTTGTTCTTGGACGAGCCCACGATCGGCCTCGACGTGACGGCGAAGGCGCGCGTGCGCGATCTCGTGCGCACGCAGTCCGAGCGCGACGGCACCGCCGTGCTCTTGACCTCGCACGACACGGCCGACACCGAGCGCGTCTGTGATCGAGTGATCGTGATCAATCACGGCCGGCTCGTGTTCGACCAATCACTCGCGGCTCTGCGCACGAGGTTCATGAAGCACAAGCTCGTGACCCTGGTCGCGGACAAGCCCGAGCTCTCGCTCAGCATGGCGGGCGTGCGCGTGCTCGCTCGAGAACCGTACAAAACGCGGCTCGAGGTGGACGTGCGCGTCACGCCCGTCGCGAGCGTGATCGCCGCCGCGCTCGCGCAGGGCACGCTCCACGATTTGTCGGTTGAGGATCCGCCGCTCGAGCAAATCGTGCAGGCGATCTACGAAGGCACGCGTCCGGCCAACGACGAACCCGAACCCGAAAGGCGGGCGTCATGACATTCCGCAAATATTCAGCGGTGCTCGCGATCGCGCTGCGCCAAGCGAACGCCGCGCGCGCGGCTTTTTTCGGACGGGTCGCCTTCTACGGCGTCTTGCTCGCGATGTACGCACGCATCTGGCAAATCGTGGGCGCGCACGGCTCGCTCGGCGTGTTCGGGCATCGGGATTTGATCTGGTATCTGGCGCTCACGGAGTGGATCGCGCTCAGCATCCCGCCGCTTCACCTCGAGATCGAGCAGGACGTGCAGAGCGGCACGATCGCCTATTTTTTGCCGCGCCCGATCTCGTATCTGTGGCTGCGCTTCTCCGAGGCGCTCGGCACCATGCTCCTGCGCATGGCGATGCTGGGTGTTTTCGGCTTCACCGTGGCGTGGCTCTTGGCTGCTGACGGCAGCAGCGTCGGCGCGCTGCCGAGCGGTGGCGCGCTCGCGCTCGTGTGCGGCGCGTTCGCCGCGCTCTTCGCCGCGATGTTGAACCTGGTATTTTCAGCGTTGATCGGGCTGAGCGCGTTCTTCATCCAGGACACGGCCCCCGTGTACTGGGTGTGGCAAAAGCTCGGTTTCGTGTTCGGTGGGCTCTTGTTCCCGCTCGAGCTCTATCCGCCTTCGCTCCAGCACATCGCGAACGTCACGCCGTTCCCGTCCCTGCTCTACGCTCCTGGCAAGATCGCCGTGGGCGCAGATCACGAGTTCGTATGGCGTTCGTTGATCGTGCTCGGGGTCTGGGCGCTCGTGGGCGTGAGCGCCGCGCACTTCGCGTTCGGGCGCGCCCAAAAATCTTTGGAGATCAACGGAGGGTGAGCCATGAGCACGCTGAGATTTTTCGGGGTGCTCTTGCGCACCAATTTGCGCGCGACGCTGGCGCTGCGCGCTTCGTTCCTGTTGCAAGCCGCGTTCATGGCTTTGAACAACGTCGTGTACTTCACGGTTTGGACCATCTTTTTCCGACGTTTTCACGACCTGAACGGCTTCACGCTGCAAGACATGCAGCTCGGCTACGGCATCGTCGCGGTCGGCTTCGGCCTGGCCACGGCGCTCGCCGGAGGTTTGCGCGAGCTCTCGCGCATGATCTTGGAAGGCTCGCTCGACCCCTACCTCACGCAGCCCAAATCAGCGTTGGCGCGCGCGCTCTGCTCGCGCACGCTCGCTTCTGGTTGGGGTGATGTGGCTTCGGGCGTCGGCATGGTCGCCTACTCGGGTGAAGCGGGCTGGACGAAATTGCCGTGGCTGGGCATCGCCGTGTGCGCGAGCGCGGTCGTGTTCGTGGCGGCGGGCGTCGCGTTCCATTCGGCTGCATTTTGGCTCGGCCAGGTCGAGTCACTCGCGCGCCAGCTGTGGGAGTTCATGGTCACCTTCGCGCTCTATCCCGAGCCGATCTTCGGTGGCGGAGTGCGCTTGCTCTTGTACACACTCGTGCCTTCGGCGTTCGCCGGGTTCTTGCCCGCGCGCTTGGTGCGAGAGCCGTCACTCGCGCACGCGCTCAGCGCGGTGCTCGGCTCGTGCGCGATCGCCGTCATCGCGCTCACGTTGTTCCAACGAGGTCTCCGCCGGTACGAGTCGGGCAATCAGATCGGAGGTCGCTGATGGCCACGCGGAGCATCGTCGTCTTCGAAGAGCGACACATCGCGCTCGCGCTCGCGCTGTTTCGCGGCTGCCCAGGCGTCGGCCTCAGCAGCGGCGATTCGGCGCGAGAAATCGCGGATTTTCTCGCGCGAAACCCGGGCGCCAGCGCGGTCGTCGAAACGCCGGCGGGCGCGCTCGTGGGCGCCATCCTGTGCGGTCACGATGGCCGGCGGGGCTTTCTCTATCACCTCGCCGTGCACCCGGACGAGCGCGGGCAAGGCCTCGGGCGCCGGTTGGTCGAGCACGCGCTCGCCGCCTTGCGCGCCGCACGCATTTCGCGCGCCAGCATTCACGTCTACGCGCACAACGCCGAGGGCGCCGCGTTTTGGCAGCACCTCGGCTGGCGCGTGCGCGAAGATCTCGCCGTGCGCCAATTCGAGCTCGCGCTCTGAAGCGAGCGCTCAGTCGTCGTTCGTGCGCCAACCGAGCGCGCTCACGCGCGGCGCTCGGCGCACGCGCACGAACGGCGACGGCGCGGCGCTCACGATGCTCGACGTGCGGCACGCCGGCGCATCCGAAGCAAACCGGCGGCCGAGCTCGCTCAGTAAGCTGCCGCTCTCGTCGCCACGATAGACGGTGAATTGATCGTAATCGGGATAACGCGAGCCATTTTCGGCTGCGCCCGCGAGCAGCCAGAACATCGCGGCGCTCCCCCCCTCGTTCAGCACGCGCTCGTTCCAACGGCGATAGAGCGCGAGCCGACGATCGAGCCCGTGCGTGATGCGTCCGCTGCCGTCACGCGCGACGCGCAGACCGTACTCTTCGAGCACGCTCGGCTTGTCGAGCTCACGCGCGAGCGCGAGCTGCGCGTCGATCCAACCGTCGGCCCACGTCGCGCTCGTGCCCCAAGTTTCCGGGTACATGTGGAACGTGCCGTAGTCGATCGCGGTGAGCGCGGTCAGCGCTCGATGATCGACGCCTTCGTTCGCGCGATACGTCCAGTGCTCGCCGCCGCCGTCGAGAAAGCCTTCATCCCCGACCGCGACCAAGTGATTCGGATCGATCGACTTCACGTACGCGGACATCTCGCCGGCCCAAGCCGTGAGCACACTCGAAGGCGCCCCCGCTTCGACGCGCGGCTCGTTCATCAGCTCCCAGCCGAAGATCGCGGGATCGTCGCGGTAAAGCCGATGATTGACGCTATTTTCATGCTGCACCAGGTGCGCAGTCCAGTCACGGAACGCGCCCTTCACGGCTTCGTCGCCGTAAAACGCGCGATGCGAAGCGAGCCCGTACCAAGCCAGGTATTGCCCGACACCGCCGAACTCCGGCCAATTGTTGGTCAAGACCAACACGACCTTGAGCCCGAGCTCGCCCGCTTTCGCGACCGCGTAGTCGAGGTGCGCGAGGCCGTCCGGGCCGTCATTGAAGCTTGCGTGACCGAGCTTCGGATCCCAAGCCTGGAAATAGACGCCGTCTTTCGAGCCGCTGCCGTCGGTGCTCTTCACGCTGCCATCGAGCGAGCCGCGATCGATGAACGCCCAGATGCGCAGCACGCGCACGCCCATGCCGCGAGCATCGACGAGCACATCGTCGACCATTTTTCGCGGCTTGTAGCTCAAGTAGTAGTTGTTCGCGCCGACGAAGCACAGCGGCGCGCCGTCGACCTCGAACCCAGGTGTCGCGCGCGCGCGCGCATCGAACGCGGATTTCGTGCTCGCCGGCGCGACGGCGCAGCCGCTGCTCAGCGCCACCGTGTGCGCGATCGCGGCAAAAGCCGCGATTTTTCGAGCAATGCGCGGCACGCGCTCACATCGGCGGCGGCGCTGACGGCATCGGCGTCGTGTTCGTGCAGCTCACGTCGCTCGCGTTGTAACCGTTGTAGCCAGCGTCACCGGTGCTGGTCGCCGGCCCCGTCACGATCGAATACTGCGTGGCCGCGCCCATGCTGCCGTCGTCGACGCCGGTCACGCTGAACGACTGAGCCACGTTCCAGTTCGTCGTCGTGAACACGAGTGAAGTCACGATCACGGTGCCTTCCATCGTGTTCGAGCTCGAGATCGGGATCGTCACCGTGTCTTCCGGCTGCGACGTGAGCACGACGGTGATCGTGTCCGTAGTGCCGGGCGTCGTCGAGCAGGTGCTCGGCGTGACCAAGATGCCGAGCGTGTCATCGTCCGCGTTCGTCAGATTGACGTGGTTCGCGAAGTTACCGTTGTAACTCAGATCTTGGCTCGAAGCGGCCGCGAGCTGCACGGTGTACGGCTGCGGGCCATCCGCCACTTGGTCATCCACTCCGGTGACGGTCACGGTTTGCGGCACCGACCAATTGTCCATCGAGAACACGAGCGAAGTCGGGTTGACGGTGCCCTCCGCAGTGTTCGAGCTCGAAACGCCGATCGTCACGGGCGCGGTCGGCTGCGAATTGAGCACCACGGTGAACGTGGCAGTGCCGCCTTTTTCGGTGGTTTGTAGATTGGGGCCTGCGCTCACGAGCACGCCCGCGCTGTCGTTATCGATGTTGATCAGGTTCACCTGCATCGCGAAATGGCCGGCGTAGTTCGGATCCCCGCCGCCTGCGTTGGCGAGCAACACCGAGTACGGCTGGTTGCCGTCAGCCACGAGATCATCCACGCCGGTCACGGTCACGGTCTGCGGCGTCGACCAGCTCGTGGTCGTGAACGTCAGCAGCGCGGGCGAAACCGTGCCTTCGTTGGTGTTCGAGCTCGTGAGGCCGATCGTGACGGTGGCAGTCGGTTGGGAATTGAGCACGACGGTGAACGTCGCCGTGGCGCCGTTCTCGCCGGTCTGCAGCCCGGGCGCCGCGTTGACCGTCACGCCAGCCTGGTCGTTGTCGATGTTGACGAACGAGAGCGAGCTCCCGAACTTGCCGCTGTAGTTCGCATCGGTGCTCGTCGCATTGCCGAGCACCACGTTGTACGTCTGATTGCCATCCTGCACGCTGTCATCGACGCCGGTGACCGTCACCGTCTGCGGCGCGTTCCAGTTCAGCGTGGTGAACGTGAGCGAGGCCGGCGAAACCTTGCCTTCGGCCGTATTGCTGCTCGAAACCGGAATCGTCACGCTCGCCAGTGGCTGCGAGTTCAGCACCACGGTGAATGAGCTCGTGCCGCCCTTCTCCGAAGTCACCGCTGAAAGAGGCGGCGTCACTTGCACGCCCGCGCTGTCGTCGTCGATGTTCGTGAGATTCACCTGCGTCGCGAAATGGCCATTGAAGTTCGTGTCGGTGCTCACGGCATTGGCGATCAGGATCTTGTACGGTTGATTGCCATCCGCGACGTTGTCGTTCACGCCGGTCACCGTCACCGTTTGCGGCGCGCTCCAGTTCGCCGTCGTGAACGTGAGCGAGCTCGGCGCGACCGTGCCTTCCGCCGTGTTGCTGCTGCTCAGCCCGATGGTGACGGTCGCCGTCGGCTGCGAGGTCAACACCACCGTGAACGTGACCGAGCCGCCCTTTTCCGTGGTCGTCGGCGTCGCCGGCGGCACGACGGTCACGCCGGCGCTGTCGTCATCGATGTTCGTGACCGAGACATCGGGCGGATCGATGCCGTTGTATTTGCCGTCCGTGCTCGACGCGAGGCCCGTCACGATCGTGTAAACCTGGTTGCCGTCCTGCACTTTGTCATCGACGCCGGTGACCGTGATCGCCTGCGGCGCATTCCAATTCGTGAGCGTGAATTGGATGCTCGCGGGGCTCACCGTGCCTTCGGTCGTCCGACTGCTCGACAGCTTGATCGTCACCGTGCCGGTCGGCTTCGATTGAAGCACGATCGTGAACGTAGCCGTGCCGCCACCTTCCGTGGTCTTCAGGCCGCTCGTGGGCGTGACGATGATCCCGGCCGTGTCGTCATCCAGGTTGGTGCAGCTCACATCGGCGGCGTCCATCCCTTTGTAGTTGGGATCGGTGCTCGTCGCGGCGCCGGTCGTGATGCGATACGCCTGATTGCCGTCGGCCGTGCCGTCGTCTTGGACGCCGGTCACAGTCACGGTTTGCGGCGCGTTCCAGTTCGCGGTCGTGAAGGTCACGCTCGCGGGGCTGACCTTGCCCTCCGCGGTGTTGGTGCTGGAGAGCGGGATCGTGACTGACGCGGTCGGCTGGGATTGCAGCACGATCGTGAACGTCGCCGAATCCCCCTTCTCGGAAGTCACGAGGCCCGAAGTCGGGTTCACGATGATGCCCGCAGTGTCGTTATCGCGATTGGTGAGCGAAACCTGCGTGCCGAACTTACCGTTGTAGTTCGCATCCTTGCTGCTCGCCCCGCCGAGGACGACTTGATACGGCGTATTGCCGTCCTCGACGCTGTCGTCCACGCCCGTCACGGTCACGACTTGCGGCGCCGCGTAGTTCGCCGCGGTGAACGTCAGCGTCGCCGGAGAAACCGTGCCTTCCTTCGTGTTGTTGCTGGTGAGCGGGATCGACACCGTCCCCGTCGGTTGCGAGGTCAGCGCGACCGTGAACGTCGCCGTGTCTCCGCTTTCGCTCGTCACGAGCGCGTTCGGGTTCGTCGGATCGATGCCCGTCGCGAGCTTGACCACGACGCCCGCGCTGTCGTTGTCCGTGTTGGTCACGAGCACGTCCGTCGGGTCGAGCCCCTGGTAACCCGTATCGGAGCTCGAGGCCGCGCCGATTTGCACGGAATACGGCTGATTTCCGTCTTGAACTTTGTCGTCCACGCCGGTCACGGTCACCGTCTGTGCGGCGTTCCAATTGGCGGGCGTAAACGTGAGCGTGATGGGCGAGACCGTGCCTTCGGTCGGTGTGCTGCTCGAGAGCTTGATGGTGACCGCCGCAGTCGGCTGCGATGTCAGCGCGATCGTGAATGTCGCCGAATCTCCGCCTTCACTCGTGACGAGCTTGGTCGCATCGTTCTTGTCGATGCCAGTGACGAGCGTCTCCAAAAACCCGGGCTTGTCGTTATCGATGTTGACGACTTGAACGTCATCCGGGTCGAGCCCGTTGTAATCCGTGTCCGTGCTCGTGATCGCGCCGAGCATCACCGTGTACGGCTGATTGCCGTCCGCGACGCTGTCATCCACGCCGCTCACGGTCACGATTTGCGGGGATCGGTAATTATCCTTGGTGAATTTCAGGCTCGTGACGCTGACCGTGCCTTCGTCCGGCGCGCTGCTCGAGATCGGAATCGTGACGTCTCCGCTCGGCGGCGCGGTGAGCGCGACCGAGAACGTCGCCATGTCTCCGCTTTCGCTCGTGCGCAGGCCCTTCGGATTGTTCGGATCGATGCCCGTGACGAGCGTGATGGTGACGCCCGCAGTCTCGTTGTCGAGATTGGTGGCCGACACGTCCGGCGGATCGATGCCGTTGTAGCTCGGATCATCACTCACCGTTTTCGCGGTGATGATCGTGTACGCTTGCGGCCCGTCTTTGGCAGTGTCGTCCACGCCGGTGACGGTCACGAGCTGCGGCGCCATCCAGTTGTCGGGCGTGAAGACCACGCTCGTCGGGTCGACGCTGCCTTCGGTCGGTCTGCTGCTCGAGAGCGCGATGGTGACGTTCGATTTCGGCGCCGAATTGAGCGCGATCGTGAAGGTGTCGGCGGCGCCTGATTCACTCGTCACGAGCCCGGACGTCGGGATCACGGTCACGCCGGCGGTTTCGTTGTCGATGTTGACGAGCGTCACGTCCGCCGGATTGACGCCGCTGTAGTTGGGATCGTCACTCACCGCGGGCGCAGTCACGATTTGATAGGTCTGATTTCCGTCCGGCACATTGTCGTCCACCCCGGTGACGGTCACGACTTGAGGCGCGTTCCAATCATCCTTCGTGAAAGTGAGTGATTGCGGCGTGACCGTGCCTTCGCGCTCGTTGCTGCTCGAGAGGCCGATCGTCACGTTGGCCGTCGGTTGCTTGAGCAGCACGACCGTGAACGTCGCCATGTTTCCCCACTCGGAGGTGAACAGGCCCGTAGTCGGCATCACGCTCGTATCACCGACGACGCCGCCGGTTCCGCCCTGCCCGTTGCCGCCGTTGGGATTCCCGTTGCCACCGTTCGGGTTGCTGCTCCCGCCGTTGGGATTCCCGTTGCCACCGTTCGGGTTGCTGCTCCCGCCG
>FTCX01000187.1_pt1 | contig 13193 bp, 7 predicted proteins | sample 1639831 | NCBI WGS metagenome assembly FTCX01 (sample SAMEA3914869, study PRJEB12502) | metagenome | biome: forest; material: soil | place: USA | collected 2012-03-12 | depth 0.1 m
GCGCAACGCTTTGCCCCAAGCGACGTGCGAGCTCGACGTCGTGAGTCACGAGCACGACCGGGATCGGCGCCGCGTTCACGTGCTCAGCGAGCTCCGCCGCGAGCTCGCGGGCCAAGTCGTGATCGAGCGCGGAGAACGGCTCGTCGAGCAAGAGCGCGTGCGGCTCGCTCGCGAGCGCCCGCGCGAGCGCGACGCGTTGCGCTTCACCACCCGAAAAAGCACCTGGCTTTCGCGCGAGCAAATGCCCGACGCGCATTCGCTCGAGCCAACCGCGCGCTCGCTCGACGCGCTCCGCCTTGGGCAGCGAGCGCGGCACGCCATACGCGACGTTCGCGAGCGCATCGAGGTGAGGAAATAGCGCGAGCGACTGAAACACGAGCGCGATGCGCCGCTCGTGCGCCGGGACGTCGAGCCTTCGACTCGAATCGAAGAGCGCGCGTCCCGCGAGTGAGATGCGGCCTTCGGTCGGCGCAATCAACCCAGCGATGCACGACAAAATCGTGGTTTTTCCGGCCGCGGACGGACCGAACAGCACTTGAATGCCGGGCGCGAAATCGAGCGCCGCGTCGTACGCGAAGCGCGTGTCGCCGGCGCGCCGCTCGCCACGCACGCTGAGGGCGAGCCCGCGTTCAGCGTTCATCGCGCGCTCCCTGGGTCCAGTAGCCAGCGAAGACCAAAATCGCGATCGCAAGCAGCGTCAGGATCGCTGAAAGCCAGAGCGCATCTTCGTCGCGCCCGGCGAGCACGGCGTCGTAAATCGCGAGCGAAGCCGTGCGCGTGTAGCCCGGGATGTTCCCGGCCACCATCAGCGTCACCCCGAAATCACCCAACGCGCGCGCGAACCCGAGCATGACGCCGGCCGCGATGCCACGACGCGCGAGCGGGAGGCTCACCGTCGTAAACGCACGGAGCGGGCTCGCGCCGAGCGATCGCGCGGCGCCGATCAGCCGAAAATCCACGTTTTCGAGCGCTGCTCGCGCAGACTTCGTGATCAATGGCAGCGCGCCGATGGTCGCGGCGAGCACGGCGCCGCCGCGCGTGAACACGATCGTCGAGCCGAACAGGCGTTCGAAGGCGTGCCCGAGCGCGCTCTCGCGTCCGAGCAGCACGAGCAAGTAGTATCCGAGCACCGTCGGCGGCAGCACCATCGGCGCAGTGATCGCCGCATCGAGGAGCTCGCGCCCGCGAAACCGTTTCACCGTGAGCACGCCCGCGCAGCTCACGCCGATGACGGTCGCGCTAGCGGTCGCCGCGAGCGCGACCTCGAACGAGAGCGCGAGTGGCTCGAGATCGATCAAGGCGCCTTGGCGAGCGGCTCGCCCGGCAGCAAGAACCCATATTTGCGCAAGATCGTGCGCCCCGCCGGTGCACTCAAAAACTCGGCCAATTTGCGACCAGCAGCCGCATTTCCGCCATGCGTGCAGACGACTAGCGCCTGATCGATCGGCGCGTAACCCGCTTCATCGACGAGTGCGAACGAGCCTGCTTTTTGCGCCAACGCCAGCGAGAGCCCGACGATCGCGACGTCTGCGTTGCCGGTCTTCGCGAGCTCGAGGGTTTGCTGCACGTTTTCGCCGTAGACGAGGCGCGCGTTGACGGCATTCCACAGCCCCGCACGAGTGAGCGCATCGCGCGCTGCAGCGCCGTACGGAGCGTGCTCGGGATTCGCGATCGCGATGCGAGCGAAGCGCGCGTCGGACAAAGACGAAAGCGTCAGGCCTGCGCCATCCGCGCCTTTGATCCAAATCACGAGCCGGCCGCGCGCGTACACGTGCTCGGTCGAGCCGTCGCACACGCCAGCCTTGACGACCTGATCGACGTAACCCGTGTTCGCCGCCAAGAACAAATCGAACGGCGCACCTTCGGCGATCTGTTTCGCGAGCAAGCCAGAGGCGCCGACGGAGAGCGTCACTTCACCGGGATTTTCGGCCGCGAACGCGGGTTTGAGCTCGTCGAAGGCGTGCGCCAAATCCGCAGCTGCGGCCACGCGCAGCGGCGCCGGCGGCTTGGATTTGCAACCGAGCGCGAGCAGCAGCGAAGCGAGCAACACCGCGCCGAAGCGCACGCGAGCGTTCATGACCGCTCCATCGCTAGCGCTACTCGCGCGCCTTGCCCAGCATCTTCGAGTGCGGCGGGACCGAGCGCACGAGCCAGACGTTGCCGCCGATGACCGAACTCTCGCCGATCACCGTATCTCCGCCGAGGATCGTCGCTCCGGCGTAGATGGTCACGTTGTCTTCGATCGTGGGGTGGCGTTTTTGATGCGCCAAATCCGAGCACTCCGAGCGGCGCGTGCTGAGCGCGCCCAGCGTGACGCCTTGATACATCTTGACGCCGCGGCCGAGGATCGACGTTTCGCCGATCACCACGCCCGTGCCGTGATCGAGGAAAAAACCTTCACCGATCTTGGCGCCCGGATGGATGTCCACGCCGGTCAGCCCGTGGGCGTACTCGGCGATGATGCGCGGCACGATCGGCACGCGCTCGCTGTACAGCACGTGCGCGATGCGATGCGCGGTGATGGCTTCGACCACCGGATAGCTGAACACGATTTCTTCGACGCTCTTCGCCGCCGGATCCCCTTCGAACGCGGCGACGATGTCGGCGTTCAAGATCCGCCGCAGCTCCGGCAAGCGCCGGAACAAGCGCAGCACGACCTCTTCGCTCCAGCCCGCGGGAAACGGCGTCTGCACGTGGCCTGCGCGCTCTTCGTACGAAAGCGCGCGCCCGATCTGATCGACCAAGATCTCGCACGCCGGGTACAGGTGCTCGCTGAGCGCGTAGCGCAGATTGTTCCGCGTGAGGGAGCGCTGGCTGTAGAAGCCCATGTAAATCACGGGCTTCAAGTGATTGTACGCTTGGATCACGGCGCGCTTATTGGGCAGCGCCGCGCTTTCCAGATTGTTGATCTCTTCCGGACCGTCGTAGCTCTCGACCACCGAGTCGATGACGGCCTCCAGGTCGCGCGTACGAATCGGAGACGACATGCGCCCAGCCTAGCGCCAAAACGCGCGGCAGGCAGCGTTCACGTCGAGATCTCTCCCGCGGCTCAATTCGTCGTCACGACGACACCGAGCGTGCTCGTGACCAAGTCACCGCTGAACGAACGAATGTTCTTCGGGAAGATCTCATTGCTCGAATGATCGATTCGGTTGTCCAGACGGATCATCAGGTTCCCCGTGGGCAGGTAATCGAGCGTGAGTGTGCCGGTGTAAATCGTATCTTCGGGAATCGGAATTGCGCCGGTTTGGGCGCCGCGATCGCTGTACACGCTGCCGAGCGTGAAGCCGTCGCTGTCGTGATAATACTCGCCGCGCAGCCCGGCCGCGAAAGCGTGGCTGATGAGGTAGCGAGCGCCCAGCATCGCGCCCCACCATTTTTCCGTGCTGAAATTCGAGGGATTCGCGGCCTCGCGCACGCCTTCGAGCCCGAGATCTGCGTTCAGCACGAGGTGCAGCGCCTCGATCGGATCCGCGGTGACGACCAAGTCGATGAAGTGACGCCAGCCCTTCGAGTTCGAGCTCGAGCGACCGATGGTGCCGCTCGCGACGCCAGTGCCCGGCGCGCACAACGTCGAGCTGTTGAGATCGAATTGAGTGCCGGCGGGGCACGTCGTGACCAAGTAATCATCGCGCTCGGGGCCGCCGAGGTAGCCGAGCGAAGCGGCAATCACGTCGTGACCATCACCGCGCGGCGCGTGCGCAGTCACTTGCGCGCCGAAGCTCTTGCCGGCGTTGTTGTCGACCGAATTGTTCCAGCCGTTCGCGACGAGCGCGCGCGCGTTGAAGAAGTTGCCGAGCTCGACGTTCAGGCGAAGGCCCGTGTGGAACAGCGGTTGACCGAGCCAATAGAGCACGCCGCGCGTGTAGTTGATGTTGTCCTGACTCTCCGCGACTTCGGCGCCGTAGATGGTGTCGAACTTGCCGAAGTCGAGCGTGACGGGGCTGCCTTCGCCGCCCGGGCGCCAAGAAGCGAACGCCTGCTTCACGTTCTCGAGGCCGTAGTCGGCGTCGCATTTGGCGGAAAAACAGCTGGAATTGTAGCGCTTCGCGCTCGGGCCGAAGCGCAGCGAGAGCGTGCCGCCGACGGGATCGGCAGCGTGCGAAATATCGATGCCCGCCCAAGCCAAGCCGAAGCCATCGGCGCTGTCGTAGGCCCGAGTCACATCTTGCCCGCCGACTTGAGGCTTCGGAAAGTTGTAGTTCAAGTTGTAGTAGGCGTCCGCGAACACGCGCACTTCGAACGCGTCGTACCAATCTTCGTCGGCCGCGGGCGGCGCCTCTTCGGCAGCGCTCGGCTGCGACGCGGGCTCCGCAGCAACCGGAGGCGGGAGCTCGGGCAGCGTCGCCGTCGAAGGCGCGACTGGCTCGGCCGCGACAGGCGCAGCCGCCTCGACGCTCGGTGCTGGAGCAGGCGCAAGCTCGACCGCGGGCGCGGGCGTCGGAGCGGTAGGCGGCGCAACGGGAGCTGGAGCTTGCGCGAACGCTGGCGCACCGAACGCCACCAATGCCACCGAGAGACGCGCCGCGCGGAACCCCAAAAACCAATCTCGACGCAGCACCATTTGCCCGCTCCTCCGTGGCTCAGAAAACCCGACGCCCTTCTACCACCAGTGCCCGTAAGCCCGTGTTTTCGACGCTGGAGCCCGCACGCCGCCGAGCAGCGCCGCGCGTTTCGGCTGCAGTCCAACCTCACGGGTTAAACTTCGCGCGAGGACGGCCGTCTCGCGTACTGGGTCGATCGCCCTGCAAACAGTGCGGCGCGCCGCAAACGTTGCAGCTAGGCCGCGGCCTGCAGGCTTCGTTCAACGATCGGCGTACGCGCGCGGTCTCACGCGGCTCAGATCGCGAATTGAATCATTTCAGATAGTTATCTATGTAGACAATCGGCCCACTGGCCGCGTTCGTATCACACTGCAGCACACGTTAGGGAGTGGATGTGCGGCACGGAAAACGCAGGGGCGCGCCACCATGCCGTGGTTGACGTGCGCGCTGAAGTCGGCGAAGCGCCCGGTCTTGTCGCGTTTCATTCCGATTTTGGGCGCCGCATTGATCGGCCTGGGGGCGCTCGGCTGTAGCCACAGCGCCGATCATCCGGCGGGGCTCGACGTGGATTCGGGGGCAGCAACCAAGCCGCCGCCGACCGGCAATGATTGTTCTTCGCCCGCAGAAGGCTGCGCTTGCGATACCGCGGGCGCGACCGCGGATTGCGGACAAGTCGAGCGCGTCTCCGGCGATTACATCTCGTGCTCGATGGGCGTGCTCACGTGCACGGACGGAAAGTGGGGCGCGTGCATCGGCGATCGCATCGCGAACATCCGCGCACCGAGCGGCACGCAGCATCCGCAAAATCTCGGCACGTCCACCACCTGCCCGGATAATCCGTGCGATCCGTACTGTGAGATCATCGTGGATGATCCGACGGGCTTGCCGCTGCCAGACGGAGGCGCGCTTTCATCCGACGGCGGCTTGCAAGTGCTGCCGCATCAGGAGTCGAGCGCGGACGGCTTGTGCACGGCGATGACGGTGTCTCCGACGCCGCAAACGCTGACGGTCACGGGGTTCGGCTCCTCGGGTTTGCTCGCGGATTACTTCGCGCAGATCGACACGAGCGTTTCGCAAATTCCGAGCACGTGGACGCCGGTCTTTTCGCACCAAGAACCGAACATCAATCTGAGCTTCACGGGCGGCACCGGGCCGGCGATCACCGGCATCGGGCCTGAGAATTACTCGATCCGCTGGACGGGCAAGATCGTCGCGGCGACCACGGAGGCGTACACGCTCTGCCTCGGCACCGACGACGGCGGGCGGCTCTGGGTCGACGGCAATCTGCTCGTCAACCGCTGGAACGATCAAAGCTTCTTCGAAGTATGCAGCACGCCCCTGAGCTGGGTCGCCGGGCAAGCGCACGACATTCGCGTCGAGTATTTCCAAGCGCAGTTCGATGCGACCGCGCTGTTGAGCTGGTCCACGCCGACGATCGCGAAGACGGTCGTGCCCGCTTCCGCGTTTCAATCGCCGAGCAACGCTCAGGTTTCGCCGATCACGACTGGCACAGCCAAGTTCGGCGTCGCGCTGACGCCGGCGAATTGTTTTCCCGGCACGCCGACTCCGGCCTGGACGCTCGATCGCTTGGATTTGGCGACGATCGACAACACCGGCGCGGTGAATCTGATCAGCGCCGTCGCCGGACCGATCACCGCGACGGCGTATCTCGGGCCGTTCAGCGCGAGCGGCGTGGTCAACGTCGTCGTCAACGTGACCGCGACGGATCAAGCGCCGACGGGCAGCGTCACGAATTTCCAAAACGCGGTCGGCGCCGCGGACACCGCGCAAATCCTTTATCCGTACGATCAGACGGTGTTGCCGATCGGTCTGCGCGCGCCGGTGATTCAATGGGACAACAAAGGCACGGCGGCGAGCGCCGTCAAAGTCAGCCTGAAATATCCCACGACTGGCACCGCGATCTTCAATTGGTCCGAGATCATTCCGGAGAGCACGCCGCCACAAGCGACGATTCCACTCCAAGTTTGGAAGCTGTTCGAGGAAACCGCGAAAGGGCAGAGCGCGCAGTTTTCGGTGCAGCGCGTGATCGGCACGCAGCCGCGGCAACCGATCGCGCGCACGCTCACGTTCTCGACGACGCCGGTGCGCGGCAAGATCTACTACACGCAATATCAACGCAACGGCGGTCCGGGGCTCGCCGACATCCTCGCTGCAGATCCGGGCTCGGAAAATCCGGCTGCCTCGGCGTTCGGGACCAGCGATGGTTGCCCGGTGTGTCACACGCTGTCCGCGAACGGCACGGTGTTCGCCGCGGCGGATCGCTCCTTCAGCGCGACGCTCGGCGGCATCTCGAGCGTGAACGCGAACGGCACGCTCAGCCCAATCGCTGATTTCGTCGGACTCCCCTCGCGCCCGACGTATCAAGTGGGCGCGGACGATTGGCGCGGTTTCGCTTGGGCTCCGCTCACTCCAGACGGCAAATACGCGCTCGCCGCCGACAACGTCTGGGGCAACACGAGCCAGCAATTGGTCGGCATCGATGCCTCGCGCCACGCCATCGTCTCGACGACGATGATGTCGGGTGGGAACGGCGTCGGTTTGCTCGCGAAGTATTATCCGTCGACGAACTACTCGGGCACGCCGTGGAAGCGCATCGACCCACAAATCAATTTCGACTTCGGTAGCAACTCACCGAGCCCGGCGGTGACGAATGATTTCTCGGTCAAGCGCACCGGTCAGGTGCAAGCGTACTTTTCCGAGACGTACAAATTCGAAGTGGTGAGCACGGGTGACACCAGCTCGCTCACGGTCAACGGCGCCACCAGCACGACGGGAACGCTCAATGTCGCGCTGACCGCGGGCGCGCTCGTGCCGATCGAGCTCGACGAGATCAATCCGAGCGGCAACTCCAACATTCAACTTTATTGGAGCAGCCCTTCGACGCCGCGCGCGCTCGTGCCGCAAACGCAGCTGTATTTGCCTGCGACCGAGCAACACGGCGCCAAAGTCACGTACTACGCGAACAACAACTTCACGGGCGCGACGTACACGCGCATCGAGCCGGACATCGCGTCCGATTACGGCGCGCACGCGCCGGCGCCGGGCATCGGCGTCGACAATTGGACCGACAAGTGGGACGCGAACCTCGAATCGCCGACGAGCGCGGCGATCAAGCTGTGCGTCAACTCGGACGATGCGGTCGCGGTCACCGTCGACGGCACATTGGTGAACGCGATCACCAGCACCGTGACTGGTACTTTTTCGGCCTGCAGCAACTCCTTCACGACTTGGACTGCCGGCAGCTCGCACACGCTGCACCTCGAGCATCACGAAGACGGCGGCAACGCGAAGCTGATCCTGAGCTGGCAGTACACCGGCGCGAATGGCGGCGTGAACGAGAACATCCCGTCGGCGTACCTCACCCCTGCGGGTTACACGGCGCCGACGAACGGCCTGACGGCGACCTATTACGACATCGAGACGTTCGACGCGGTATTGCCGCAAAACCAGACCAATCCGCGCGCGTTCACCCGCGTCGACCCGAACATCGATCTCGATTTCGGCTCCGGCCGGCCCAATTACTCGACCATCTCCGACGACGACTATTTCAGTGGGCGCTGGACCGGCCAGATCATCCTGCCCTGCAGCGGCGTGTACGAGTTCCAAAGCAACGGCAACATCGATGATGGCGGCCGGATGTGGATCGACAACGAGCGGGTGATGGGCGTGTGGAAGTACGCGGCGCTCTCCGGCGGCGCTTACCTCACCGCCGGCACCCACGATTTCAAGTTCGATTGGTACGAGCTGACCGGCAATGCCACGGCTCGTTTGATGTGGCGCACGCCGTGCGACACGAACGGCTGGGTCACGATCCCGACCACCGCGTTCACGCCCACCGTTTCCGCGAACGAGATCGGCGGCTTCATCGCGGACGGCGGCGACAACGGCAACAACACGAGCTACTGGGTTTGGCAAACCCCGACCGCCGCCGCGCCGACGCCAATCGACGTGACGACGCAGACGCGCGGCACTTGGGGCCTCGGCAGCACCGCGATGATGGTGCCGACCTTTTCACCCGACGCTTCGAAGCTGGTCTTCATCGACGGTGACTCGAGCGGCGGCGCCGGCTGGCGCAAAGGGCTCAGCACCTGGGACTTCAACGAGAGCACGAAGCTCTTCCAAAATCGGCGCTTGCTGGTCAACGATTGGCCGTCGCGCGATGTGCTGAAGTGGCCGACGTTCGAGAGCGACTCGCAGAGCGTCATCTTTCAATCGACGACGCCGGGTGACACGTGTTGTCGCGGCAACTTGGACTCGAACGGCAACACGCGCTGGACCAAGTACGGCTACATGGGCCCGACCAACTATTACGAAGATCCGGGTCGCTTGTGGTCGATCGATTCCAAATCCGCGACGCCGACGCCCGTCGCGCTCGCAAAGTTGAACAGCGGTGAGCAAGCGACCGACGCGAACAAGTCGTATCAACCGAGCGTGCTGCCGACGAGCGCGGGCGGCTATCGCTGGGTCGTGTTTACGAGCACTCGCCCGTACGGCAACAGCGTGAACCTCGCCAGCGTGCAGAAGGACTTCAGCAACACGAGCACGTACGCCGCCGCGACGTACACGCCGATGACGAACTCGGGTGACATCCAGAGTCAGCTCTGGGTCGCCGCGATCGACGACACCACTTCGGCGGGCGCGGATCGCAGTCACCCGGCGTTTTGGCTGCCGAGCCAGAACTTCGTCGCGAGTTCGAACTCGACGTACGGCTACGTGAACGAACGCGCGTTCTGGGTGCTCGATGCCTGCCACAACGCCGGCACCAGCGCCGCTTCGACATGCGAGGTCGACGAAGACTGCTGCGGCGGGGCGGCCACGCCGAAGACGGCCGCGTGCCGGCTCGACACTCCGGTGTCGAATCCGCCGACGCGTCATTGCCAAGCGTTGCCGCCCGCCGGGCAATGCGTCGCGGCCAACGGCTCTTGCGGCTCGACGGCGGATTGCTGCAGCGGGCTCGCGTGCGTCAACGCGGTCTGCCAAGTGCCGCCGCCCGTGCTCGTCGTCGGTGATGCGAACTACGAGCGGATCTATCAGGCGGATTGCCCGGACGGCACGAAGCCCGTGTGGCACTTCTTCGACTACAAAACCACGACGCCCGCGACCAGCTCTTCACTCGAGATTTACGCGGAAACGGCGGCCGATCCCAGCACGTTCCACACGCTTTCGGTGGCGCCCAACGCAGTCGTGGTCGATGGCGTCGCGCACCTCACGACGGTCACGGGCGCGCCGGTCACGGATTGGACCGGCGTCGACGTCGCAACCGCGTTCTCGATGTTGGACCCGATCGTGAAGTCGCAGGAGTACCTGAAGATCACCGTGCGCTTCGTGCCCAACCAGGAGCACACGGCGAGCCCCATCTTGAACGACTGGCGTCAAGTCTACAGCTGCCCGCCCGCTGAATGATTCGACGCCGCGCGAGCTCTGCCATGCCCTTTCGTCACGCTTTGCTTTCATCGCTGCTCGCACTCGGACTGTGCGCGAGCTACCTCGCTTGCTCTTCCGACTCGAAGGATCACCCGCCGCTGTTAGAGACGGGTGGAACCGGCGCCAGCGGCGGCGCCTCCGCGATCAATCACGCCGGCAGCGGCGGCGAAAACGTCAGTGCCGGTGCTGGCGCTGCCGCGTCTTCGGAAGCGGGCGAGAGCTCTGGCGGCAGTGCCGGCAGCAGCGGCAGCGGAGTCGGCGGAGCCGCCGGCGAGCCGACGTTCGAAAGTGACGCCGGCCCAGGTCGCCTGCCGAGCGGCCCTGCTGACTGCAGCGAGACCGCGACTTGGTCAGGCGCCAAAAAGCTCGCGGGCATCTCGGTCGACGCCAATCAGGCGTTGTCGCTCACCGCGGACGAGCTCGATCTCGCGTTCGTCTCGGGCGGAGCCCTTTACGCTGCGCATCGCGCGCAAACGAGTGACGACTTCACGGTCGGCGCGGCCATCGCGCTCCCGAGTGGCTGGACCGCGGCGACGGGCTTCGCGCTCAGCGACGACGGCAAGCGGCTCGTGCTCGTGAACGCAGCTCAAACCGCGCTCGGCGAGCTCACGCGCAGCGCGCGCGACGCGGCCTTCGCGGGGAACGTCGACGAGACCGCGTTCTCGGTCGTCAATCAAGCCAGCACTTACTCCGGCAACGCGTTCTCGTTCCCAGTGCTCTCGGCCGACGATACACAGCTATTTTTGAGCTCGATGGCGCCGAGCGGCGGCTCGACCGTCGTCGTCGCGACGCGCACGAACGCGACCGATGCGTGGAGCTCACCCACACGCATCGGCTCGGAGCTCGATGGCCCGAGCGGCGGCGCGCGCTTGCCGACGGGAATTTCCGCAGACGCGCGCACATTGTTCTACTTCAACCAAGAGTCGATGCAGGAAGAGGCGCGTTGGCGCGATACCTCGGGCCTCGACGCGCCGCTGTACGACATGGTCGACTTCGGTGCGCGCCGCGGCGCGACGCCGAATACCGCGTGCAATCGGCTCTATTCGGTAGCGAGCGGGAGCGTCGTCGTCGAGAGCGACTGACTCGCGGCGAGACGCTTCTTTCGCTCGCAGCATCATTGTCGGCAACACTCCACTCCACGGAGTGAACAACACAGCTGCGCACAAAGTCTGAAGCGCGCTCACAAATCCGCGGCGATTCTCGGCACCTACGTTAACGGCGACGAAGCCGCGACCGTCTAACCGGTTCGGAGCGTCGCATCATGATTCGCATTTTCCTCGTGGCTGCGTTGGCATTGTCGTCCTCGATCCTGGCTGGTTGCTCCGGCGCAGGAGATCTGCCGCCGCCCATGGAGGTTTCGGACACCGAGGCTTCGAAGCCCGCACCGACGGCAAACACCGAGGTCTGCGAAGATCACGAAGAAGGCTGCCCGTGCTACGAGCCCGACGCCTCGATCGACTGCGGGCGCGTGAAGCGCGTCGCGGGCGACTACGTTTGGTGCGCGACCGGCCATCAGACTTGCACCGACGGCAAGTGGGGCAAGTGCACCGGCGACCAGATCGCGGGGCAAGACACGAGCGCGCAGTGAACACGCGCTAGCGCGTGCGCGGCAAAAATTTGCGATCGAACAAGCGCACGCGCCGCACCAGCAGATCCAGCAAAAACAAGACGATCGCCGCGAGCACGAAGCGGTTCCAGAGCGGGCTGTACGACACGATCTTCTGACCTGCGGGATCGAAGACGTGCTTCGGATCCGGATCGACGCTGCCACCTCCGGCCAGCGCCGCGCGTGCGAGTCGCTCCAAATCCGGATCGAAGCTCGCGTATTCGCGGGGGTACGGGTTCGTGACGTGGCCGTAGCTCGTGGCGAGCGGCTTGAGCTCGCCGTTTTCTCCGGGCTTCGCATGCTCCGCGCGCAGCAAGAACGAGCCGTACTGATCGAGCGGGAAATTGGCTTCGTAACGGCCCGGCGCGGTTTGCTGCATCGGCACTTCGCGGCGCGCGCCAGAGCTGCCGGGGCCCGTGACGATGAGCTTCGACACGATGCCGTTGTCGAAGCGTTCGTCCGCAGTGAACGCGTCGACGACCGCGTGCACGTCGGAGCCGAGCATCTCCGTCTTCATGTCGAGCTCGCGCCGATGCTTGACGCGCATGTGCTCACGCACCAGTTGCCCCCAAAATTTCGAGAAGCCCGACCAACGCAACCAATCGATCGACCAATTGTTCTTCACGTCGCTGGTCCACGCGAGCGCCCAACCGAGGCCGGCGCGCCAGCGCGCCAAAATCGGATCCCCGCGTTCGCTCTGGAGCACGAGCTGCGCGGGCGCCGGCTTCAGCTGAGTCGCGACGTAGCCGTGCAAGAGCGGCGCGGCATTGATCGCGATGCCCTTCAAGAAATCGGCGGGCGCGACTTGCTCGACCGGGAACCAATCCTCGACCGCCGCTTGCTGTGCGATCAGCTCCGTCTCGCGCGTGAAAATCTTGGGCAAACTGTTCGGGTCCGGAACCGCATGAAAACGGCCTCCGCCGGTGTCGGCGATCGAGCGGAGCAGATCTTGATTGGCGCCTTCGCCGAGCCCGACCGTCGTCACCGTGATCGACTCGGCGAGCATCGCCTGCACCAAATCTTTGATGCCCTGGCTCGGTGCTTGGCCGTCCGTGAGCAAGATCACGTGCTTCTTCCGCGCCTGCACGACCGACAAGTCGCGATAGGCCTGGTCCAAGCTCGAGAAGATCTCGGTACCACCGCCGGGCTGGATGCGCTGGATGTCGTTTTGGATCCGGCTGCGGTAACGCGCCGGTTGCATCTTCACGTACACCACCGGCGAGGAATCGAACGCGATGACTTCGAGCAGGTCGTCACCCTGGAGCGTGGAGAGCGTCGCCTTGCACGCCGCTTTGGCCATCTCCATCGGCAAGCCGGTCATCGAGCCCGAGCGATCGATCGCCAACACCATCGCGACGCCTGGCATTTCCTTGCGATGCTCGGCATCCATTCGGACCGGTAAAAGTCGCTCGATCGTGGAGTGCGCCCAACCACCGAGCCCGTAGCCGGCTTCGCCGCCGGCAAACAAGAACCCGCCGCCGAGGTCGCGCACGTAGCGTTCGACCAGCTCTTGCGCGGGCAACGGAAACGCCTCCTGCGGCACGTCCGACACAATCACGAAGTCATATCGCTCGAGCTCGCGCAGTGACGCCGGGAAC
>FTCX01000196.1_pt1 | contig 13161 bp, 10 predicted proteins | sample 1639831 | NCBI WGS metagenome assembly FTCX01 (sample SAMEA3914869, study PRJEB12502) | metagenome | biome: forest; material: soil | place: USA | collected 2012-03-12 | depth 0.1 m
CACTTGGTCGCCGCGCTCGAGCCACATGTCTTGGCCGAGCACGAGGTCCACGATCATCGGGCGTTCGTTCTTTGCCGGCTCGCTGTCGGCGAGCGGTTGGAGCGGCAGCGTGACGAAATCGCCGAAGTGCTGATCCGTGCCGATGCGCACGTTTTTCGCGGGATCCAGCGCTTGTACGTCTTGGCCGCCGGTGTCCGGCAGGTACACGTGCAGGGAAGGGATGTTCACGCCCACGTGCATGCCGTGCTCGGCGTTGCCCGGTTGCACGTTCACGTCCACCGCGCCCCACAGGTTTCCGATGTCCGTGCCCGCGACGGAAACCGAGATCGCTTCCGGTTTGGCGATGCGCACGTGCGCTTCGGCGCTCGTGAGATCCAGGCCCGCGAGGTTCGCTTGTGCCGTCACGTTCAGCTTGCCGCTCGTCGCATGCGCCGAGAGCTTTTCGAGCTGTAATTTGCCGGGCACGAGCGAGATGCGCCCCTGAATTTGATCGAAGCGCTGGCCGAGTGAAGCGACTTGCGCGACGCCTTCGCTGATGTCGACGTGGCCGTCGAGCGCAGGCGCGCCGCCGCGAAAATGCGCATTCAAATCACCATCGATGCGCCCGTCGAGCTCACCGAAAGACGAGGCCACGAAGGGGCCGACGGCAGCCAAACGAAAGCCTTTCGCGCGCAGCTCCGCGTCGGCTGGGAGCACCAAGCTCGGCGCCATCTTCGCGCCCCAAGCGAAGCCCGAGTGCGCGTTCGCCGTAGTCACGCCCTGGCGATCTTCGACTCGCAGCTCGGCCAAAGCTTTGCCGTCTTTCGCCGTCACGCGCGTGCTGATGCGCGCGAACGTCGTTTGCCCGACTTTGAACGGTTTGGCCTCGAGCTGGGTGTCGAGCGCCGCATTCTTGCCGAAATCTTTCAGCTCGATCTTGCCCGTGAGCGAGCCATCGACCTCGCTGGTTTGGGTGCCGGGAAAAAGCGCGATCGGAAATTCGTCGAACGAGATGTTCGCGTTCGCGCCGATCTTCGGCAAGGGTCCATCCCCGCGATTGAGCCAATCCGTGATCGCGGTCTCGAAATCGAGCTCGGCTTTGCCGACTTCGTGAGCTTGGGCGTTCGCGCTGCCTTTGAAGGAGCCGCGCTCGCCCGTGTAGCTCGCTTCCCAGGTCAGATCCAGATTGCGTCGCCGCCGCTCGCTTTGATGAAAGTGCGCGATGCGCCCGGTGATCTTCAAATCCGGATGCGCGATCACGCCGTCGTAGCTGATCTCGCCCGAGGCCAAGCCGCTGAGCCCTGCCGGCCGAAACTCGACCGGCAAGCGCTCGATCTCGCGCGGGGGCACGGCAGTGCGCACTTTCAGCGGGATATTTTGCCAGTTTTTCGCGAGCTCTTGGGCCGCGCTCGCGAGCTTGGGCTTCACATTGGCTTCGACGCTGGCCGAACCGAGCAGACCGTATTGGTCGCGCAGGCTGCCCACGAGCTCCGTCTCGCCCGTTTCTTCGTGTTTGAAATCGAGATCGAAGTCGAGCCCTTTGATCGAGGGCGGCGCGGCATCGAGCGCCTCTTGTTTGGTGGTGAGATTCACCTTGCTCTCGCGCGCGCCGGCGAGCTGTAGATCCTTGCTGCTCACGTGCAGGTGCACGAGCGGGAGCCCATCGCCCGGCTGATCACGCTCGACGGTGAGCGTGTACTTCACTTGGCCGCGCGCGCGCGCGATCGGCAGATCGCTGCCCGACGGCGCGAGTTGACTCACGTCACGCAAATCGATTTGTCCGTCGAGCTCGAGCTTGCCGCTCATCTTTGCGGGACTGACGCGCGTCGGGTCGATGCCATCGACGTCGCGCAGGTCGAGCTCGAGCTTGCCCATTTGCTTCAAGTCCGCGTGCACGGTGCCGTCGAGTCGGTCGTCCGCAAAGGCCAGATTTGCCTGTAAATTGCCGCCTTGGATGCGGTTGAACGTCAGATTCTCCGCGCGCATCGTGAGCTCGGCGCGCGGCAAGGGACCCTTCTGCTCGTAGTCGAGACCGAGCGTCGCGGTGCCGCTCTTGAGCGCCGCGTTCTTGTCGACGAGGCGCCACAGTCGCGCGAGATCGAGCTGAAAGGTTTGGAGCGACGCGCGCTCGAGCTGAGCGCCATACACGAGCGAGCCGTCGACCGTTCCGGCGCCTTCGAGATGCAGATTGTCGACGCTCGTGCGACCGTTCAGCACTTCGACGCGCTTGGCCGAGAGCTTCAAATTGGTGTCGCCCTGGCTCAAATTGACGGCCGGGTGATCCACCAAAATACCATGGTCGTTCGAGACGTACGCGCTCAGCTGGATGTGCCGCCGCGGCACGAGCATGTCGACCTCGGCGCTCACCGCTGCGTGTGAAAGCGAGCCGCGCACGGCGAGCTTCGCGTTCTCGAGGTGCTGTCCGGCCAAGTTCGCGTCGCTCAAATCGAGCCAGACGTCCGTGTTCGGATGCGGCAGCTCGCCTTCGGCTTTGGCCCGCAAAATCACGCGCGAAACGCGGTTTTCGCCCTGCGAGACATTGCGCAAATTCGCGCGCACATCCGCCGCGATCGTCTGATTCTCGACGCCGTAGTTGCCTTGCGCGTGCAAGTCTCCAACGAGGTGTGCCTGCGCCAATTTCTTGAGCCGCGGCGGGTTGTCGAGCTCGGAGCTGAGCGTGAACTCGACGTTCGTGCGGCCCGCGCGCGTCAACGTCGCGTCGATGCTGGTGTGCGCGCCGGGCTCCGCGATCTCGGCGTGCGCATCGACTTTCGCGCGCCCGGTCTTGCCGTCGTTGGAGAATTTGCCGTTCACGGAGATCGCGGGCACCGGTTGTGCCGAGACCACCGCCGGCTCGCTCGCGACGTCGAAGCTGCCGGTCATGGGTCCCGTTTTGGGCACGAGCACTGCGCTGTGCAGCGTCACGTTCACGTTCGAGGCCGGCGCGGCGCGGCTGAAGTCGGCCGCGTCGATGTCGCGCGCGCGCACGTTTGCCTTCGCGCTCAGGTCATCTTTCACCAGCAAGTCGAAGTCACCGTCGACCGTGCCGTTGCCCTCGCCGAGCGTGAATTGCCCGACAATTGCAGGCATTTTGCCTTCGGCATGTGCCTTCAAGGAAGCCGGCGCGCGCAGCTCGAGCCCCGGAATTTGTTTGGCGACCGCTTCGGGCGGCACGTGCTGCGCGGTCAGGTTCGCCAGGATTTGCGCTCGTACGTAACTCGCGTCCAGCACGAGCGGGATGTCCGCGGCCTTGCCGTCGTAGTGCGCTTTCACGTTGGGCGGCGCGTTCGGATCTGCCGGCAGCTCGAGCGACATTTGCAATTGCCCGACCGGATCGACGCCCTGCGGCAACCCGCGCGCGATCACGCCGACGCGCTCGAACGCGATGCTCGTCGTGTCCGGCGCGCTGCGCAGCGAGCCGAGCCCTTGGCGCAGCTCTGCGTCGATCACGGTGCCGGAGAGCGCGCCGTGCGCCCAAACATGACCGAGCTCGATCTTCGGCAGAGCGATGATCGTGCCCGGGCCAGTGCTCGGCGGGCTCGGCGTCTTCGGCGAAAAAGTATCCGCGACGCTGGGCGAGCCGGCGCCGTCATCGATCAAGGCTGCTTCCACGTGCGCGACCGAAACGCGGTCGAACGTGATGGTGAGCGGCTTTTTTCCGTGCGTGATGGCTGACCAAGCCACGCGCGGCACGCTCAAGCTCACGTCGGCACCGTGAATGTCGAGCACGCGCCGCCCGCTGGGATCGAAGATCTCCGCCTCCGCTCCGCTCACGCCGCCGAGCCCAATGCGCTGAATGTGGTGCAGCGCGATGCGACCTTTGAACGAGTCCGCGAGCGAGCCGTTCACCTTGCTGACGACGAACCCGCGCACGCGCGCGAAGCGCAGCGACATGAGCAGTCCTGCGACCACGAGCACGACGAACGCGCCGAGTCCGCCGAGCCCGTACAGCGCGCGCCGCCCGTACTTGCGCAAGCGGCTCGAAGAGCGGCGGTTCGACATCAACATCAGAACGCCTCACCGATGCCGAACGAGACCGCGATCGGCAAACCGAAGGTCGGTTCGGGAACGCCTTCATCCACCGAGCCCGCGGGCGCCTGCAAACCCGGCACGCGGTAGCCGACGTCGAGTCGAATCGGACCGACGGGCGTGTCGTAGCGAGCGCCGAGACCGACGCTCAAGTGCGGTCGATTGAAGCGAAAATCGACCTTTTTGTCGGAGACATCGCTCGTGTCGGTGAAGAGCGCGCCGGTGAGATCGCCCATGAGCGGGAAACGCAGCTCGAGCGAAGCTTCCCACAGGGTGAAGCCGCCGAGTGGGAGATCGCAGCTCGTCTCGCCGGTCGTGACGGTCGGGTCGCAGGCTTTTGCCAACATCGAGCTGGCTTGCGGCACGATGCCGTGCGGCCCGATTTCGCGCAGCGCGTAGCCGCGGTTCGAGCCAGGGCCGCCGGAGAAGAAGCCGCGCAGGAACATGAACTGAATGTCGTGCTCCCAGGTCGGGCGATCCGGCGAGTTGCTGAAGTCTTGGCCGTGAGCAGCGGCTTCGAGCGTCGAGCCGTAGTTTTCGGGAAACAATAGGCCGACCGTGCCTCGAGCGGCGAGCGTGACCTTGCGCGTGACCGGAACGTAGAAGCGCGCTTCTTCTTGCGTGCGCACATCGCGCGCATTGCCGCCGACGCCAGCGAACTGCCAGTCCGTGCTGAAGTAAGCGCCCTTGTGCGGGTGCATGCGTTGATCGCGAAGGTCCAAAGTCACGAATGCCTCGGGGTACGAAACGACGACGAGCTGCAAATACGGATCCAACGGACCCGCGTACGTGAAGGCGCTGTCGACCTGCACCGTGTGCGAAATCGCCCCGTAAATACGCCAGAATGAGCGATCCAACCCCGCAGTGATACGCCCGTCGCGATAACCCAAAATCGGACCGGTGGTTTGGTCGGGCGCGAGGATGACCGGGGCGATACTGCCATCCAAACGGGTGAAGAGGCCGGTGCGAGCCTCGATGAAACCGGGCTGACGAAATTGCAGATTGGCGCGCCCTTCCGGCAAGAATTGCGAGGGTGCGTGGAGCGTGGGAATGCGCGTGGGGTAGAGCACGACGCCGGGCTTCACCTCGAACGACAAGGTTCGGAGCCCACCCAAGAAATTGCGATTCTCCCAGCCGCCGAGCACGTGCACGTCGGTTTGAATCGAGTCGGCCTGAAGACCGCCGCCGAGGTGGATCGCCTTGAGTTTCGAGGGCTCGACCTTCACCGTGATCGGCACGAGCGGCGAAGCTTCGTTCTGTCCGGTCGGTGAGATGTCCGGCTCGATCACGACCGAGCTGAACACGTTGAGATCGAGCAGCGCGCGCTGCGCCGACTCGAGCTCACTGCGCGAATACGGTTTGCCCGACTCGATCGCCAGCGCGCGTCGCACCGGCGCTTCCGGGATTTCGCCGAGCCCGGTGATCTTTACGTCGCCGAACCGAGCACGCGGCCCGAGTGTCACGAAATAGCCGACGGCGGCCGCATTTTTCGGCAAATCCACGTCGGCTGCCGGCTCGATCTTGACGTAAGCGTAGCCGTAATCCGCGAGTGAGTTGTCGAGCGCCTTTTGCGCGTCGAGGTATTTCTGTTCGTCGAATTTGTCTTTTACGTCGAGCGGGCCGCGCGCCGCGCGCTCGACCGCAGTGCGCTGCGCCTTCGGCAACGCTTCGAGACCGTGAAAGTCGACGCGTCGAACGATCGTCGGCGGACCTTCTTCCACCGTGATCTCGACCTTCACCTTGTTGTTCGCGGTGAAGAACACGCGCCCGGCGCGCGCTTTTGCTTGGTAGTAGCCGCGCGCGCGGTAGTAGCGCTCGATGCGCTGCAAATCGCGATCGAGCACGAAGCGATCGAAGACGTTGTAGTCGTAGACCACGCCTTCGAAGAAACCGAGGAACTTCGGGCTCGCGGCGGTGGCGAGCTTCTCGCGGAGCTCGTCCGAATCGATCGCTTTGTTTCCGCGCACATCGACGCTCTGCACGGCCGAGCGACCCGCCGGCACGGACGTGCACGCGCTCGCGAGTGACAGCAGAAACAAGCAGAAAAGAAGCCGAATCCGAAACGCACGGCCGGACCAGTTGCAGGCCGTGAACAGTCGCTCGCAAAGCACCCGCGTCGCGTTGCAAGCTCCGAGCCATTGGCAGGCTTCGTGCTTTCACTGCGCGTAGCTCGTGCACAAAGCCATTCGCCTCAGCTTGATCGCGCTCGCGTGCGTTGCATGCGGCAGTAGTTTGCCCGAGCCGAAGCGCGCGCGGCAGCCGAGCTCGGAGTTTCTGCCGGTGCCTTATCCGCCGCCCGCAGGCTTCGCGGAGGTGGTGCCGCCTTCGCCGAGCAAAGCTGCGGTTTGGATCGACGGACACTGGGCGTGGCGCGGGCGCACTTACGTGTGGCAGCGTGGCGGTTGGGTCGTCCCGCCCGCGGGCGCGCGCTACGCGCCGTGGGCCGCGCGTTATACGAAAGATGGCGTGCTCATGTTTGCGGACGAAGTCTGGTACGACGCCCAGCTGAAGCCGATGCCGTCGCCTAAAAAGGCCGTTTCAGCGTATTCGCCGCCCAACGAGCTCACGCCGGAGTCGCAGCACGGCTTTTGAATGCGGGGCAATCTGCCTCCGCGGTGCGTGCATGCCTCAATGGGCGGGTGGCGCATTCGTGATGGGTCGGGCTAACGTCGCCGCGCATGAAGCTCAAAGTTAGACACGCGCTGATCTGCCTCGCCTTCAGTGCCGCTTGCCACAAGAACGAAGCTCCTGCGCCCGCAGGTTCGGGTGGCTCGGGAAGCGGCGTGGCCGCGCCGGCAGGCAGTTCGCTTGCCGTGCTCGACGGTTTCGAAGGTGAGATCGGCTTGGCCGCGAAAGGCAAATTCGGAAAGCAGGAAACTGCCGACTCGACGAGCTTCACGCTACAAGTGAAGGACGGCAAATTCCGCGTCGATTTGCCGGATTCGCTCGCGCAGTCGCAGAACATCGGCAAAGCGTACGCGCTCGTCACTCCTGCGGATAAGAAGCTCTACTTGGTGCTGGATGCGAAGAAGCAGGTCATCAGTGTCGATTTCGACAAGTTCGCGAATCAAGCGAAGGCGCTCAGCGCCGCGCACGGGCGTCCGCCCGGTGGTACGCCGCCGCAAGTGACGAAGACGGGCAAGACGGACACCGTCGCCGGTTACTCCTGCGAGATCTGGCACATCGCTCAGGAGAAAACCGCATCGGACGTGTGCGTCGCCGAGCAAGGAACTTCGTGGTGGAAGCTGCCGCTCGCCGGCGTGCCTGCAGAGTTTGCTTGGGCCAGCGAAATCGCCGACGGCAAGCACTTCCCGCTCCGGCTCGTGACGACCGAGAACGGAGCCGAGCAGGGGCGAATCGAAGTCACGAGCATTCAAAAGAAGCCGCTGCCCGCCGATGCCTTCGTCGTACCCGCTGGCTACAACGTGATCGATCTCGACCAGATGCTGGGCGCGATGATGGGCGGGTTCGGTGGGATGGCGCCGGGGATGATGCCGCCGGGCGCGCTGCCTTCCGGATTCGCTCCGGGAATGCTGCCTCCGGGCGTGCATCTGCCCGCTCACGCCGAACACAAGCCGAAGCCGTAAATCGGCACAAAAAAGCAACGGGCGCCGGCAGGGTGTGCGCCAGCGCCCGTTGTCACTCAATCACTCTTCTGAGTGATTGAGCTCGAGTCACTTCATGTCGCTGGTCGAACTCGGCGAGCTGTTCGAATTGCCGCCTTGCACGATGATCTCGACGCGGCGATTGTTGGCACGGCCTTCCGGCGTGTCGTTGCTCGCGACCGGATTCGCCTTGCCCTTGCCGATGGCGCTGATCTTGTCCGAGGGCACGCCCTTGCTGACGAGGTAGCTGCGCACGGCTTCGGCGCGATTCTTCGACAGCGTCAGGTTGGTTTGATCGGAGCCCACCGAGTCCGTGTAGCCTTCCACGACCATCGGCTTGAGATCGCCCTGATCTTTGAGCGCCTTCGCCACCTGATCCAATTGATCTTGTGCCGCGGGCAGGAGTTCGGACTTGCCGGTCACGAACAGCACCTGACCCGAAAGGGTGATCACCATGCCGCGCGCTTCTTCTTTGACCTGCGCGATCTTGTTCAGGCTCTCCATCGCGCGCTGCGCGCGCGCTTCGGCGGCTTTGCGGGCGTCCGTCTCGGCGGCGAGCCCATTTTGAGTCTGCACGAGCTGCGAGCCGAGCTGGCTCACCTGCGTGCGCTCGGCGCCGAGCTGCTGCTGCGCGTTGACGCGAAGCTTGTCTTGGAGCTCGCTGTAGTGCTGGGCGGAGGCGTCCGACTGCTGCTTCACTTTGGCATTCTCGCCGAGCGCCAAGGCTAGCTCCGCGCGGCGCTGCGCCACGTAGGAGTAGCTGCGCTCCGCGTCCGACTGCGGATCCTTTTCGTGCACGGATTCGGCTTTATCCAGCGCCTGCTTCGCACTCAGCACGCTGTCCGGCACGAGCGCGGCGGTCGGGTCCGTGCGAGCTCGATCATAAGCCTGACGTGCACTGACGAGCTCGGGCGTGGGGGTAGAGGCTGCACACGCGGTGACAGCAAAAAAACCAGTGACGACGGCAATGGTCGAGATCTTCATGATGAAAGCTCCTGCTAAAAATCTTTTATGGGGTTCGGGTTACTGGGATTGCTGCTTGAGCAGCGCGTCGATCTTCGCTTGCGCTTCTTGCGCTTGTTGCTGCTCTTCGGTGCCGCGCGCGAGCGCCAGCGAGAGGTCGGCGTCGGACTGCGCTTGGTTCAAGAGCAAGCGCGCGCGATCGTTGTCCTTGTCGTCCAGCGCCTTCTGCGCTTGCGCGAGCTCGTCGTTCGCCATCTTGAGGTGCAAGGCGGCTTGCGGCGTGTTTTGCGCGCCGGCTTCTTGCGCCGCGCGCACGGTGGCTTTCGCGTCAGTGAGCTTATCGAGCGGTACGGCGGAGCTGCCGCAGGCCACGGAGAACAGAGCGAGCAACCCGCACACGGAAGCGATTGATTTCAGATATGTCATGATTTCCTCTTGATTGATGGCTAGTTGAAGCTTCGGAATGAAGCCGTGCTCACTGCTTTCGCTCGGCGAGCACGGCGACCAGAAAGAGCAGCGCAGGCACCGCTGCGACGAAGTACACCAGCGTGGTGAGCGGTGCGGCAGCCAGCCACGCCGCTGCTTCGAACACGCACAGCGCGAGCAAGGCGAACGCCGCCATGCCGACCACATCGGCACCGATGCCCGGGAGAAAAAGCCCATGGCTCGCGCTGAGCGCACGTGCGGAGCGAGGTTCCGCGGAGTGCTTTCGGACACGTAGTGTCGACGGCGTGATCGAAATCATAGGTCCCTCTTCATTCACTCACTGTGCGTGAGTCAGTGATTCATTCATCGCTCTGTTGTTTGAGCTTGTCGCCGGCGCGCTCGGTCGCAGCGCCGACTTTGTCGCCGGCTTTTTTGGCCGACTCTTTCGCGGACTCCGCGCCTTCATCGAGCTTGGCGCCGGCACGCTCGGCTGGGCCCGGATCGCTCGCGGGCTTCTGGCTCGCGCAGGCGAATGCGACGAGCAACGTGCTGGCGAAGAGAAAGCGTGTCATCGTAGTCGAACGAGCACTCTGCAGTCGGCGTGCCATCGCAGCGTGGTCGCGCGGTTGCGCGCGATCGGCCTCTTTTCAGGCTGATTTCCTGCGGTAAATGCTTGTGACTATCCGCCACAACGGGGCGGCCAAGCTGTCACATGACGAAATTGCATATCAGGAGCACGCGCTACTCGATGTGATGTGGTGTTCGAGTTGGCATGTGCGTTGCTCGATGAGCGGGCATGAACAGACAATGGAAAGGCGTAGTCGCGCTCACCTCGGCGTTCATCGTCGCGTTCGTCGTAGCGATTCTGCTGCACTCGATGGTGGCCGCCGTGACGATCTTGCTCTCGACGTTCGTCGTCGCGTTCGTGCTCGGCATCTCTTGGATGCGCACGGCGCCGACACACCGCGTGAGGACGAAAGAAAGCCGAGCGAGCCTGCCATGATGCACCTCGAAAACGACGAAGGGCTCGGGCAAGCGCTACGCAAATTTCGACCGCTGACGGGCAAGCGCATCGCGCTGCTCGAGGCTGATGGTTGCGAAGCGAGTCGGCTCGAAACGCTGAAAGAAGCGTACGAGCTCGCCGGCGCCGAGATCGTGCTCGTCGCTCCCAGCGAGCAATTTCACGACGCGCAAGGCAACACGATCACTGCCGACATCGCAGTCGGCAACACCGCGGCGGAGGTGTATCACGCGCTGTGCGTGCCCGGCTCCGCGCGTGCCATCGCGCAACTGCGCAACGCGACGGAGGCGTGCGAGTTCGTACGCAGCTTCGTGCAAAACGGCAAATGGGTCGCGCTACTCGATCACGGGCCGTGCTTGCTCGAAAGCATCGGCGTCTCGGCCGGCAGAACGCTGACCTCGGCACCCGGCCTGCGCGAGGAGCTCGAACATACGGGCGCCGTGTGGGTGAGCGAGCCGGTCATTTCGGACCAGCAGCTGATCACGGCTCAGGGCGACGCGCAGCTCGAAGCATTCTTGCGCGTCACCAGCTTGAGCTTCCAGGAGAAGCGCAGCGAGCCGCCGCCCGGATATCACTGAGCGGCCGTGTCACGCGCGAGCGTGGCGGCGAGTCGTTTTGGATCAAACATTTGAAGCAATGGAGCGATCGGCGTCTCTAGCCGGGAAAAAGCGGCGACAATCTGCGAGTCATCCGCGGTGCTCGTCGCCCTGACCAGGTCGAGCGCCCTGGACCTCCGGCCTCGCGCGTCCGGCGCGCGCTTTCGTTCGAGAGCAGGCGTGGTAGCATTCTAAGCTTCGATGCCGGTGTTCGTGAGAGGTGCCGCGGCCGCATGCTTCCGCGAGCGCATTTGGCGTGTGCTGGTGCTCGCGCTGCTGCCCCTTGCGTGCTCGTTCCCGAAATACGAGTTCAGCGCCGGCAGCGCTGGCGGTGAAGGGGGCACGAACGCGGGCAACGCTGGCGGCATTGGCTTTGGCGGGGCGGCGGGCGCGCTCGCGGGTGGCGCGAGCGGCGCAGGTACGAGCGGTGCGAGCGGTGCGCCCACTGGCGGAACCGGCGCTAGCGGAGGCCTTCCCGCGTGCGTTCCAACGGCCGGCGCGGCCGGCGACGGGACGAGTGAGGTTGGCAGCACTGCCGCGCTGCCCGCGCATTGCAGCAACGGCAAGAAGGACAGCGACGAAACCGGGCTCGATTGCGGCGGGCCCACGTGCCGTGTCTGTTTTCACGCCGAGAGCTGCGAGCACGGCACTGATTGCATCAGCGGCGTGTGCAGCGCGAGCTCCACGTGCGCCCAGGTCTTCGAGCTCGAATACCTGCCGGTCGTGAACGTGCGAAGCACGGACACGCTGCAATTTCAGCTGCGGCTCACGTACCTCGGCAGTGAGCCGGTGCACCTCGAAGACGTCGCGATTCGCTACTATTTCGCCCGTGGGGATGTCGCCGATCCGGTCGTGCCGTTCGCGACGGTGGCGCTGCTCAACGGCACCAGCATCGCGCCGCAGACGGTGTGGAACATCGTGCGCGTGCTGCCCAATGATGCGTCACTCGTCGACTCGTACTTGGAGGTGACGTTCACCAGCACCAAAGTGATGCTCACGAACGATGTCGTCGAGCTCACGCAATCGATCGAAGACGGCAGCGCCGCAGGACGACAGTTCGATCAAGACACGCACTACTCGTATCAAAACGTGAACGCCTACACCGAGGAAAACACGGCCACGGTGTATCGCGCGGGCACGTTGATGTGGGGCGTGCCGCCGGTGTATTCGGTGCCCGAGCAGTGTTTTTATACGGCCGTGAATTTCGGCGGTGAGGCCGTGACGGCGGGCGGCATTGCGTTCAGCGCGGGTTCGGATCCAATCGTCGATTTCTCGGGCACCACATTTCACACGGACACCTCGGGTCCCGACAACACCACGCCGTCACCGCTGCCGGACGCGAGTTACCTGCCGCTCTTGGAGTCGGCCATCGTGCTCGACGGCACGAGCGCGACGCTGCACGTGCCGAACGGAAATTACTGGGCGTATCCGTACGTCATCAGCGGGGATGGCGCGAATACCGCGGATCTCCTGCTACAAGGCAAGACGGTCGGCACCTTCAGCGCCGAGTCCGTCGACGGTGGGCCAGCCTGGGCGCGGCTCGGTCCGTTCCCGATCGCGGTCACGAATGGCGCGCTGGTGCTGGCTTCGAACGGCGGCGCCGTGCGCGTCGCGGGCATCGAGCTCTACGTCAGCGCTCAGTGACCGGGGCGACCCGCTTCGAACAAGCGGAGCCATTCGTTCTTGAGCTCGCGACCCGGCGCGAACAGCTGCACCTCGACGCGGAAGGCACCCGGATCCGGCGCGCACAAAACCACGTTGGCCCAGATGCTGAGCGGCTTTTCCTCGCGCGCGATGGCGAGGTGCACGAGCGCGCTTTCTTGAAATGGGCGGTCGCTCTTCAGGCGCAAGCCATCGCCGCTGATCGCGGTCGCCGTCAGTTCGCGCTGTTTGCCGGCGCGCGCGTCGGTCACGCCGAGCTCGAGCTCGCGCACTTCACCCTTGAGCGCGGTGGGCGGCTTCGCGATCGCGCTCGGTGCCGGCGGCGGGCGGTTGGAATCAGGCGTCTCCACGAGCGCCGCGATCGCGCCCGCGAGCTGCGGGCAGAGCTCACGGAACAGCTGTTTTTCCAGGTCGTTCATCGCGGGCAGTTCGGCATCCCCGTTGTGCTCGAGCGCGAGCGTGAGCTTCTCCGCCAAATTCAGGAGCGCGCCGAGCGCGCTGCTCGCGTCCGGGCCCGCACCGATCGCGCGGGCGAGCTCTTCGGGGAGCTCCCAGCGCTCGGCCACTGCCTTGGCGAGCACGCCGCGATGCTCGTCAGTGAGCGCGAGCCATTCGGCGGTCGTGAGCGGTCGCGGCGGCGCATTCGCGCCCAAGAGCTTTTCGAGACAGGCGACGGCGACGGTTCGCCCGAAACCATGCAAGAGCCCGCCGAGAAACGCCTCTTCCGCATCGAGGCTGCGCGCCGCGGCAAGCTTCTGACTGATGAGCGCGCACGTCACGGCGCGGCGCCAGACCGCGTACTTCAAGTCGACGAGCGGCCCGCGTGCGACGGCCTGCGCGCCGATGCCCGCGGCCGTCGCGAGCGCGCTGAGCGAGCGCA
>FTCX01000372.1_pt1 | contig 13088 bp, 10 predicted proteins | sample 1639831 | NCBI WGS metagenome assembly FTCX01 (sample SAMEA3914869, study PRJEB12502) | metagenome | biome: forest; material: soil | place: USA | collected 2012-03-12 | depth 0.1 m
ATTACCCACGGGAGTGAACGTGACTGCGGGTTCTTGCGCGGGCGTGAACCAGAGCGAAACGATGTGATCGCTCGGCGCATAAGCGATATCGAGCGTGCCGGGGATGGTCGCGGTCATGGCGAACTTCACATATTGTTGAATCGCGAAAGCGGCGCCGGCTTTGTGCTCTTGTTGAGCCGCCCATTGCCAGCCGTTGCCCGAGAGCGAAACGGTGACCTTGGTGCCGACATTGCTGATCTTGCATTCGCGAATCCACATGATGCCCGTGACGATGTCTGGGCGATCGGGCGCGCGCAGCGGGCGGAATTGGCCGCGCACGAGCTCGCAAGCCTTCGCCGAAGCGAGCTCGGTCAGCATCACGCGCAGATCGCTGTCGCCCACCGCGCCGCGCTCGACGGGCTTCGCGCTCGGGATTGGTTCGAGCGCGGTGGTGCTCGCGCTGGGATCGCTGTGACAGCCTGCAAACCAAGCGCTTGCGCCGATCAGCGCGAGGCTGCGTGCGCGCTCAAACATGAGCTCGGTCCTCCGTTTTGGTGGCGACGCCGCTGAAGCCGAGCCCCAAGGAGCGGCTGAACGCGAAGCTGAAGTCGGAAGCGACGCGACGCGTGAGCAGCAATCTCCAAAAGGCGCGCCCGAATGTCGGGCGCACGCCGCGCATTTCGAGCGCGAAAAGGCCGTGCTTTTCGCAGGCGGCGCGCACTTCGGCGGGCTTGGAGAACAAGCGCAGCACGTGCAAGTGACGCGGCGTGTTGCGCACGAACCACTCCACCCCTTTGATCACGATGAGCCACGACAAGAAGCTGCGGTTGAAGGTGTGAAAGAAGAATAGGCCCGAAGGCTTGAGCACGCGCGCGGCTTCCGCGATCACGCGCTCGCGCTGCTCGACGTGCTCGAGAAAATCCATCGCGCACACGACGTCGAAGGAAGCGTCGGCGAAGGGCAAGCTCAATGCGTCCGCGTGCTCGTAGCGTACGCGGCCAGAGTCGTCGTGGAGCTGCGCCACGGCGAGCGCATCTCGCGAGGCATCGAGTCCGACGACGCGATGCCCGTGCGCCCCCAAATAATTCGACAGAAAGCCGCCGCCACAGCCGACATCCAAGATGTCGCGCGCGCCCGGAAACGAGCGCGCGATTCTTTCGGCGATCCACGGATTGCGCAGCTTGGATTCGGCGCGGAGTAGCGCAATCGGATCGTCTTCCGCGTGGTACCAGCGCTCACCGAGTGACTCGTAAACCTGGTTATTGACGAGCGCGATCTGGTTACTCATTTTCGCCTTCGGCCGGCGCGGCGCGGAAATTCCAATAACCGATCTGATAAACCAGCACGCACAGGGTGGCCGCGAACGCCCCTTGGATCGCCCAGGCGTCGGCGCCGGAGCGCCAAATCAAGCCCAAGGCGAGGAACACGACAGGATGCAAAACGAACAGCACCGCGTGGAGCCAGATCTCCAAAGGCTCACACAAGCGCGAGTGCACGAGCTCATCCTTCGTGATGAAGAGGCACGAGAACGCGCACAGCGCGAGATAGATGATCAGCGCGTGCGGCGCGCTGGCAGGCACCGCGAGGAGCCAGGCGTAGCACAGCGCAGTCGTGAGCGTATCGAGCGGATGCCCGATGCGTTCCCACCGCGGTAAGCCGCGCTTTCGATGAAAGACGATCTCATCCACGAACATCGCGATCCCTTGGAGTAGGGCCGGGGCGAGCAGCAGAATCGTCAAGCTCAGTGCTTTCTGAAGAGCCCGCCGCAAACACTCAGACCTGGACCGAATGCGAGACTCAGGATCACGGTCCCCGAGCGCACGCTGTCGTCCAAAGAGATCCTATGCCAGACGTGAGGAAGAGTCGCGGACGACATATTGCCGTGCTCGAACAGCACATCGCGGCTGGCCTGCACTTGTGCCCCGCGCAGCTCGAGCACCTCACTCACGCGATCGATGATCTTGGGCCCGCCTGGATGCACCGCGACGATGGCGCGCCCGAGCGTCGCGCCGAGATCGAGCCCGGATTTGCGGAACAATTCGGTGACGAACGGGCGGAGCGCGCCGGCGATTCGGTCCGGCACGTCACGCGAGAGCGTCATGTGCATGCCAAAATCACCGACCGACCAAGCCATGGCTTCGGCCGAATCGGGCAGGATCTGCTCGCTCAACGCGAGCACCTCGAGCCCAGGGCCTTCGTTGGCTTCGCGCAGCGAATAACGAATGAAGCCATCAGCAAACAAACTTTGCACGACGCACTGCTCGGCCGAGTGATCGCTCGGATCGAGGTGCAGCGTGCACAGCTCGGTGTGGACGATGTCGACGCGCGGCTCGCCCGAGGTGGCGCGCAGCGCGCGCGGCAACCCGAAGTGACCGGCGCCGATGCGGATCGCCGGGAACGCCGCGTAGCAGCCCATGTGATAGGCGTGCGTCACGTGCGTCCGTGCGCCCCAATTTTTTTTCGCAACCAAACGCTGCGCGCCGCTCGGCGCGACATAACCCGTACAAGTGACGTGCACGAGCTCGCTCGGTGCCGTATTTTCGGCCGAAAACTCGTCGTCGAAATAGGTGTCGACGATTTCTGAGAAAATCCGGGAGCGCTCCGCCGAGCCTCTGCCGCGCGGATGACGACTCACGTCATAGAGCTCGAGCTCCGTTGCCGAGCCCAAATCCGCGGTGACGTGTCCGCGGCTGCCGATCTTGTCCGGCCCGCACGCGACCCGTTGAAGCAGCTTGACGAAACGAGCCGAAAACTCGACTGTTTGCTGCGCATCGAGGCCGCGCAGGCTGGCTTCGGAGGCGGCGTGAATTTCGCTCAGCCAATGCAGCGCGCGTGACTGCGCGATTTCGCGTGCTGGACGCCGCGGTGAAAAGTGAGTGAGGAGCAACATGATGTCGGCGCGGCGCAGCAGACTGCAAGGGACATGCCCCGCGACGACTTCGCTTTCGAACGAGTCGTTTTCGCAGCTCGAATTATCGTGTCGAGGCGCTCGCGCGCGGGGCAATTCGCGCACAGCGTGTCAGCTTGCGACGTATCGCAAACTCATATTGAGTTTGCCGCGCGCGTGCTAACACCACGGCGCATGATCGCGCTGGCGCGAGTGGGTGCGTTTTTAAAGCTCGGTCGGCCGCATTTCTTGCTCGGCGGCTTCTTGTCGTTCGCGCTCGGCTCGGCGCTCGCCGTCGCGGGCGGCGCGCACCTCGTGTGGTCTCGTTACGCGTGGGCACAAGCGACGATCACGAGCGCACAATGGATGACGCACTACTCGAACGACTATTTCGATTTGGAGGCCGACCGCGCGAACTCCACGCCCACGCGTTGGTCGGGTGGCAGTCGCGTGCTCGTTGCTGGGCTCGTCTCGCCGCGCGTTGCGCTCTTCGCCGCGATCGTGCTCGGAGCTTGCGCCGTGATTTCAGCGGGAGTGCTCGCAGGCCTGAAAAACAGCCCGATTTGCGCGTTGCCGCTGGCGCTGCTCATCATCGCGTTGTCTTGGTTTTATAGCGCGCCGCCACTTCGGTTGCTCAGCCGTGGGCTCGGTGAAGCGACCACGGCGTTGGTGGTGACGGTGCTCACGCCGCTCTTCGGATACTACGTGCAAGCCGGTTCGCTGCAGCTCGTCCTGTTCTTGGCGTGCCTGCCGCTCGCGCTCTTGCAATTCAACATGCTGCTCACCATCGAGCTGCCGGACGCGGCGGGTGACACGGCGAACGGCAAGCGCACGCTCGTCGTTCGTCACGGCGCGACGTGGGCCGCGTATTGTTCGGTCACCCTCTTGGTTGCGATTTATTGTTCGCTGCCGATCCTTTTCTGGCTTGGTCTCCCACAATACGTGGTGGTATTCGCGGCGGTTCCGGCGCCACTCGCACTTTGGCAAATCATTCGCCTCGCCCGAGGTGCTTACCGCGAACCGAAAAAGTGGGAGGCGTTGACGCTCTCGAGCGTGGCCCTGCTCGTCTCGACGACCTTTGCTGAGCTGCTCGGAGCGGTGCTTGCCATCGTTACCAAATGTTGAGGCTTGGTTCCGAGCGGGCGAAGGATGAAGAATCGCCACGGTGCTGGGGAAGAACTAGGAAATCCATGCTTTCGTTGCAATTCGTTGGTTCGTCGGTGCTGTGGTCGAGCGTGATCGGCGCGTGCGCCGTTGCTGGTTGTGCGCATCCGCAAGCGAGCCCGGTGCAAAGCAGCGCGACGCCCGTCAGCGCGCCCGCTTCGCCGAGCGCGCTCCGGTTCGAGCTCGCGCGCTTCCCGCTTCCCGGTGCGACCGCGCCGGTCTCGCTCGATTTCATTTTCTTCGAGCCGGGCCGAGCGCGCGTCTGGGTTCCGGCCGGCGGCAGCGGCAGCGTGGATGTGTTCGAGCTCGGCAAACCAGAGCTCACGCGGGTCGAAGGTTTTCCGACCGTGGAGCGCGAAGCGCACGGCAAGAAGCGGACGGTCGGGCCGAGCTCAGGCGCGCCGGGTGAAGGCGTGGTCTACGTCGGCAATCGCGCGAACGAACAAATCTGCGCGGTCGACGGCGCGACGCTGACAAAGGGCGCGTGCGTCGAGCTCGGCGCGCCGGCCGATTGCGTCGAATACGTCGCCAGCACGCGCGAAGTTTGGGTCACGACGCCCAGCAAACAATCACTCGCCGTCGTCCAGACGAGCGCTGGTGGCGCGCTCGGCGCCGTCACCTCGATTGCGATGCCCGGCGAGCCCGAAGGCTACGCGGTGGATGAGCCACACGGCCTATTCTTCACCAATCTCGAAGACAAGGGCTCGACGCTCGCGGTGGACGTGAAGTCACGCGCGATCAAGAGCAGCTGGGAGCCCGGCTGTGGTGCGGACGGGCCGCGCGGCATCGCGGTGGACTCCGCGCGCTCACTCGCGCTCGTCGCGTGCACGGATCACGTGCAGGTGCTCGATCTCGCGCACGGCGGCGCGCGCCTCGGCCAGCTCGACACCGGCGCCGGCCTCGACAACATCGATTACGCACCGAGCTCTGGTTTGCTCTACGCGGCGGCCGGCAAAGCCGCGCGGCTCACCGTGGCCCGGCTCACCGAGCACGGCACACTCGAAGTAGTCGCGAGCGTGGACACCGTGCCCGGCGCGAGAAACGCCGTCGTCGATCCGCAGGGCAACGTGTACCTGGCCGACGGGCAAAGCGCGAATCTGCTCCGCTTCACGCCGGTGAAGTGAGCGACGCGCATTGTTTGGCTGGGACAGCGAAGACGAAAACGCGGAGTCAACTTTCGCTGACTCCGCGCCGTCCGAGCTTGGCCTGCGTCTTCCCGCGCCTTATGGGAATCGAGTAGACGCCCGCGCGCGATACTCTGGGGAGGTGAGAAACCCACTCTGAATTTGTTGAAAAGCGGTGCCGTTCGTCATCGAGCCAACCCATCCGGCCAATCCGCCGCTGTCAGGCTGGCGTCCGAGTAGAGTCTGATAGAGGGTCGTCACTCGGTTCGTGCAGTATTCTTGAGAGTCCAGAAACCCGTTGATCACGTATGCCGTTCCTCGACCAGCTTGGAGTGCGCCCACCCAGCTCGCTTTTCCCGCAGGATCCGAGGCTCGGCCCAATAAGCGTTGATAGAGCGACTCGACGAATTGCGCAGGTATTGGATTATTGGTCGTGTACTCCTGGCTGTTGCAGAAACCGAGAATGATCTGCTGGATCGCTGTGCCCTTCTCCAGTGCTGCAACCCAACCGGCAAGTCCTGCTGCGTCCGGCGCGCGGCCCAGAAACTGGTGATAAAATCCCGTAAGGATATTCGTGCAGTACTCAGGCGAATCGAGGAAGCCGTTGACGACAGCCTGGCTACTCACGCCAGAGCACAGTTGCCCGCTCCAATACGCTAAGCCTCCGTTGTCTGGCGCTCGGCCCAAGAGATCGGCGTACAGGGCGAACAGCCACTCTTTGTATTCGTTGTAGTAGAGGTCGACCTCTCCCCCCGGATTCGCGTTTGACACGATGACCGCGTGCTGCCCCGTATCTGTCACTGAGTCCACGGGCGTCCACTTCAGCGTAGGATCGGTGGCCGGTGAGGTCCCCGTCTTCAGTTCAATCGCTCTAAACATCGTGGATGGTGTAGCCGGGTAGTCGGTCGGTCTTGTTATCCCGTACGCTTCCAGCGTTTCAATGCACCAAGTCAGCTCTTCTACATCTTCGATGGCGAGACTCGTATTGGCAATGCCTTGGAATTCGCAATTGTAAGAAAATCCCTGCGGTGCTTGTCCAGTGAGCGTCATCACTCCTACGAGAACATCACCAGGGTTGACTCGGACGAGAGTGGAGTAGTGCGAGGTTCCGTTTTGTCCGTCAGCGTACCAACTCGCGACTGCCCAGTACGAGCCACCGCCGGCCGCTGAAGGGCCCCACTGCAGTACGGGCTGGTAGATCATCGAAGAATTCTGAATCCCGTTGAACAGGAATATCGTCTGACCGGAGCTGCTTGCCGGCGTCGGAGGCACGGTCCAGGTCGTGGTGAACATCGACACGGGGGATCCCGTCGCGTTGGTCCAGTCAGCATAAACGATCCACCCTGAGCCGAGCCCCGCCACCTTTCCGCGTTGCCGCGTAACGTGCCGCGGCATGACGGGTAGCCCTAGAGGGCGAGCAATGAACTCGTCGAGATCTAGAACTTCTTTCCCGTTAGCATCGACCTTCTTATGTCGATTCCCCACGAGTTTCACTCGGTGTTGTGGCTCGATGAAATGCACTTTCGATTTGGGTCGATATCCGCCAGGCGTGAGTACCAATTCTTCCGTCATGTGTATTCCCCGTTGTGTAAGAATCGCGCGTTGGTCGACGATCGTTAGTGTTCCATCGGCATTTCGACGGACGACATGGTCAGGTGGAACGTAGTGAACTGATTCCATCGGGCGAGGTCCGCCCGGAGTCAGGACTTCTTCGACGGTCTTGTCTTTGCTGTCTTCTTGCATGGCACGTCGATAGCAACTGAAGAGTCGTGAGCACGCGCGGCGGTGCTCATTGCGCATCGGGCGCAAATCCGAGCAGTAGTATTTGGTTTCGAGACCGTCGTTCGAGAACGAGGGCGCCCGACTAGTTATCACGACTGAGCTCGGTGAACTCAGTTGGAACTTCGCGAACGAAAGAATGACTAAGCCTCATAAATTGTTGCGATCGCGGTCGACCGTCGTGCGGTCGATCACGGGTTCGTTGCGCCGAGTGGAACTGGGCGCTCACGTTGGGACGCGAGATTGCGGCGAGTTCGGTCAGCTCGAACCTACGACGAGCTTTGCGTTCGTTCGAAATACGCCGCCCAATCGCAAATCGACCCCGCGACCTTCGGAGCGAGCCCTGACCCTGGCGGGGAGCAACCCAGAAATGAAAAAACGCGGAGCCAGTGATCCTGACTCCGCGCTGCGTTGAGCTCTGCGTGATCGTTACTGGGGCGTCTCGTACGGCCAGGTCTTGCCGTAAATCGTCTTGTAACCCGCGAGGGCTTCTTTGACGTATGCGACGTCGCCCTCTTGCCCGCCACCCGTGGGGATGTTGCAGGTGTTGCTGATGTCGCCGTTCAACCACGAGGCAACGACCTTGTATACCTTCTGATATGGGTCGCAGCCCGTCGCGCTGGCGTTGGCCTGCTCGTACTCCTGCTTGAACGTGAATGTCATGTGCACGAATAGGTTGTAGGCGGGGTTGAAGATCGATTGCTTGTAGTACGGGTCGGTCGGATCCATGACCGCGTCGATTACGCCTTTGACTTTCTTGCCGGTCAGATCATCCACGCCGATGGACGTCTCGCTCTCGCAGTAAAAGGACTTTTGCGTCGTGCTCCAAGGCACGATATCTGCCGTGCCGGTGCCCACGCACGTGTAGCCCGCGGGTAACGTGGGAATCAAAAACGTGCCCTCACAACCTGGCGTGTCTTGGAAGAGTCCGTAGCTGTGCGAGTTGTCTTGCTTGCCAGTGAGCGGATCTTTCGACGTGACGCCGCATACGCCGCCGGCCATCGTGTCGCCGGAAATGGCTCCCGCGCTGATCGCCCACATGCCGCAGTTTTGGCCGCCACATTGATCGGACGATTTGCCGTTGCTGCTCGATGAAGCGATTGAACCGGCCTCCTGCAGGGCTTGCCCTTTCAAAAACTGACCGACCCACGGATCGGGAAAGCCCGCGAGCTTCAACGCGCCGACGAGGCAAGCGTCGTACATGTCGTACTTGCTTGGGTTCGTCGAGGCGAGCGGATCGTCTGCGGGGTTCGCGTACGCGCAATTGACATCGAGGGGGCAACCGCCGGTCAGCGTGCACTCGGACAAGACATTCCCGCCGCTGCCTGCGGTGCCGCTGCCTGCGCTGCCCGCACCGCCGCTCTTGCCTGCGCTGCCGCCAGAAGCGGCACCACCTTTGGAGGTCGCGCCGCCGCCGCTCGCGCCGCCCGCGCTGGTGGCTCCTCCCGAGCCGCCGGAGCTCAAGCTGCCACAGCTTGCCGACGTTGCGGCGGCGTTGCTCGCTTTGCTGAAGCTCGTCGAATCAGTCGAGTAGTTGAAGGTCTTCGTCGCGTTCTTGGCGAGCGAGCCCGTGAACGTGAACACGCAGTGGTTCGACTTCGTCGCAGCCGAGCTGCCGCTCCCGCTCAGCGGGCTCAACGTGGCTCCCGAAGGAACCGTATCGTTCGTGCAATGCGCGCCACTCGGCACGTCGAATTGGACGACGTAGCCCGATGCCGTCGAAGGGCCGGCGTTCTTGATTTGCAGCGTGCCCCAAGCGTTCGGACCATCGTAGGAATTTTCCGTGATGCTGAGCGAGCAAGATGCGGCGAGCTCCGAGTCCGTCGCGCCCGATTCATCTTCGCCGTTGCCGGCGCTGCACGCAGCGGCAGACAGCGTTCCCACGAGCGCCCCGAAAAATAGCACGCGCGATGTCGAGAGGAGTCGAATCATGTCTAGTGACCTTTTCGTCTAGTCGTAGATTTTTCTGCGTTAGTCACTCGTTGGAGTGATGACCGCGACGGTGACTCGCCGGCAGACGACGAGCAGACCGTACATGGCCAGCGCCGCGTCGATTCATTGGAGCTCCGGCAAACCGCTGCGATTTTCGACCTGCGCGAGCACGGGCGCGCGGCTGAGTGAGCGCGTTCGAGTCATCGAGCGCGCAGATTGCGCAATTCGCTCAAAAACGGCTATGCGGCCACGCAGATTGTGTGCGCCGACTTCTGCGCGCCTCGGGTGGCCTCAGCGCTTGTGAAGCGACGAACGCCGAGCCGTGGTCGGGACCAAACCTGCATCGCGCACGCGCTGCACGAGGGTGCGAAATACGCGCTCGAGACCGGCTTGGATCTCGGGCGCTTCGCCGCAGAGGGTGAGCGCGGCTGCGACGGACTCGAGCGTGGAGACGAACTCGCGGCGCGGCTCGGCGCGCACGCGTCCGTAAATCGAGGGCTTTTCGGGGCGCAAGCTCAGTCGGTTCAGTTTGTTCAACCAAGGGTTGCGCCACCACAACGTCTTGGCCTTCGACCACGTGCCGTCCAAGACGACGATGCCAGTCAACGAGGTCGGGTCGAGGGGAGTTCCGCTGCGCGTTTCGGCGCGATCGCCGAGTGATTCGCGATCCGGAAACAGCACGGCCCAGCGCTTGAGCTCGACCGACTCTTCGCCGAGCGCAGCGGCGAGATTCGGCCAGCTCAGGCCGACGACGATCTTGGCGTTCGGCAAGCTCGCTTCCAGGATTTGCGCGGAGCCGAGCAGCGCATCTCGCTCTTGTGGGTGCTGCAAGATGAGCACGCGACGCTGCGTGGAGTAAGTCGCGATCCGGTCGCAAACGCACGCGACCTTCGGGCGATGGCAGGTTTCACAAGCGGAGCCGAGCATGTCGCCGAAGAGTATCCGCGGCTGCCGGAGTTGCACGCGCTATTCGCGCTATTCCGCTCGTCAGCGCGCCTCGCAGCGCGTGACGGCAGGCACGAATACGCTGCGGACCTCGCCGCAGCGGCAGGGCAGGTAGACACTGCCGACGAATGAGGGCAGCGCCTTGCGCTGAACCTCCATCTCATCGCCGTCCGCGAGCTTCACGATGAGCCGCCGCGGCGCGAACGTCACTTGCAGGCCCGCGTGCTCGTGAGTGCCGGTCAGGCTCTCGGCATCGAAGGCGCCCAGCACCGTGAACAGCCCTTCGACCTGAAGTTTTTGCCGTGCGGGCGAGCGCAAGCCGCGCGCCAGCTGCAGGATGGGATCGAGCTTCGGCACATCACCTCGGGTCGGTAGTCGCGCGACGCGCTGGAGCGTCTCGTCTGCGTAATATCGAATGCCGGGCTCGTCGTACAAGCGAAAGAAGTAAGGGATGTCGCCCCGCGCGAGCTGTTCGATTTCAGCGGGCAAGAGCGGCGGCCACAGCGGCTCCGAGCGGGCGCGCACATATTCGCCCGTGCCGCGCAGCAGGACGCGAATCGGCGTTTCACTCAAGCCGGGGAGCGCGCTGAACGCGTTCGCGATTGCGCTCGCGTGGCGGTCGAGCAGCGCGAGCATGCCGCGATACGCCGAAGCCATGGCCACGAGCTCTCCGGCTCGAATGGGTTTGCCGAGGAATGGCAGCACGCGGCGCACGCCGCTCGCGTGCCGGCAAGTGTCCGCGTACTCGGGATCGGGATCGGGCAGCAGCTTCGTCTCCGTCGGTCGAGACAGCACCGCGAACAGCAGCTCGAGATCGAGCGGTCCGAACACGGTGCGGCCGTCACGATCGACGCCCAGCACCAGGTTCTCCCAATGCAGATCGCTCACGCCCAGCCAGCTCCACAGCGCAAGTGAGCGACCGACGATTTCGGCGAGCTCGAGCAGCCGCGCGTGAGACCGGAAACGCCACGGCTCGAGCGCGATGTGCTCGACCTCGCCGCCCACGTTGCCGATGTCGCCGCGTGCGCGCGCGGGAAAAAAGCGCAACGTCGGCAAGAACGAAAACAGCTCGGCCATTCCTTCGCGCTCGCTGATCTCGGCCAAAAGCTTGCGCACGGGGCTGTCGTGCCCGAGCAGCGCCCACTCCCACAAGAGCGCCCGCGGTTTGACGACGCGGCCCGCCCGCAACGACACGCGCCGTCCGAAATTGTGTGAATCGCCGAGCGCCGAGCGAGGAAGAGCCATTCGAGCGGCTACTCGTAGCGCGCGCCGAATCGATTGACCAGCGCCGCTGCCGCGAGTGTAGGGTGAAGGCCGATGACGATCGAATGGTTTCCCGGGCACATGCTCACCGCCCGCAAGCAGATCGGGGAAGCGCTGCGCAAGAACGACGTCGTGATCGAAGTGCTCGACGCGCGCGTGCCGTATTCCAGCTGCAATCCGCTGGTCGAAGCCTTGCGTCGCGAATGCCAGCGGCCCGCCCTCAAGATCCTGAACAAATCAGATCTCGCTGACCCCGCCCGCACTCAAGAGTGGCTCCAGTTTTACAACGGTCAGCGCGGCACGCGCGCGATCGCCATCTCGTGCAAGAAACCGCGTGATGCGCGGCGCATTCCGGACGAAGCGCTCAAGCTCGCGCTGGGTCGCGCCTCGCCGTTGAAGCCGCTGCGGATGATGATCTTGGGCATCCCGAACGTCGGCAAATCGACGTTGATGAACGCGCTGCTCGGGCGCCGCGTCGCCAAAGTCGGTGATGAGCCGGCCGTGACTAAGAGCCTCCAAGTGCACGAGCTCGGGGATTTCAGGTGGCTCACGGACACGGCGGGCATGCTGTGGCCCGGCATCGAACAAGGCACGGCGCTGAAGCTTGCCATCACTCACAGCATCGGCCGCAATGCGTACGAAGAGTCCGTCGCTGCCAGCGAGCTCGCCACGTACTTGCTGGCGAACTATCCGGAGCTGTTACAGAAGCGCTTCGGAGAGCTGCCGCCCGCTGCGGACGCGGACGCGGTCATCGGCTGGGTCGCGCGTCAGCGGGGCCTCGTCGTCAAAGGCGGCGCGCCGGACTTGGAAAAAGCCGCGTTGGTCTTGCTCCAGGAATTCCGGAGCGGCGCGCTGGGCCGTATCTCGTTGGAAGCGCCGGCAGATTTGGCCGCTATTTCGGCGTCAATTTCATGATTCCGGACGAAGTCGTCCAGTACAGGCTGTCTGCGTCGACGGCGAGTCCGTGGCAATAGTTTTGGTTGGATGCGAGCACGGTCGGAGTGCCCCCGGCGATCGGCACCATCATCACATCGCCGCTGAATGAGTTGACCCAATACACGTTCGTTTGATCGACGACGATGGGTTCGGGATCGACTTGATTGGTGGCGAGCGTGGTCACCGCGCCGCCGTCGAGCGGAACCTTCATCACGGTGTTGCCGTTGTTGGTCCAGTACACGCTATTCGCGTCCACCGTGATGCCCTGAGGGCCCGCTTGATTGGCGGCGAGCGTCGTGAGCGGCCCGCCGCTGAGTGATACTTTCATCACCGCGCCGTTCGGGTGACCGTCACCGTAGTTGATCCAGTACGCGCTGGTTGCATCGACGGCGATGCCGTCCGGATGCAATTGGTCCACCGCCAGCGTGATCGGGGGCGCCGAGCTGCCGGCGCGAGGTAGCGCCTCGACGACTCCTCCGTTCCCGTCCGTCCAATACACGTAGTCCTTATCGACCGCGATCCCATCCGGGTAGCCGGGATACGCTTGCTCGATGGCGAGCGTGTGCGGTGTCGTCGCGGCCGCGAACGGCAACTCGAGCACGACGCTGCTGGCCGTCTCGAGCCAGTTGTTCACCCAATAGACGCCAGTCGCATCGACCGCGATCGCCTCTGGCGAGCGCTGGCCCGAAGCGAGCATCGTCGCCATGCCGCCCGCGATTGGAACCTGCAATATGGTGTTGTCGTAGGTCGTGAAGTAGACGTTCTTTGCGTCGACAGCGAGGCCGTAGCTGCCGATCGCTGGCGAGAGGTTCGACAAACAGCGCCCGAGCGTGCACGTGCCTGCGCACACCGCGCCGCACGAGCCGCAGTTGTTCGCGTCCCTGCTGGGGTCGACGCACGCGCTCCCGCAGATGAGGTCGAGCTTGGAGCAATTCGGCTCGCCCGCGGCTCCGCCCAACCCCGCGCCTCCCGCAGCCGCACCTGCGACCCCGCCAAACGAAGCTCCGCCAAACGAAGCTCCGCCAAACGAAGCTCCGCCAAACGAAGCTCCGCCGAACGAAGCTCCGCCGAACGAAGCG
>FTCX01000007.1_pt1 | contig 13043 bp, 2 predicted proteins | sample 1639831 | NCBI WGS metagenome assembly FTCX01 (sample SAMEA3914869, study PRJEB12502) | metagenome | biome: forest; material: soil | place: USA | collected 2012-03-12 | depth 0.1 m
AGAGTGAAGCGAGCTTCTCCCAAGCCTGCATGCTCTCGTACAGCGAGCGCAGGCGCGAGCGTAGCTCTTCGTTGCGTTCGTCGTGCGCGAGCCCGCGTTCGAGCGCCGCGGCCGCGTTCTCCGTCGAGCCGAGCTTCTGCTGCACGCTCGCGAGCTCGAGCGCGCGCTTCACGGCGGCTTCACCGCTGCTGGTCGAGAGGAGTTGACCGAGCACCTCGGCCGCTTCCGGCAGCCGATTTTCCGACTGCAGGAGGCGCGCGAGCGCCTCGAGCGCGCCTGCGTGTTGCGCGTCGCGCGCGAGCACCGCGCGATACGTCTCGATCGCGCGCTCGCGATCGCCGAGGCGCGAGTCGTACACCTCGCCCAAGCGCACCTGGAAGCTGAGCTCGGCGGCGATGTCGCCGCGCGCCTTCGCGCCCTCGATCTGCGAAGACAGCAGCTCGGCCAGCTCTTCGTCGCGCTTCGTCTTCTCGTACAGCTCGCTGAGCGCGACGACCGCGTCACCGCGACCCGGCTCGTCATCGAGCACGGCGCGGAGCAGCTCGATCGCGGTATCGGGCGCTTGGAAGCGCTCCTCGTTCAGCTTGGCCAGCTCGAGCCGCAACGTGCTGCGCGCCGCGGGCGACTCGGCCAAATCGATCAGTCGCTCGAGCAAGCGACCGAGATCGTCGTGGCGATTCGCGCTCGCGTACAGGCCGCGCAAGGCCGCCGCCGAGTCGCCGTCGTTCGGATCGTCTTCGAACAGCTGTTCGTACAGCGCGATGGCTTTCGCCGGCTGCTCGAGCCTATCGCGCGCAATTTCGGCAGCTTTCCGGCGCAACCCGCGCACCGTCGCCGCGTCCGCGCCGAGCTCGCTGCGCTTGACCACGAGCTCGTACGTCTCCTTGAAATTGCCGGCGTTCTCACTCACCTGGGTGAGCTCGGCGAGCGCCCACAAATTCGCGTCGTCGAGCGCGAGCAGCTCGCGCAGGATGCTCTCGGCGAGCTGACTGTCTCCGAGCGAAACGGCCAGATCCTTCGCTTGGCGATACAGCTCTTCACGGCGCTGCTCATCGAGCTGCAACTTGGCGCGCCGCCGCAACGTGGCCGCCAAATCACGCTCTCGCCCCGGCGCGCGCTGCAGCGCTTCGATCAGCGCCAGCACTTCGTCGCTGTCCGGCTCGAAGATCAAGGCTTTGTCGAGCGCTACCTCGGCCGCTGCGGCATCACCGACTTTGTCCTTCTGCCAGCTCGAGAGTCGGATGGACAACGCGACCGCCGCCTCGGGCGAGAGATCGGTGTGTCGCTCGATCGCTTCGCGCAGGGCGCTCGCCGCTCCTCGCCAATCGCCCGTCACCGGCGCGAGACGTTCGAGCTCTTCCAAGAGCGCGCTGTCGGACGGCGCTTCGAGCAGGCCCTGCTGCAACACGCGCTGTGCGGCGGCTGGATCCTTGGCTTCTTCCTCGAGCACGCGCGCGAGGTTTCGGCGCATGTCGACGCGTGCTTCCAGCGAATCCGCATGACCGACGCGCTTTTCGTACAGCTTGGCCAAGCGATCCGTGCGGCCGCGCGCGCGATACACGGATTCGAGCGCCTCCGCGGCTTCTTCGAAGAGGTCACGGTGCTCGGTCAGCTTCTCGAGCTCGTCCACCGCGCCCTCGTGATCTTGCGCGCGCTCGAGCGCCATGCGCAGCGAAGCGAGCCCGCGCGAAGGCTCCTTGAAGCTCTGAATCTGCAGCAGCGCGAGCCGGAAATAGAGCTCGGCTTGCACCTGGTCGGAGCTCTCGGCAGCCACGCGGCGCTCGAGGATTTCGGCGATTTTGTCCTCGTCCTCGAGCCGCGTGTACAGGCGATCGAGCGCCGCGAGCAGCTCGGGCTTGTCACCCGCCTGCTCGACTGCCTTGGAGTAAGCGTCGACGGCTTGCGTGTCCTCCTTGAGCTGCTCTTCGGCGACGCGGCCGAGACGCACGTACAGATCCTGAGCGACCTCCGGATCGAACGTCGCTTGAGCGCGTTCGCGCAGCGTCTCGGCGTAGCGCTTCCAGCCGTTCGTGAGCGCTGCGAGTCGCTCGATGTCGCGGTGCAGCTCCGGCGCTTCCGGCCGCTCCGACAGCGCACGCAGCAACGCGCCTTGCGCATCCGCTTGGCGGCCGAGGCGATTCTCGAGCACCTCGGCGATCGTCACCAAGGTTTGCATCCGTTGCTCGGGCTCGGTCTCGACCGTGAGCCGCATCTCGAGCACGCTGACCAAGTCTTCCCAGCGCTCGGTCTGACGGAGCACGGGCACCAAGATCTCCGCCACTGTCTGCCGTAGATCTTCGTGCGCTTGCCCGATCTCGCGCACCGCAGCGATCGATTCGCTGTCGGAAGGCGCATCTTGCAGCGCCAAGCGTTGTGCTTCGAGTGCATCCTCGAAGCTATCCAGCTTGCTCGCGAGGATATTGCCGATCTCCTTGCGCAAACGCGCGCGCGCTTCCGGCGCGTCCGCCGCGCTCGCTTCGAGCCGCAGGTTATCGAGCAGCTCCGGCCACATCGATTCGATGCGGTAGAGCCGATTCAAAGACGCCATGACGCCCGAATCACCGGGACGCACCGCGAGCGCTTGACCGAGCACCTCGATCGCGCGCGAGCGATCCGAGAGCTCTTTCTCGTACACCGCGGCGGCGCTGACGAGCAGCGTGTACTTCAAATCCGCGTCGTCCTCGCCCGAAAGCTCGACGCGTTGCACGTACAGCTCCACGAGCCGCTTCGGGTCGTGCTTGGCTTCGTACAGCTCGGTCAGGCAATCGACCGTGAACGCGCTCTCCGGGTCGAGCTCGAGCGCGCGCTCGTAAGCCACGATCGCGCCTTCCGAGTCATCGAGCATGTCACGCTTCGCTTCACCGACGCGGCGCCACACGCTCGCGCGCTCGCCGTCGTCGAGCAGCAAATCGGCCTTGGCCGTGAGCACGCGCACGAGCGTCGGCCAATCACTGAGCAAGGTCGCGAGCTGCTCCATCTTCTCGAGCGGCTCGAGATCGGACGGATCGTTGTCGTGGATCGCGCCGTACGCGGCCAGCGCGCGCCGCGGATCATCCCGCTTTTCGTTGTGGACGCGCGCGAGCACGCTCAAAATCTCGCGCTTGCTGTTCAGCGTCGGATGCTCTTCGAGCACGGCGTCGTACGTCTCGGCCAGGCGATCCCATTCACCGGTCGCCTCGGTCAGCCGCTCGTAGTCGGTGCGAGCGCCGGAATCGTCCGGATCCAGCTTCAAAGCAGCCTCGAACGCGCGGCGCGCGCGAGCGAGATCGCCGCCGCGGCGCTCCCACAGCTCGGCCGTCTCGCGCAGCACGGCGACTTTTTCGGTCGCGTCCGCCAGCGCGAAGCGATCTTCGTTCAAGGTGATCTGACGACGCCAATCGTCGAGCGACTCGTAGATCGGGCGCAGGATGTCGACCACGCGTTGACGTTGGTCCTCGTTCTTGCGCAAGGCTTCGAGCTCGGCGATCGCCTCGGGGTGCGCGGGCAATTCACGCGTGATCTCTTCGAGCTGATCGACGGCGCGATCGAGCTGTCCGAGCTTGCCGTGGAGCCGCGCGAGCGCGAGCCGATGCACCGCGCCTTCGGCTGCCGTCTTGGCCGACTCGGCCCGACGCAGGTACAGCTCCGCGAGGTCATCCCAACGTTCACGCTCGCGGTACAGCTCGGTGAGCGCATCGAGCGCGCGCACATCGCCATCGTCGACATCGAGCACCTGGCGATAGGTTTCGATCGCGTCGTCCGGGCGACCGAGCTCGCTCTTCTGCAAGCTCGCCATGGTGTGCAGCGCCGCCAAACGCTCGGCAGGGTCGAACCGATGATCGAGCGCCTCGCGGTACAAGCTGACGCGCTCCTCGTGCCGCGCGAGCCGCACCAAGATCGCGTCGATCGCGCCGAAAAGGTCCTTGTTTTCCGGCTCGAACGCGAGCGCGCGCCGATAAAACACGAGCGCGCGATCGAGCTCACCGAGCGAGGTGAAGAGCTCACCCGTGCGGCGAGCGAGCTTCACCGTCGCGTCGTCGTCGCCGTCGACCTTTTCGAGCTCACCTGCGTAAATCTCGGCCAAGCGCCGCTCGGCGCCGGCCACCTTCGCGAGCCGTTCGAGCTCGGAGATGGTGCTGGCGTCCGAGAGCTCGTCCTTGAGCAGCTCGGCGATGGTGTCGAGCGCAGCGCGGTAGTCTTCCTTCTGCTCCTCGTACAGCTTGGCCAGGCGCAGCAGCAGATCGCGACGTTCGTCCGGATCACTCGCGTGCGCGAGGCGAGCGCGGATCGCGTCCATCACGCGCCCAAAATCGCTGCGCAAGAGGTACACGGGTTCGAGCAGTTGGGCCGCGCGCGCGCGATGCTCCGGCTCGCTCGCGTCCGCCAAAATGCGCTCGAGCTCCGAGATCACGCCGGCGTGCTGCTTGTCGATCGAAAGCGCAGCGTCGAGCTCGTCGAACGCGCGTCCGAGATCGTGCTGGTGACGAGCGGCGACGCGCGCGATGCTGACGTGCAAATCGGCTGCGCTGCCGAGCTTCGCGTCGAGCTGACGCTCGTACAGCGCGATCAGCGAGCTCCAGTTCGCGACCTCGGCGTAGAGCTTCTCGAGCGCGCTGATCGCGGCCGAATCCAGCCCCATTTCGAGGATGCTCTCGTAGACTTCGATCGCGCGAGCCTTGTTGTCGAGCACCTCCGCGAGCAGGCGCGCGCGGCGGAACAGGAGCTGCTTCCGCTCTTCGTCCGACTCGGCCACCTCCACGCGACGCTCGAGAATCTCGAGCAAGTTTTGCGCGTCGCCCGTCTCTTCGTACAGGGATTCGAGGGCGCCGAGCGCTTTCTTGTCGTCCGCGCGGAGCTCGAGCGCCTTCTTGTAGTATTCGCGCGCGAGCTCGCGATCGGCCAGCTGATGGCGCGCCAGATCGGCGATCTTCAACGTGACGGCGAGCTGAACCTCGCCGTCGAAGATCTCAGGCACGACGTCGCACAAGAGCTTCACGTACTCGGCTTGCTTGCCGGTCGCGGTCGAGAGCCGCTCGAGGTGCGCGAACCACGGCTCGAGATCGGTGTGACCGACGGCCGCTCGCACCGCGCGCTCCGCGTAGCCGAACGCCCGCCGCGAATCGCTCAAGTTGGTCTCGGCCACGCGCAGCGCGGACTCGAGGCCCGAGATCTTGTCGAGCGCATCCTCACTCGTCGCCACTTCGATTTCGAGCACGCGCAGCAGGTGCTCGTAATCGGACTCGGCTTCGTAGATCGGATGCAGGATTTGCGCGGCTTCGCGGCGCGATGACGGCTCTTCCGCTTCGAGCAAGCGCTCGAGCGCGGCTCGGCTCGGCGCGTGCTTCGGGTCGATGCCGAGCGCGCGGCGATAGACTTCGAGCGCCGCAGGCACGTCATTCAAGTGCTCGCGCTTCAAGTCACCGAGTTTGGCTAGGAGCTCGAGGCGCTCGACATCACTCTCGGCGATGTCGAGGTGACGCTCGAGCGTATCGCCGAGTTCTTCCCAGCGGCTCGCGCTCTCGAACAGCGCTTCGAGCGCGCGCAGCGATTCACCGCGCGGACCGAACTCGGACGAGAGCGCTTGATACGCGTCGATCGCCTCCGGCACGGCTTCGAGCTTCTTCCACAAAGTCTCGGCTTGCCGCGTCATCAACGTGCGGCGCAGCTCACCGTCCGAAGTCGCTTCGCGGCGACGCTCCAGCACTTCGACCAGCTCGCGATGTCGCTCGGTGAGCTCGTACAAACGATCGAGCGCGGCAAGCGCTTGTTCGTCGTCCGGATTCTCTTCCACGCGCGACTTCCAGGCGCTGATCGCGCCGTCATTATCGCCGAGCACGCTCTGGCACAAATCACCGAGCCGTCCGAAGAGCTCGCGGCGCAGCGCGCCGTCTTGCTCGAGCTTCACCTGAACCCGCAACATTTCCGCGAGTTTCGCGTTCTCGCCCGCGGCGATGTAGATGCGTTCGAGCGCGCGCGCGGCCGGCAAGACCAGCTCGGCGTCTGCTTCATCCAGCGTGAGTACGCGGCGATAGACGCGCTCGGCGCGCTCGCGGTCGTTCAATTGCTCTTCGCAGATGCTCGCGACCAGCATCAAGATCTCGCCACGCACGCCGGGCGTTTCCGCGCGCTCGGCCGCTTCGGTGAGCACCTCGGCCACGCGCCCGTGCGCCGAGAGCCGGCGCCCGATCTCGACCAAGCGCTTGCGCGCGTCCAGATCCAAAGGATCCGAGGGCACGAGCAGCGAGAGCGTGCGGAGCGCGCCTTCGTCGTCGTGCAGGCGATCATCCTTCAGCGTCGCGATGCGACGGAGCAGCTCGCGCCGCTCTTCGTTCGCCGGATCCGAGCCGAAGCCTTCCAGCCGAATCTCCAGCACGCGCACGAGGTCGCGGATCTCGTCCCGCGTCTCGTACACCGTCTCGAGCATGCGCGCCGCGCGCGCGCGCAGACCGCCGATTTCGAGCATGCGCTCGGCCAGCTCGCGCGCTTGGTAATCGTTGATGCGTTCGCGCAGCACGTCTTCCACGTGCACGATCGATTTCTCGGGCTCGTGCAGATCGAGATCGAGCTTGGCGAGCCGTAATTTCAGCTCGAAAGCCTCGTCACCCACCGCAGTCTCGAGCCGTTTTTCGAGCAAGGCAGCCAGCTGCTTGTCCTTGCCTTGGCGCACGTACAAGCGATCGAGCGCGCGGATCGAAACATCATGGAACGGATCGACCTCGAGGATGCGCTCGTAGTAACGCGTCGCTTTCTCGACGTCCTCGATGATCTCTTCGCAGATCAACGCGACCTCGACGAGCATCTCGGCGCGCCGCTGCGGATCGCCCGTCGCGCTCGAGGCGCGATCGTAGAGCGCCTCGAGCTCACCCCAGCGCTCGGCCGCGGTGAGGATATCCTTCAAGCGCTGGAACGCGGCTTCGTTGCCAGGCGAGAGCGTGAGCACGCGCTCGAGGTACGGTGTCGCGCCGATGGGATCGCCCAAGCGATCCTCGTGCAAGCGCGCCGCGCGCTCCGAGAGCTCCACTTCGAGCTCCTCGGGTAGCTCGCCGCGCAAGACTTCGCGGAACGCTTCACCGAGATCCGTCGGCCTACCGGCGAGCTGCGCCAGCGTGTCGGCGCGGTCCCACAGCGAGAGCTCGCTCGGGTAACGGCGCACCGCTTCGAGCACGACATCGAGCGCGGCGCCGTGCGAATTCAGCTTGTTTTGATGAGCATCAGCCAAGCGGACGTACAGCGGCAAACGCGCCGCGGGCTCTTTGGTCTCGTTCAAGAGCACGGAGAGCACGTGCGCTTCACGCCGCGCCTCGCCGGACCCGGCGTATTGCGTCGCGAGCACTTCGGCGACTTGGCCGCGCACCTCCGGCACCTCCAAGAGTCGCTCGAGCACGGCCATCGCGCGCGCTTTCACGCGCGGCGACTCCACCGCCAAGACGGCGTTCTTGAGCGCATCTTCCGGACGCGACAAGCGATTCAAATACAGCTCGGAGAGCTCCGCTTCGCGCTCGGCGCGGTCGTCACCCGAGAGCTTCTCGCGGTGCCGCTCGATCACTTCGGCGGCAGCCGCGGCGTCATTCTGCGCCAAGAGCAGGCGCGGCAAAGTGCCGAGCGCGGCCGAGTCTGCGTCGTCCACCTCGAGCACACGGCGATAAATCGCGATCGCGCGCTCGGGCGACTCGAAGACGTCTTCTTCGAGCGTGGCCCAATCACTCAAGATGCGCACGCGCGCTTCATCGCTGTCCGCGTGCTGCACGCGCAGCTCGAGCAGCCAGCGCAAATCATCGCGTCGATCTTCGCGGCGCAAAATGGCTTCGAGCGCGCCCGCGACCTCGGCGTCCGCCGGATCGCGCTCGAGCATCTGTTTGTACAGCTCGACGGCTTGCTCGGATTTGCCGAGCTCTTCGGCGAAGACGCGCGCGAGCCGCAGCTCGAGCACGCGCCGCTCCGCGTTCGCAGGCGCACCTGCGCCAGGCGTGGCGGCCGCTTCCGGGATCGACTCGCGTGCCTCGCCCTTCTTCTTTTTCTTGCCCTTCCGCGCGGGCGCCGGCGTGGCTTCCGCGACGGGCGGCGGCGCGGCGGTCGTCTCGGTCGACTGCAAGCGCTGCTCGACCGCTTCGACGAACGCTTCCCAAGAGCTCGCCGCGCGCGACGACTCTTCGAGCAAATCCAAAGCCTCCGAGCTCTCGGGCGAAAGCTCGTAGGCCTTGCGCGCGTACAGCGCGGCCGCCTTCTTGTCGTTCAGGCGACGGCCCGAGACTTCCACCAATTTGCCGAGCCAGGCGAGCTTCTCGGCATCACTCTCGGCGCGTTCGAGCAAGAGCTCGTACAGCGGCGGCAAGCGCGACCACTTCTCTTCTTTTTCGTACAGCGGGATCAGGGCGCGCGCGGCGCGTGTGTCCGCCGGATCGGCCGTCAAAATGCGATCGTACGAGCGGAACGCGCGCTCCGGCTGATTCAGCTTCTGCTCGTACACCGCGGCCGCGCGGTAGCTGAGCTCGATGCGCGGCGCGTTGTCCTTCGCGCGATCCGCGGCGGTGCTGAGCACCTCGGCCAAGCCTTCCCAATCGTTCTGCGAGGCGTACAGGCGCTCGAGGCCGTCGTAATCGCCGCTCTGCAGATAGGTTTCGCGGAGCACGCGCAGCGCGCGCGAGTGCCCGGGCTGCAGCTCGAGCACGCGCTGCCAAGCGCGCGCGGCTTTCTGATGATCTTGAATGTGCTCGGCGTAGACCGAGCCGAGCTTCTGCAGCGCGGCGAGTCGCGCGGCGTCGTCCTCGAGCGAAGCGACGCGACGCTCGAGCACTTCCGCCAGCGTCGGCCAATCCTTCGCGCGTTCGGCGTGCTTCTCGAGCGCATCGAGCACCTCGGTGCGCGTCGGATCGATCTCGAGAATTTTTTTGTACAGGTCGACCGCGTCCGCGCCGCGGTTCAAGCGCTCGGCGGCGAGCTGCGCGAGCTCTTTGAGCAGCGAGAGCTTGGCTCCGCCTTCGGCCGTTTCGAGATCCGCCGAATAGAGCTCGAAGAGCTTATCCCAAGCGCGACGCTTGCGATAAAGGTCCTCGAGCCGCTCGTGCGCTTCCGCATCTTTCGGCGCGATCTTGAGCAGCGCGGCGTACGCTTCGGTCGCGTTCTGCGCGTTCGAGAACTGCTCGAGCCAGCGGCGACCGGCGGCGCGATACAGCTCCTTCTTCTCTTCGATGTCCGGCGTGATTTCCGCCAGTTTGAGCTGATTCGTGATCAGATCGCGATGTCGACCGAGCTTGTCGTACAAGCCGACGAGCTCGCGCATCTCGTCCACGTCGTGCTCGTCGAGCTTGTCGTCGAGCTGCACGATTTGGTTCAGCACGCTGAGCAGCGCCGTGTCGCTGCGCACGTACTGCCGATACACCGTCGCGACCTCGCGCAAGATCGCGAGGCGCTCGGCGTAGTCGGATTGCGGCGTGCGCTCGAGCTGTTGTCGGAGCAGCTCGACGAGCGCGTTGTAGCCTTGCGTTTGCTTGTACAAGCGCTTGAGCGCTTCGCGCGCTTCGCTGCTGTCCGGATCCTGACGCAAAATGCTCTTGTACTGCTCGATCGCCTTTTGCGCGTTGGCCGTGCCTTCGGCCAGCTTGGCAATCTCACCCGCGAACTGCCGGCGTTCTTTGGATCCGTCCGGCACCGCGCGCTGCGCGCCTTGCAGCACCTCGATCAGGCGCGTGTCGTCTTCGAGCGAGCCGTAATACTCGCGATAGAAGGTGAGCATGCCTTCGTTCGTCGCTTCGACCTTGCGAATGCGCTCGAACCAAGGCTCGGCATCTTGCGGCCGCCCGAGCTTGCGCCAGTGCAGCATCGCGATTTGCAGCATGTCACCGAGGCGTTCGGCGTCACTCGTTTGGCTGCTCTTGAGATCGCGCTCGTACAGCGCGACGAGGTCCGCCCAGCGCTCGTCGTTGCCGTAGAATTCGGACAAAAACCCCTTGGCTTCGGCGTGCGAGGCGTCGACGCGCAGCACGCGATCGTAAGCGCGCGCGGCGCGTTCGTTGTCCGACAAGTGCTGGGCGTACAAGCGCGCGAGGCGCACGCCCGCCGCGATGCGCGAAGCCGGCTTTTCGCCGCGATCCGCCAGCCGCTCGAGCACGCGCGCGAGCTCTTCCCAGCGGTTACCGCTGCGATAAATGTGCTCGAGCAAGCGCCCGGCGCGCTCGTTCGTCGCATCGAGCCGCACGGCTTGTTCGAGGCGCTCGATCGCGGTCTCGAGACTCACGCTCTGACCGCCGAAGCGCACTTCCATCTCGGCGGCGCGCATCAACATCGAGCTCTTGTAGACGTCGTCCGTCGCGCCTTCGGCTTCGGTGGCGTAAGTCGATGCGAGCTCGCTGAAGCGTTGCCGCTTGTTCTCGGCTTCGTCGATGGCGGCCTTGGCCACTGGATTGTTCGGATCGATCTCGAGCAAGCGCAGGTAGCAAACCGCCGCGCCGTCATCATCGAACATCTCGTTCGTGAGCACCTTGGCTTGCTCGGTGAGGATCTCCGCCTCGCGCGGCGTGCCTTCGGCGAGTTTCGCTTCGAGCTCGAGCAAGCCCGCAACAGCGCTCCACTCACCGCGACTCGCGTGCTTGTCGCGGGCGGCATCGAGGAGCCGCAAGAATTCGTCGGTCGAGAGGTCGCCGCCGCTCGCCTGTGCTGATTCCCGAAGAGCCGTCCAAGCCTCGTTCGAATCCGGGATTGCCTGCAGTGTTCCGAGTGCCGTGCGGATCGTCTGGGAGTCCATTCCTCACCCGTTCATTGCCCGCTCGGCGCCGCGAGTCGGCGGCGAGCGAGGGCTTTCGACACTAGGCTCTCTGCCCAGTCCTTACAAGCCTTCTAAGGCCACGATTCTAATTGGATTCTCGTCTCGTTTTTCGTTTGGGGCCCCGGCCCCAAACGACGTGCCTGTGGGCGTATCGACCCCGGCCGCGTTCTCATTTTTGTTGGGGCCCCGACCCCAACAACGCACGGCGCTCGGGCGCTGTTACCTTCGGCCTCGAGCGCGTCATCCCCCGCGTACGACTCGCGTTTGGTGTGTGCAAAAAACGTCGGGTGTGTGCGACGCGTCTAACCCGCGAGCCGAACGTTCGACAGCGTGCGACGTTTCAGTGCGCGGCTTCCGGAGCGCGCAGCGCGGCGAGCGCGCGCTGTTGTGCCGCAATCGCGCGGGCGCTCGCGCCGAGCTCACGCGCACGGTCGAGCGCGTGCTGCGCGTCGTCCAGCCGACCGAGCTTCAGCAGCGCGAATGAGCGACCGAGCTCGGCATCCGCGAATTTCGGACGCGCCGAAACGATCGCGTCATATTCGGCGAGCGCCGCGGTAGGGTCGCCGCGCAGCAGCGCGACCGTCGCGAGACCGACATGATCGTCGAGCGCGCGCGGATCGGCCCGCAGTCCGGATCGATACGCAACCTCGGCACCCTCGAGGTCACCTCGATGTGCGCGCACCAAACCGAGCGCGTGCCACGCCTCGGCATTTCGTGGATCGCGGCGCAACGCTTCTTCGAGCCGCGGCTGCGAAAGCTCGAGCTCTCCCCAGTGCGCGCTGCGCATGCCGCCCGTAAAGGGTCCGAGCGGATCGCGCGGCGCGACCTCGCCGGCGCGATCGTATTGCTCGAGCGCCTCGTCGTAACGGTGGCCGAGCTCGAGCGCGTAGCCCAGCTCGACCCACGGCACCGGGCTCGTCGGACCGAGGACTTTGGCCAGCGTTTCAGCCTGATCCTGCGCTCGCCCGAGCTGACCCATGCTCGCGTCGATGCGCAGCAAGAGCCGACGCTCCGCGATCGCGCGCGGGTGCTCCGCCAGGTACGCCTCGAGCGTGTGCGCGGCTTCCAGCGCTTGGCCTTTGGCCTCGAGCATGCGCGCTTGGCTCAGCGGGTCGGGCCGAGACAAAGCGCAGCCGACGAGACTGGGCATCGCCGCGAGCAGCGCCCAGAAAGTCACCACACGGGACAGCGAAGCGTGCATGCCTAGGGACGATGCATAGCCTTTTGTCCGGGCCAAGCGCAATCAAACGGTCCGAGGCTCGACGGCTCCGAGCGCGTGCGCGAAGCTCCGCCCATGCAGCTCTCGGATCAGGCCGTCGTCGCCGTGGTGGGCGCGGGACAAATGGGCGCGGGCATCGCGCAAGTGCTCGCGCAATTCGGGTACTCGGTGCTCCTCTCGGACGTGAGCGTCGAGCGCGCGCAAGCGGGGAAACACGGGATCGAGCAAGCGCTCGCGCGCTTGGTCGACAAAGGCAAGCTGGAAGCTTCGCTGCGCGACTCCGCGCTCAGCCGCATCGCGCCTTCGAGCGCGGACGCCGCCTTTCCGCGCTGCGATCTGCTGATCGAAGCCGCGACCGAAAATCGCGCGCTCAAGCTTGAGCTCTTCGCGCGCGCCGATGCGCTCACGCGGCCGCACGTGATTTTGGCCTCGAACACCTCCAGCATCTCGATCACCGCGCTCGCCGGCCACACCAAGCGTCCGGCGCAAGTGATCGGCATGCACTTCATGAATCCCGTCCCGGTGATGAAGCTGGTCGAGATCGTCCGCGGGCTTCAAACCAGCGACGCCACGCTCGAGGCGATCAAAGCGCTCGGGCAGCGGCTCGGCCGCCAGCTCGTTTTCAGCCAAGATCGCCCGGGATTTTTGATCAATCGGATCTTGATCCCGTTTTTGAACGAAGCTTGCTTCGCGCTCGAAGAAGGCACGGGCAGCGCGGAGGACATCGATCGCGGCGCGCGCCTCGGGCTCAATCACCCGATGGGCCCGTTCGAGCTCGCGGACTTGATCGGGCTCGATACCGTGCTCTCGATCGCCGAAGTGCTCGAGCGCGAGTTCGGCGACTCGAAATATCGACCATCGATCTTGCTGCGCAATCTGGTGGCCGCGGGTTGGCTCGGAAAAAAGACTGGGCGCGGCTTCTATCGCTACGACGAAAAAGGCGCGAAAGTGGGAGGCAACTGAGCATGTACGAAACCATCCTCGTCTCGGAAGCGGCGCCGGTCGTGACGATCACGATCAATCGTCCGCAAAAGCTGAACGCGCTGAACGCGAAGGTGTTGACGGAGCTGACACGCGCGTTTC
>FTCX01000047.1_pt1 | contig 12937 bp, 7 predicted proteins | sample 1639831 | NCBI WGS metagenome assembly FTCX01 (sample SAMEA3914869, study PRJEB12502) | metagenome | biome: forest; material: soil | place: USA | collected 2012-03-12 | depth 0.1 m
CCCGCCTGCGCTCGCGCCGCCTTCGCCCGCTTCACCGAGCGCCGCGCCGGCCTCGCCGCCGCTGCCCGCCGAGGAACCGCCAGCTCTGCCTGCGCTGCCTGCGCTCGCGCCGCCTCCTTTGCCACCGCTCGCGGCGCCCGAGTTGCCTCCGCTGTTCGCGCCGGCGGCGGCGCTTCCGCCTTTGCCCGCGCTGCCACCGCCCGAGCCACCGGAGCCGCTGTCGTCACCATCGCTGCTGCAAGCTGTGAACGCCGCCGAGCAACCCAACAAAGTAAGAGTCAGTGCAACACGCAAAGAATACGACATGGTCCTCGCTGGGCTCGGCCGCGCAACGAGCGACCGAGCGGTGAGTGGAATCGGAGTAGGGTCCCAAGCGACCTACGGACGTCGCGAGAGCTTCCTAAGTCCAACCCACACGGGTGGAACCGATGTCAGTGCGGCGCTGCCTCGGCCCAGCGGCTCGTGGGGCGCAAATGCGCGTCGGGCCGGCTCGATCAGCTCGAGCTGGCCCGACGTTTAGCGCCGTTTTTCAGCCGCTGACGCTACAGAAGCGATACGCGCCGATGCTCTTCACGACGCCGTTCAAGAGCCACGTCGTCGAGCCGTACGCTTGCTTCGCGCACACCGAGCCGAGCGGGAACAAGGACGGAGCCGGATCTTCAGTCGAGCGCCAAGTCTCCGCGGACGGCGCCAAGACCTGCACGCCGTACTGCGCCGCGCCGACCTGTGCCGGGGGCACGAAGTCGACGTTGAAGGGGTCGACGTCGATCGTGCCGTTTGCCAGATCCAAGCGCACGTTCAGCAAATCGTTGCCGCGCAAGTAGCCGAGCGTGACGAGCTTGGCGCGGATCAGGTTCCAGTTCGCGCCAGCGCCGTTCACTTGGTACGTGTCGACCGAGCTGCAGCTCGTGTCGTTCTGCTGCACGACGACCGAGCTCGCTTGATTGTCGAACGAGCCGAGCGTGGCCGCGTTGGTGCCGTTCACGACGTACGAGGTGTTGGCGAAGCTGTCGTCTTTGTACAGCGTGATTTTGGTATCGCTGCGCACTTTGACCGACGAGACCGCGTCGTTGCCGACGCCGGCTTTGAGATCGGCCATGCGAAAGTTGCCGGTCGTGAGGCACTGCGAGGTGCCGGTGTAATTGGTGCCGGAGTAGAGCGTCACCGCGCAATTCGTGATCGTGATCGTGTGCGGCAAGCCGGTTTGGCTCGGCGAACGGAAGGTTTGATACGGGTACGGCGCCGACTGGTCATTGAGCGATTGCTGATTCGCTTCGTTCGACTGCTGCGCGATGAACCCGTTCACGAGCTGACTCTTGATCGTGCTCGGGTTCATGATGACTTGACCCTTCTCGTTCATGATCTGCTGATCGCCGTCTTGTGCGGTCAGCGCGGCCGTCATGTTCGGGCAACCCGTCTTGCCGCGCGCGGCGCATTGGGCGAAGCCAGTGCTCGAGATGTACAAGCGTCCGTTGGTGTTCACGAGGTCGGTGGTGAACTCCCAGCGACCGAACTCGTCCGCCGCGTCATGCGCCATGCGAGCCAAAAACGGCTTCCATTCGAGGCCGGTGGAGTAACACGTCGAAGTGAGGGCATCGGTGGTGGAAGCGACGGACTCTTCACCGCCAACAGTACCCGCGCTGCATGCACCGATTGAAACAGTCAGCAGGGCGAAGGCGGTGAGTTTTCTAATCATCTGGGAATGGCTCCGGTTAGTGAGGGTCGTTGGCGGCGACACTCGCTAGTGCAGCCGCCGTGCCACGCGCCACGGCTTTGACACAGGCGCGAAACTGGCGAGATTCGACGAGAGCGATTCGGACCTACATCGTCTCGGCGCGAGCCATCACGATCGAGTTGTGCACTTGCACAAGCTGGAGGTGATCGAGTTGTGCAACTCGCGTTGTGCAAATGCGCTGTGCAAGCGAGCCGAGCACGCGCGCTTCAAACGACGCTCGAGCCGCGCGCGCAGAACGCGCGGCCCGCGCTCAGTGGGATGCGCGCAGCGCGAGCAGGACGACGAGCACGAGCACGAGCAGGCCGAGCAACGCCCAGGCGCGATGCGGTTTCGGCGCTGAATTGGCCGCGATTTCCGCGCGCGCCGTATCTGCAGCCGTCGTCGCGCTCGCGCGCTCGAGGGGAGGGCGCGGCTGGATCGGCAAGTGAATGGACTTCGGCGCCGTCACCGTGAACTCGAGCACTTGCGTCGCGTCCGAGGCGCGCGGCTCGGGCGGCACCAAGGGCGGCGCATTGAGCGCGATCGTGCCCGCAGACGGCGCGGGATCGGGCTTCGGTTGCGCGTGCGGATCGGTCGAAAACTCCATCGCGCTCTCGTCCGTGCGCTCGCCTTCGAGCGCTTGGCCGCCGCGCCAGAGCGAGGCCGGCGCGGTCACGAGGCCGCTGCCGGCGGTCGGCGTTTCGCTATCCGAATCCTTCGCCAGACGGCCCAGCATTTGATCGGGCAAGACGCGATTTTGCGTCATCAGCGCGGCGTTGCGCGCGCGCGTCTCGGTGCTGAGCCGGCTCTGCACGCATTTCGCGACCTCGTTCGCGGTCACGACTTTGCCGCAGCTGAGCAGCCACTCTTCGAGCGCGACCTGCATTTCTTCGGCGGTTTGGAAGCGCTCATTCGGCTCGCCGGCGAGCGCTTTGACGATCACCGCTTCGAGCCCGGGCGGATATCCGGGCAAGACGGCGCTCGGCGGTTTGTATTCGTTGCGCAGGATTTTGCCGAGCGCTTCACCGCCGTTTCCGAATGGGCGCACGCCCAGCGTCGCTACGTAGAGGACGCAGCCCATGGCGTACACGTCCGCACGTCGATCCACGGCATCCCCCGCGACCTGTTCCGGCGGAATGTAGGCGAATTTGCCCTTCACTTCTCCGGTGCGCGTGCGTTCGTGTAACTGATGGCGTGCCTTCGCGATGCCAAAGTCGCTGACCTTCGCTTGGCCCTGGAGCGAAACGAGGATGTTCGGGGGCGAGATGTCACGGTGCACCACGCCGAGCAAAGAGCCGTCGGGGCCCACGCTCTCGTGCGCGGCGTGCAGGCCCGCGCACGCATCGGCGATCACGCGCGCGGCGATCGTGGGCTCGAGCCCGACGAGCGAATCGCCTTGGCGCAAAAGGCCGGCGAGCGAATCGCCCGACACCCACTCCATGGCCATGAAGAGCGTGTCGCCGTGCCGCCCGAGCTCGAACGTCTCACACACGTTGGGGTGATGAATCGACGAAGCGACCGTCGCTTCATCGATGAACATGCGCGCGTAGTTCTCGTCCTGAGACATCTCCGAGCGCACGAGCTTGAGCGCGACGGTGCGCGCGAAGCCGCTGCCTTCGGGACGCGCTGCCCACACGTGACCCATGCCGCCGCTCGCGAGCAGCGCGAGCAGCCGATAGCGTCCTACCTTGTCGCCCGCGTTGAAGCGCTCGTCCGAGTCCGAGTGGCGCGCGCTGCGACTGTTCGATTGCGACGACATGATTCGCGTGATTCGATTACGGCAGGCTCAAACGCTGCAAAAGGCGGTGTTTGTTTGCAACCGCGCTCGCATGGCGAGCGACCTCTCGCTCGTGAAAACGTTGCCCATCCTTCTTTACTATCGCGCGTGACCGCTCTTCCTACAAGTCGATCTTCACGGATGCCTGCCGCAGAAGTGTTTTCCAAAGTGACCGCGAGGCTCGGTTGAGCGCACCTCGGAGAGCGAAGGCCGAGCTCGATGTGGGCGATCGCGTCGCGAGCTATCAGCTCGTGTCGCCGATCGGCACGGGCGGCATGGGCCGCGTGTGGGTCGCGCTCGATACGGTGGCGCCCGGGCTCAGGCTCGTCGCGCTGAAGACCGCGCTGCGCGATTCGGGCGATCGCGAGTTCTGGGCCGTGCTTTCGGACGAAGCGGCGCTGGCTTCGCGCATCCAACACCCGAACGTGTGCGCCACGCACGAGTTCGGCGATGCGAGCGGCACGCACTATCTGGTGATGGAGTGGTCGGACGGCGCATCCCTGCGTGATTTGCTCGATGCGCTGCCGAATCATCGCTTGGAACCGGTTCTCGCGGCGCACATCGTGGCGGCCGTCGCGGCGGGCTTGCACTCTGCGCACGAGCTCGCGGGCGAAGATGGCTTGCCGCTCGGCGTCGTGCATCGCGACGTGTCGCCGCAGAACGTGCTGCTTTCATTGCGTGGCCACGTGCGGCTCGCGGACTTCGGCGTGGCCAAGGCGCGCGGCCAAGCGCATCGCCCGACCGAGACGGGCGAGGTCAAGGGCAAGCTTTCGTACATGTCGCCCGAACAAGTCGCGTCCAAGCCGATCGATCGGCGCTCGGACGTGTTCGGCCTCGGCGCGGTGCTGTACGAGATCGCGCTCGGCGTGCGTCCGTTCCACGGCGCGGACGCACTCGCGACGATGTATAAGATCCTCGAGCAAGAGCTGGTGCCGCCGCGCGGCGTCGACCCGGATTTTCCGGAACAGCTCGAGCGCGTGCTGCTCAAGGCGCTCGCGAAGGACGCCGCGCAGCGTTACCAATCCGCCGACGAATTTCGGCAGGATTTGCTGGCATTCGTCGCCTCCACGCGCCGGCTCGTGACCGACAAGCTCACGGCCGAGTTGCTCGAGAGCTCGCTCGGGCCGTCACTGCGCGCGCGCAACGCGGCGATTTTGGAAGCGGCCAAACGTTTGCGCACGGGCGAGACCGAGCAAGCCAAGCTGCGTTCACCGCCGCCGCCACCGCCGCAGCGCTCTGTCACTCCCGAGGGTGGAGTCGAGCGCACGATCTCCGAGCATCACGTCAGCCAGCGCGGCAACAAACCGAAGCGCGTCGGCGCCGCGGTGCTCACCGGCGTCTTGGCGGCCGCGGCGACGGCGCTCGTGTTCGTGGCGCGCGCCCCGCGCACGGCGGCTTCCGCGCCGGGGCCCGTGCAAACCACGGCGAGCAGCGCTGCGAGCTTCCCGCTCGTGAATGAGCCCGCGCCGCCGGTCAGCGCGAGCACGAGTCCACCGCCGGAGCCGAGCGAGAACAATGGTGCGCCGCCTCCGAATCCGAGCACGCTCAGCGCGCGACACCCGCGCCCTCAAGCGACCCCCACCGCCAAAGCGCCCGCGAACCCAATTCCGACAAATCCAGCCAAATTACCGACTAAAACCCCGCGACCCATCGATCACTCGAACCCGTTCTTGAATCCATGAGCCGAGCCCTTCGTTCGCCTTCAGTCCTCGTCGTTTCTGCGCTGGCGCTCGTCGTCGGGGCGCGCGCTGCGCACGCTGCGGATGCGCCGGCCACGGCCGCCGCGAACGCGGGCGCGCCCGACAGCGCGGCACCCAGCTCGCCGAAACAAGAGGCGGCGACGCGCTTCAACCGCGCGATCAAATTGTACGAAGACGGCGACTATGCGCTCGCGCTCGCGGAGTTCGAGCGCGTGTATGAGCTCGTGCCGGATTATCACGTGCTCTACAACATCGCGCAGGTGAGCACTCAGCTCGGGCGCTATGCGCGCGCGCTCCGCGTCTTCCAAGATTATCTTGCGCAAGGCGGGGATTCGTTGCCGCCGGATCGGCGCGCGGAGGTGCAAGCCGAGATCGCGAATTTGACCGCGCGCAGCGCGCGAATCGACGTGCGCGTCGATCACGCGGGCGCGGAAATCTTGCTGGATGGCGCGTCGATCGGGCTGGCGCCGCTGAGCGCGCCGCTCGTGGTCGACGTGGGCGAGCACACGCTCGTCGCGCAAGCGGACGGCTTCGCGCCGCAAACGATCACGCTCAGCCTCGCGGGTGGCGATCAGCGCGAAGCGAGCTTCAATCTCGTGCCGGTGCCGAAACCGGTCGAGCGCACGGTCGTGATCGAGCGACCGACGCCGCGACACGTGGAGCCGGCGGAACCAGCGCATCGCAAAGTGTGGCTCGGCTGGGCAACGACGGGCGCGCTCGCCGCGAGCGCAGTGGTGCTCGAAATCGTCGGGGCGAGCGCCGCGAGCGAGCTCAATCACGACGTGAACAGCGCGGGCGCGACGCGCGCCGGCCTCGACGCCGATCGCAGCCGCGCCAAGACGTGGCTCGTCGCAGCCGACGTCGTCGGTGGTGCTGCGATCGTCGCGGGGGGCGTGAGCTTGTATTTTCAGCTGACGCCGAGCGCGCCCGCGGAGCGCGCGCCCACGGTTTCGGCGCTGAAGCTCGGCGTGGCGCCGGGGCGCGCAGTGCTCAGCGGCGCGTTCTGAGAACCTGGCGAAACGCGCCGCAATTCGCGGATTTTTCCCGGAGCGCGGCTGGGCCGGAGCGCGTGCCCCGACCCAAAATCAAAACGCGCTCGGCGCTCACTCGGCCGCGTGCACGCCGTCCGGCACGAAGTGCTCGCCGCTGAGCTCGGTGCCACCGGCCTTGGCCGCTTCACCGCGGTGATCTTTGGCGAGCAGCACGTAGACCGACGGGATGACGAAGAGCGTGAAGAGCGTGCCGATGCTCATGCCGCCGACGAGCACGATGCCGATCGAGTTACGCGCGACGGCGCCGGCGCCCGTGACGAGCGTGAGCGGGAAGTGACCCGCGACGGTCGCGACGGTGGTCATCAAGATCGGGCGGAGGCGAGTGGACGCGGCTTCGAACACCGCATCGACCTTGCTCATGCCGGCGAGCTGCTGCTGATTCGCGAACTCGACGATCAGGATGCCGTTCTTGGAGACCAAGCCGACGAGCGTGACGAGCCCGACCTGCGAGTAGATGTTGAGCGTCGTGGTCCAACCTTCGGTCAGCTTGAAGTGCATGCCGGGCGGGCCTTGAAACTTCAAGAAGGTGAAGATCATCGCGCCGAACATCGCGAGCGGCACGGAGCCGCCGAGGATCACGAACGGGTCGCGGAACGAGTTGAACTGGGCGGCGAGCACCAAGAAGATGAGCAGGAGCGCGAGCCCCATCGCGGGCAGGAATTTGCCGCCTTCTTGGCGCAATTGCCGTGATTCGCCGGTGTAATCGAAGCGATAACCGGCGGGCAGGATCTTCTTCGATTCATCCTCGAGCACTTTGAGGCCCGCGTCCAAACCGCGCACCGCGACGCCCGAGAGCTTGACCGCGTTCAGCTGCTGAAAGCGATTGAGCGTGCGCGGCTCGATGCCCGTGTGCACCGTCGCGACGGAGCTGAGCGGGATCAAGTTGTTGTTCGGACCCGAGATGTAGATGTCTTTGAGTTGATCGGTGGTCAAACGGCCGTGACGCTCGACCTGCGGGATCACTTTGTACGCGCGGCCGTCGATGTTGAAGCGATTGACGAAGTTGCCGCCGAACGCCGCCGCCAAATCCGAGCCGACGGACGCCATGTTCAGGCCCATCGACGCGACTTTGTCTTTGTCGATCACGATGTCCGCGTTCTGTTGATCGATGCGAACGTCGAGCACGGGCGGGAACGCGAACATGCCGCTCTTGGCCGCCGTTTGCTGGAGTTGCTCGGCGAAACGCAGGATTTCGTCGTGCGAAGCGGTCGAGGCGATCATGAACTCGACCGGGAAGAAGCCGGCGCTCGGGAGCGCCGACGGCAAGAAGGCCGGCGCGCGCACGCCGGTCACGACGCCGAGCTTGCCCGCGAGCTCCTCCTGAATCTGGAAGATGTTCCGCTTCCGGTCTTCCCAGGATTTCGTGAGCATGCCGCCGAAGCCGGCGTTCGAGAACGTGACTTGAAACGCGTTTTCGAACTCGGGCTCGGTCTTGAAGATGTCCACGACCTGACCCGCGTACAGCTCCATTTGCTCGAGCGAAGCGTTGGCCGGCACGTCCAGCGCGCCGAACACGACGCCTTGATCTTCGTTCGGCGCGAGCTCGGCCGGCGAGAACATGTACATCGGGATCAGCACGACGGAGAGCGTGGCCCAGACGATGTACACGAGGCCGCGGTTGCGCAGCGTCGCGGTCAGGATGCGCTGGTAACCGCGCTTGATCGCCTCGAACGTCGCGTCGATCTTGCTGGCTAGAAAGCCGTGGCTGTGATTCGCCGTGAGCAGCTGCGAGGCCATCATCGGCGAGAGCGTGAGTGCGACTGCGCCGGAGATGAACACCGCGCCGGCGAGCGTGAACGCGAACTCGCGGAACAAGGCGCCGGTGAGGCCGCCCTGGAAGCCGACCGGGGCGTACACCGCGGCGAGCGTGATCGTCATCGAGATGATCGGGCTGACGAGCTCGCGCGCGCCGATGATCGCGGCGTCCATCGGCGTTTTGCCTTCCCGGATGTGACGCTCGACGTTTTCGACCACGACGATCGCGTCATCGACCACCAAGCCGACGGCGAGCACGATCGCGAGCAGCGTGAGCAAGTTCAGCGTGAAGCCGAACACCTGCATCAAGAAGATCGCGCCGATCAGCGACACCGGGATCGACACGAGCGGCACGAGCACGGTGCGCAGCGAGCCGAGGAACATGAAGATGACGATGATGACGATCAGCACCGTCTCGCCGAGCGTGTGCTTCACCTCGGTGATGGCGCTGTTGATGTAGCGCGTGGAGTCGAACGCTACCGCGGCGCTCATGCCGCTCGGCAGCTCGTCCTGCAGCGTCTTCATCTCTTGGTGCACGCGCGCGATCACGTCCAGCGAGTTCGCGTTCGGGAGCACCCAGATGCCCATGAACGTCGCTTTCTTGCCGGACATGCGCACGTCTTGCTCGTACGTGTCGGCGCCGAGCTCGACGTCGGCCACGTCCGAGAGGCGGACGAGGCCGCCGTTTTGCGTGCGAATGACGAGCTTCTTGAACTCGTCCACCGTCTTCAAATCAGTTTCGGCGGTGACGTTGACCTGATAAAATTGGCCCTTGGTTTGCCCGACTGCCGCGAGGAAGTTGTTGTTGCCGAGCGCGGTGCTCACCTGTTGCGGGCTGACGCCGAGCGCCGCCATGCGCTCCGGCTTGAGCCAAGCGCGGATCGCGAACGTACGGCCGCCCAAGATGTCCGCGCGCTGCACGCCTTCGATCGCGGACAGCCGCGGCTGCACGACGCGGAGCAGGTAATCGTTGACCTGATTGTCGGCCAAGATGCTCGAGCTGAAGCTCAGGTACATCGCGGCGATTTGCGCGTCCGAAGGCTGGATGCTGATCGCGGGCACCTGCGCTTCGGGCGGCAAATCGGCGCGCACTTGGTCGACGCGCGCGCTCACGTCCGCGAGTGCCGCGGCCGCGTTGAAGTTCAGCTTCAGGCGCACGTTGATGGTCGAAAGACCCTGCACGCTCTGCGACTCGATGTAGTCGATGCCGTCCGCCGCCGCGATCACGCGCTCGAGCGGCGTGGTGATGAACCCGCGCACGAGCTCCGCGTTCGCACCGACGTACACCGTGGTGACGGTGATCGAAGCGCTCTCGAGCTTCGGATATTGACGCACATTGAGCGTCTTCACCGCCTGAATGCCGGCGATGATGATGATCAGATTGACCACGATCGCCAGCACCGGCCGGCGCAGGAAGATGTCTGTGAACCGCATGTCAGTGGTTCTCGGGCTTGGGATCGAGCTCGGGCTTCGGTTGCACCGAGTTGTTGATCAAGATGGGGGAGTTGTTGCGCAGCTTGAACGAGCCGGCCGAGACGACCTCTTGGCCCGCAGTCAAACCGTCCGCGATGGCGACGAAATCACCGCGCGCTTCACCGAGCCGCACGAATTGTTGCCGCGCGTTCTTGATGATTTTGCCGTCCGGCGTGGTCTTCGCGCCGGGTGAATCCGGCTTCTTGTCTTCGACCACGAACACCGAGTCACCGAACGCGGCGTGCACGATGGCGGTGATCGGCACCGTGATCACTTCGCCCTGATCCGGCAGCACCACGGCGACGTCCGCGAACATGCCGGGGCTGAGCTTTTCGTCCGGATTCGGCACCGTGGCGCGCACTTTGATCATGCGCGTCGCGCTGTCGATCGTCGGGTCGACCGCGGCGATCGCGCCGTCCATGATCGGCAAAGTCGAGTCCTCGATCTTCACCTTCACCGGCAGCCCGACCTTCATCGTCGTCACTTGCTGCTGCGGCAGCATGAAATCCACGAACACCGCGCCGATCGCCTGGAGCACGCTGAGCTCCGTGCCCGGATTCAAATATTGACCGAGGTTCACCTCGCGGATGCCGAGGCGACCCGAGAACGGCGCGCGCACGATTTTGCGGTTGATCGTGGCCTGCAGGCTGGCTGCGTCCGTCGCGGCCGATTTCGCGGTCGCTTCGTCGCTGTCCACCTGGGATTGGCTGATCACGTTCTCTTTGATCAAGGCGCGCGAACGGTTCACGTTCACGATCGCGAGATCGTGATGCACGACGGCGGAGGCGAGCTGCGCGCGCTCCACGCTCGTATCGAGCTCGACCAACACTTGGCCTTGCTTCACGACATCACCGGATTCGAAATTGATCTTGGTGACGACGCCCGGCAAATCATTGCTCAGCGCCACGCCCCGCACCGGCGCGATCGAGCCGACCGCAGTCACCTCGTTTTGCCAATGCTGGGTTTGCGAAATCGAGCTGCTCACCATTTCCGGCGGCGGCCCCGACTTTTCATACGCCTTGCCCATCGCCATGAGCTGGGCGATCTGCGAGAACTTCACGAACCCGAGGCCTCCCACTAAAATCAGGAGCCCCAAGATGACGAGAAGCACGCGGCCGGCGCGGCGCGGCTTCGAAACGGGGACGGGTACGGAAATAGAATTGCTGGTCACAGTGTTTACTCTCGGCGTTGTACGGCGGTGTGCATGAGGTGAAAGCGGTCGGAACGCAATTGCCTCGGCGCTGATTCACGGCCAATTCACGCAGTTCTTAACAAAACCGGCTTGTTTCAGGCATCATTTGGTTGCCTTAAACCGCTCTGTTTCCCGGCGGAAACCGCTTCGAAAACCACGCGCGAGCGATGCGTGGACGCCAAACGTCCGCGCGCGGCTGGGTTTTTTGGGTTGAGGGCGCGCTGCGCAACGCGGACGGCAAAGACACCCGCGCGGGTTGCTTCACGCGTCCGGCGTCACTTCAATCCAAACGCACGCCAGTCGCGCCGCTCGCTTCCTCAATTGAGCTCGACCGCGCCGAGCGTGCACGCGCTCGCTCGCATCGCGCCGGTTTGATCGAGCATCGGGCACGCGCTGCCCGCTCCCTGCGCGGGGCTGCCAGCCGCGGGCAACATCGTGAGCGTCGGCCCGCCGTTGTCTTGCAACGAACCGAGCTCGGGATCGACCAGATCGATCATCGGCGCGCACGCGGTGCCGGCGGCAGGGAACTGCAGGTTCGTGCCCGCGCCACTGTGAGCCTTGGCGCAATTGGTGCTGCCGTCGAGCGTGCCGCGCACGTTGTTCGCGATGATCGTATTTTGCAGCTTCACGCCCGTGTCACCGCCGAACAAGCCATCGCCCGTGTTGCCAGCGACGGTGCAGTTGAGCAGCGTGCCCGTCACGGCGTTGGCGAACCAAACGCCGCCGCCGCCGGAAGCCGTGTTGTTCGCGATCGTGACGTTCTGAAAATTGAGCACCGCGCTCTGCCCGCACCAAATTCCGCCGCCGAAATGACCCTGATTGTTCGAGATCGTGCTGCCGCTCAGGTTGATCGTCACGTCTTGCAAATACAGGGCGGCGGCGTTGCCCGTCGTGGCGTCGACCGAATTGCCGTCGAACGTCGAGCGGTCGATGTTCACGACCGAAGGCGCGCCGCCCTGTGAGCTGTACCCGACGCGAAAAACGGCGCCGCCGGCCGCGTTGGCTTGGTTGCCGCTGAACGCATCGCCGCATAGCGTGAGCGCGATGTGCGCGCCGTCGTAGGTGAGCCCGCCGCCGTTGCCGCCGTTGCCCGGGTTGCCGTCTTTGCCCGTCGCCGCGTTGCTCGTGAACGTCGAGTTCACGACGGTCACGTTTTCGTCCTGCGTGCCCAAGGCGCCGCCGTTCGAGCCGCTGTTGTTCGTGAACGAGCTGCCGACGATGATCAGCGTCCCGACACCCTGGCCGTTGATCGCGCCGCCGGACACATCTTGCCCGGTGCTCGCGCATTGGTTGTGATCGAACTGACAATCGATCACCGTCAGTGAGCCGCCGTCCTCGAAGATCGCGCCGCCGCCTTGCTTCGTGCTCTTCGTGTTCGCGACGTCCGTCGTGAAACCGCTGCTGAACGCGAGCTGCTGCACGGTGAGGAGCGGGGTCGGCACGTTCCACGCGCTCGTGAGGTGCAAGATCCGCGTTTTTCCGCCGCCGCTCAGCGTCACTTTGCCGCCGCCGTCGAGCGTCGTGTCTTGGGCGATTGGGATTTCACTCGTCAGGGTGATGGTCACGGGATCGGCGCCGCACGAAAACGTCACGCTGCCGCCAGCCGTGGCTGCGGCGCGCAGCGCGGCCTCGGTGCAGCTCGCGGCCGTGCCATCGCCGACGACGGTCGTCGGCTTCGAAGTGTCCACCGCCATCGCCGGCAAATCGCAGACCGCTTTCGGGGCTGGGCTCGACCCGGATTGGCCGGCGTTGCCCGTGTTCCCCGTGCTTCCGGCGTCGCCGTTGCTCCCCGAGCTGGCGTTGCTCGCGCCATGGTCTGAGCACGCGGCCAAGGTGAGCGCGAGTGAACCGGCGAGCATCGCGAGTGTGCGCATGATCACGAAGTCCATCACCTCGGCGCCACGACGTCGATGTACGTCGTTGTCGGCGGCAGTGATTTCGCATGCTTTCGCGCCCTCGGGTTCACGCGGTGCGACGAACGCCGACAGCGGAGGTGTGATCAAATGCAGCAAATCATGCGATGATTTCAACTTTTCGAGCGGCTGCCCGTTCTTGTGCTGCGATGTCCGAAGCCGAAGTCTATGCGCGAGGGATGGAGCGTTTGGTCGGGGTGGTGCAGGAGCTGTCGCGCGCTCGTTCGCTCGAACAGATTCAAGTCATCGTGCGCTCGGCGGCGCGCCAACTCACGGGCGCGGACGGCGCGACCTTCGTGCTGCGCGACGGCGAGAAGTGCTACTACGCGGACGAAGACGCGATCGAACCCTTGTGGAAGGG
>FTCX01000499.1_pt1 | contig 12828 bp, 10 predicted proteins | sample 1639831 | NCBI WGS metagenome assembly FTCX01 (sample SAMEA3914869, study PRJEB12502) | metagenome | biome: forest; material: soil | place: USA | collected 2012-03-12 | depth 0.1 m
ATCAAGCCCGGGGATTTGATCCTCTCTCCCACCGCAGGCACCGGCTGGTACTACGCCGCGCTGCTCTATCGCGTCTGAGCCTCGAGATTCGACCATGAAGAGCAGCGCATCGGCCCCATTGATCACTCCCGAGGGTGAGCTCGATTTTCCCGACTGCACGGTATTCGAGCTGCTGAGCAGCGCGGCCGCGCGACATCCCGAGCGAGAAGCGATCGTCTTCGATGGCCGACGCTCGACGTACTTCGAGCTCGCGCAGCGAGTCGAACGGCTCGCCGCGGCGCTCGCGAGCTTGGAGGTCGCGCCCGGGGACCACGTCGCGATCTTGCTGCCGAATTGCCCGGAGTTCGTCGAAACCTATTTCGCGATTGCCGCGACCGGCGCCGTGATCGTGCCGCTCAGCACGCGACTCGGTGAGCTCGAGCTCGAGCGAGTTTTGCGCTTCAGCGATGCCTCGGTCTTGTTCGTCGCGCGCGAGCTCGGCGGCCGTGAATGGGCCGATGAGATTTCACGGAAGCGCGCGAGCTTCCCGGAGCTGCGGCACGTCATCGTGGTCGAGCTCGGAGTCGCAACGGTCGCGCGCTCGCTCGTCGAGCAAACGCTGAGCTATGCGAGCTTGTTCGAGCGCGGCGCCGCTCGCTTCGAGCCGCCGCGGCGAAATCCGGTCACGGACGTGGCGCTGATGTTGTTCACGTCCGGCACCACCAGCGAGCCGAAGGGGGTGATGCTCAGCCATCGCAACATCATCGGCACGGCGTGCAACGAGAACCGCGCGCTAGAAGCAAACGAACGCGATCGCTTCTTGCTGGCGGTGCCTTTCTTTCACGTGTTCGGCGCCGTCGTCGGCATCTTGTGCGCCACAGCTGCGGCGGCGGCGATGGTCGTGCTCGAGAAGTTCGACGCAGAGCGGGTTTTGGCCCTGATTCAGCGCGAAAAATGCACGATTTTGTACGGCACCCCGACGATGTTCGTGCTCGAGATGAACGTGCCGAATTTCGATCGTTACGATCTACGCTCGCTCCGCACGGGCATGATCGCTGCGGCGCCCTGCCCGGTCGAGCTGATTCATCAGATCATGACGCGCATGCACTGCAACGTCTTGATCAGCTACGGGCTGACCGAAACTTCGCCTGCGCTCACGATCACGCGCTTCGACGACACGCCCGAAGTTCGCGCGCAGACCGTCGGTAAAGCGCTGCCCGGCATCGAGCTTCGGGTCGTGGACGAAGAGCGGCGCGAGTTGCCGCGCGGCGCGGCGGGCGAGCTCGCCGCGCGCGGTTACGCGAACATGCGCGGCTACTACAAGAATCCGGAGCTCAGCGCCGAGGTGATGGACGCATCCGGTTGGCTGTACACGGGCGACATGGCCACGATCGACGCGCGCGGCTACGTCCGCTTATTGAGCCGAAAAAAGGACATGATCAAACGCGGCGGGCTCGCGATCTTTCCCCCGGATGTCGAGAGCTACCTGTATCGGCACCCCGCGATCAAAGACGCCGCGGTGATCGGCATTCCGGATCCCGTGCTCGGCGAGCGATCGCGCGCGTACATCGTACGCAAAGCCGGCGTGACGCTGAGCGAGCCCGAAGTGCTCGCGTTCTGCGCGGGGCAATTGTCCGACTACAAGATCCCGGACCAGGTTCGCTTCGTCGATTCGCTACCCCTGACCCCGAGCGGAAAGATCAACAAAGCCGCACTGCGCGAACACGCCGCGGGCGAAGCAAAGACGAGCGAGCTCGAAGTTCGGCTACCGCTCGCGATCGACGGCGCGCAGCTGACGCTGGAAGACGTCGCCGCGGTCGCGAACGGCGCGCGCAAGGTCGAGCTCCCGGAAAATAGCGAAATTCGCGCGCGATTCACCCACTCCACCGCTGTCGTGCGAGCCGCGCTGGCCGCCGGAGCTCCGCTCTACGGCATCAACACCAACTTCGGCGGGCTCGCGCAAGAGACATTGAGTGACGCGCGCGCGGCGTTGCTCCAAGAAAATCTGATCTGGGGCTTGAAGTGCAGCTTGGGCAAGCCGCTGCCCACGAAGGCGGTGCGCGCGGCGATGGTCATCCGCGCCAACATGCTCTCGAAGGGCGCTTCGGGCGTGCGCTACGAGCTCGTCTCGCGACTCGCAACCTTCTTGAATCGAGGCGTGACCCCAATAGTTCGTGACTTGGGTTCTCTCGGCGCGAGCGGGGATTTGATCCCGCTCGCGCAAATTGCCGGCGCGCTCATCGGTCTCGAGCCGGGGTTTCAGGTCGAGCATCAGGGCACGCTCAAAAGCGCGCCTGCTGCGCTCGCGAGCGTGGGCCTCGAGCCCATCAAGCTCGAGGCAAAAGAAGGGCTCGCGCTCGTGAACGGGACGTCGGTCTTGAGTGCGCTCGCGACGCTCGCCTTGACCGACGCGGAGCGCGCTATCGATTTGAGCCTGTGGGTGAACGCCTTCTTTTGCGAAGCGTTGCTCGCCGCCAAGGGCCCGTTCGACGATTTCGTGCACCGGCTCAAGCCGCATCCAGGCCAGCGACTCGGCGCCGCCAAGCTGCGCGCCTTGCTCGGATCGAACGGCGAGACGCCGCGGCAAACGCAGGCGGATCTGGTGCAAGATCGCTATTCGATCCGCTGCCTGCCGCAATTCTTCGGCCCGATCATCGAGCAACTCGGCACGCTGCGGCGGCAAATCGAGACCGAGATCAACTCGGTCGACGACAATCCGCTCGTCGACTTGGAGCGCGAGCGGCTCGTGCAAGCCGGGAACTTTTACGGTCAGTACGTCGGCATGGGCATGGACCAGCTGCGCCAGAGCATCGCACTGGTCGCCAAACAGATCGACGCGCAGATCGCGCTGCTCGTGATGCCGGAGCTGAACAAGGGTTTGCCAGGATCGCTCGCGACCGACGACGGAGGCGTGAAATTCGGGCTGAAAGGCCTACAAATCTGCGTCAACTCAATCGTCCCCCGCTTGCTCCATCTGGGCAATCCGATCGTTTCATTTTTCCCGACGCACGCCGAACAGCTGAACCAAAACGTGAACAGCCAAGGCTTCAACGCCGCGGTGCTCGCGAGCGAATCAATCTCGCTGTTTCAGTACGACCTGGCCGCTGCGCTCGTGTTCGCGATTCAAGGGGTCGAGCTGCGCGCGTACGAACGAAGCGGGAGTTACCACGGGAGCTCGATTTTGAGCGAGCCCGCGTGCGAGTTGTACGAGGCTTTTTATCACGTGGTCGGCCGCACGCCTTCGCACGCGCGGCCACTCGTCGAACGCAACTACGAGATCTCGCTGGACGCGCTCGTGACCGCGCTATTCGAAGACATCAACCGCTCGGACAGCATGATTTTCGGTGTTCTAGCGAGGCACAAGCTGGGCGAGGCCTTTCTATGAGCAGCGCGAGCGAAGCGGCGACGATCGCCTATCTGGACGAGATCTTCGGACCGGGCGCGGGACAGAAACACATCGCCTTCTTGGCGCGCATCGAGCATCCCGCGCTGCGCGAAATGCTGCACGGCTATCACGCGCTCGAGAGCGACAGTGCGGAGCTCAGCGTCGCCGAAAACTATCTCCTCGGGGTTGCGGTGCTGTGCGCCACGAAGAGCTACGGCACCGCCGCCATGTTCACGAAAACACTGCTGCACCTCGGCGTGCCGCGCGCGAAGATTCTGACCGCCGTCGCGCGACTCGCGATGTGGGTCGGCGGCCTGCACGCTGTCGAAGCGACTTTTCACGTGCAAAAGGCGATCGACGAATACGAAGCCAAAGGATTGGCCTCGCTCGAAGCTTGGTTTCCGGAGCCCAAATGATCGCGCGAGCGGGGTTACTCACTGGCGCGCGCGGCGTGGTCGTCGGAGTATCGGGCGAAAATAGCATCGGCCATCACCTGCTCCGCGCGCTCTCGACCCAAGGCGCCGAGGTCGCCGCAACGTGCCGGCCTGCGCGGCGAGCCGCGCTGAGCCCGCTTTTCGAAAGCTTGGGCGTGCACGGTGAAACGCTCGAAGCCGAGGACGACATCAGCATCGAAGCGGCCTTTTCACGGATCGGGCAACGCTTCGGACGTTTGGATTTTTTGGTCCACACCTTGGTTCACGTGCCCGATGGGTTACTCGAGCGCCCGCTCCTCTCGGTGACGCGCCACGAAACGCACGCCGTGCTCGACGCGAGCGCCTACTCATTGATCGCGGTTTGCCGTCACGCCGCGCCGTGGCTCGAACGCTCGGAGCACCCCCGAGTCGTCACGTTGACGTCGAGCTCTGCGGAGCGCGCGACCCCGAACTATCACGTCGCTGGGATCGCCAAGGCCGCGCTCGGCGGCGCGCTCTTGTATCTCGCGAGCGAGCTCGGACCACGCGGCGTGCTGTGCAACGCCGTCGCTTTTTCGTTGATCGATACGGACGGCGCGCGCCGCGCAGTGGGTGCGAAAAATACGTCCGGCACACGCGCCTACCTCGAGAAGCGTGCGCTCACGCGGCGAGCCGTCGAGCCCGAGCACGTGAGCTCCGCGGTCGCATTTTTCGCTTCTTCGTTGTGCCAAAACATCACGGGCGAAGTGCTCACCGTCGACGGGGGCTACGCGCGTGCCTACTTCTGAGCGCGTCACGGTCATCACCGGGGTCACTTCCGGCATCGGCAAGGCGCTCGCACAAAGGCTGATTTCGTCGGGGGAATGCGTCGTCGGTCTCGGTAGGAACGCGGGCAAGCTCGCGGCGCTCGCCGAAGCCTGGGGCTCGAGCTTCGTGCCCGTGTGCGTCGATCTCGCCGAGCGCGCCGCGCGTCGACAAACGTTCGGCGAGCTGCGCGCACGCTTTCCGCGCGTCGATGTGCTCGTGAACAACGCGGCCGAGGTCGTGTACGAAACGCAACTCGCGCTCGCGCCCGAGCGTTTCGATGCGTTGCTCGAGGTGAACGTGCTCGCGGCGATGGATCTGGTTCACGCTTTGTCGCCGGCGCTCGCGGCGGAAGGCCAAATCGTCAACGTCTCGTCCGTGACGGGTCGCTTCGTGGCGCATCCGCGCTTCGCGCCCTACGCGCTCACGAAAGCCGCGCTCGAGCGCTTCACGGAATCGCTTCGCCTCGAGCTCGCTCAGCGCGGTATTCGCGTCTCGCTCGTCGTTCCGGGCCTCGTGACCACGCCGATTTACGACAAAGTCCCAGGCTTCGAGACGACGCGCGCTGCGCTCGACAAACAAGTGCCGACGTGGCTTTCGCCCGAGGATGTGGCCGAGTCGATCCACTGGCTCCTCACCCGCCCCACCGCGGTCGCAGTCAGCGAGCTCGTGCTCTTGCCGCGCTTTCAAGCGCGCTGACAAAAAGAAAACGGCCCCGTGCCGAAGCACAGGGCCGTTCTTCACGATCCGGTTAGCGTGAGCTCAGCCGGCCGTCGCGCTCGCGCTTGCAGAAGCGCTGGCTTTGACGGACACGTTGATCGACGCAGACGCCTTCGCTTGCGCATCGAGCGAAGCCGCGAAGCAACCGCCGACCTTGAGCGCCGCAGAGCCGCCCGCGGTGACCGCCGCCTTCACGCCTTCGAGCGACGCTTTCACGTTCGCTTCGATGCCGCCGAGACGATCCTTCACGCCCATGCTGATCTTGAGCAGCGCGGGCATGTCCTTCTCGAGCGTGGCCTTGAGCTTGGCGGCCGCAGCAGCGTCGAGCGCCGCTTCGATTCGCGCATCGACGCGCGCCGGCTTGCACTCGACTTTGCCGTTCACTTCGGCATTGCAGTGCGCCTTGCACTCCGCGCTCATTTCCGGCGGCTTCACTTCGCCGCTGCACTTCGGCTCTTTGAACTCCGCGCTGCAGCTGCCCGAGCACTCGCCCTTGCACTCGCCCTTGGCCTGCACGGTGCACGTCGCGCTGCACTCGCCCTTGCACTCGCCATGGCAGCTCGCATCGACCTTGCCCGCGCACTTGCCTTCGCAGGTGCCGGCGCATTTGCCTTTGCTGTCCTTGCCGTCGCACTTGCCGTTGCAGGTGCCATCGCACTTGCCGGTGATGTCCGCCGAACAATCGCCTTTGCAGCTACCGCCGCAGGTGCCTTCGCACTTCGCGCCGGCTTCGACGTCGCAGCTGCCTTCGCACTTCGCGTCGCACTTGCCGCTGAGCTTGCCACCTTCACAGGTGACCTTGGCCGAGCCGGGCGTCACCTTCGCATCGCACTTGCCGGCACAGTCGGCCATGGCGCTCACGGAGGCCACACAGACCGGCGGCTTCACGTCGATCTTGAACTTCACGCCGGCCTTCACCTTGAGGTCGGTGAGGAGCTTGGTCGCGACGTTGCAAGCAACCTCCGCCTTCTTGCCCGGGCCGTCTTCTTTCGGCTGCAGATCCGCGTCGGACGCGCCGAGATCTTTCGCCAGCGTGCCGCACGCGGCCGCCACATCACCTTCGAGATCCAGGGCGATCTTCTGCAGATCTGCGCCGGCCGCGAGGGACGCCTTGACCTTGCCTTCGAGCTCGCCGTCGAGGCCGAAGTTCGCGGACATGAGCGCGTCAGCGTCGGCGATGTTCGCCGGGCAAGAGCCAGGGGCGCCGGGAACACTCGGCACGTTCGGCGCGCCGGGGATCCCCTTCATGCCACCGCAGTCGATCATCAGGGGAACAGCCAGAAACAAGCCGGCACCAAGCCAAGCTCTCGTCGTCTTCATCGCTTCTATCCTCCTCGGGCTCCGCATCGAGCCGCGATATTCGGCGAGGACGCTAACCCGATAGCTCGCGCTTGGAAACTCCCCATCGCTTTTTTATGGGTGCGTGTGCGACGCGCTCCGCGGCGCGCAGAGTTTCGAGAATTTGCGGCGTTTTAATGTCGCATCAACGACGATGATGCGCTCCCCGGGTCAACGCTTGTTGCGTCCCGGTGTCGCCGTAAACGACTTTCAACGCTTGTTTTTGGGGCGCGCGGCCGGTCGTTCGGGCGCGGGTTCTGCCGCTTTGAACGGCAGCTCGATCTGCTCGGCTGAAAGCGATTTCCGTGCGGGTTTTTGGCCTGCGCGCGCGAGAAAATCATCTTCGCGCGCCATGTCTGCCGAGACGACTTCTTCGTTGTCGAACGCGAACGCGAGCGCATCGAACACCTTGCCCGGACCGAGCTGCGGGTAGCGCTTCAAGATCCGTTCGATGCTCGCGCCGCTGCGATAAAAAGCCCACAACCTTCGCACGGGCACGCGCGAGCCCACGACGTAAGGACTGCCACCGAGCACGTTCGGATCCACGCGCACGTGCGGGTGCGGCACTAGGACAATCGGTAAAGACAGCGGCTCTCTCCTCGCAAGCGAACCTCTCGCATAGCCCTGCTCTCGGCGCGCTTCAATGCGCTCCGTCGATCGCGTCGCGGTGCTCGGCAAATGTGCGGCTGAAGGTGTGCTTGCCTCCGCCCTTCGCCACGAAATACAGATAGTCGCTCTGCGCCGGCGCGAGCACCGCTTCGATCGCCGCTTCACCCGGGTTCGCGATCGGTCCGGGTGGAAGCCCGGGATGGCGGTACGTGTTGTACGGATTCGCGCCATCACGAAGCAGCGTGGGCGTGACCGAGCCTTTGAACTCCGCGCAGCTCGGAATGTCTCGCCCTTGCACGACGCAGCCGTAGCTCGCCGTCGGATCGGACTGCAGCATGCGCGGCGGCTTGAAATCCGGATCCTTCAGGCGATTGAAAAATACGCTCGCGATCAGTGGGCGCTCGCTCGGTTCGTGCGCCTCCTTCTCGATCATCGAGGCGAGCGTGAGCACGTCGCGCTCGTGAAATCCGAAATCACTCGCGAGCTGCGCGAGGCTGCCCGGGTGCGCATCACACAGCTTGCCGACACGTTTCTTGGCTTCACCCACCAGCACGCGCACGACCTCGCGCGCATCGCTGTCCGCGAGCAGGCCGTACGTTGCCGGGAACAGGTAGCCCTCGGCGCTGGCGCCCGGGATTTCTAGCTCGCGCAGCAGCGCCGGATCGCTCACCGCGCGGCGAAACGCGGCGAGCGAGCAAACTTCGGCGTGCTCGAGCCGCTCGCCGATTTGCAGGTGCTGAAAGCCTTCCGGCAACGTCACGTGCGCGGCGGCGCGCGAGCCGCTGTGTTCGAGCCGGAGCGCGAGCTCGCGCGGCGAGGCCGCGTCGTTCAATAAGTGCTCGCCCGGCGCGAGCTGGAAGCCCGGGTGCAAGATCAAAAGCGACCAATGAAAGAGCTTGGGGCTCGTGAGCGCGCCCTGCGCAGCGAGCAGCGCGCCGATCTCGGCGCTCGTCGCCGCCATCGGGATCTGGATGGTGAAAGTTTTGCCCGAGCCCGGCCCGGGCGCGAGCGACCAGCCGAACAGCGGCGCGATGCCGAACACCAAGATCAAGCCGAACGCCACCGCCAGCCGACCGAGCGCGCGCTGCAGCGGACTCGGCGGCGTGCTCGGCCGCGGCGACGTCGAAGCGCGCTTGCGCCGGCGCTTGCGCCGCGAAGTACCGCTGCTCGGCGGCATGCTCTGCGTGGGCAACGGCGTCGGGATCGGCGTCGCGGTGGCCCGCGGTTTCTTGCGGCGCGACTTGCTCACGGCTCTCGGTCTCGCTGCCCATCCAGATAGCTCTGCAGCAGCACGGCGGCAGCGGCGCTATCGACTCGCTCACGCGCCTCGCGTGAAGTGAGGCCACCTTCGCGCAGACGACCGTGTGCTTCGCGCGTCGACAGCCACTCGTCGATCAGCTCGACCTTCGCGCTCGTACGCTTGCCCAAGGCCTCGGCGAAGCGGCGCGCGCGCTGCGCGGCCAGGCCTTCCTTGCCGTTCAGCTGCCGCGGCAGCCCGACGAGGAACACGGTGATCCCCTCGGCCTCCGCCAAGCGGCACAGCTCGCCCACGACCCGACGCGGGTCGCGGCCGTCCAGGTATTGCCGCGGATGGGCCATCAGGCCGAGGTCGTCGGCGACGGCCAGCCCAACACGGACTTTTCCGAGGTCCACGGCTGCAGCCCGCATCACGCTCCCGTGTTTAGCATTGGAACCCCGAGAGAACCGATAGTTTCAGGACGTGACCTCGGTGGCACAGGCAAAAAACCCGTCCGCGAGCTTGACCGGGCTCGCCCATCCGAGCATAAGCGCGGTCGACCGCGGCACGATCTGCCCGGACGCTCAGGATCGAAAGTCATGCAATTTCGCGCCGTCAAGGGGACGAACGACATCCTCCCCGACGAAGTCAGACGCTGGCAGCGCGTCGAGGAGAGGTTTCGGCACAGCATGACCTTGGGCGGATTCTCGGAAATCCGCACCCCCATCCTGGAGCACAAAGACCTGTTCGTGCGCTCGAGCGGCGAAACTTCCGAGATCGTCGAGAAGCAAATGTTCGAGCTCGAGCGCTCGGGTGAAGTTTTGGTGCTTCGCCCCGAGGGCACGCCGGGCGCGGCGCGCGCGTACCTCACGCACAGCGTGCAAGCGCAGGAGCCGGTCTCGCGCTGGTACTACATCGGGCCGATGTTCCGCGCGGAACGGCCGCAGCGCGGACGCTACCGCCAATTTTATCAAGCCGGCTGCGAGCTGTACGGCGACGCGAGCCCGATCTGCGACGCGGAGCTGCTGGATCTGCTGTACGGCTTCTTGGTTGGGATCGGGATCAAAGCAGTGAACGTCGCCGTGAACTCGATCGGCGGCGTGGAGAGCCGTGCCGCATACCGCGACGCGCTGCTCGCCCACCTGCGCCCGAAGGCCGATTCGCTCAGCGATCACGCCAAAAAACGGCTCGAAGACAATCCGCTCCGCATCCTCGACTCGAAAGATCCGAAGGATCGCGCGGCGGTCGCGGACGCGCCGTCGATCTTGGACGCGCTCACGCCGGAAGATCGCGAGCATTGGCAAGCGGTGCTGCGCGCGCTCGATGCGCTCGGCACGCCTTACACCGTCACGCCCGGCCTCGTCCGCGGCCTCGATTACTACACGCGCACCGTGTTCGAAATTCAATCGAACATGGGCGAGCTCGGCTCACAAAACACGCTCATCGCCGGCGGTCGCTACGACAACATGCTGAAGGATCTGGGAGGGCCGCAAATCCCGGCCATTGGCTGCGGCATGGGGCTCGACCGCATTCTGCTCGCGCTCGGTGACGAAAAAATCGCGCCGCCGACGCCGTGCTTCATCGCGCCGCTCGGCGAGCGCGCCCAGCTCGTCGGGCTCACGCTCGCGCGCGAGCTGCGTGAAAAAGGCATCGTGGTCATCCTCGACGGTCGCGGTAATTCGATGCGCAGCATGCTGAACCGCGCGAACGGCGCGAACGCGCGCGTGTGCGTCGTGATCGGGGACGCCGAGGTCGAGCAAAATCAAGTGCAGATCAAAGATCTCGGCGCGCACACGCAAGAACAGGTTTCGCGAGCAGACGCCGTCGCACGCATCGTTTCGGCCTTCGCGGCGACGGAAGCGCTCGGGAGCAGCCATTGAGTCGTACCCCTTCGGGTAGCACGCAGCGATCGCTGGCTTCGGGCTCGGTGCAGCGGATGTTGGCGCGAATCGTCGTGCTGCTCGCGATCTGGTGCGCGCCGACGCTCGCGTTCGCGCAAGGCTTCGGCGGCGGCATGCCCGGCATGGGCGGCGGCGGCATGATGCCGGGCATGGGCGGCGGCGGCCCTCCCCCGCAGCAATCGAAGAAGAAAAAAGAAGCGCCGCCACCTGGCACCCCTGAGATGCACGCGGCGTCCGGCGCGGACGATTCGATGGCCGCGCCCGGCAGCGAGCCCGCGTTGCCGGACGAGCCGCTCAAACTGAAAAAGCCGACCTTCGACGCGATCGGCTCCGATCGCGAGCCCGAAGAAGCCGAGACCGGGCGCGCGGACGCAACCCCGAAGTACAAGTTCTATGGCCCGTATTTTCAGGAAAATACCGGGAAATATCAGTTCCGCATGGCGTTCCCCGTTTGGGCAGAACGCACCCAGCCTTCACGCACGAAGCCGCTCGAGCTCGATCGCGCGTCGCTCTTTTTGCTCTATTACAACCGGCGCAGCGCCGAGCGCGCGGACGACATTCTGTTCCCGCTCTTCTGGAACCTGCGCGACAAGAAGGGCGACTCACGCACGACGGTCATCGGTCCGCTGGTGAATCGCACAGCGCCGGGTGAGCACGACAATTGGCTCGCGCCGATCTACTTCACGGGCAAGCGCAAGACGGGCGGCTACACGCTGATCCCGCCGCTGCTCACGTACACGAACCACGACGACCAAGGCGGCTTCAGCATGGTCGGCCCCTTGTTCTGTTCGTGGACCGGCGGCTCGAGCTGCGACATGCGCACCGCGCAGGATATCGATTTCGGTCTCGCGCCGCTCTACTTCTACGGGCAAAGCGTCAAGACCAAGTACGAGATCATCCCGCCGCTCCTGCACTACTATCGCTACAACGATCGCGACTTGTCGTGGACGGACGTGTGGGGGCCGTACTTCCGCAGGCACACGCAGAAGCTCGACATGTTCCACTTGTTCCCGCTGTATTACAGCTTGTGGGGACAAGACGAACGGCACACGACGGTCCTGCCGTTCTTTCACTACGGATACAAAGGCGATTCGTACCTGCTGGCGACGCCGCTGTTCGTGTCCGCGCGCGGCGAAAAGGGCGACACCACGTTCGCGACTTGGCTGTACGCGCGCCACCGCGGCCGCACCGAACTCGATATGGTCACGCCCTTTTATTGGGCGTTCCGCGATCCGGACATCGGGCTCGACGAGAAGATCCTGTTTCCGTTCTTCTTCAAGCGCACGAGCCCACGCGAGACGAACTACGCGCTGTTCCCGTTTTACGGCCACTTCCAGCGCTACGGCGTGAGCGAGAGCACGTGGATCACGCCGTTCTTCGAGCACGAGACGGATCTGCGTGGCTGGCACACGAACCTCTATCCCTTCTTCTACAGCGGCCGAAGCGCGCTCGAGACGCACTTGGTCGCCGCGCCGATCTTCTGGGACTTCGCGTCGCCGAAATCACGCACGACCGTCGCCTTCCCCGTGTTCTGGCGCTTCAGCGACGAGAAGGAAGTCACTCAGCTCGTCGGAAACGTCTATTACCACGAGAAAAAGCTGAAGGATGGGCTCGATTGGGAAGTGCATATCTTCCCGGCCTTCTCCTACGGCGAGACGCCGAACGGTCACTGGTGGAACGTGCTGTACGGCCTCGCGGGCTACACGCGCCAAGGCACCTCCACGACGATGCGTACGTTCTGGGTGCCGATTAAGTTGAGCGAGTGATCGCGCGGCGGTAGCGTCGCGTCCGTGCGCGCGATTCCCGCAAGTTTACGCCTGACCAACCAAGGCGCGCTCGTCGATCAGCTCTTGCGGCTGGGCGTCGCGACGCGCGCGGAGCTGGCGAAAGCGACCGGGATGAGCCAGCCCACGTCGGGCAAAATCATCGACGAGCTGCTCGAGGCCGAGATCGTCGAAGCCGTCGACGACGACGGTCGCGAGCGCAACGTCGGCAGGCCGGGCAAGCTCGTGCGCCTCGCCAGCAAACCCGCGCGGTTTCTGATCATCGAGCTCGGCGTGGAGCGCACGTCACTCGCGGCGCGCCCGCTCGCGCCGCTCGAGCTCGAAGCCTGGCCGCACGCGTTCGACACCCCGAAGAGTGAAGTCGAGTGGACCAAGCGCTTGCGCACCGAGCTCGAGCGCATCGAGCTGACCGAAGCGTGGGGCGTCGTGCTCAGCGTGCCCGCGATGGTCGACGAACGCGCGGGCAAAGTGTTGCTCTCACCCAACCTGCATTGGCTCGAGCACGCGAATTTGCCGGAAATCGTCGGCACCGCGCTGGGCGCGCCGGTCACGCTGATCCAAGAAGTCAAAGCGCTCGCGCTCGGCGAGCTGCACGAACAAAAGCATCGCGGCGATTTCCTGCTCGTGGACGTGGGCGAAGGCGTCGGCGGCGCAGTCG
>FTCX01000560.1_pt1 | contig 12827 bp, 9 predicted proteins | sample 1639831 | NCBI WGS metagenome assembly FTCX01 (sample SAMEA3914869, study PRJEB12502) | metagenome | biome: forest; material: soil | place: USA | collected 2012-03-12 | depth 0.1 m
GACGAGCATGCCTCACCTCCAAGTGATGGAGTGGGACTACGCCGACCGCCTGAAGCATACGCGTCCGCTGACGAGCGGCACCGATCAAGATACGTACTTCACGTATGACGGCGGCGGGCAACGCGTGCGCAAAGTGCACGTCGCCGCGGGGCAGATCGTCGAGCGTATCTACCTCGGGGGTTACGAGGTTTATCGGGAGCGCGCTGCGACGACGGGCTCCGCCGCGACGTTCGAGCGACAATCACTGCACGTGATGGATGATGCGCGGCGTGCTGCGCTCGTCGAGACGAAGACGATTGACGGCGGTACAGCGGTGGCTTCGCCCGCGCATCTTTGGCGCTTTCAGCTCGACAATCACCTGGGCTCGTCGACCGTCGAGCTCGACGAAACGGGCGCGGTCATCACTTACGAGGAATATCACCCGTACGGCAGTACGGCGTTTGCCACGACGAACGGCAATGCTGAGGTGAGCGCCAAGAGATATCGATATACGGGGAAGGAGAAGGATTCGGAGACGGGGCTGTATTATCACGGGGCGAGGTATTATGCGCCTTGGCTGGGGAGGTGGACGGCGGCGGATCCGGCGGGTCTAATCGATGGCCTGAATTTGTACCGATACTCACGCGACAATCCCGTCGCGTTTTCGGATCCGGGCGGCACTCAGGCGACAGGTGGAGTGCAGTCAACCAACTCGATTGACGATCTCCTCAAGTTTATTCACGACCAAGCTGGAATTGCGACAGGAGCTTCGAAGCCCCCGACGTTCGATCCGAAGACCGCGTCATCTTTCGGGACGGCCGCGCACAAAGAGGCGACGAATGTGATTCAAGAAGTAAAGGATGCGGGAGCGCGGGGATTCAAGGAAATCGAGCGAATCTACTCCGAGGTTCGAATCGAGAGGGGGATCGTTACCGAGGTGGGCAATGGGCCCTCTGGAGCCCCCAAAGGCTCGTTGAACCCTGACATTGTCGTTGCGAAACCCGGTCAGGTGATTTCCACGGGGCAAGATTTGCGAGGCGGAGTGGCCGAATCGATTGGCGACTTAAAGTATGGGGGCGGGGAGATCGCGCCAAAGTACGGCCAGCTCGGATCACCCCTGAAGACAATCAATGGAAGCTCGGTTCCCTCGTCCGCAGCGCCTGTCGCTCAAGCCGAATCGACGATTGCGAAGGCTGAGAGTGTGGTGGCAGCGGCGGCTCCCGAGGTTGCTGAGGTAGCAAATGCTGCTGAGACGCTCGGAAAGATCGCCTCGACGGGGGTGAAGGCTGCCAACGTTATCTCGACTGGGGCGAAAGTTGCACGCTTTGCGTCGACGGGGGCGAAGGTCGCTCGAACACTCGCTCCGGTAGCAAGAACGCTCGCTCCAGCGGCGAAATTCGTAAGTAAAGTTGCGGCGCCGGTGAGCATCGGGCTAACGGTCGTGCAGGTCGCGACCGCAAAGACTGAAGAGGAAAAGCTCGACGCTGGCGTGAGCGCGGTGAGCACCGCATTGTTGCTCTCGAAGAACCCGCTCGCCGTGGCTGGCGGAGCCGGACTAGCGGGCGGGCAGTTGCTCGAGAAGGGTCTTGGCGTTAGCAACTTCTCTGCGGCGCACGGCGAGTCAGCGCGTCAGGCTTTACTAAAAGCTGGTGCGGGAGAAACTACTAGTTTGCTCGGTGGAGCAGCCGTTACGGTCGTATCCACCCCGTATGCGCTCGGCGAGGCGATTGGGAGCAAAATTGCGAGTTGGTTCTAGTGAGAATTTCCTCGAGCGTGAGCAGTTAATACGACTTGGACCGCCTCCCTCACCGCTGCGCTCGTTGGATCCGGGCCGAGCCAAGTCCACAACAGAGATGAGTGAGTCGAGACAGTCACCCAGAGAACCATGGAGGGGAATTGTCCCTCGACGAATGTTGAAACACCGAACGGCCCGAGCGCTGACTGACCAGTTTGGGAAACCCCCGCCCGCCCCCAACTGCGCTCGGTTCCGCCCAACCGCAAACCCATTGAGCGCGCGATGATCGAAAGGTCAGGTTGCTCTTGCAGGAAAGCGTGCTCTTCAGCCCCCAATTGTGACAGTTGCAAAATGCCGGAAGAACCGTCAGGCGCAGCCCACAACTCCCTCGGGCCCTCGGGAGCGCGCTTCTCGATCCACTGCGGCGGTAGGTTCAGCTCGAGTTCCTTCACCAAGTCCATGTAGCTTGTTTACCATTGTCTAGGATCTTTTGAGTAGCCGATCCCAATCGTTCGTGCAGAGCAGGCGTGATTGGTGCATCAACCGTTTCCAAAGTACGGGCTGTCGGTCGTGCTAATGTCACGAACCCTAGAGGAAGCCTTGACCCCGACTCCGATCAAGAAATGGCTCGAAACCCTGATGCAGCGGCGAATGCCAAGCTTTTCTCGCGCGGAGGATTTGGAGGACGGTAGAAGCACGCTGTGCTTTGAGGACGTGGGTTTCGGCTTAGCTTTTCGCTCGCTACATCACCAACTCCGGATCCCGCGTCTCAATGAAGGTCGTCGCATTTCAAACAAGCACCGCTGAGACTTGGGCATCTCCCCTCGCCGAGCCTCCTGGGAAAGTCCTTGCGCAATTTCTTCGCGATGATCTGGTGAAGGCGGGGGCAGAGTGCGATCGGGTCGATCTGCACGAGGAGTTCGGCTGGGCGTGGTTGGTCGTCGCACAAGGCGCACGTTTCTATGTGCTGCTCATGCAATACGCTGGCCTTGCCAATCGTTGGGCGGTGAAGATTGAAGCCCAGCGACGCCTTCCCTTCCTACGGCGCCCGAAAGTGCCAGCGGCTGAGCTCGAAGTCGGTCGGCTAATCCAGGCAGCTCTTCGAGCAAAAGCGGACGTAGTTGAGGTCCGTTGGTTCGACAATCTCCCGGATGTTGCGAATTATCCAGACGGGGGGCGGCTGGAGCCATAGTTATCACTGGGAGGATAGTGTTTAATTCGAGCAGGCCGTATGACGCGCGCAGCGGCGCGATGGTCGGTACGAATACGATCCGCTCTACCGCCTGCTCTCCGCGACCGGCCGCGAGCACCCCGGCACTCAGCCGATCGATACCGATCCTCCGATCGGCACGACGCTCCCCCACTCGAACGACCTGGAAGCGCTGCTGCTCTACAGCGAGAGCTACAGCTACGACGACGTCGGCAACATCCAACAAATCAAACACATTGGGGGGAACGGCGGCAGCAACGGCTGGACGCGGAACTACCGCTACTTCGCGAGCGGCCAGAAGATCAGAACTGGGGACGATATCTGCGGCAAAAGACGGGTACGGAACCTCCGGCTGGAATCCACACGCTCACCATGAGGTTTTCAAAGCCGGTCGTCCTGGTCTACAACGTCAACTTGTTCAAGATGCTCAGGACATTTTGAGACCGCGGGCAGGCGTCGATCCGATTTGGGATTGTCGAGAACTTGGGATGGGCGCCCAATCGAGGACACACAATCGCTGTCGCCCAAGACATTTGGAATCGTTTTCCGCAGGGCGATAAGGAAAGGTCGACTATGGTAGGGAGGGAAGACCTATTGAAGAACGTCAAGAACGCTGTGCGGAAAACCATTATAGCGGTGCAAACGCATCGGCCTCACGAGATCCTCGCCGGTTATGCGTTGCTCACCGACGATGGTTTAACAAATTTGGCGTATACTGCGATTACGCAAGAAGCTTTGGCTTCAGGGCAAGCTGACGATTTGCTTTTCTCGCCGACGGACTGGCCCTATGACTACGAAGTGTCGTCGTTTAGTGCGGCGAGCGAATTCCTTCGTGCGGCGGCCGATGATGATGACTCGCGCGAGCGAGTTCAGACGGCCTTTACTACGCTCGAGCAGGCAATTGCCGAATCGCAAGCGGAAGGCTTGTTCCGTCCCGATGTCTTCTTATCAGTGCTGAGCACGGACCCTAGCCCGTACCTCGAGGCGCTGGAGAAGGGTTCGGTTGAACGCTTGAACAGCCCCAAAATTGTTGCGGCTCGCGAGCGTTTCCTCCAAAGGTGGATGCGTTAGGAGGGCGGACTGCGAAAGAGACGGGCGGATTCGGCGGATATTGAGAGGTTAGCCTTCGCAATGGTCATCGTTTTGGCAGTCGGATAATTGATCGGCAACTACGTGGCGCTCTTCTTTGTGGAGACGCACTCTGTGACGTGACGCGCCGTCTCTGCGCTGCTCGAAACCGAGCACTTCGATTCGAGCAGCACATATGACGCGCGGAATCGCGTCACGAGCAGCACGGCGCCCGATCAAAACGTAACTGTTCCGACGTACAACCGCGCGAGCCTGTTGTTCAATACCTGAAAGCAACTGACTCTTGGGCTCTTCAGTGGCAAGAGCGTGACCAGCCGCCACGATGAGTCGGTGGTTTTTTCATTCGAGGCACTGGAGCTAGATCGACCTAGAAGAGGGCACGCTTGGTCGGAAAGATCTGGCGTGGGGAAACCGAGCCAGTTCCTCGCGCTGCGAGAATCGCGCTTCGCTTTGGGTTTCGGGCGATGCCGGCTGTTTCTTCTGCGGTAACCACTATTCGCGGAAGTGGTCGCAATTCGCTGACTTTGCGGATGCAAGCGGGACACGGCAGTTGATCGCTTGCCATTGTGGCAAGAGGTGATTGGGCGTCTGCGAGGACTTGAGCGAGGGCGTGTCCTTTGAAGTCATGCGCCGTCCAAAACTCGTGTTCGAGGTGCGCTGACGGGAGCGCGGAGATCCAGTGTTCAACCCAAGTGGTGAAGGAAAGGGGAATTCCCGAAGGAGCCAAGAGCGGAAACGCGCCAAGCCCGTCGCTGGCAGCATCGTGCCAGACTTGGCCTGCGTGCTGGCCAGACACGATTAGCAGAATGTAGTGTTCACACCCCGCGTTGCAAATGCGGATCGCGCCTGGACACAGCCCGGCTTCGCGTGCGGCAGTTGGTTCGAATGACTGACTCAGAAAAATCGATGAGAATCTGGACTCTTCCCAGGGTTGACTCCAATCCTGTAGCGGAGATATTCCGTAGTAGGGGCCGGCGGCGCCGTTCCCCTCCGTGGTGAGGAAATATTTGAAGTCGTCCGGGAGAAGGATGGCCCATTGATTTTCAAATCGGGCGATGTCTTCGCGCGAAGAAGGCGGGTTGGCCGCGAAGTGATGCCAGCCGCTCCCAAATGTGCGACCGTTAGCGAAGAAGCCGCGCAATCGCTCCCGTCTCAGGCTTGCTCGATAACGCTCCGAAGATATGCTCATTCGCTTTTCCCCGCGGTCTGATTCAAGAGCAGTTGGCAGCGTGGCGCTAGTGAATGATCTCCAAAGAAGAGGTTTTTGATCTCGAGGTGCTGACGCCGTGCAGAGCTGAGCCGGCGCGGGCCGCGCTGTCGATCTTCGAGCAGCTGGGCAAGCTCGAGGTGTGGAGAACGCGGGGCCATTGGGAGCTCGGGCTGCCGCTGGAGGATGCGCGGACGCTGGCGCGCGCGCTCAACGATGCGGGCGGCTCGGCTTTGGTGTTGCCCGCACAATATCGTGAGCCCAAGCTCTCATTGTCGGCGGCGCGCGCGCTGGCTGAGAAGAGGCTCGTGGAGAGTGGATGTGGTGGAGGTTTTACGCGGAGCACATCCCGTCGCAGCGAGAAGGGCGCGAGCCTGGCTGCGTGTTCATTGATATCGATAAGCTCGATGGACATGTCGCGACGCCAGACGATGCCGAGCAATATGCTCGCTGGCAGTAGCTCGAGCGTCGCGAGATCGCGGAGAGTCAGTCGGGTTTTCGGCGGCGTGCGAGCAGCGCGCCGAAGATCAGCAGACCGAGGAGCGAGGCTCCTGGCGCGCTCGTGCTCGTGTGTCCGCCACTGAGCGAGCAGCCGGAATCCGAGCCACTCGGGGGCGGTTCGGCGCTGCCGCCAACACCGGCGATTCCGCCGCTGCCAGCGACGGGTGACGTCGATTCGTGGCCGCCGACCGCGGATGTTCCTGCCGCTGCAACGGCGCCCGATCCCGCGACGGCGCCGCCCGTGCTGCTGGTTTCGCCGGCCTGTGCGATCGCACCGCCTTCGCCGGAGGGCATCCCGCCGTTGCCCGCGAGCCCGCTACTGCCACTGACGCCGCCCGCGCCGACAACGCCGCCGCCGACACCACCAGCGCCCGCGGCAGTCGAGCTACCCGCGCTTCCGCCCTGAGCGACAGCGCCGCCCGCGCCTCCACCTTGAATGACAGTGCCGCCCGCGCTTCCGCCTTGAGCGACAGCGCCACCTGAGCTTCCGCCTTGAGCGACAGTGCCGCCTGAGCTTCCGCCCTGAGCGAGAGTGCCTCCCGCTCCGCCACCCGCGCTCGCGCCACCGCTGCCGCCCGCGCCACCAGTTCCACCAGGGCCACTGCCCCCGTTCGGATCGAGCAGGCGGACCCCGACGTGCAATGCGCCGTAAGGCGCGTCCGCGCGGAAGTGCTGATAGGCCAAGAGCACGTTGCTCGGACCAGTCGCGAGCGCAGGCGAATGGTCCGTGTACTTGTCGCTAGCGAGCGGCGCTACCGCGGAAGTGACAGAGCCGTCCGCGCCGAGCGTCGCTCCGAAGATTTCTCGAGTCGAGCCGGTGTTGCGGTCCCACGTGAGCGCGTAACCGGAGGTGAGTCCAGTAACGGCGAGCGAAGTCGGAGACGTTGGCGTGGGGATAGAGATGCTCGAATTGAGCACAGCCCCGTTCGCATCGAGCAGCGAGCCAGTGATGTTTGTCGTCAGTCCGTTGACCTGGTCGATCAGCAGGAAATTGGAGCCGCTCGTCGCGACGTATTGAGAGGTGCTCGACGGCGCGATCGACGTCGTATCGAGCGCCACTCCGCTTGGATCCAAGCGCAGCGCCTGAAGATTGAGGCCGGAATAGAAGAGCGCGAGATACTCTTGGCCATTGAACGCGAGGTCGAGGACCTTCGAGGAAGGGCCGGTCTTGAGCAGCCTCGGTGAATCTAGAAGGGCCCCATTCGGAGCGACGCGCGCGTCGTAGACATTGCCGCCGTCTCCCCACAGCACGAGGCAACTCGCTGAACCGCACGTTAGGGCAGCAGTCGTGTTGGCGGAGGTGCTCAGGTGGATCCCGCTCGGGTCCAGCAAGGTGCCCGCCGTGCTGATGCGGGACACGGCGACGCCGTCGGCCGCGCCAGCAGTCAGCACCATGAAATCAGTTCCGTCGAACGCGACGTCGGGCGAATAGCCGAGCAAGCCGGTCACTCCGAGCGTGATGGCGACGGGATCGAGCGGCATGCCGGAGCTGCCCACGCGCCCGGCGAGCGTCGTAGTCGTGGAGTTAGACTGCGTGTCTTGCCAGGCCACCAAGTAGATCCCGCCGCCAGCTGCGACTGCGGGCGCGTTTTCCTCGACTGCGGGTCTGTACACGGGAAAACCGAAAGCATCGACGGGGGTGCCGTTTGGCGCGACGCGCTGCACGTTCAACCCGGTGCCCACTAAGCAACCTGCTGGGTGGCATGCGATTGTCGAACCGGTGACTTGCTGTTCTTGCGAAGTAACGAGCGCCGAGCCGTAAGTGAGGGTGTCGCTTGCGCCGGCGAGTTGAAAGAGCGTCGCGCCGGCTCCTTGATAATTCGTGCCGTTGAAGGCCACGGGAGTGAGCAAATGGCCGAACGTATCGCCTTGAATGGCGGTATCTTTCGGTTGCAGATCGGGCCCCAAACGAACGAGGTAGCTAGTCAGCGCACAGCCAGCGTTTTTTTGAGCCGATCCCTGCACCGAGACCAAGACCTCTCCGTTGCCGCTAGCCACGCTCAATAGCTGCTTAGAGTCGCCGGCTTCGTTGATGTCGCAGATCGACGGAAAGTTGATGGTCGGGATTACCTTGCCAAGCAGATTGCCACTCGTCGAGATCCGTTCCCCTGCCAATAACGAGAAGTTAGTAGAGTAATCATTGTCCCAGAGCACCACGTAGTCGGTGCCATCGAACGCGAGCAGCTGCGTAGTGCTGACGATCGACGCCGGTATCGTGACTGTTGTCGACTGTTGCGGAGTGCTGGCCGTGACCGGAATGTGGAGCGCGGCGCCTTGAAACGTGGGATTGTTGAAGGACACGTTCAGTGTCCACATGACGAAGAAGTCCGAGCCATCGGACGCAACGCGCGGGGCCACGATCGTGCCCGTCTCGTTCGCGATCACGAACGGGGTCGGATCGAGGATCGTTCCCGTTTCGGTGACGCGCGCGCCTAGCAGCATGCTTGAGCCCGAGGTCGAGTCTTGAGCCCAAACAACGAGATAGTAAGCGCCGTTAGAACCCACTGCGGGCGAGCTATTCCCTGGGCCAGATGACAGCACTAGCCCAGTTGGGTCGAGCACATTGCCGGAGTCATCGACACGGATTCCAATCACTTGCCGGTTGTCGTCATCGCCGGCGACCGTGAGGCCGAGATAATTCGTCGTTCCTGCAGCGAGCGCCGTGATGGGTTCGCTTTGGTTCGTATTGGCGGTTCCGGCGACGGCATCGTCGACGAGATACTCGACGGAGACACTCGGATCCAAAACGGCCGGGAACGCGCTTCGTGCAACGACCTCGCGTGGCACGGTCAACACGATGTCCTCGTGCTCGACCTTGGAGGCGACGGCGACCCGCTCACCGCGCGCGTCGATCCAAGTTGCGTTGCCGTAGACGACGCCGGCACCGGTGGTCGCGTCGCGGAAAGTGCAGCCCAGTGCTCGTCGCGGAGGCGAAGCCGCAACCGTGCGCGCGCACTCGCACTTCGAGCGGACCATCGCCGGGCGCGTGCGCGAACTCCCAGCTCTGCTCCACGCTACCGTCGCGATTTTCGATCGATTCGCGAGCGAGCCCGCGCGAAAGCAGTGCTTCACCGTGCGCGCCCAAACGCGCGTGTGTCGACGGCACTTCGGCGCCCGCGACGCGAACCGTCTCGAACGCGCAGCCCGCCGCGGCTACTGCGGCAGTCGGTTTTCGCGTGTGCGTGCGTTGTGGCGATAAGCTGAGTGCGCCACTCGGGGAAACCGCAGCGCGATAGCTCGGCTGGCTATGCACGAGCGTGCCGCTCGCATCGTGAAAGGCGAGCGGATCGCTCGGAGGCGCGTGATGCGTCGAGCTTCGGCAGCCCAGCCCGACCACCAGCGTCAACCCGCCGACCACAAACCAACGTGCCGCGTTCAGGACCCCATCGCGCATATCGCACAGAGTAGCGAAGTGCATGCCGGGCGCAACTAACCCGATCGCAACAGACTGCAACATGAGACTGCGAGTGATTGCGAGCTCGTCACTTCACTCGAGTGGCGTCGCGAGATCAATAGCTTGCGTGAGGCGACAGAGCGCCGAGTGGCTCGACGGCGCGCGGGCAGGTTCCAATTTTCACGTGCAAGTCTCGATCGCGACTGACAGCGCGCGCGGCGGCGCGAGGAACTGGCGGCAAGTGTCGCGCACACGCGCCGTCCGCGGCATCCGTGCTATCGACGTACCCCCCGCGTCACCATGCCGAGCGCTTCTCGTCCTCCTTCTCGTCAGCCCAGTGAGCTCAATCACGAGCAAGGAGACGAGGTGCTGCGCTATTGGCTCGCCGTGTTGCGTTTGGAGGAGGCGCTGCAGGTGCGGCCACAGGCGCGCCGCGCGACGCACGCCGCGTTGGTGCCGAAGCTCGAGCAGCCGACGCCGGGGCAGGATTATTTCAAGCTCCCGCTCGACGCGGGCGTCGCGCAATTGCTGAGCAAGCAGACGCAGCTTGCGCGCGCGTTCGACGGTGAGCTGTGCGGCTTCTTCGAGACGTGGCTCGACAAGCAATATCGACGCAGTGAAGAAGAACAAGAGCTCTCACACTTGCTCTGTTTTCCCGTCGTGCACTTGCCCAAGGGCGAGCTCGCTGGGCTGCTCCGTTGCGGAGTGCGGTTGCGGTTCGGGACTGGTGAAAGTCCGGCTTTCAAGGCGCCCACGCGCGCCGAGCGGCAGCGCCAAGCTTATCCTGCGCCGCCGGATCAGGCGCGCATCACGCGCGCGCCCAAGGTCGAAGCCGCGTGGCCCTTCTTCATCGATACGCGGCTGTTGCGGCAACCGCTCGGCGTCTCGGGTGAGAGCGTCGATGCCTTGTTCGAGGCGCTGCGCGGGCTGCGTGATCCGAGCGAGCAGCAAATGCTCGCGCTGCTCACGACGACGCTCGAATGGTCGGTCACGCGCCGCGCGCCAGAGCCGGAAAACATCGAGGCGCAGGCCGCGCGGCTGCGCGAAGCCGTTGCCGCTGAGAGCGTCGAGGTCGAGGCGTGGCTCGGTCGGCTCACGGTCGCCGTGCGGCGCCTACTCGAGCAAAGTAGCTCGCGCGCTCAGGTGTACGCAGTTGGCATCGTGGTCGATGGCACGCAGGCGAAGACCACGTGGCACCTGCAACGCGAGATCAACGCGCTGCTCGACGGCGACGGCGGCGCGAGCTGGAAGGTGGACTCGCCGCTCGGCGCGTACTTGACGGGTCGCGCGCAAGTCGCGGCCGAAGCGCCGCAACGCGCGCTTTTTCCCGGCCCCGGCCTCACTCCGAGTCAACGCGCAGCCGCAGAGCGCTTTTGGGGCTCGAGCTTGAGCGCGGTGCAAGGGCCGCCGGGCTCTGGCAAAACCAGCTCGATTCTGCATCTGTGCGCGGAAGCCCTCGTGCGCCAAGTCGAGCCGATGGTCGACGGTGGCCGCATGGGCAGCGCGCTCTTTCTGATCGCGAGCAGCAACAATCGCGCGGTCGACAATGTGATCGAGCCGCTCTCGCATGGCGAGCTGCCGCTCGCGCTGCGTGCGGGCAGCCGGCAAGCTTGTGAGCAGCAATTGGCGGCCGGGCTGCGGCGCACGCTCGCGTGGTTGAAGCGCGCAGAGAGCGCCGGCATGGGCGAGCGCCTCGGTCGTCTCGCGCGGGCGAACGAGCACTTCAAGGCCGTGCGCGCGGAGCTGGATCTCGTGCTCGCGCCACGTCGCGCCGCGCTCGAGCGCATCGCCGAGCGCGCGCAGCTCGAGCTCGAGCTCGAGTCGTTGACCGCGCCGAACGCGCAAACATCGAGCCTCTCGTCGATCGCAGCGGCGGACAGCAAGGCCATTCTGATCGCGCTCAATCCCCTGCAAAAACGGCTCGAAGCGCTGAGCAAGCTGTGCGAAGCCGCGCCGAGTCAAACGGCCGTGCAAGCGCTCGGGCGCCACTTCAAGCGCACCGAGAGCAAAGAGCTGCCACCGTTTGAGCAAGCGCTGGCGAGCGCAGGGGTGCGCCTCGAGCTGCCGCAGCTCCCGCCACAGTTCAAAGGACAAGTGAGCGCCGAGCAGCAAATCGAGCGCTGGGAAGAAGCGACGGAAGACTTTCTCGAGCAGCTCGCCGAGCTGCGTGCTGGCTTCGAACGCAGCAAGTTGGCCGCGCAGCAAGTGGAACAACGGCGGACGCTGCGCGCCAAATTGGAAGCGCTCGGTCCCGCCGACGCGGAGCTCGTGCCGGAAGCTCCCGAGCACGAGCCGCAATCGCGCGCGCTGTTCGAAGCAGCGGTCGCCGCGCGTGAAGCGTGGGCCGCTCAGCACGTGAGTGAGCTCACGAAGGCCGTCACGACGGCGTTGCGCACCGTCGAGCAAGAGCGCTCGCTGCGTTCGTTGTTCAGGAATGAGGCGGATTCGGCGCGCTGGCTGTGTCGATTATTCAATATTTGGGGCTCGACGCTGCTTTCACTCGGGAACTGCTTTCCGGCCGATTCGGGCAGCGTGGCTCGTTTGGTGATCGACGAAGCGGGTCAATGCCATCCCGCGCACGCGGTCTCCGCGCTGCTCCGCGCGGATTCGGCGCTCGTGATTGGGGACGTGCACCAACTCGCACCCGTGATCGATCTCGGCGCGGACGATGAAGCGCGCTTGCTCCGCGCGCAACGGCTCGAGTCGCTCGCGAGTCGTCTCGCGCCGTATCGCGTGTACGAAGGCGCGCACGCTTCGACGCAAGCCCTCGCCGATCGCGCCGTGAGCGAGCGGCTCGCGCTCGTGGATCACTTCCGCTGCCAGCCCGAGATCATCGCGCTCTCCGACGCGCTCTGCGGCTACGGGCTCACCGTGCACACGCCGCGCGCGAGCCGCGTCGATCGCGCCGCGTACTTGACGCACCCCGTCGCGCTCGTCGATTTGCGCGGCGAGCAAGCGCCGCTCGCGGGCAGTTGGTGCAACGAGCTCGAACTCACCGAAACGCTCGCGCTCGTCGAGAGCTTGCTGGATCGCGGCGTGCGCGCCGAAGAAATTGCCGTCATCACGCCTTACCGCGGCCAGCTCGAACGCCTGCGCCGCAGCTTCGCCGAACGCCGCATTCCGCTCGAATTCAGCGCCGAACTGAGTGAAGGCGGCGCGAGCGGCGAGCGCGCGGGCGTCGCGCTCGGCACGGTTCATCGCTTTCAAGGCGGCGAACGCAGCATCGTCTTGTTCAGCGCCGTCGTCACGCACCCGGCTTCGCTGCCGTTCCTCAACGCTCGCCCGAACTTGCTCAACGTCGCGATTTCGCGCGCCCAACATCACTTCATTTGTTTGGGCCACGCCGCCGTACTCGCGCAAGGCGCCCGCACGCGCTTGCTGACGAACGGCGCGCGCGCGCTCGCGCCAGAAGCTTACGGTCGCGGCACTCAAGCGACGCTCTTCGATTCAGTGCGCGTGGCGGAGGGCTGAGTCGCGCGCAGTTTAGACGTGGCCCGCGCCGAGCTCCGGCCTCACGGGAACCTTCTACGAAGACACGCTGACCACGCGCAGGCTCGAGGCCGTGCACTTTGTGCGCGAGACGCGCAAAAGCCGCACGAATCATCCTGTTTGGAGTACGCGAGAAAAAGACTGATCGCGGAGCTGCGGTCAGCGCCACTACTCGACCACTCGGACCGTCGTCGCCGGTGATGACGAACAGGAGGTGGCGCGA
>FTCX01000174.1_pt1 | contig 12788 bp, 11 predicted proteins | sample 1639831 | NCBI WGS metagenome assembly FTCX01 (sample SAMEA3914869, study PRJEB12502) | metagenome | biome: forest; material: soil | place: USA | collected 2012-03-12 | depth 0.1 m
CACCACATGGCGTGGGAAACGCTCACGCACGGCGACATCGGCAACGTCGGGTTGTGAGTCACCAAGGCAGCGCTTCACCGGCGTGAAAGAAGCCGCCGTTCGGGCCGTCGGCGCCGAGCGTGGCGAGCGTGACGCTCGTCTTGGCGCTATCGGCGATTTCCATCGGCGCGTGCGCGCCGCCGAGCTCGGTCTTCACCCAGCCGGGGTGCGCCGAATTGACCTTGATTTTGCTACCGCGCAGCTCGTCCGCGAGGTGCACGGTGAAAGCGTTGAGCGCCGACTTCGAGGCGTTGTACGCGAGCGGCTTGGCCGGCGCGATCGGCGAATTCTCGGCGCTGTGCAACGTGAGCGAGCCGAGGATGCTCGATACGTTCACGATGCGACCGGCTTCCGACTTCTCGAGCAACGGCAGCAGCGTTTGCGTCAGGCGCACGACCGCGAAGAAGTTCACCTCGAAGGTCCAGCGCAGGGTCTCCGGTGACACGGAGCGCGCGTCCTTCGCCAGCAGCTCTTCTTTCACGGCGCCCGCGTTGTTCACCAAAATGTCGAGCCGGCCGTACTTCTGCTCGAAGTACTCGCGTGCTTCGAGATCCGTCTTGGCATCGGCCGCGTCGTAGTGAATTGCTTCCGCGGTGATCCCGAACTCCGCCAGCTGCCGCGCGGCCTTTTGACCTTGCGCCAAGTCGCGCGCGCCGATCACGACGTGAATGCCGAGCTCTCCCAGCTCCCGCGCTGTCTGCAGCCCAATGCCGCGATTTCCACCAGTGACGAACGCAATTTTCTCGGATTTGTTAGCCATTTTCGCAATTCCTTCGGGATTATCTGTACCGATGAGTACACATTGAATCCTCCCGACGAATCGTCAATGGCATTTCGTACCGAACGGTATAAAATGAGTTTCAGAGGTATTCGAGATGGCCCGCACCCGTGACTTCGACCTCGACCAAGCGGTCGACCAAGCCATGCTCCAATTTTGGCGCAAGGGTTACGAAGGCACTTCCCTCACCGATCTCACGAACGCGATGGGCATCAACCGCCCGAGCTTGTACGCCGCGTTCGGCAGCAAGGAAGGCCTGTTCCAGCGCGCGGTCGAGCGTTACCTCGCGGGTCCGGGCGCGTGCATCGCCGATGCGCTCGAAGCGCCGACCGCGCGCGGCGTATTCGAACGGCTGCTGAACGTCTATTGCAACGTGCCCGCCGAAGACGAGGAGCGACCGCCCGGTTGTTTGATCGTGCAGGGCGCCCTCACGTGCAGCGAAGAAGGCCGCACCGTGCAACACCAACTGATGGACATCCGTCACCAAGCCGAGCTCGCGCTGCGCGAACGTTTTCGTCGCGCGAAAGCCGAAGGTGATCTGCCCGCCGACGAAAGCCCCGCCGAGCTCTCGCGCTACGCTTGGACGATTTGCCACGGGCTCGCCGTGCAAGCGACGAGCGGCGCCACGCGCGCCGAGCTGAAGCGTGTCGCGGCGCGTGCGCTCGCTTCGTGGCCGACGCGCGAGTGACGCTTCGCCGCGCGCTTCACACAACTTCAGCTAGCCGCGAGGCGCGCGCTCGCTATGATGCCCGGCGATGACGGAACTCAACGCACGTTCGGCCGATGGCACCATCATCAGCGCAGAGAGCTACGGTCGCGGTCGGCCGCTCGTGCTCGTTTCGGGCGCGTTGTTCGCGCGCGAGCGCTGGCTCTCGGTCGTGCCGCTTTTCGCGAGCGAACGCGATCCGATCGTGATCGATCGACGTGGGCGAGGTCGCAGCGGGAACACGCTGCCGTACGCGCCCGAGCGCGAAATTGAAGACGTGCTCGCCGTGCTCGGCGCAGTTGCCGGGGCCGTCGATCTGCTCGGTCATTCGTCGGGCGCGATCTTGGCGCTGCAAGCGGCCAACCGCGTGCCGCCGAATCTGGCGCGCCTCGTGATTTATGAGCCGCCCGTGTTCTTCGGCGAAGCCGACGGCATTCAGCATGATTTGCCCGAGCGGCTCGAGCAACTGCTCGCTGCCGGTGACGGCGCGGGCGCCGTGACGACGTTCTTGCGCGAAGGACCACGCTCACCCGAGCGCGAAATTCAAGCCATGCAAGCGGCGCCGTACTTTCAGCCAATGGTCGCCGCGTTCGCGCACACGGTGCCGTACGATTCGCGCATTCAACGCTCGTTCAACGCGACGCCGGAAGAGCTCGCGCGCATCGCGGTGCCCACGCTGTGCCTCGTCGGCTCGGCGAGCAATGCGCGCATGCAAGGCGGCGCGCGCACCGTCGCTTCGCGCTTGGCGAACGCGCAGATCGCGGAGCTGGCCGGCCAAGAGCACATGGCGCAGCTCACAGCGCCGGCACTGTTCGCCGCGACCGTGAACGGCTTCTTGTCGTCCACGCCGCATTGAGTCAACGACGTGAAACCTCGCGCGAGGCGCGCGCGGGTCAAACGAAGTGCGAAAAACGCACGCGGCGCGGCGCACGATCCAGCTTTAAAATAGGCTGACCGTGAGTTGTTCGGCGCAGAGTGATGCCCTAGCTTGAAGGACCATGTCGTCGTCGTTCGCGCGCCGCGCGTCGCGCTCGTGTTTGCCGATCCTCGGTTTGATCATCGCGTGCAGTAGCAGCCCGCCACCGGCGAGCTCTGACGTCGTTCCCAGCGGCGGCGGCACTGGGAGCAGCGCCGGTTCGAGCAGCGGCGGCGGCGGCGCGAGCTCGGCCGGCTCTGGCGGCGTTTCGATCTCCGCAGGCAGCGGCGGCGCGAGTGCTGGCAATGCGGGGACGAGCACCGCAGGCGGCAGCGGCGGAATCGGTGGCGCAAGCGCGGGCGCGGGTGGCGCCCCCTTTGGCCCGATTCATTGCACGCCCGGCACGGACGGCGACGGCAAGCACGACTTGCCGTCGACCGCGGCGGATCCGGCGGAATGGACGCTCGGCGCGGGAGTCAGCGCGGGCAAAGTCACGGCCACCGCGAGCTTCGCGAGCACGACGTACAACCTGCATTTCCCGTACTGGGTGTACACGTCGGCGAATTACGTCTCGGGCATGCCGGCGATCTTCTTGCTCTTCGGCGACGGCAATCAGTTCCTGACTGATTTCCACGCGGCGACCGTGCTCGACAACCTCACCGCTGCGCATGCGTTGCCGCCGACCGTCGCGCTGTTCGTCGATCCGCCCTCCGACGGCGATCGCGTGATGACGTACGATCCGCCGACCGAAAAATACACGGACTTCTTGTTCAACGAGATTTTGCCGTTGGTCATCTTCGGCAAATACAGTATCTCGCGCGATCCGGAGGCGTGGTCGCTCGTCGGCTACAGCGCGAGCGGCGGACAAGGTTGGGAAGTGCTGTGGAATCGGCCGAATGACTTTCACAAGTTCGTCGGCGACAACACGAGCTTCGGCGCGGCCACGACGTACGGCGTGGATTGGGTGCAAGTGATCCAAGCGGCGCCGGCGCGCACGCTGCGCGCGAGTCTGCTCACTTCGACCAACGATCTCTCGGATCAACGCGGCATGTGGTACGTGATCAATCAGAATGTCGCCGCGGATTTGGCCGCAAAAGGCAATCAATGGCGCCTGATGATCGGCACCGGCATGCACTACCCGCCCGTCGACGGAGAGCATGATTTCCCGAACGCGCTGCGCTGGATGTTCCAGGGCTGCACGTTCTGAACGAATTCAGGCGGCCGAGCGGCTGCGCGCGAGCGCGAGCTCGGCCGGCAAATTGAGCATCGGCAACTGCCCGAACATTTGACCGAGCCAAGGCGCCGCCTGCTCCACGCTCTCGAACAAGCGAATCGGGGACGGCGTGCGAATCACGAACACGATGCCCGAGAGCACGGTGCGCGTGATCGCAGCGCGAAACCCAGAGCCCTCGATCACACACGCCGTCCCCGCGAGGTTCGAGCCGTGCGCAGTGATCATGTTGGCGGAGGCCGAGCGCACTTCATCGTCCGGCGGCTCCGCGGTCGGCGCGACGACGCACATGAACGCGACCTTGCCCGGATCGCCCGCCACGGCGCGCGCCAAGTGCGCTTGTTGAATCTCGAACAAGGGGCGCGTCGGTTTGGTGCGCCAGAGCGCGATGCAAACCGGGCCATGCACGGCCATGATCAAACCCGCGTCAGAGTGAGTGATTTCGAGACCGGCTCGCCCCATATCCAATTGAGCATACGGCGCGCCGCCCTTGTTCTTCAATCGACGACAATCCAGGCGGATGTCGCAACTTGGGATTACTAACGGAATTTGTCGAGGTTACCCCGAGTTACGAATCGTTTTCAGGTCGTATCAAATGCTAGGCTTGCGCGCTTTTCATGATCCGCTCGACCTTTATCTGTTCGCTCGTCTCGTCTGCTCTGCTCCTCGCCGCGTGTGAACGCGAAAGCGCGCGCTCGCCGAACGTCGGCACTTGGGCAACTCCGGCGGTGCCGCCGGCGCCGGTCGCCGTGGCCGCGCCGCCGCCGGCACCTGCGCTCGCCGCGCCCGCGCGCGTGACAACCTCGGCAGCGCTCGTCACTCCACCCGGTTGGGTGAACTACGGCGGCATCGTGCTGCCTTCGATCCCGGGGCTCACTGCGCCCGCAGCGAACGCCGCCGTGAGCGGCACACCCGCGCCGGCAGCGCCCGCGAACGGCTGGGTCACGATCGCCGGCATCACCGTGCCAGCGATCCCGGGGCTCACCACGCCGGTGGCGAACGGTGGCAGCGCGCCCGCGCAGAGCTCGCTCTTGCCGCAAGGTCGCTGCGGCAAGGTGACCATCGCGGGCCACAAAGTTCCGGTCGATTGCATCACGCCGACGTACGGCGAAATCCCGAGCGCGTCGCGCGCCCTGCTCGACCAAGGCGCGCTCAGCTCGGGCAAAGGCTTCGTCGGCGCCGCGCCGCTGCCGAACACCGTCGACCACCGCACGGACGGCACCGAGGGCCCGATCCGCGATCAACAAGACGTCGGCGCGTGCACCGGTTTTTCCCTAGCCGCCGCGATCGACCATGCGTACGCGCGCTTGAGCGGCTCGGTCGTGCCCGTCTCCGTGATGCACGTGTGGTCGCGTTATCACGATCCCTCGATGAACGACGCCGTGAAGGATAATCAAGATCACGCGCTCACCGCCGAGACCGCGTGGCCGTACGACGAAAATCTCGCCTGCGCCTGGGATTGCCAAGATTCCTGTCACGATGATTTGAAAGTGACGTGCGGCTCGCCCGATCCCGTGCTCGTGAGCTCGGCGGACTCGCGGCCCGCCGTGACCGTGTCGAACATCACGCGCGTCGACACCACGAAGAGCCTCGACGGGATCAAGGACGCGCTCGCCAAAGGCCAAGACGTCTGGTTCGGCATGCAAATCGATCCGGACGCGTTTTCCGCCGTGCAAGGCAGCAACGCCGTCGTGCCCGACGGCACGTTCCGCGGCGGCTCCGGCCACGCGATGGTGCTCGCAGGCTACAACGTGCAGAGCAACGGCACGTACTACCTGATTCACAACAGCTGGGGCCGCAGCTGGGGCGACAACGGCTACGCCTGGATTCACGAGACCACGCTCAAGAACAACATCACGAGCGCGTACCTCGTCGATGTGAGCGCCTCGAATCAGCCGCAACCGCCCTCGAAACCCGCGCCGCCGCAGCCCACTTGCCCGACCGGACAAAAGCCCGACAGCAGCACCGGCGCCTGCGCGCCCGCCTGCCCCGACGGCAGCCCGCGCAACGCCAACGCTTGCCCCGTCGCGAACCAATGCCCGCCCGGTTACGTGAACCTGATCGGCAAGTGCGTCGTCGCGGCGCCCGTGATCACGGGCCAAGACGCAAAGACGGGCACGCTCTTCACCTGCTCTTCCGGCGGCTGCACCTACGCCATCCCATTCGGCCAAGCCGGCTGCGCGCTGCCGTATTGCGCGAAGTCCTGTCCGGCGCCGAAATTCCAACTCTCGGTAAATGCGCAGGGCGTGAGCTGCACGGAGTGACGCGCCAAACGCATTTTTGATTGGGGTTGCCCCGCGCACTGCGGCGCGCTGCACGGCCGGCGTGCTCGCGCTCCGCGCTGCGCGCGCCGGGCGCCCCAAGCGTCGCGCTGCGCGCGCCGCGGAGCGCCAACGTCAGCCGCGTTCCCAGCCGCGGCGCGCTTCACCGAGGATTTTTTCCCAGGTGTCGGCGCTGAGCGCGGAGCGCGGCAGCACGTGCGCCATGTCGAGCGCGATGCCCGGTGCAGCGCGCAGTACGCCGCGTTCGGGCAACGCGAGGTCGATGTATTCTTCGCCGGGCGCGAGCTGCGCCGCGGTTTCGAGCGTGGCGACGCGCGCGATTTCGGCGTCCGAGAGCAGGCTCAGCACGGCGTCGCGCGTGATGTAGCGGCCGCCTTTGGGCGCGCTAACTTCGGGCTCGCCGTCGCTGCCGAGCGTCCACGCGGGCGGATCGCTCGCGGGAAAAGACTCGTTCAGCGTTTCGTCGATCATCGCGTCGGAGGGCTCGTGCGGCTTTTTCCCGGTCATGCGCGGGAGCGTAGCGGAAGCGCGCCGCGGCTCCAATCGGGCTACCGATGCGGCGCCGAGTCGTCCGCGCTGAACCCCAAGAAGAACGAAACTCGCGGGATTTTCGCTGAATTTCAGACGGTATCTTTGAGCAGCGTGAGCATGTCTCGGCGCACGACTTCGGACGGTTTCGGCAACTTCATGCGTTCTTCACCGATGCGCGACAGGCACCAATCGAGCCCCGCCTCGAAGTTCGGCACGACCTTGAGCGGTGATGGCGGCTTCCAGAACGCCATCACGATCGAGAGCGAAGCGCGCATGAGCGAGCTCTCGGCGACGGTCGCCGTGCCGACGCACAGGCGCTTGGTCAGATCTTTCACGCGCGGTTGGTTCGCCCAATCCGCGAGCATGCGCCGTTGTTGTTGCGCGGGCGGCGGCGCGCCGCGCGTGCTCGCCCAGACGACCGCGTAGCGCTCACCGCGCTTGAAGTACGGCTCGAAGCCTTCGATCATCGAGCGCACCTCGGCGTCGTTGAACACCGGAGCAGATACGGTGATGAGTAGGGGAAATGCCTCGTCGATGAAGCGCACGCCTCATGCATACGGCGAGCTCCGCCACCCGTTTAAGATCGGCGCGAAATCGAGCCGAATTTGGCTATTTCTGGCGACGACGCCTCGCCATAAGCCCGAGCACTAACAAGCTGGTAAGCCCAAATTCGGTATGACGATTCGAATATAGAGCGAAGTGGCAACCGCAGCCGCCTTTGCTCGAGCTCGAGCTCGCGGAGTCATCGCCGCTGCTCGCGCCGCCGCCGACAGGTGAGCTGCCGCCGCCTTTCGGCGCGGTGCCCGCGGGCACGTTCGTGTCTTCTTGCACGGTGCAGCCGTCGGCCGCGGTCGAGACTCCGAACATCAGCGGGTGACCTGCGAAGCCCGCGCCCGCGACGATGCTGAGCACGCAGCGTCCGCCTTGCGCGACCGCGCTCACCGTCGATTGCCCGGTGCCATCTTCCGGCGCGTCGAACACGATTTGCCGCGAGGCCGAGTCGCCGGGCACGCCGTACGTCATCGTCGTCGGAGAAGCGCCGTCGACCGCGCTCGAAGCAACGACGTAGTTTTGCTTCGAGCCGCGATACACGGCCGCGCCGATCACGCCGGCATTTTGCTTCGGCGCCGGGTCGTAGTTGTCGTCGTTGAGCGAGCCGACGATCGCGGTTTCGCCGGCGCCCAGGCCGTCGATCACGTGAATCGCGCTCGCGAAAGGGCCCGGCACTTTGACGGTGTATTTATCGACCTTGAAGCGCGCGGCGTCGCATTGCCCGCACGGATAGCTGCATTTCAGCGAGCAAGTGCCGACCTCGGGCTGCGTGATCGCCGGCTTGCCGCCGGAGAGCGCGACGGCGTGAATCGCGACTTGTGAGCCGCCGATCGTCGCACTCGCGGTGTCGCCGCTGAGCTTGAGCTTGCCGCCACCGCCCGAGTTCACGTGAAAGCCGAGGTACATGCCGTGATTCGCGTCGGCCGTGTGCACGCGATCGATGGTGATGATTTCGCCTTCGGGCAGCATCACCCATTCGCGGTGCGCGTACGGAATGTCGCTCGGAGTGCTCGAGAAGATGAAGGCCTTGGCGAAATCACCGCGCGCGGCGTACACGGCGTCCTCCGTGCCGCGCGCCCACACGAGCTCGGCCTCGCTCCACGGCGTCTGGGTCTCGGCGTAATCACCCTTGAGGTTGTCAGAGTCCGCGCTGATGGCGTTGTTTTCGAACGTGTCGAATTCGCCGTAATTCGAGGGGTCTACGATCAAATGATCCGCGCCGCGGCTGAACACGAAGTTGGACGCGGAGAAGTGCTCATGGTCGTCCACGACTTCGGGCGCGCTGCTGAAGACCGTCCAAAACGCGGACGTATCCCAGGACGTGCGAGCGTAGAGCGCGCGCGTGCCACGAGCGACGTACCACAGCGCAGGCGCTGGCGTTTGCGCGGTGAAATCCGCGGGCGTGACCGCGCGCAGCTCGGCGAGCGCGTTGTAAAAGTAATCGCCGCCGCCGAGCGCTTGTTTGGTTTTCATCGCCGCGGCATAGCTCGCAGCTTCGTCGCTCGAAGGGCCGGCGAGCACGGCGTCGAGCTCGTTCACTTCTGGATCTTGATAGACTTGATCGTCGTCGAAATCACCGCCCACCCACTGGGCGTCGAGCGTCGGCACCGTGCTGTGGATGTAACGCGTCACGAGGCTGTTCGTCCACGCATCGAGCTCGGGCAACGGCGCGCCGTTTTCTTCGAGCGCGCGCGTCGCGACCGCGTATTCGAGCACGGCGAGCGGGCCATACTGCCAGCCTTCCGCCCAATCTCCACCGACCATCGCGCCCGCGGCATCGCCGATCTGGCCGTCCGCGCCTTTGAGACCTTCAGCGATCAGCAAACTCTGAAATTGATCGGAGACGATCTCGTTCCACAAGTGCCCGTCCGCGCCGCCGTCCGTGCCGATGGCGATGGCCGTGAGCGCTTTGCCGATGATGAAACCCGCGTTGTAGTTCGCGCCGGCTTGATCGTGGTGATAACCCTTCGCAGTGTAGAAGTCGGACCACGCGGTGAGGCAAGTGCGCGCTTGCGTGAGGAGACCGCTGTCGAAGCCTTTCGCGGCCGAAAGCCAATCGTAGGCCAGCGCGACGTCCGGGCCGTACCAACGCATCGGGTAATCGGTGTCGTGCGTCACGGTGAGGATGATCGGGGGCGCATCGCCGCTGCCGTCCCAGCTCTGCCAATTCGTGCTCACGCCGGCAACGCAGCCCGCTTTGTCACCGAGCTTTTGATCATCCTCGAGCGCCGCGCGAAAGTACGTCGTCGCTTGCGTGAGGTACTTCGCGTCTTGCGTGATTTGATACGCGAAGGCGCAGCTCACGGCAGCGGCGGGCCACGTGTCGCCGTCGGAGCCGCCGCGCAGCGTGTAGTCGCTCGGCTTGTCGATCGTCGCTTGGCACGCGGCCACGAGCTTGGCGGCCGCGGTGCCTTTCATCCCGGCGTTTGCGGCGTATTTCGTGATCTGGTCTGCGCTCATGAACAAGCGCGGATGCGCGCCCGAAGGCACCGCAGGCGCTGCGGCCGCCGTGCTCACGGTCGTCACCAAGAACCCAAAGCCCAAGAGCGTGCGCGCAAACAACGAGCGAAACGAACAATTGCCCATCCTTCAGGAATTATCCGGAAGACACCCGAAGATCTAGAATCCCCTCGCAAACTTTGCTTACATTTTCCAGATAAACTCGCGCAGCGAGGCGCTTCGCAACGTGCGCGCGCGATCGCATCGCGGAGCTCGAAGGCGTCAATTGCAGACGATCGGCGGCGGAGCTTGCGGCGTGATCAACGTCGGCGCTTTGGTCGGGTCGTTCGCGAGCAAGTGCCCGACGTGGGGCGTGTGCCCACTCGCGCTCACCGAATCCGCGATCGTCGTCGCGCCGGATGCTTCGTCGAATTTGTAGTAGCCGACCAAGCCGCTCTCGTCGCCGCTCAATGGTTTGCCGTAATTGTCGGCGATTTGCGCCGCGGTCCGCGCGAGGTTCCAGACGCGCACTTCGTCGAAGTCACCGTTGAAGCAGTTGTTGATCGGCGGATTGCAGCCGAGCGTGAGCACGCTCGAAGTCGTGGCGAGCACGCTGCCCGCGTTCGTCTTCGAGATTTTTGCGACGCCGTTCACGTACGTGACGAACGAGGTGCCGTCCCAGCTCATGGCGATGTGCAGCCACTGCGTCGCGCTCGAATCGATGCCGAGATCGGCGGTGCTATCGACGGTAAAATTGCCGTTCGTGTACGGGTTCAGGGTGGCGTGATTGCTCGGCATGCCGCTCACTGGATTCGTGCCGAAATCCAGGCCGAACGCGGTGTTCGTACTGCCCGGGCTGCCGTAGACGTAGATTTCGTTTTTCTCGCCGAGCCAATCACTCGGTTTCACGTTGAGCCAAAATTCGATCGTGCGCGGCGCATTGCCGATCGGCAAGTCGCTGCCCAGATCGATTTCGACGCGCGCACGAGCGGCATCGCTGTCCGAGCCCGTGCCGTTGCCGCTGAGCGAGACGGCGTTGCCCGCGCAATTCTTCGAGCCAGTGCTGGCTCCCGCGCTGCCGCCGGCGCCAGCATTGTTCGCGCCCGCCGCGCTCGTGCCGCCACTGCTCGTGCCTGCGCTGCCGCCATTCGCGCCGGCTGCGCTCGTGCCGCCGCTGCTCGTGCCCGCGCTGCTCGTGGTCGAAGCGCCGCTGTTGCCGCCGTTGGCGTTGCCGGCGTCGTTCGCGCCTGCGTGCGCGCCGTTCTGACTGCCTGAACTCGCGCCGCCGTTGCTCGGCAAAGAGTCGTCTGCGTCCCCACTGCGACTCGAACAGCCGCACCACGCACCCCCCAACAAAAAAAGAATCGATCCTCGAGTGACCAGGTTGACGAGCGCGCGCATGTGCGCTGCCGTATCACGCGCGGCGCGAGAGAAAAGTGCCGTTTACTACGCAAAAACGCGATTTTTCGAGCAACGAAATTTGCGCGAACTCAGTGGCATGCGTCGCGCGACGCGTAGCTCGTTACTTGGTCGGGCGTGAGCGAACCGAGGCTCGCGAGCGTGCCGTCTGCGGTCGTGGTGAAGTGGTGATATTCGTGCGTGTTGCAGCCCGACGCGCAATCACCGCCTGCGCGATCGAGCACGTAGTGCCAAAGCGTGTCTTCGCGCGTGAGGCAAATCGTCGGGCCGTCGCCGCCGGAGTAGCCGCCGGTTTGGGCGTACATCACGTCCGGGAGCAACGCATACTGCGCGGCGACGCGATCGGTGTCGTAGATCCCCTTGAGGACGACGGACATGGCCGTCACCGAGCTCGTCTGGAGTCCGCTGATATTCTCCGCGACGTAGCGCTGATTCAAACAATCCCAGGCGTGATAGCTGCCAGCGAGCATGACCTTCGCCGTGTCCGGGCTGACTTCGAGCAAGAGCGATTTGCCATCGATGCTCGAGTAAAAGTCGATGTCCGCGAGGTCGGGATTTTGCGCGCGAATCGCCGCCATGTCGCGCACGACGCGATCGTAGTCGGCTTGTTCCGCGACGACGCCGGTCGTGAGCTTCAGCGCGAGCAGCTCGAGGTTTTGATCGGCGCGCGGCGTCTGCGCGACTTCGTCTGCGCTCGGTACGCCGTCGGGGCACACACTCGGCACTCCGGCATCGCCAGCGTTCGTGCCACCGGTATTCGTGCCACCGGTATTCGTGCCACCGGTGTTCGCGCCCGCGCTCGCGTCACCGCTCGCAGCAGCGGCTCCGCCCGTCGTGAAGCCTGAGCTCGATCCGCCAGCGCCACTCGAGCTCGCTTCGTCCTGCGCGGCGCGACCGCCACAAGCGGCGAGCATCGAGCCAACGGCGATGAAGCCCACTGAACCCGCGATCCAAAACCTTGACGCGCCCCGGTGCTGCACTCACGCAGCTTGCCGAAGCGCGTTCTCCGCAGCAAGGCGCGCGCACTCGATCGAATCGACGCGCACGCGGATCGAGTTGAATTTCTGCAATAAATCGTCGTGTTCCACGCGGTCTTGCGCGAGAGAGCGCGCCGCGTCGAGCTGACCAATTTGACTCAAGGCGAGACTCGCCCCTGTTGCGACGTGCCTCGCTTCGTGCGTTCGGAGATGTGCGTGCTCGTCTTTCGCTCACTCTTGCGCTCGCAAAACGGCCCGCTCCCTCTTGGCTCGAGCCCTCGCTCGGCGTGTCGCGCAGAGCTTTCACGTTAAAGACTTGTCTCCTGCGTGCGAGCCGAGCGAAAATCGGCACTAATACTCCAACGCCGATTGCCGTTGGAGCAGGGACGGAGCAGGTCATTTGGGCAGCGTGCAGCAGCTTTCCGCGGGCGGGAGCAGCGCCATTCGCGTGCTGATCGTGGATGACGACAGCGTGCTCGTGCGCGCGCTGCAGCGCGTGCTCGGCTTGCAAGGCTTCGAGGTCGACACCGCGCTCGACGGGCGCTCCGCGTTGAATCGCCTCGAGAGCAACGACTACGACGTGATGTTGCTCGATCTCCAGATGGGCAGCATGGACGGCATGGAAGTGTTCGCCGCCTCGCGCGACCGCTCGCAGCCCGCGACGATCATCCACTCCGCGCACATCGACGTGCGCACCGCCGTCGTCGCCACTCGCGCAGGCGTGCAGGATGTGATGCAGAAGCCGGTGCCGGAAGACGTGCTCGCTGCTCGGATCCGGGAGCTTGCCGCGCAACGACTCGCCGCGCCCGCGATTCGCGCCGCGAGCCCGAACGCGCAGCCCGCGGAGGACGCGCTACGACGATTGGTCGGCGCCAGCGCGCCCGCGGTGGAGCTCCGTGAGCACGTCCGACGTGTGGC
>FTCX01000092.1_pt1 | contig 12738 bp, 10 predicted proteins | sample 1639831 | NCBI WGS metagenome assembly FTCX01 (sample SAMEA3914869, study PRJEB12502) | metagenome | biome: forest; material: soil | place: USA | collected 2012-03-12 | depth 0.1 m
CTGTGGAATCGCAATCACCCCACCGACAAGATCGCGACGACCGGCAAGTACAGTCCGGAAACCGAACAGCGGCTCAAAAAAGCGCCACCGGACGGCTTCGCGCTCGGCGCCACTTGCAAGCCCGCGTCGAAGCATTGAGGCGCGCGTTTAGCGCAGCGGGCGGAAAAACGCGCGGATCTCCTCGGCCAGCAAATCCGGCTGCTCCAGCGCGGCGAAGTGCCCGCCGCGCGCCATTTCGCTGAAGCGCTGCACGTTGAAGAAGCGTGCCGCCCACGAGCGCGGCGGCGGCACCAAATCCCGCGGGAAAATCGCGAAGCCCGCGGGCACCGCGCTCGAACCGACGAGCTCCTTGGCTTTCTCCAAGAGCCAGCGCGAAGGGCCCGCGTTCATGAAATCGAAATACGGCAAGAACGAAGAAGCGATCGACTCCGTCGCCCAGTACATCATCACGTTGTCGAGCAGCTCGTCGCGCGTGAAGCAGTTTTCGAGCACGCCGTCGCAATCACTGAAGCGCTGGAACTTCTCCACGATCCACGCGGTGAGCCCCGCGGGTGAATCGTTCAAAGCGTGCGCGAGCGTTTGCGGGCGCGTGCCTTGGATGAGCACGTAAGCCTCCTCGCGCTCGCGAAATTCTGCATTTCGCGCGAGAAAATCGCGCTCTTCGGCGTTCGCATCTTTGGGTTTTTGGAATGCGTGCCAAAACGGAACTTCGGTCAGGTGGATCCCGACGACTGACGTCGCGTGGCTGCGCGCGAGCTGTTCGCTCACGAGCGCGCCCCAATCTCCGCCGTGCGCGCCGAAGCGGCGATAGCCGAGCTCTTCGTACATCAAGCGGTGCCACAGATTGCCGATCTCGAACGCACCGCCGGTTTTCGCGGGTTTGTCGGAGAAGGCGTAACCCGGCAAGCTCGGCACGACTACGTCGAACGAGTCGCTCGGATCGGCGCCGAACGCAGCCGGATCCGTGAGCCGCGGAATGAGCTTCGCGAAGCGCAAAAAGGAATCGGGGAAGCCGTGCGTGAGCAGGAGCGGGAGCGGGCGTTCGCCTTTGCCGCGCTCGTGCACGAAATGCACGCCGAAGCCGTCGAGCTTGGCTTTGAAGTGCGGCAATCGATTGAGCTCGAGCTCGCGTGCGCGAAAATCGTAGCGCGTGCGAAAGTAGCCGATGAGCTCGCGCAAGTAGGTGGGGTTCATGCCCGCGCTCCAGTCGTTCGCGTCCGCTCGCGGCAGTCGCGCGGCGGCGAGCCGCAAACGCAGATCGACGAGCGTGAGCTGAGGCACCTGGATCGTGAAAGGCTCGACGGACATGGCTCCTCCGTGGCGAGATCAGCGCGGATCCGGCAGCGAATGCGCGAATTCGAGCACATCCCGCGCGTACAGCTCGGGCTCCTCGAGCGCAGCGAAGTGACCGCCGCGCGGCATTTCCGTCCAACGCTGCACGTTCAACGTGCGCTCCGCGAGGCTGCGCGGCGGGATCCCGTTCATGTCTTTCGGGAACAACGCGAGCGCGACGGGCACGGCCACGCGATCAGTCGGGTGCAACGAGGGCCCGCGCGCTTCCAAGTAGTAATCGAAGATCGAAGTGCCCACGCTCTGCGTGAGCCAGTACAGCATGATGTTCGTGAGGAGCTCGTCTTTGTCGAAGCTGCGCGCGAGATCATCGCCGCAATCCGACCACGAGTGGAACCGATCCAAGATCCAAGAAGCCAACCCGACGGGTGAGTCGTTCAAACCCGGAGCGAGGCTCCAAGGCGTGGTCGTTTGCACGGCGACGTACGCGCCGTCCTTCAAAAACTGCTTCTTTCCGGCTTCGACGTACTTCTGCTCGCTCTTGGAGAGCTCTGCCGAATCCACGTTCGTCGCGTGCCAACCGAGATCGGTCAAGTGCACGCCGAGAACGCTCTCCGGATGGCGTAGCGCAATGAGCTGCGCGATCGCGCCGCCGGTGTCGCCGCCCGCGACCACGAAGCGCGAATAGCCGAGCACCTCCGTCATCAGGCGCCACAAGAGCTCGGCGGTTTGACGGAGCGGCTCGGCTTGCTCGGCTCGCTCCACTCGCCCCGTGAACGCGAAGCCGGGGAGCGAAGGCACTACCAAGCTGCACGCATCCTCGGCGCGTCCGCGCAGGTGGCTCGCGGGATCGGCGAGCAACGGGAGCACGCGATGATAGCGATAAAACGAGTCCGGCCAGCCGTGAAGCAGGAGCAACGGCAGCGGCGCTCTACCAACCCCTTTGCGATGCACGAAGTGCAAGTCCGCTCCTGCGAGCTTGACCTTGAATTGCGGAATGCCGTTGAGTTTCGCCTCTTGCTGGCGCCAATCGAAACCTCGATGCCAATAGCCCGCGAGCTCGCGTAAATAGGTCTCGTCCGTGCCGAGCTGCCAATCTGGATCGGCGGCGAGCTCCGGCCAGCGCGTGCGCTCCAGGCGCACACGGAGATCTTGCAACACCTGATCTTCGACGTGAATTTGGAAGGGTCGCGGGCGCATGAGCTCGGCAAGCGGCGAGCAATTTCGGCGCCAAGCTGCGAACGTTCGAGCGAATCGAGGGATCGAGTCCGGCTCGCTGAAATATCGAGACACAGATGCCGGGCGAGTTCAGGCGCTCGAGTGCCAAAGCGCCTCGCGGCATCGAGCGTGTGGGCGACCCTAAGTACGTTGTTCGCTCGACTCGATTCGGGTCTTCGGGTTGCGGCTGTTCACTTCGGCCCGGTCTCGACCGTCCCGCAATTCACGAAGGAGAGATTCGTATCGATGCGGAATGTGGATTTGTCGGTGTGGCGCTCGGCGTGGAATAGATCGAGCGGATACACGCTGCCCTTCTGCAGGCCGAGCATCGCGGCTGCGTCGTCGAGCGCGACCGTGCCGAGGATGCGCGGATGCAAACCGCCGAGGTCGACCGCGAGCTTGCCGTTGATGAACACCCACACATCATCATCACCCTGGAAGGTGAAGGTCTCGCCGCCGTTGTACGAGAACTGCGTGTGGATCTCCGTGGTGAAGCTGAAATTGTGCAGCATGCCGTCGTCGGCGGTGCCGGAGTTGCCGTAGCCGGCGTTGTCGAGCGGGAAGTAGTGCAAGCTCTGGAACGTGAACAAGCCGCCCGGCTGCGGCGCGAGGTAGAGCGAGATCACGAACGGCAAATTCATGTTCGGCGTGTCGCGATACCACTCGTCGAAATTGGTTTTGTTCGTCGTCTCGGGACCGAACGGACAGGTCGCTGATTGAGCCGCACCGAGCTCGCACTTCGAGGCGTAGACCGGCTTCTGATCGCTGCCGAGCATCGCCGCGACCAAGTTGGGCGTCACATCGTTTCCCCAAAAAGAAGCTTCGAAGTCGGGGTGCCCGCCGGGGTCGTTCGCGCCGCGAAAATCTCGCACGACGCCGGTCAGGATGTTGCCGCAGTTGCCGTTGCTCGTCGCGCTGCCGCCGGCGCCGCCGTTGCCCGAAGCGCCGCCGCTGCTCGGATCGCTCGAGCCTGCGCCGCCCGCGCTGAGCGAAGCGCCCAGCAGAAGCCCGCCCATATCCGTCTGCACGTAGCCCGCGGGCAGGGAAGTGATGATGTGTGCGCCGCTCCCGCCGTCGTCCGAGCTCGCGTCATTGTCACTGCCGGCGTCGATGTTGAGCATCGGGCCCGTCCCCGCTCCGCTCGGACCGACGCTGCCGGTGCTCCCCGCGGTACCACCGGGCGTCGCGCTCGAGCTGCCTCCGGCCGCCGACACTTGGCTGCTCTCGGGGTTGGCCTTGCTGCTGCACGCGGCAAGCGCGCAGCAAACGACGGAAAAACTCAGGCGAGAAGCAATACTCATGGCCAACCTGCGCGGACGGTTCGAGGTTTAGTGGGGCGAACGCCACCACTCATCTCTTAGATGCGGGATCGGGAGCGTTACGGTTCAACTAAGTTCTACACGAAACAAATTCTCGCCCGCGTTGTCCGTCTCGCGCACGCGGCTCTTCGCGTGATGAGTGCGCGCGCTTTGGGTCTCTCGAAATTTCGTCGAGAAAAGCGCCCAAAGCGTAGCCTCGCGCAAATACGGTCGACTCGTCTTGCGCACGCATAACGATAAGCACTCGATGAGCTCCGTCGTGATTCGTCGCGCCAGTGATTCACCGTGCACGCGATTCGAGTCATGTGCACTGGGCTCGAGTGATCGATTCACCTGTGTCGAACACATGCGCGCTTCCGCGAAGCCGCTCGGTCACCGGTCGAGATCGGCGCTTCACCACGGAGCCTGCGTTTACCCGCGTCCGATACCGAACCGCTCGATCTCATTGAAAAAATAAACTGAATTAATGTTCAGTTATACTGCCACCGATGGCGCTCACGGCGGCTCGTTTGTGCTGCTTGGATCTCGACACCTTCTTCGTCTCGGTCGAGCGCGTGCTCGATCCCAGCTTGATCGGCAAGCCCGTGATCGTCGGTGGTAAACCCGGCCAGCGCGGCGTCGTCACGGCGGCGAGCTACGAGGTGCGCGCGCTCGGCGTGAAATCGGGCATGTCGCTCACGAAGGCATCCGAGCTCGCGCCCGACGCGATCTATCTACCCACACGCCACGGCGTGTACGGCGACTACTCCGAACGCGTGCGGCGGATTGCGCAAAGCTATACACCGGTATCGCAGATCGCCAGCATCGACGAGCTGTTCCTCGATTTCTCCGGCTGCGAGAGCCTCTACTTCGAAGCCGAGGATAGCTCTCCGGATTTCACGATCGAGCGCATCGTGCGCAAACTCACCGCGCAGATTCAAGCCGAGGTCGGCTTGCCCGCGAGCGCTGGCGTCGCGACGAGTCGCTCGGTGGCGAAAGTCGCGAGCGGGCTCGCCAAGCCGCGCGGAGTCGTGTTCGTGCCTGCGGGCACTGAGCAAGCATTGCTCGGACCGCTCCCAGTGCGGAAATTCCCGGGCATCGGCCCGGTAGCGGAACAGAAGCTCCAAGCGTTGGGCCTGCCGACTTTGGGCGATGTCGTCGCGGCGCCGCTGCCGCTTTTGCGCCGCATTTTCGGCGCTTGGGCGGATCCGATCCAGCGCGCGTGTCGCGGCCACGGCGCGCACGAGCTCGGCCGCGAACGCCCGGCATTTCAAGAATACGATCCGCGCGGCGTCTCGCTCGGCACGATCTCCAACGAGCGCACGTTCCGCGAAGACGTACGCGATCCCGATTGCATCGAAGCCATGCTCTGCTCGCTGTGCGAGCGCGTGTGCTGGCGCGCGCGCAAGCGCGGCATGAAAGCGCGCACCGTCACGCTCAAGCTCCGCTATGCGGATTTCGAAACGCTCGAACGCTCCCGCACCTTCACGCCGACGTGCTCCGAGCTCGAGCTCTACCCCGTGATTCACGAGCTTTACACGCGCTCTCGCACGCGCCGCACCGCGATTCGCTTGCTCGGCATTCGCCTCAGCAATCTGCGCCCGTGCGATCAGCAGCTCTCGCTCTTCGATCACTGCGAGCCACTGCACCGCGCGATGGACGGGATCCGCGAGCGCTACGGCTACGGCGCACTGCGCATTGCGCTCGGCGGCCCCGAACGCGACGAGTGAGCGCGCGTTCCAGCTTTCTTTTTGGGTCGCCTCACTCGAGCTCGCTTGCGCCAGTGCCTTCCGGCGCGCTCGCGTCAGTCTTTCTCTTCCGCAACTTTGGCTTCGAGTTGCTCGATTGCGGCACGCGCTTTTTCCAGCTCGCGCTCGGCGGCGGCGAGCTCTTTCGCGAGCCGCGCGTGCTCGGTTTCGCGTTTTTTCAGCTCGCTCTTCGCTTCACGGAGCGCGGCCTCGAGCTCGCGCTTTTCGGCTTCGCGTTTGGCGCGCGCCTCGGCCTCGCGCTTCTTCGCGGCGATGGCTTCGAGGCGCGCCTTTTCGGCTGCCGCATGTTCGCGGCGGCGTTCCTCGGCGCTCGCGTGCGACTCTTTCGGCGCGCTCGTCGCGTGCTTTTCGCCGCGCGAAGGCTCGGGCTCACGCGCTTTCGATTCGCTCGGCTCGCTCGCAAATGCAGCGCCGCCGAAGGCGTCGAAGCCCGGCGGGTCGCGATCTTTGCTCAGCGCGCCTTCGGGGTCGGGCGCGAAGCCGCCGCTCGCAGCGAGGCCGGCGAGCGTCATCTCGACCCGGCGAACCGTGGCCTCACTCGCGGCGTGTCCGCCTTCGGCGAGCAACTTGCGGGCGCGCGCGCTGAGCTTGGTCAGCGCTTCGCGGTGCGCCCCGCGCGCGTCGAGCTTGCCCGCGCGCAAGTGCTCAGCGCTCTCGAACAACTGTTCGAATTCTTTCCGCGCGTGCCACCACAATTGGTTCACCGCCCACGCCGACACCGATGGACGCGGAAGCTTCACTAGCTTCGCGGCACCCGCTTTGTCACCGGCTGCTTTCAGCTCGTCAGCGAGGCGCTTGCGCTCCGTCACGAACGAATCGTGCGCGGCTCGATGAAGCTCGCCCGCGGCCTCCTCGTAACTCGTCGCCATTCCGGCAATGGTAGCAACTGGGCCGAAAAATGCGCTAAAAAGCGGATATGCCCGAATCCGCTTTGATCGGCCGGAGCAGCTCGCATTACACGCGCGTGGCGCGTTTGTTCGCGCTCGAGCTCGCCGTTCCGCACGTGTTTCGCCCCGTGCTCGACATGACCACGCACGACACCGGCGCGTACGGCGACAACCCGGCGTTGAAGATGCCGGTCTGGTACGACGAGCGCGGCTCGCTCTTCGGGCTCGAAAATATTTGTCGCGAGCTCGCGCGCCGCTCGCCCGAGCGTGAGCGCATCGTGCTGCGCGGAGATTCACCCGATCGCTTGGTGGCGAACGCGGAAGAGCTCGCCGTACACGCCATGAGCTCGGAAGTGATTTTGATCATGAACGCGCTCGCCGGCCCGAGCCAGCTCGAGCCGCCGAAGGTGCGCACGAGCATGCTCAACGCGCTCGCGTTTTTGGACGCCAATCTTTCGGCCGTGCTCGCCGCGCTGCCCAGCGATCGACGCATCAGCTTTTGCGAAGCGGCACTGTTTTGCGTGCTCACGCATTTACCGTTCCGTCAGGTGGCGGATGTGAGCGGCTACCCAAACCTGGCCCGGTTCAGCGCAGAGTTCGGGCAGCGCGCCTCGGCGCGAGCCACCGAGTACCGCTTCGACGCGCCCTGACGTCGCGGGCGACTCGGACTGCGGGCCGCGCAATGTCCCGGAATTGCCACGGCTTTCGCACGCCCCTTGACGTTCGTATTTTGATAGTAATATTACAATCGTAATACGATGGTTTGGCCGTCGTAACTGGCGAAATTCACGATGAATCTCAAACAAGAACAGCACGAAGAGTCGCACCGGGCGATCCTCAAATCGGCGCGCGACTTGATCCGCACGCAGGGCATCGCCGGGACGCGGGTCGCGGACGTGATGAAGGGCGTGGGGCTCACCGTGGGCGGCTTCTACGCGCACTTCTCGAGCAAGCAAGATTTGGTCGATCAGGCGCTGCGCGCGGCCGGCTCGGATCTGATGTCGCGCTTCTTCGTGGGGCTCGAGCACGCACCGAACGGCGAGCGGGCGAAGCTCGTCGTCGAACGCTACTTGTCGGAGGCGCATCGCGACACGCCGGCGTGCCCATTCCCTGCCGTGATCGGCGAGATCGGCACGACCGCGCCCGAGCACGCCCCGGCGTTGGCGGACCGTATCGAAGCCTTGTCGACGCGCCTCGCCGAGCTTTTGCCTCGCACTGGCAAAGGCAAAGTACGCGCGCGTGCGATCGCGCTCGTGGCGTTGGCGTACGGCGGGCTGAGCATGGCGCGAGCGCTCAAAGGCACCGCGTTGTCGGAAGAAGTTTTGCAGGCGTGCCGCGAGCTCGCGTTCGCGACTATCGACGGAGAATCCAAAAAATGAGCGCAGCAGTCAGCGCCGGCGCGGATGCGTTGGTCGGGGCAAAGCCAGTAGAAAAAACGTCGCGCAAGCGCCGGACGCCGCTCTTGATCGGCGCGCTCGCCTCCGCCGCTCTCACGATTTCAGCAGGATATTACCTACTTCATTTGGGCCAGGAAACGACTGACGACGCGCAAGTCGAAGGGCGCGTGATGAACGTTTCGACTCGTGTCTCGGGCCAAGTGCTGCGCATGAAGGTGGAAGACAATCAGCTGGTCAACGAAGGTGACGTGCTCGTCGAGCTCGACCCTGCGGATTTCGAAGCCAAGGTCGCGGTGGCTCGCGCGGATCTGAACGCCGCAGAAGCGGCTGTGGAGCAAGCGCGGTCGGCGCTGGCGTTGACGCAGAAGACAGCGCCTGCGGGGCTCTCGCAAGCGCGCGGCGGCCTCGAGACGGCGAACGCGTCCGTCGCTGCGGCGCGCGCGACGTTGGAAGAAGCACGGGCTGCGGTGACCGCCGCCGAGTCGCGCAGCAAGTTGAGCCAACTGAACTTCGATCGCGAGCAGCAACTCGAGCGTGGCGGCGCGGTCGCCGTGGCTGCGCTCGACGCCAGTCGCACCGAGCTCGACGAAGCCGAGGCCAGTCGCGATCGCGCGGTCGCTCGCTTGCGCGCCGCAGAAGCATCACTGACGGGCTCGAGTGGCGGCGTGGCGCTCGCGCGCGGTCGCGTCACTGCGGCGGCCACCGAATCAGAGCAAATTTCGGCGGCAACCGCGAATCTCGGGCTGGCGAGCGCGCGTGCCGAGCAAGCTCGCGCGACGCTCTCGCTCGCCAAGCTGAACCTCGGCTACACGGTGGTTCGCGCGCCGCACCGCGGAGTGGTCTCGCGCCGCGGAGTCGAAGTGGGACAGACGGTCGCGCCCGAGCGCCCGCTGCTCGCGATCGTGCCGCTCGACGACGTGTGGATCGTGGCCAACTACAAAGAGGATCAGCTCGCCGAAGTGCACGCCGGACAGCGCGCGCGCGTGCACGTCGATACGTTCGGCGGTCGCGAATTTTCTGGGCACGTGGAGAGCATCGCGGGCGGTACCGGCGCGCGCTTCGCGCTCTTGCCGCCGGACAACGCGACCGGCAACTTCGTCAAGGTCGTGCAGCGCGTGCCGGTGCTCGTGCGTTTGGACGGCGCGGGCAATCAGCTGCGGCCCGGCATGAGCGCGGACGTCACCATTTGGACGAAGCCATGACCGCCGCGGAAGACACGCCGATACGCGGCAACAAAGCGCTGATCACGCTCGGCGCGCTGATCGCCGGTCTGATGGCCTTCCTCGACATCTCGATCGTGAACGTCGCGCTGAACGACATTCGCGCGAACTTCGGCACGCCGCTCGATCAAATCGCCTGGATTTCCACAGCGTACGCGATGGCGAACATCACCATCATCCCGATCTCGGGCTGGCTCTTGAAGCGCTTCGGCTTTCGCCGTTACTACGCGGCGTCGATCATCATGTTCACGCTGGCGAGCGCGCTGTGCGGCTTGTCGTGGAACCTGCTCTCGCTCGTCGTGTTCCGCATCCTGCAAGGGCTCGGTGGTGGCGCGATCATCCCGACCTCGCAGAGCGTGCTCTTCGGTCGTTATCCCGAGAAAGAGCACGGCATGGCGGGCGCTCTCTTCGGCATCGGCGCGATCACGGGGCCGCTGCTGGGCCCGACTGTCGGCGGCTTCTTGGTGGAATGGTCGAGCTGGCATTGGATCTTTTTCATCAACGTGCCGCTCGGGCTGATCGCGGCCGCGATCGCGTACACGCAGATCGAGCAGCCGAAATTCGTGCCCGATCGCTCGCCGGTCGATCGCTTTGGGATCGCGCTGCTCGCCGTCGGCATGGTGTCGCTGCAATACGTGCTCGAAGAAGGCAATCGCGACGGTTGGTTCGAGAGTCCGCTGATCACGTTCCTCGCGGTCGTCGCCGGCATCGCGCTGATCGGCTTCATCAGCCACGAGCTCGAGACGCCGCATCCAGTGGTCGAATTGCGCGTGTTCAAGAATCGCGCGTACGCCGCGGCGACGACGCTCAACTTTCTGGTCGGCACCGCGCTGTTCGCGGGCTCGCTGCTATTTTCGCTCTATTGCGGCACGATCATGCACTATCGCGCGCTCGACATCGGGCGCATCTTCTTGCTCGGTACCTGGATTCAGCTGCTGATTTTTCCGATCGTGGGGCGGCTCGTTTCGAAGATCGATGCGCGCCTGTTGCTCGTCGTTTCGACGGTCGGCATCGTGACGAGCTTATGGCTCAACGCGCATTTGACGACGGATGCGGGCACGCGTGATTTGGTCGCGCCGCTATTCGTGCGCGCGATCGGCACTGGTTTTGGCTTCGTGCCGCTCACGATGCTAGGCGTCGCCTCGTTGAGCCCGGCGCAGCGCCCGGGCGGCACCGCGCTCTTCAATCTGACGCGCGAGCTCGGCGCATCGATCGGCACCGCGTGGATGAGCACGATGCTCGATCGCTTGTCGAAGCAGAATTTCAATTTCATGACCAGCCATGTCACCGTCGCGAGCTCGGCGTTGATCGAACAAGCGAATCTGCTCGCGCACGGCCCCGGCGCGCGCCTGCCGTTTCCGGACGATTCTGCACTCGCGGTGCTGAAAGCCCGCATCGCGCAGCAAGCGCTGCTGCGCGCGTTCAACGGCAGCTTCTTGCTGCTCGCGCTCGCGTTCTTGTGCGTCAGCTGGGTGATCTTGTTCATGCGCGCGCCCGAGCGCGGGCTCAAAGTCGATCCGAACGCACACTGAGGCCGCGCTGCGCGCGGTACGCCCTAGAAAATTGCTCTGTCGGTGCCGCGCGCGATTTATCGATGACGGATGCCGTTTTTTCAATGAAGCGCGGCGCGCCTGGCAATGCCGTGGGTGATGAAAACCATCGTCGGCTGCGCGTGGGCTTTGATCTCGATTTTGGGCGCTGCGGGCGCTTGCTCCTCGGGTGACGCGAACGGCACGAGCTCGGTTGGGGCGAGCGGAACGGGCGCGACGGGCGCGACCGCCGGCAAAGCGAGCGGCACGAGTGGTGGTTCGAGCACGCCGGGCGGTTCACCTGGTGCGAGCGGAGGCGCGCCGGGTGCCGCCGGCTCGATCGGGGTGAGCGGAGGCACGAGCTCGAGCAGCGCGGGCACGGTCGGCGTAGCGGGCACGAGCTCGGGGACTGCTGGTACGAGCGCGATGAGCGGCGGCGGCGAAACGTCGAGCGGTGGCTTGAGCGGCGGCGGCTCGAGCGGTGCATCGAACAGCGGCGGCTCGAGCGCGGGCGGTAAAACGGGCACGGGCGGCTCGGCGAACAGCGGCGGGCTCGGCGGCTCGATCAACGATCTCGGCACGATCACAGGCTCACCCGTGATCGCGCAGCTCTTGGCGTTGACGAAGAACTGCACCACCGCAAACCAAATTCCGAATTCACACACTTACAAGTTGGATGATGGCAGCACGACCAGCATCTGCAGCTTGAAGGGCGGCACCGGCAACGCGGGCGGCGCGATCTTCTACACCGCGGACATGGACATCGATTGCGACGGCATCACGACGGCGCACTGCCCCGGCACCGGCGCGGACATGGATTGCTGCTACCAAGATCAAACCTCATTTCACGGCCCGAACAGCATGTCGAACAAGGACGGCACTTCGCTCGCGTCCGAGAACACGCCGTACGTCGTGGTGCCGCAGGACGTGAAATTCCCAGGCTTGGATCAAAACAACGGCGGCAACATCGTGGCCGTGATTTACAACAATCAGCTGGAATTTGGCGTGTTCGGCGACCAAGGGCCCTCGACGATCATCGGTGAAGCTTCCGTGCGCACGGCGAACGGCCTCGGCATTCCGGCGAGCCCGGCTACGGGTGGCGTGGGCGGCGGTGTGACGTACATCGTGTTCGTCGGCACGGGCTCACAGCCGAGCGACATGGAAAACATTTCCCAGATTCAGTCACTCGGCGCGAGCTTGACCGAGGCACTGCTCAGCAACAATCACTGAGCTGCCGGTTCGCGGCGTTAGCGCTCGAACGCGAGTCGAAGCTCGAGGAACGGAAGCAGCGGATACGGTAAGACACCGAGCGCGAAGCCCCAACGCGCGACGCCAGCGTCGTTGCCGTCGTGCGAGTGCGTGAGGAAATCGAACCCGAGCCGGCCGCCGAGCGCGACTTTGCTGGTCGTGTTGCGCTCCCAGTACGCGCCGTTCGGCGGAGGATCGAGCGGTGAGAAGATCGCGTGTACGTAGACTTCGGTGAGCGCGCGGCGGCGCAAGGCGGCGTGCCTCGACGCGACATCGTAGTAGTAAATGTAGCGGAGCCCGGCGAACGGAAGCACGAGCTGACGATTGTGATCCGCGAACTGTAGATTCGTTACGTCCGGATCAGTGCAATTGTCAGTGCAGCTCTGCCAGGTGAGCAGACCGCTGAGCGCGCCGCCCTCCACGAGCATGGCCTGATACACCGGGATCAACGCATGCACGAGATTGGGGTGCGCGGGATCCGGCCGAGTCGTGAGGGGTTCGTCCACGTTCGTGTGCGTGGAAAACAACGCAACTCCCGCGCTCGCCTCCGCGTAGTTGCTGAACTCGACGTCCTTATCACCGAGTGAAACGCCGGCAGCGTAAGTCGCGCTGAGCCGGAGCCAACTCGTGGCGAAGCCTTCGACATTCAATCCGACTCCGAGCCATTGAAACGGAGCATGGGAATCGAGGCTGAGGCTCCAGCGAAATGGCGGTGAGTCGCGGTAGCCGAGATCCGGAAACAGCTGCCGCAATTCGGCGAAGCTCAGCGGCGGGGGTTCACTATCGTCTTCGTCAGGGGCAGGTGCTGGGGCTGGCTTGGTCCACTCGATGCGCACCCCAGAAAAACTCGGTGTCGGGTTCGCTCGGGCCGCTGCCGTACCC
>FTCX01000533.1_pt1 | contig 12727 bp, 8 predicted proteins | sample 1639831 | NCBI WGS metagenome assembly FTCX01 (sample SAMEA3914869, study PRJEB12502) | metagenome | biome: forest; material: soil | place: USA | collected 2012-03-12 | depth 0.1 m
GAGCTCCAAGCTCGCCGCCGGCACGCCGATCACCCTCAGCGGCGCGCGCTTCACGGCCTCGCTCGCTGCACAATCGGTGACGACGTTCGTGGGTAAACCGTGAGCGATTGATCCTCGCCAAGAGCGACTGAGCTCGCGTTCTCCAGTCAACACAGGCGGCGTTTGGAACAGTATGTTCCATGAACAGGCCCCGAGCTCTCAGTCACGGACCAAAGGCATTTACATCATCGCGCATCGCGATTCATCACACGGCGCTCTTCGTTCTGTTGGGGAGCGCCGTGAGCGGCTGCTCGGCGAGTAGCGGAGATCCCAACGGTTCGACTGCGAGCTCGGGTGGACCGAGTAGCGCGAGCGGGGGCGCCGGCAGTGGCGGCGTGTCCGGAGCGCGCGCGGGTGCAGGCGGCGCCGTCTTCGGCGTAGGTGGCGCGGCTGCGGGCAGCGCAAGCGGTGCAGCTTCGGGTGGTCTTTCGGGGATCGGTGGCGTTGGAACGGGGGGCGCCAGTGCTGCGAATGGCGGGAGCTTTGGCTTCGGCGGGAGCTCCGTCGGCGGAGCTGGCGGAGACACATCGATCGGTGGAACGGCGGGCAGCGCCGGAACGATCGGCAGCGGGACGTGCGGAGGCGGAACTGCTCAAGCGTCGGATCTCACGATCGATGAGTCGAGCTTGCAGCAGAAAATCACTGGCTTCGGCGTGTCCTCGGCCTGGGCGGGCAGCTACGCGAACGCTTCGGACCCGGACTACCTCTGGTCGACCACTACTGGAGCTGGCCTGAGCTTGCTCCGCATTCGCTACGGCGATGGCCTGGCGATTGCGCAAGAGGCAGTCAAGCGCGGCGCAACAGTGTGGCTGACGCCCTGGGGCACAGGCCCCAACGGATCTCCGGGTGGCAGCGACACCGCGATGCAGAGCAACGCCAACGGCTGCAAAACGACCGTGCCCGTGCTCACGAACCCACAAGATTGGGCGAACACACTCGCCGCTTGGGTGCAGAAGGCAAAGACTCAAGGCGTGCCGCTCTACGCGGTCTCCGCTGAGAACGAGCCGGACAGTTGCGGAATCAACCAGACTACGTCGTTCTCCGCTGCGCAATTGGCCACTTGGATTGGTGGCTATCTAGGTCCGGCGATGGCGCCTCTGGGCGTGAAGGTGATGGGGCCAGAAACCCAGAACGGCTGCGGCTTTAGTACCTACTTCTCTGCGATCAAGGGTGACGCCGCAGCCTTCGGTGCGGTCGATATTTTTGCCAGTCACGAATACGGTTGCGGCACGCTGCCGACCGAGACCGCCATCGCCGCAGCAAACAAGGAATATTGGGAGACCGAAGTGGACACCGGCACCGCCACCGGTGACTCGCCGGGCGACGGCATCGCGAGCGCTCTCTTAACGGTGAAAACGATCCACAACGATCTCACGAAGGCCAACCTCAACGCATGGCATTATTGGTGGCTCTACTGCAGCAACAGCAGCGGTTGCCTGTACGACACGGGCACGAAGAAGTGGGCCAAACGACTGTGGGCGATGGGCAACTACTCACGCTTCGTGAGGCCGGGATGGAAGCGAGTGGGCACCTCGGGCACGATGCCTTCGGGCGTGCTCGTGAGCGCGTATATCAATCCCGCGAACAACGCGCTTTCGATCGTCGCGATCAATACCAATACATCGGCGACCCCCACGTCGTTCTATATCTCGGGCAGTGCGCCGTGCTCGCTGACCGCCTATGAAACCTCGGCGACCAAGGACTTGGCTCAAGGCTCGGACGTCGCGGTGTCACAGTCCCGCGTATCGGTGACGCTATCGGCGCAAAGCGTGACGACTTTCGTCGGCACGCCCTGAAGACTCCTTCGCTTCAGGTAGTGCGCGAGTCGGTTGTGCCCTCCGAGCAAGAAAAAAACTCGGAGGGCGTTTGCTTTCAAAACGTCGCCTTCGGGATTGTGAGCGTCTTGATGTCCGCGTACGTGGCTTCGATGCCCGCGGTCGCTTTCACTGACGACGGGTTCGCGGCCGGGGTATCCGTGATCGTGTCCGTGCCGTTTTGGTTCCGCACGACGTTCGTCGGCGCGTTCACCAAGGCATTGTGCGCGACCGTATAACCCGACGTTTGCTCGTCGAGGTAGATGCCGTTGCTGCCGTAGTCTGCCCACTGACTCGTTTGGAAGTCATGCAAGTAATTGCTTTGCATTTCGGACGCGGGCTGTTGGTTGGAGAGCGTGTACAGGCTCGCGCCGTCCGCCATGATTTGGACGACGTGGTGCACGTCATTGTTGTTGATCTTGTTGTTGCTCATGGCATTGACGGTGCTGGTCCAGCCGTACCCGACTGAGATGCCGGTGTAGTTCATGTAGCCAAGCTCGTTGTGCTCGATATCGACTTGCTTTGGGTAGCCGGCAGCGATGCCCGTGGCACCTTGGAACTCCGTGGTCACGTGCGTGATGTAGTTGTCCTTGATCGTGTCGTTCGTGCAGATCTCGTTCTTGTCGGTCGGGTTGTAGGGCGTGTGATATTCGGTCGTGTCGCTGGCGGTGAATTTGCCAATCGAGATACCGTTGCCTGCGATGTCCGTCACGACATTGCCGATGATGAGGTCGTCGTGCGTTCCCGAGACGAGATCCAACGCGGTCGCGCCCATTTGCGTAAAGATGTTGCGTTCGAAGTGAAGGTGATTCGCGTTCATCACGCTCACCCCAGCCGGCGGTCTGCCGATCGTCTGCTTGTTATCGGTGGTCGCGGTCAGGTTGTATTGTCCGGCCTGTCCGTCGAGAAACCCCGCCTGACTGGGGCGCATGTACGTCGAATGCGCGAACGTGATGCCTTGAAACCAAAGGTATCCAGCTTGGTCCGACGTGCTATTGCCGGCGACGCTGACAATCGTTTCGACCATCGGCGCGATCACCGTCGCGGTCGACATGTCTTCGCCTGCGCGCGGTTTGTAATAAAGGACGTTCTTGGTCTCGTCGAGATACCACTCCCCGGGTTGATCGAGGAACTCGAGGGCGTTCTCGAAGTAGTAGCAATGCTTCGTGAAGCCGCCGAACTGACCTCCCAAGTGTGGAAACGGGCGCGCATAGAGGATCGTGCTTTCGGGGCTCTGAATCTTCAAGTACGCCGTGTTGCCCGTAGTCGTGAGAGAGGCGAGGCGCAGGGTGTTGTCGCCCCAACCTGTCATCACGTGCATTTCGACCTTGCTCAAGTTGTTCCAGTTTCCCACCTGTGAAGAGGTCACTTGAATGTTTTGCGCGGTGTTGTCGGCACCGGTGAGTCGATTGAAGTTGGCGCCGCCGCCCGCGCCCAAGTTCGGGGTGCGCGCGCGAATCGCTTTCACACCGTTCACGTACAGCTGCCGGAACGGCGTGGTGATGCCCGTCGCGGCGTAGATGCCGTTCGTCGCGTCCGAGACGGTGAAGCCGGTAATCGGCGCGCCGCCGGTGATGATCGGCTGTTCGCCTGGATAAGCGAGGTACTTCACGTAGAACCCGTTCTTCCCCGAGTCGGCATTGCCGAACTTGAGCGAGCCCGTCTGCGGATAAGTTCCCGCGCGCAAATACACTGTGATGTCAGCGCTCATCGTCGCGGTCATGCCGGCGACGAGATCGCGCGCTTTGGCGATGGTCTTCAACGGCTGTGTGATTGTGCCGGGATTCGTGTCACTCCCGTTCGGCGCGACGTACAGAGCTCCGCTCGTTGCGCCAGCTGCGCCGCAGTTCGTCGCGCCGCCGTTCGTCGTTCCAGATGACCCGCTGGCTCCGGCAGTTCCTCCCTGGTTCGAAGCGCCGCCGATGCTCGTCGACGATCCGCTCGCGCCGCTCGCGCCGCCCATTCCGAATGTGCCCCCCGTTGTTGCGGCGATGCCCCCAGCGCCCGCGCCACTCCGTCCACTCGAACCGAGCGCTCCACTTGCTCCACCGCTAGCGCCGTGCGCACTGCTGCCCGCGCTCGCCGTAGCGCCGCCGTCGGTCGAGCCCGAGCCACAGGCAACGGCGAGAAAAAGCGTTGTGACGACAATCAAAGACGATGCAAAGAGCTCGGGGACTTTCATCACTCCTACTGCTCTTTCACTCCTCGATTTGTGATGAAAAGAAAGCACTCAGTGATTCGTGTCGGTACAGCGTGCTGCAGCGATGCCGAACCTGGACACGGCGCCGCGCTAAAAAAAATGCGGCGCGTCCAGGATTCTTTAACAAGAACGACGGGCCGCGACAGAATCAGCAAGCGCCATTTTCGGGCGAATCTACGTTCAGGAGAATGTTTTGATGTTTTTGCCGTCGCGCCGAGTGCTCGCTTTGCAGTTCACGCCTCAATCACTGCTTGTTCGCGGGCGCGCGCCGGCGTGCTTGGCGGCGATGATACTGCTCGCATGCTCGTCGTCGGGTAGCTCGGGTGACGATGCGACGGGGGCGCAGAGCCAAGGCGGGAGCGGTGTCATCGGCGCAGCCGGCAAGGCGTCTGGCGGCAGCTCGTCGACTGCGGGTGCAGCTCAAGGCGGCGCGGGCGCGCAGTCGAGCGCTGGCGCAGGCGCGACCTCGAGTGGTGGTATGACTCAAAGCGGCGGAGGCTCGACTTCGCAAGGCGGGCTGTCCTCGGCGGGTACGGGCGGCAGCGGTTCCGGCGGAGTGAGCGGCGGTGCCGGAGCGATGTCGAGCGGTGGCACCGCGAATGGCGGGGCAAGCGGCGCCGCGGGTTCCGGCGGTGCTGCTGGTTCCGGTGGAGCGGCCACGACGGGGCCTTGCGACATCTACGCCGCTGCGAGCACGCCGTGCGTTGCGGCACACAGCACCGTTCGCGCGCTCTTCGGTGCGTACGACGGTCCGCTCTATCAAGTGCGCCGCGCCTCCGACAAGACGACGAAAGACGTCCCGGTGCTCAAAGCAGGCGGATTCGCCAACACCGCTGTTCAAGATTCGTTTTGTAGCGGGACCACGTGCACGATTTCCGTGCTCTACGATCAATCGACGTACAAGAACAACCTCGTCAAATCGCCAGTCGCCCATTGGCTCCCGAACGGTGGCTCCGAAGCGGATGCGTCTCAGGGCAAGATCACCGTCGGCGGTCATTCGGTGCACGGCATTTACGTGACTGGGTTTAGCGGGAACGTCGCGTATCGGAACAACGCCACCAAAGGAGTCGCGACGGGGGATCAGGCGGAGGCCATGTACATGGTCGTCGACGGCAAACGCTTCAGCGATCAATGTTGCTTCGACTACGGCAACGCCGAAACCAGCGGCAACGACGACGGCAATGGCACGATGGAAGCCGTATACTGGGGAACCGACATCACCTGGGGCGGTCATGGCGACGGCAACGGTCCTTGGATTGCCGCCGATCTCGAGAATGGCATGTTCAAGAGCAACAAGGGCGGCTGGCAGTCGCAGGCGATCACGACACCGAGCGCAAAGTCGATCATCGCGAGTTTTGCGACCGCCATGCTCAAAGGTCCCTCCGGCAATCATTTCACCCTCAGGGGTGGTGACGCGCAAGCCGGCACGCTCACGACCATGTGGGACGACGTGCGACCGTCACCAGGCTACAGTCCCAAGAAGCTTCCAGGCGCCATCATCCTCGGAACCGGTGGGGACGGCAGCAATGGTGGCACGGGCACCTTCTTCGAAGGCGCCATGACGCTGGGAAATCCGGCGGACTCGGTCGACGCAGCGATCCAAGCGAACATCGTTGCCGCTGGGTACGGCCACTGATGATCGAGGCACTCGGATTTTAGGGCACCCGCGGCAACACGAATTTCGTGACGGAAGCTGCGGGGCGTTGTCACTGCCCGATCAATCAGCTCATGGGCTATCTACGCCTGCTCAGGTCTCCTGCGGAGGAGCAAGGGCCGGAACACGCATGCGTTGCCGCTTTCGACAAGGACTTGGACTACGTGTTCGAGACTTTGCGGCGGCTTGGCGTCCGCCCAGCCGAGCTCGAGGATTTGGTCCACGACGTTTTCCTGGTGCTCTATCGCAATTGGGCGAGGCTCGATACTTCGCGCACGCTCCGCCCGTACTTGTTCGGGATCGCTTTTCGCGTTGTGTGCGCTCACCGGCGGCGCAGAGCCAGAGAAGTTTGCTTTCCGAGTCTCGATGCGATCGATGGCGCTATCGGGCAAGAGCAAAGTCTGCAAACGCGTGAGTCCACCGCGCTGCTGCGCGCCGCGCTCGAGCTCGTCCCGTTCGCGCGCCGAGCGGTCATCATCATGCACGAGCTCGACGAGATCCCCGTGAACGCGATCGCCGAGACGCTGTCCATCACGCGCTTCGGCGTTCATGCTCGGTTGAGGAAGGGGCACGCCGAGCTCGCGCGCGCGGTGCGACAGCTACAAAAGCCGAGCCCAAGATGACTTGTGAATAGGGATTCGCTCATGACGATCAAGCCGAGAAAAGATTTTGGCATCATCGCGATCACCACATTCATCGTCGGTTGCAGCTCGTCTAATCCAGGTCCGGGAAGTGGCGGGCCGAGCGGAGCTGCAGGAAATGCGGGCCACAGCGAGAGCGCGAGCGGCGCTCCGGGCGGTTCGCTTGGCACGGCGGGCGCTGCTCAGACAGCAGGAGGTGCGAGCGGCACCACAGCACAGGACGCCGCGGCGGGACAGAGCAACGTGTCGGCCGGTTCGGGCGGCAGCGGCGATAGCGGAGGCACGACGAGCGCGGGCGGTGGTGGCGGTAGCGCGCCCGACTTAGGGGGCCTGTATGTGTCGCCTTCGGGGAGCGACGACAATTCGGGGACGATCGCCGCGCCATTTCTGACGCTGGGCAAAGCGCGTGATGTCGTGCGCACGCTCAACACGAACATGACGGACGACATTCACGTTTATCTGCGCGGCGGCTCTTACCGCGTCGCAGCCACAATCGCGTTTGCGCCGCAAGACTCGGGGAGCAACGGGCATCGCATCCACTACCAAGCATACCCGGGCGAGACGCCAATCTTGAACGGCGCCGTTCAAGTGAGCGGATTCACGCCAGCGAGTGGCGGCGTTTACAAAGCTTCGCTCAGTCGCTCCACCAAGCTCCGCAACTTGTACGTGAACGATGCGCGCGCCGCGCTGACGAGCAAAACCGTCACCGCGCGCGGCGGCACGGGCACGTACACGGTCACCGCTGGTCAAGCTAGCTGGGCGTGGGCGAGTGGAAGCCAAGCTGACGGCGTCAAATACAATTTGTCTGACGTACCGGCAATTTCCAGTAACAAAGACGATCTCGAGATCGTCAATGCCACGACCTGGAACGAGAACATCGTCTGCGTGCGTGACGTCGTGACGACCTCGGATAACTATCGCGGGTTACTCTTGCAAGAGCCTTACGGCGCGATCGCCCAGCTGCCTGAGTGGGGCGCAGGTTTCAGCACCACGGGCACACACACGCTCTTCAACGCGTTCGAATTCTTGAACGGCCCCGGGCAATTCTACTTCGACAAGACCGCGGGTGTTCTCTACTATTACCCGCGCCCGGGCGAGAATATGGCCACGGCTGACGTGGAAGTACCAGTCGTCGAGCGGCTGCTCGACATCGCGGGCACGTCGACTTCGAATCGAGTGAGGAACCTCGCGTTCGAGGGACTTACGTTCGAGAATACCGATTACGCGCTCTACCAAGTCGCCGGATCGCACGGCAAGGCCACCGTACAGGGCGCGACTGTGTACATCGCGTACGGCGATGGAAACTGGCACAACAGTAAATACGAGATCACGGACACGTTGCCGGGCGTGATCAACGCATCCAACGCGGACTCCCTCGAGTTCAGCGGAAATGTCGTGAAACACAGCGGGAGCGAAGGAATTTCCCTGATCAACGACGTAATCAATACGACGGTCATCGGGAATTACATCACGGACGTGACCGGGAGCGGCATCACGATCGGACACCCGCAGCACGTGTATCTCGGTGACGGTGGAGCACACGAAAAATACGCGCCGGGAGTCGAAGGGATCTGCACTCAGGATACGGTTTCGAACAACCTGCTCCTCAACGTGAGCTCGCAGCGAGGTTTCGGTGGGCACGCCGGTGTGACGGCGTTCTTCGTAGACACGCTGGCCATCTCCCACAATCACATCGAGAGCACGGCGTACAACGGTATCAACCTCGGTTGGGGCTGGAGCAATTTCCCCGACTCGACGACCTGCAAGAACAACTCGGTCAACTCGAACCGACTCGTGAACAACCTGACTCGGTTGCACGATAGCGGTGCGATTTACACCATCGGTCAGATGCCAGGCACGACGATCAATCAGAACTACGTCAAAGGGATCCCGGCGGCGATCGGCGGTCCGACTTACGGTCTGCACAATGACGAAGGCAGCGCGTACATCACCGAGAACGACAACGTGCTCGATATCAATCCGGGTGTGACTTACACGATCAACTGCGAAGACTACGGCAAGAAGCACGATCTCACGATCCGGCGTACTTACGCGACCGTGAACAAGATGGGCGTGAATCCGCCGAACAGCGTGATCGATCCGCCGGTGGCCGTACCCGACAACGTTTGGCCACTGGCGCAATACGATGCGTGCGTCGCATCGGGGCTCGAAGACGCTTCCCGCAGTGTCGCTCCGAGCAGCTTGATGGCGCCCGCTGATTGGGTATTTCCGGCGAGTTGTGCGGCAGCGGTCGGCGCGACCGAACCGATCACGGTTCGCAGCGCTGGAAGTACCGGAGCCGCTATCTGGTTTGCGCCGTCGGGCACGGTTCAATTCACTGCGGGCACGACGATGACCACAGCCAGCGGTGATGCGACGAGCCTGGCCGTGCCGAAGACTGCCGGAACGTACAAACTCTTCGTACTCGACGCACAGGGCAATAAGTTGGGTGAGTCTGCTGCGCTGCTTCGGGTAAAATAGGAAGCACGAGATGATGCGCCTCGATTTGCCGCGTGCGCGCGAGTTCGGGGCAGGGGTTTGGTATTCGACGTACGCTTCGACCTGGTATCCCGCTCACTATCATGAAGAGCTCGAGCTGAAGCTCGTGCTCTGTGGCGACACGAATTACCGGATTGGCTCGGAGAACGTCCTGCTCGGCGCAGGAACTTTGTTGTGGCTGTGGCCGGGCCAAGAGCACGCGGTGCTTCATACTTCAGCGGACTTGGCGATGTGGGTTGCGTCATTTCGAGTCGAGCTGATCCGGGCCGCGGAATTGGCATCGGGTCATCGACAGCTCGGTCGAGAGCGTGGGTGGTATGCGCGCGCTTTGTCACTGTCCCATGCTCGCAAGCTCTCGGTCGCGTACGCCGCAATGAGTGGCGATAGCGCGGAGGTCGTCAACGTTCGAGCGGTGGAGCTGCTCACGCGCGCGTTCGAGCTGTCGCACCCGCAGACCACGACGCACGGACTGGAGCCGCTTGCCGAGTGCAGCGCACAGGCTTGGCACCCGGCGGTGATGCGAGCGCGCGCGCTGCTCGCCGAATGCAGAAGCGACGTATCGATTGCGAGCCTAGCCCGTCAATGTGGCGCGGAGCCTGCGCGGTTATCCCGCTTGTTTCGACAACAAATGGGCTTGGCCCCGGTGCAGTTTCGAAACCACGTTCGCGTTCAGCGCTTCATCGCCGGTTTGGCGCGCGCGGACGGCCGCAACATGCTCCAAGCTGCGCTCGACGCTGGCTTCGGCAGTTACCCGCAGTTTCATCGCGCGTTTCACCAGGTCACTGGTTATGCGCCTTCCGAGCACTTGCGAAGAGTTCGAGCGGGGCTCGTGTTTCCTGTTTGCCAATCAGCGAGCGCGCCGTCGACGGCCGAGCAGCAAACCCGTGACGGTCAAGAATAGCCACGGAGCTCCTGACTGGTTCTCGCTCCGAGTCGGCAATACGCGACACCCGCAGCTCGCGTCCGTTCCGGTTGCTGATGCGCCCGCTTGAGGCGAGCCCATCGTCGCGTTGCCGCCCGCGGTTGCGTTCCCTCCGCTCGAGGTGACGAGGGCACCACCCGTCGAGTTCGCGCCACTCACGCCGTTGTTGCCCGACGCGCCTCCGGCTTGCGTCATCGTTTGGCCTCCGCTGGCGGCCGCGTTGGCTCCGCTCTGGCCTGCTCCAGCTTGACCCGAGCTTCCGCCTCCAACTGCGCTCGCTCCGCCTTGTGCCGTCGTACTTCCGCCGGCGCCCGCTGCATTCGAGCCGCCCGAGTCGGTGTCGGCGGGCGGCATTCCGGTAAAGCCCGTTGCGTCATCGTTCGTCAGCGAAAGCACCGCGATGCTATCGACGAAATCGACATTCGCGGGCGTGTGGGTCGAATAGCCCTTCGGCGAAGCCCAATTGCCCGTGGCCCATCCGGTTGGAACGGTGCTCGCGTCGAAGGATTCGGTCCACGCGACCGCAAAATTCCCATTCGAGTACGACGAGTATCGGATCCAACTGATGTATTCATAAACCGGAAGGATGGACGGGCTGAAGTTGCCGCCGAAGCTCGCATCGCCGGGCCAAACGTTGAAATGCATTTGCATGCCGTCAGTGGCATTTTGCGCGAATGCTTGCGCAGTCGCGCCAGTGTCGCGGCGCACTTCCATGCCGTCGACTTGGAACGAGATGTAGCTCGGCGTCCATTCGAATAGGTACGTGTGATAGGCGCCGCACAGGTCTGCGCTGAGCGCATTCGTCTGCGAATGCTGCGTGCTCGGCGCACCGAAAATCGCGTTCGTCTGCAGATGACAATCCGCGCCCAACTTTTCGAAGTCGAGCTCGTTCCAGTAAGCCCCTGTCATCTCCGAGCCCGACTTCCAGAGGAAGAACGAGCTGACGACACCGTCGCCCGGAGCGAACCGGATGCGCGCTTCGAATCGCCCGTAAACCTCCGCCTGATTTTGATAGAGCTCGGCGCTCGACGTTGCTTGCGCGTGCGCGGACAAAGTCGATGCGGTGGCGAAGGCGCACAGCGAAAGCGCGATATGCTTGAGGGGCGACGGATGCATGGTGTTTGGAGTTTCACCGGCAGCTTGCGCCAAGGGCTCTCGGCCTTCTTCTCGTTTTTTGTCTTTCTCACCGTGTTGCGGAGGCATCGTATCGGTAAAGAAGCTTGCGTTTTTCGGGTTTCGTCTCAGCAGAAGACTTCAATGCTCGTTCGCGCCGTTGAACAATTCGTAACAACTCCTGCTTACTCAAAGCAGTAAAGGGGGCGGTTCACGTCTGCTCGCAACGCACCGCATGTGTCGGTCGAACACCGGAGCAATCCAAACATGGCTCATCCTTCTCGTCTTCGTGCTCGAGCGTCTCGTGGAGCGCTTTCAATTCTCGCTGGCGCGATACTCTGCCTGAGCGTCGCGTGCAGCGGTGGTTCCGACAACAACACGAGTGACGGCGTCGCGGGGACTTTCGGCTCTGCCGGAGCATTTGGCGGCAATGCACACGCCGGCTCGACGAGCGCGATCGCCGGCAACACGGCGAGCTCGGGCGGCGCAATCGCTATTGGCGGAGGCAACACTGCCGGCATGCCGAGCATTGCCGGGACGAGCAACTCCGGCGGCATGTTCGGACAGACGGGCGGTACGGGTACTGCGGCAATCGGGGGAACCGGTAGCCACGAGTCCGGCACCGCGGGAAGCGGGGGCACGGGGGGAGCGCTTGGCCTCGCCGGCTCGGGCGGGCTCGGAGCCGCCGGCATGAGCGGCGCGGGCGGCGCGACCTCGGGCATGTCTGCGGGCTGCGGCAAAATGCCCACGATTCAAAAGAGCCAATACAACAACGGCTCGCTGATCTCGATCACCGCGGCGAGCCTTCAGCGCCGCTACCTCCTGAACGTGCCCACGAACTACGACAACACGAAGCCGTATCGTTTGATCATTGCTTATCACCAGCTCGACGGAAACGATAAGCAGATGTACGCGAATGGCTATTACCATCTGCTCAATCTCGCGAACAACAGCGCGATCTTCGTCGCGCCAGATGGCCAGAAGAACGGCGCGCCGTGCGCCGGAACCGGGAACGGCGAATCAGGCTGCGGCTGGCCGAACCCGAACGGCTCGGATCTCGCGCTCGCGGACGCGCTCGTCGCGCAGATCGAAGAAAACTTCTGCGTCGATACCGATCGCATCTTCGTGACCGGTTGGAGCTATGGCGGCAGCATGTCGTACAAGACATCGTGCGAACGACCCAAAGGCGGAGCTGCCAATTGGTATGTGCGCGCCGCAGCCGTCTACTCGGGCGCGCAGCTCAGCGGCTCATGCACACCGACCAAGCCCGTTGCCTATTACGCATCCCACGGCACCAATGACACGGTGCTCAACTACGACTTGGGCGTCGGTCTGTTCCAAAATTTCGCAAAGGCGAACGGCTGCACCTACGTGGTGCCGACCAAAGTGACGAGCGGTAATCACGTTTGCACGAGCCTCATGGGCTGCTCGCCGGGTTATCCGTCCGAATTCTGCTCGTTCAACGGCCCGCACACGCCGGACCCGTCCGATGGCGGTCCGAGCTGGGAGTATCAGAACGTTTGGAACTTCATCAGCCAGTTCTGAGTCGAGGCCGATGCCGTAATTGGGAAACGCTATTCGCGCGATCTACGGCGGCAAGGACTCGGTGTGGTGACTTGCGCCGACGGTGTGCGCGTCGGAGTTCGCGCTGCCGTTAGCGCGCACGAGCTCACGTTCCAGCAACTCGATACGGTGCTCGAGCTCGCGAATCCGACGATCGCGCCAATCGAGCTTGGGCTTGCGCCCTGGCTTCGCGGCTTCGAGCCCGGCCGCTCCGCGCAGCCGATACGCCTTTTTCCAAGCCGACAAGTGCGAGCTATAGATCGACTCTCGCAGGAGCAGAGC
>FTCX01000186.1_pt1 | contig 12707 bp, 11 predicted proteins | sample 1639831 | NCBI WGS metagenome assembly FTCX01 (sample SAMEA3914869, study PRJEB12502) | metagenome | biome: forest; material: soil | place: USA | collected 2012-03-12 | depth 0.1 m
CATCGCAGCAGTGCCTGCGCTGCCGGAGCTCGCGCTCATACCGCCGGACGCCGCAGCGCCGCCACTCGATTGCGTGCCCGCGTCACCACCACCACTCGGCCCCGCGTCAGCCAGTGCTGGCGATGACGAGGCGTGACCTCCGCAGCCGAGCAACGTCAGCAACGCGAACAGGGCGAGGCAGCTGAGATTCGCGAGCACTGGCGCTTCGCACGTGCTGATCCTGTGAGCCCCTTCTCTCATTCCGACGGACAGTATTCGTTATTGGTTCGCACGGCGCAACAATCGCTCGCGCCTGGAACCGCTCCCTGCCCACCGTTCAAAATTAGGGCTTGGCGCGGCGAGCGACCTCATGCAAGTTGCAAAGCGGGGCCAGGGGCAGAACACCGGGTCGGGCTGAAGCATTCGGAGGAGGACACGATGCGCAAAAACGAATCTACGTTCAGTCGTCTCAAGGTCGGATTGTGGTCGGCCTGCTTGTTCGGGGCAGCTGTCGTGGCCTGTGAGTCGCTGGGGCCGACGAACGGGCAGCAAGAGAACGTCGGAAGGGTGGACGAAGCGGTTTCGCTGACAGGCAACAGTCCGCTACCGTGCGCAGCACTCGCGAGCGCGGTCACGGCGACGACCGGCAACGTGTTCAGCAACGCCGCTTCGCTCGTCGATTCCTACCAATCGAGTCAGGGAGCGTACGGCGGCAGCAACGCGGGCAGCAGCGCACAAGTGCAAGCCGCCGCAGCGATCGTCAACAACGGCGGCGTCGTCGATGGAACCGAGATTCATGATGCTGCCTCGAGCTTGGCCGTCATTCCCGTGCCAGCGGGCGCCATCAACCTCCCGCTCGGCTCGACGGCTCCTGGCAACGTCGTCATCAACGGTGTTTCGGACAGCATCACGCTCGCGCCGGGGAACTATGTCGCCGCGAACGTGAATGTGAGCTCGCCCGGGTCGATCACGATCTCTCCGCCCGGCCCAGTGGCGATTTGGGTGACGGGGACACTCAACCTCGGTGGCAACGAGAACCTGAACGGCTCGCCCGCCAATCTCGCTTTTCTGGTGACGAGCTCCGGAGCGAGCAACATCAACAGCGGAGGCAAGCTCTTTGGGAACATTTACGCTCCGGCTTCGGCGGTAAACCTCAATTCACTCGTCTTCGGCTCGGTTGTCGGAAGCACCGTCGCGCTGAATTCGGGCGCTGCCGTGCATGCCGATCTCAGCCAAGCGTGTCCCACTCAAGCCATCGCGGGAACGGCTCCACGGAAACTCCCGGCGCCGCCCAACGTGCAAGGTTGCTATGCGGGAACCTGGAACGGGTGGGTTTCCGTGCCGTGCACACCGTTCGATCAGCTGCCGCCTGGCCTCCAAAAAATTCCTTACCTCGGTGGCGGAGAGGTCGATATCCCAGGTTACTTGGACGGCGGCGTCCTCGAATTCGGAACCATGCCCGGCATTCAAACGACTGACCCTGCTGGCCTGAAGTTCGGCCAAGTGGATACGACCATCGTCAACATCGCTCCTTCGACTCCCACTCAGCCTGCTGAAGTCGACAATTGCTTCAGCACGGAGCCTGGTTTCTGTTTATCACCGGCGACCACCCCCAACTCCTTCACCATTCAACTGAACACCAATCCTTTTGCGGCAATATCCGGCCCAGCTAACTTTCCGAATGGTGCGGCAACTCATCCGGGTTGGGTCATCGGGGATCAAGGTTGGGTGCAGTTCTCGCTCGCATCGGACGGAAGCTCGAACTCGTTCTCGGTTTGCTTGTGGCAAAACGACTTCACTCAGGGGAAGAATTTCACGGTCGCGTCCAACAATGCGTACATCTCATTGTGCGTTCACACCGATGACGGGATTTCGAACTTCGCGACGCAAGGGCGCGACCTGCAGCCTTTCGACAACGCCTCGGTCGCCGGATTCGCCTTCATCGATACGAACGGGTCGGACCATGATTTGGGAATCGTCGCGCAATTGAGTTGGTGGGATCCCAAGCAAGCCCCCCCTAATTACCGAGGCTTGTACGCCACCGTCGCGCCGGATCGATACGGGCTGTGGCGAAGCGGAAACTGGACCACAGTGAACGGCACGCTGCTCGGCGCAGGGTCTGGTTCGATGGCGCAGTTCAGCAATGCATCGCTGCTGACGCGCGTCACGGCCGGAAATTGCGCGGCCAGCGGCACCGGGATCAACGGCCAAATGGGCGTCGCGTGCCCGAGCACGCTGACTCTGAGCACGCCGAACCCCGTCGTCACGGAGAGCATGCAGCAGTGGACGGATGAAACCAACAATTTGAGCGTCGTGAACGGGACGCAAACAGCGCTGGCTTTCACCAACGATGGCAATAACGACTTGTGGATGCAATACCTTGCGGCCACGACGACGAGCGGCTCGTCCGCGCAGTGCGACGCGACGCCTCGCGCCTTCGTCAGAGACTACGATGGGGATACCGGCTCGATCCCATCCAACCTCAACGGGCAGGCATTTTGGGAGAGTCCGGACATCGTCGTCGTAACGCCGGGCAGGCCTGCGACGGATCCGTCAACCAACACCGTGATTGCCAATCAGTCATACGACATCTGGATCGGGGTGCACAACGACTACGGATGCGCGGACGTATCGGGTGTCACCGCGCGCGTGCGCTTCGGCGACGCGAGCCTCGCTTCCCCCATGTGGGCGGACGTGATCGGCGACACTTCGGACAATTACTTCGCCTCCACCATCACCGTCCCCAAATTCGGCAGCAACTTCATCGGCCCCATTCACTGGACGGCGCCGACTACTGCAGATCCTCATGAGTGCCTCCTTGCGATCATCAAAGCCACGAAGGAAGACCCTCCGACCGACATCGTCGACGCCTGGAACTCCAATCAACTGGCGCAACGCAACATCGAGATCGGCAATGACTGCAGTTGGCAGCTGAAGAACGGGACGGGGGCGACCGGGACGAGCATCGTCACGCTCAAGACCCTCACCGGGACGGCCAACGGGCAACCGTACACGCCCACTTCCGGTGATGTCGTCAAGATCATGTTCAGCGATCCGAAGGGGCAGACGTTCTTCAATGCTTGGTCGAAGCCGGCGAGCGGATACACCGTGACCAACGCCAATGATGTGACCACCGTACAACTGATCTCCACGAGCTTCGTCATGCTGCCGCCGGTTGCGCTTGCCGCGAACCAAGCGGTGAGCGTGAGCAGTCAGGTCGTCCCTGCGCTCTTTTCGGGGACGACTATCGATCTGCAAATTGGAACCACGGTTTCGAACGGGGGCTCCTCGGTCCCCGCCGTCTCCAACGGAGCCTCCTGCGAAGCCACCGCGACCACGCCTCCAAAGTAGAGGTCGCGCGCAGCTGGCTGCTCAGGCCCGCCGTTCGCTGAACGTCGAGCCAAAGGGGGCGGCCAGCTGCTCGGAGCGCTCACGTCGCGGCGATCGCTTTCATTCTCGTTCGGCAGCGCGCTTGGTCGAGCGGGCGACCCAGGTCTCCGAAGCGGGTTGCGGCTTCATCGAGGGCCGCGATGGCGCGTTCGGGTTTGCCTTGGGCCTGGCGTTGCACGCCGCGCGCTTCCCAGACGGCGGCGACCCACGGCCCGCCGTTCCACATGCCGGCGAGGCGCTCGGCTTCGTCCAAACGCCGACCCATCGCCTCGACTTCACCGGCTTCTGCGAGCGCGATGGCAGACGCCGTGCGAAAGCCCATCGAGCAGGGCTGACAGGCGAACGCGCCGTACAGCGCGCGGTCTCCCTCGGCGATGATCTCTCGTGCTTCCTCGGGCGTCGCCGCGGTTTGGACGGCGAGCGATCGCAGGCGCATGCTGAGGTGCGGGTTGAGCCAGCTGTCGAGCGCGACGTTGATGGCACGTTGCACGGTGCGGTTCGCTTTGTATTTTTGGCCGCGCACGAGTTGAATTTCCGCCAGCCGTTCGAGCGCCATCGCGCGACCGGCGACCGCTCCGGTCTCGGTGTGAAGCCGCTCGGCCTCGAGCAAGAGTCGCTCGGCCTCGTCGATGTAGCCGGACAAGAGCGCCGTTTCACCGAGGCACGAAAGCGCGAGCGCGCGGCCCGGATCGGAGCCGGCGCGCTCCGCGTGCGAGAGCAGCTCCGAAGCGGCGATGCGGATCTGCTCGTGGCCGCTCGCGCCGCACAGGCAGAACTGCGCCAAGCACAGGTGACCATCGAACACGCTCGAGATGAATTCCGGCGCGGCGCGCACCCACTCGGTGAACTCGGAGCGAAAGAGCTCGAGCCAGCGGCCTTGCATGTGTGCGGTGAGGCCGAGCAGCGCGCTCGCCTCACCCACCTCGCGCGCGAGCTTCGCGTCGAGCGCGAGCGCGCGGGTTTCGCGGGCGACCTGCGCCGCTTTTTGCAGCTCCCCACTCTGAAGATGGACGAGCCCCCACGCCAGAGAAGCGCGCACGCGATCGACCAGGCTCGCAGGCGTGCTTTCGCTCATCGCGAGCGCCTGCTCGTACAGCGCAATGCTGGCGGCTTTGGGTCCGACGCCGAAATCGACCCGCAGCCGTTCGCGCAAGCGTTGGAACAGCCGAATCACTTCGCTGCGATTGCCCGCGTCGAGCGCCGCTTGCATCAGCGCGCACTGCGCGGTTTCGTCGGTCGGATCGAGCGCGACGAGCTCTTGCCAGAGTTTGCCCGCTTTGAGCACCTTCGCGTAGCGCTCGCGGAGCTCCGCGCGCGGCTCGTCGAGCCACTCGATGAAACGGTCGTCGGGCAAGAGCTCGCCGCCGTACAGCGCCGCAGCGCGCGCGCACGCCTCCGGATCCTGACTCCGCAAAGCGGCCTTCGCTGCAGCGTCGAAATCCTCGCTGTCGATACTGAGCTGTGCGCCTGCGCCGAGCGCGACGACATCTCCGCTCAGCTCGATCAAGTCGTGCTCGCCCAGCACGCGCCGCGCGAAATGCACGGCCTTGCGCAGATTGGCGCCGGCCGCCTCGGGCTCGAGGTCGGGCCAAAATAAATCGAGCGCTTGCTCGCGATGCAAGCGATGGCCGGGGGCGAGCGCGAGGCGTTTGACGAGCGAAGCTGCCCGCTCGCGGCGCCATTCGTCGGCGGCAATCACGCGCTCGCCGACCGTCACACGGAACTGACCGAGTAGTTGGATTTGGAGGCGCACGGCGAGCGAAAGCTAGCGTCGCCCAGCGCGGCGCGGCAACGGATCGCCGGCCCACGCCGCGTTTGCCCTGAAAAATGGCTGCGCACGAGCGCCGTGCCGCCAGGGAACGCTCGAGGAACACCCGGCACGTAGGGTCCGTTCACGGCTCGCGACTGTCGCGAAACCGTCAACCAGGAAAAACCCAATGTCCCTTCGCCTCAATCAGATCGCTCCCGACTTCACTGCCGAAACCACCCAAGGTCCGCTCTCATTTCACGCCTGGTTGGGCGGTGACTGGGGGATCCTCTTTTCGCATCCCAAAGACTTCACGCCGGTCTGCACGACGGAGCTCGGCTACGTCGCCAAACTCAAGCCCGAGTTCGACAAGCGCGGCGTGAAGGTGATCGGGCTCTCGGTCGACTCGATCGACAAGCACGCGGGCTGGGCCGCCGACATCGAAGAGACGCAAGGCGTGGCGCCGAACTTCCCGATGATCGGCGATCCGACGCTCGCCGTCTCGAAGCTGTACGACATGCTGCCCGCAGAAGCCGAAGGCGAAGCCAGCACGCGCACCGCCGCCGACAATCAAACCGTGCGCACGGTCTACGTGATCGGCCCCGACAAGAAGATCAAACTGATGCTCTCGTATCCGATGACCACCGGGCGGAATTTCGACGAAATCCTGCGCGTGATCGACTCGATGCAGCTCACCGCCAGACACCGAGTCGCGACTCCGGTCAACTGGCAGCAGGGCGAAGACGTGATCATCGTCCCAGCCGTTTCGAACGACGAGGCCAAGACGCTCTACCCGAACGGTTGGCAGCAGATCAAACCGTATCTCCGCATCGTGCCGCAACCGGGCAAAGGCTGAGTGTCATGAAGAAGCGAATCCTGATCTTGGGTGCCGGCTTCGCCGGGATGGAGCTTGCGACTTGTCTTTCGGAGGCGCACGGCGACGCCATCGAAGTGACCCTCATCGACAAAGCGAACACATTCATGTTCGGCTTCTCGAAGCTCGACGTGATGTTCGGCAGAGCCACCGCAGACTCCCTGCGGCTTCCGTATCAGGAATTCGTCAAACCGGGCGTGAGTCTGCGGCGTGAAACGATCACGGCGATCGACCCGGCAGCGCGCCGGGTCGTCACCGAAGCGGGCACCCACGAAGCCGACTTCTTGGTGATCGCGCTCGGCGCCGACTACGACGTATCGACGACGCCCGGTGTCGTGCTCGGCGAAAATGAGTTCTATTCGATCCCGGGCGCGCTGCGCTTGCGCGAGGTTTTGCCGACCTTTACTCGCGGGCACGCGGTCGTCGGCGTGTGCGGAGCGCCTTACAAGTGCCCGGTCGCGCCCAGCGAATGCGCGCTCATGCTGCACGATTACTTGCTCGCGCGTGGCGTCCGCTCGGATTGCCAGATCACGCTCGTCAGCCCGCTGCCGAGCCCGGTGCCACCGTCGCCAGAGACCTCGAAGGCGCTCTTGACCGCGTTCGCCGAGCGTGACATCACGTTCGTACCGAGCTCGCGCGTGCTCGCGGTCGACTCCGCGGGCAAGCGCGTGCTCCTCGACGGTGACCGCGCGTTGCCCTGCGATCAGTTCCTCGGCGTGCCGAAGAACCGCGCGCCCGATGTCGTCGTCGCAACCGGGATGACCGAAGACGGCTGGGTGACGGTGAACCCGCGCACCCTCGAGACCAAGTTTCCTGGCGTGTACGCGGTCGGCGATCTCGCCGCCACGGGCGCGCCGAAAGCGGGCGTGTTCGCGGAAGGGGCAGCCAAAGCGGTCGCGCAAAACTTGAGCGCGCTCATCAGAGGACAAATGCCGAGCGCGCAAAACCCAGGCTATGGCACTTGCTACGTGGAGTTCGGGGCCAATCAAATCGGTCGCGTCGACGTCGACTTCTTCGGCGGCCCCAAACCCACCGGCACGTTCCACGAGCCCAATGAGGACATGCGCCAGGACAAGCGCGAATTCGGCGCCAAGCGCCGCGCGCGCTGGTTCGGGCGAGTCTGAGGTTCCGCTCGCGCGGCGCGGGCCGAGACGTTGTAAGACTTTCTCCGATGAGCACCCGCCGGCCGAAACAGGAGGCCGTTCCGTCCCTTCTTCACGTCCTGGCCCGCGCCGCGCGAGCGACCAAGACGGCCATGCAGGAGGTGCTCGAGCAACATGGCATTCACGCGGGGCAAAACTTCATCCTCGAGCGCCTGTGGGAGCGCGACGGCCAGACGCCGGGCGAGATTGCGGAGGCGATCGGCGTCGAGGGGCCGACCGTCGTGCGCGCGCTCCAAAGAATGGCCGCGGCCGGGCTCGTGGTGCGCAAGAACCATCCGACGGATGGTCGTCAAATCGCGATCCACCTGACGCCAGCCGGGGCACGGCTTCGGACACTCGTCCCGCGGGCGCTGCGGCGGGTGGAAGCGCAGGCCTTCGCCGAATTTTCGGACCGAGAGCGCAGCGAACTGCTCGAGCTGCTCGACCGAATCAGCGCGAATCTCCGCGGTTGAACGCAGCGAATTGACATTCGATAGCCGGCTTCCGATATTGGTAGCCGGCTAGCTAAACCCGCGAGGCTCCCATGACCGCTGCCACTGCTGCTCGCTCGACCATCCGCACGCTCCGCTTCCATCGCTATGGAGAACCCGCCGAGGTGCTCGAGCTCGAGGAAGCGCCCGTGCCCGTGCCGAGCGCGAACCGCGTGCGCGTCGTCGTTCACGCTTGTGGGCTGAACCCGGCGGACTGGGCGCTCTGCCGCAAGCTCTACGACATGCCTCTGCCGCGCGGGATCGGCATTGATGTGTCCGGGATCGTCGACGCCGTTGGTGAAGGCGTCAGCGACGTCGCCGTCGGGGATCGAGTGCTCGGCTTTGCCGATTTCGCGACTTACCCCAGCGCCGGCGCGTCCGAGGTCGCCGTGCTCGACCACTGGGCGAAGGTGCCCGCCGATCTCGATCTGAATCGCGCGGCAGCGTTGCCCATGGCCGCGATCATCGGCCATCACGCGCTCGACGCCCTCGGCGTGAGCCGCGGGCAGACGCTCTTGATCCACGGCGGCGGCTCGATGATGGGCTTCGGCGCGGTGCAGATCGCGCTCGCGCGCGGCATCACGGTCTTCACCACCGCTGGCTCGACTTACGCGGACACGTTGCGCGGCTTCGGCGCGAAAGTGACTGCGTACGGGGAAGGCATGGTCGAGCGAGTGCGAGCACTCGGCCCCGTCGATCTCGTGCTCGACACCGTCGGCGGCGCGCTCCCCGACTTGATCCGCATCGTCGACGGCGATCCGAAGCGGGTGCTCTCCATCGCCGATCGCTCGGGCCCGGAGCTCGGTGTGCGCGGCAACTACGACGCAGGGCTTCCGCTGCGCTACGAGACGTTCGGCGAGATGGCGCAAGCTGCGGCCGCCGGCAAATTCACGATCCCCATCGCCCGCACCTTCCCGCTCGAACAGTGGCGCGAGGCGATGGAGCTCAGCCTGAGCGGCAAGGCGAGCGGCAAGTTGCTGCTCGTGCCCAAGCTACGCTGACTGCTCAGCGGGTCGGAGTGGTCGGGGTGACGCTCTTGCCCAAGCGCCGGAACTCGGCCTCGAGCGCAGCCAGCTCGGCATCGCTCAAATCCTGAAGGTTGACCATGCTGTTGCGCGCCTGTTCGATGGCTCGCAAGAGCTCGTCCAGCTTGAGCTGCGTCGCGCGCGCTTCGCGGTTCTGCGAGTTTTGAATCAAGAAGACCATCAAGAACGTGACGATGGTCGTCCCGGTGTTGATGGTGAGCTGCCAGGTGTCGTTGTAGTGGAAAGCGGGGCCGCTCATGGCCCACACCAAAACAACGAACAGGGCGGCCACGAACGCCCAGGCGGAGCCCAGGCCGCGCGAGGCCTGTTCGGCGAATCGGTTGAAATAGTGCTTCATGTTTTTTGCGCGCTCTTTGGATGCCTTCGACTCGATGAGCTCAGCCGCGCTCGAGGCGCGCGCGGATCTCTTCTGCGGCCGTCGCGAGATCGGCTTGGGCTTGTCGGCGATTTCCTTCGACGTAGGCCGTGAGCCCTTGGACGGCGAGCAGCGTGATGCTCGCGTTGACGCCGCGGTGGCCGAGCTCGATCGTCACGCTCGGGTGCTTCAATAGATCTTCGATTTCTCGGAGCAGCCGGGCCACGGCCGCCACCGATCCATGATGCTGGGACATGGGCGTGAGCTTAGCGGAGCTCCGCCGGAAGGCCCCACGCCTTGAATTGTTCCGGCAGAACGAACGTATCCAGCTGCGAGATGCGCCCGTCGGGCGTGAGCGTCATGACCGTCATGCACACGGCGACGTAGGGGCCGTCATCGAAACGAACGTAGGCGAGCCCAGCGGGCTGGCCGTTCATGCCGCAAGGCACGATGCGATAGCGGCCGGGTCGCGGCGCTCCGTCCCACGTTCCGGGGCTCAGCATCGTAGCGGTGATGGCGGCGCGACCGTCGAGCCAGTAGAGCCACGGCGGCATCGTGAGGATCGCGTCCTCCGTCAGCAGCGAGACGAGGTCGCCGAAATCGCCGGTTTCCCAAGCGCGGACGAAGCGCACGACGGTCTCGGCTTTGCGCGCTTCGAGGCGCTCGTGCGCGGCAGCGCTCGGCGCTTCTTCGCCTTCGCTCGACGCCCGCTCGATCGACGCGCGCGCACGCTGCAGCGCGCTGTTGATCGCCGGCACCGTGGTCTCGAGCATCGCGGCGACGTCACTGACCGCGAAATCGAGCACCTCGTGCAAGATGAGAGCCGCGCGCTGGCGCGGCGGCAGCACTTGAATGGCGCGCACGAACGCGAGTCGAATGCTCTCGTGCAGCCGCAGCGTCTCTTCCGGGCTCGCCGTCACCGGCATGAGCGCGTCCGGATAGGGTTCGAGCCACAGGATGTCATCGCGCGGCGCGGTCGTGGGCGGGCCCGGCGCGACCGGCGGCCCGACGTCTTGTGGCAGCACGCGCCGCTGCCGCTGTCGGAGCAGATCGAGGCACGTGTTCGTCGTGATGCGATACACCCACGCGCGGAAGCTCGCGCTCGGCTCGTACGATCCGAGATGCCGCCACGCTTTCAAGCGCGTCTCCTGCAGCGCATCTTCGGCGTCCTGGTAGCCGCCGATCATCCGATAGGCATACGCCGAGAGCTCGCGGCTCAGCGGCTCGACGAGCGCGCGAAAAGCCGCTTCGTCACCGCCTTTTGCGGCGTCGATCAGCGCCTGTTCGCTTTTTTCGAGCCCGACCGATGAGTCTCTCACTCGCCCGACGTTGTACGAGAGAAAGGCAGAGATTCCAAGATGAGCAACGTTTTCGTGAGCATGGGCATGTCGCTCGACGGCTGCATCGAAGGGCCGAACGCGAGCCTAGAAAACATGGGCGGTGACGGCTGGGGCGATCTCCACGGCTGGGTCTTCCAGCAACGTGTGTTCCGGCAGCGATTGAAGCTCGGTGAAGGCGGCGAGACCGGCCCGGACAACCGCTTCCTCGAGCAAATCTTCGAGCGGACGGGCGTGAGCATCCTGGGCAAACGGATGTTCGACGCGGGCGAAAAGGCGTGGCCCGAAGAGGCACCGTTCCACACGCCAGTCTTCGTCGTCACGCGCGAGGTGCGCGCGCCGTGGGTGCGCCCGGGCGGCACGACGTTCCACTTCGTCAACGCAGGCATCGAGGAAGCCCTGCGCCGCGCACGCGAAGCCTGCGGCGACAAGGACATTCGGATCTCCGGCGGCGCGAACCTCGTCATCCAATACTTGAATGCGGGTTTGGTCGACGAGCTCGTGCTCTCCGTGACGCCCACGCTGCTCGCCGGAAAGCGTCTGTTCGACGGCATCGATCCGCGCGCCGTCGGTCTCGAGCTCGGCGCAGTGGTGGCCTCGCCGAAAGTCACGCATCTCCGTTACAGCGTGAAGCACAAGCGCTGACGCGATCCGCGAGCGTGCTCGGCAGTCGCGACGCATGATTCATTGTTTGCGCCGCGGAGCCGCGATCGCGACTGCCTATTCCGGCATGTTGCTCGTAGTGGATCGCGATCTGCTGCACTCGATCGCGACGCATGGCCGCTAGGCGTAGCTCGCCATTCGCGGTACGGTCCGCGGTTGGTGGTTGGGGAGTAGCGCTTATCCATCCAACCAAGGGTCTTTCATGTCCAAGCGATCTCTTTTGATCTCCGTGAGCATTGCCTCCGCTGCGTCTGCGCTTTTGTTCGCGGGCTGCGGTTCGAATAGCAGCGTCAAGCACGTCGCAGGTGGCGGCGCGGGCGGAGCTAGCGGAGCTGCCGGAGCGGGCGGCACGCACGCGGCGAGCGGCGCTTCGAATAGTTCCGGAGGCTCGAGCGGCCATGCCGGAAGCGGTGGCGCGAGCGGCGGCGCCGTCAGCTCGAGCGCGGGCGAAGGCGGAATGGCCGTTTCCGAGGCGGGCGCGGGTGGCGCAACTGCTGCCGCAGGTGACGCCAATGCCGGCGCTGCCGGCGAAGCGGGCGCGGGCGGCGCCGCCAACTGCAGCGAGCCCGGCGGCAGCTGCCCGGTGGGCTCGGCGTGTGAAGCTGCGCAATGCGTGGCCGTCGCGGGCTCGCTCTCCGGGCTGCGTTGGGATCTTCCGTGCACGGACGGACACGCGACCGTCAATTGCGTGTGTCCCGATACGGTCATGCACACGGCGCAGCTTCAAGGCACGACGGGCGCGAGCTACCAAGTCACGCTGCTGTTCCGCGGCATCGTGGAACAGAAGACTTACTCGGGTGGCACGACGGGCCTCGCCGTCAACGAGGGACCTGGCGGCCAGGGGAACGCGGCTTACTTCGTCGAAGGCGCCACGCCGTCCGCCGGCGACACGTTCAACATCTACGAGCTGGATGTGAGTAGCCCCGCGCAGACATTCTATCTCAACGTCGGCAGCTCGGGCATCGATCAGACCTTCTTGATCGACTACCAGGCGACGATCACGATGGATGCCGGCGCCACGGTGACGTTGACCGGAAACTCGCTCGGCGGCGTCGAGACGTTCAATCGCGGCGCGGACACGAACCCAGTCGTAGTGCCCGATGTGCCGCCTGCGCCGGCTGCGTTCGACGGTCAATTCGTGCAGATGGACGTCGTGTCCGTGCTGCCCAACTGATGGGCTAGCGAGCGCGAACGCCGGGACGCAGCGCGCAGCGGTCCCGGCGTTTTTCGGCTTTTGTCCAGAGCGACTATTCGTACCGACGCGAGTGACGTTAAGCTTGGCAGGTTGTCGAAATCTGCGTTTCGCCCGAGAAGAGTCGTGTTGTGTGCAGCAGGCGCGCTGATCACATTGAGTTGCGGCGCACGCAGCACGCTCGATCTGACGCAGCTCTCGACCGAGGCAGCGAGCGGCGGTCGCACGGGGGCGAGCAGCGCCGGCGCTGCAGCCGCAAACGGTGGCAACGCGAACGGCGGAACCGCGAATGGCGGCGCGTTCAACGGACAGAGCGGCTCGATCGCGGTCAGCGCTGGCAATGGCGGCGTGGGCGGCGCGAGCGGCAGCACATCATCCGGTGGAGCTTCGTTTGGCGGAGCTTCGTTCGGCGGAGCTTCGCTTGGCGGGGTCGCAGGTGCGGCTGCGGGAGGCGCGGGGTTGGGCGGAGCCGCGGGCGAGCCGAATTGCTC
>FTCX01000182.1_pt1 | contig 12701 bp, 9 predicted proteins | sample 1639831 | NCBI WGS metagenome assembly FTCX01 (sample SAMEA3914869, study PRJEB12502) | metagenome | biome: forest; material: soil | place: USA | collected 2012-03-12 | depth 0.1 m
CGACCTTGCGATCGCGTGGACCTGAACCACGTGCGTCTGCCAATTCCGCCACGTCGGCTCGTCAGGTACGACCAGCCTCCGGCCTGAAAGCCGAAGAAATCGTGACTGGCGCGTGGGGTCTACCTCAGCGTCCCCGTCGGATGCAAGCGGATCGCACACGGCCGTCACCAGAAAAATCTCGCTCGAAAAGGCGCCCGCCGAACGCACGTATTTTGGGGGATTCTTTCACCTGCTCGGCGGTGTAACTGCCATGAGATGCGCGGATTTCTGCTTGGGCTCAGCATCTCGCTCGCGTTCATCGTCGGCTGTGTCACCGCTTCGACTCACTATGGCGGCGTCCCACGCGCCGAAGCGGCCGCGGTGGTCGAGCAACGCTGGTCGTATTTTTGCTTCGAAGCCAGCACCGTCGACGACGTGACCTTCAAAGCCAACGCTGCCGGCCTGCGCGGTTGGGAGATGGTGAGCTCATCGACCAACGCGAACGGCCAGATCATCTGGTGCTTCCGACAGCCGCGGCCGTAACTCATTTGGGTTGTGGCATGACGAGAGGCGCGCACGTGGAAACACCCGCGCCGACGATCGTGAAGCCGACATCCGGCACCACGACCTCGCTCGTGTTCGCGCTGGGATCGTATTCGGTCACGAGCGAGTTATCGCTGTTCGCGCTCGTGTAAAACCAGAAGCTGCCGCCCCAGAACGAAAACGCATAACCGCCCGTGTGCGCGTCGACGTTCGGCAGCTCGATCGGGTTCGGCGTCGTGCCGTCAGCCTTGTTGATTTCGGCGAGGTGCGCGGGCTCGGTCGTATAGAAACCGAACAAGCGCGCATCTCCCGTGCCGGTGAGCTCGCAGCGTCCGCCCTCGAGAATGCCGGAGTATGCGGTGGGACCGAGCTTCGTGGCCAGCAACGTGGTCGGGTCGACGCGCGCTGCGCCGAGGCCAGCGCCGGGCGTGTTGCGCGCATCACCGGTGTTGTCGGAGATGTACAGCGTCTCGCTGCTGGAGCCGGACGAATCACTGGAAAACCCGAGCGACAATGCCGCAGAAAACCCGATCCCGCCGCCGGAGACGAACGCCGTCTTTTCACACGCCAGCGTGGTCGTATCGACTTTGTAAATCCCGCCGTCACTGGCGTAGTTGATCCACGCAGCGCCGTTGCGATCGACGGACATCGAGTTCGGCGCGCCCTTGGCTTTGCACTGCGGCACGCCCAGGCGCGTGAACGCCGCCTGCCCCGCCGTCTTCGCGAGCGACGGATCGAAGCGGTAAATCGCGCCGTCACCGTCGGAGATGACGTACACGAGACGTGCGGAATCTGCGCAATCGTCGGTCATGGTGCCGGCGTCGTCCGGCGGCGCGACCAAGTCGAGACCGCCGCTGCTCGAGCCGCTCGGCGCGCTTCCGCCGGTGGCTCCGCTCGCGCTGCTCGAGCTTCCGCCGGCGCTCGTACCGCCCGTTGCGCTCGACGGCGCCGTCCCCGCGCTGCCGTTCACGGTCGAGCCTGGGTCGGTCTTCGCCGCCGAACAGGCGCACACGAAAAAGCAGCACACGAGTCCGGTGCGCGCACGAACTTCGAGCGAGCGCGAGGAAAAGCCGCGGTGGTTCACGCTTTTGATTGGCCGCGCAGCGCCCGAGTCAGCGAAAAATCGTCAACACGCCGCGCCTTGACCAAAGCCACTTTGCGGTTGAAGCTGAAGCTCGATGAGCGCGCTGTCGCAACTAGGCGCGATGAGCTGTTGTTGGGCGCTGCTCGCTTGCAGCTCGGGCCAGGTGCTCGTCGGCATCGACCACGGCGTGGACGTCGATTCGGGCGCGAGTGGCAGCAGCGGCGCCGGCGATCCGACGGCGAGCGAGCTGCTCGCGGCGCTCGGGACGTGCAACGAGATCTCGAACGGTGAGCTCGCGCCGGAGTCGGGGCGCACCGCAGACGTGCCTATTTGCGGGCTCGCGACCGCCGTGTATTGGCGCTCGGAATTTGCCGTGGACTGTGACGGCAAAACGACGAGCACCTGCAACTCGAACACGGACAGCCAATTCGGTGACAGCACCGTCGGCAAAGATTCCATGGGCAATTCGCTCGATGCGGCCGCAGTGCCGTACGTCGAGGTGCCCGCCGCGAGCGCGACGTTCAAATACGTTTCGGCGGGTTTGAACATGGGCTCGGTCGCCGCAGTCGTCTACAAGGACCACTTGGCGTATGCGGTGATCGGTCACGAGCAGGCAGCGGACACGATCGGCTCGGGCTCGTACGCGCTCGCCGAACGACTCGACATCGATCCGAATCCGAAGACGGGCGGACTCGAGAGCGAGAGCGTGACGTACGTGGCTTTCACCGGCGCGAGCAATCAAGTCAGCGCGCTCGAAGACGAAGCGCAAGCGATCACGCTGGGCAAAGCCGCCGCGGCAGCGCTCATCGCGAGCGCGCACTGACTCAGCGGCTGACGTGACACGCGTCCGCGAGCCGAGCCGCGAACGGCGAGCTCGCGTGCGCGGCGAGGTAACTCTGCGCGGTTTTCGCGTCGATTTGCCCGAGCTGGCAACGCGCGATCATTTGCTCTGCAGCGCGCTCCGGCGCGAGCGCGCCGCGCGGGAAACGCTCGGCATCTTCCGCCAAGAGCGAGAGTGCGCGCTGCGCGTTTCCGGCGCGCAAGGCTCGATCCGCCTCACGCAGCAAGCTGGTTTCTTCGGCGAGCGTGTCGGCGGCGTTCGGTGCGTTCGCGCCCGCGCTCGCGGGCGCGCTGCTCGGGTGTGAACCGATCACGGTATTCCGCGCGCTCGGGTTCGGCCGCGCGACGTTCGACGGTTCGGCCTGGTCCAGAGCTCTGCTCGAATCCGACGGCGTCGAGCCCGATTCGACGGCTGCGCTCGGCGCGCTCGCTCGGTCCGTCGTCGCAGGTGCCGCGAGCGTCGGAGATCCAGCGAGCTGCGCGTTCGGCGCAGCGCTCGCGCCGTTCGAGTTGCTCGTCGTGTTCGTCGTGTCGACGGCGGCTCCCGCTGGCACGACTTTGGCTGAGCTCGCGCTCACGACGGCGCTGTTCGACGCGCTCGCTCGAGCTCCGACGTAGACGCCCGCGCCGACCGCCGAGAGCAGCGCCAACGCGGACAGCCCTTTGACGAACGGGCTCGAAAACCAGGCCGCTTTGCCCCACAGCGCGTGCGTCGCGGCGCCACCCACCACGCCACCGGCGGCGATTTGCGTGAGCAGACCGGCCTTGATTTGCGCACGCCGCGCGTCCGTCAACGTGCCCGCGCCGCGCGCCAGCGCCAGCAGCTTTTCCGTCTCCGGGCTGAGATCGCTCATCGTAGTCTCCAGGTGTCCCGCAAGCGAGAGCGCTCGACCGCACGCTCGAAATCTTGTCGCGCGGCGCGGAGCCGCGAATAAACGGTGCTCGCGTTCACGCCGATGAGCTCCGAAATTTCTTGGGCCGTGAGCTGCTCCAGCTCGGAGAGCACGAAAATCTCGCGCTTCTCGTCGCTCAGCTCCGAGAGCAGCGCGGACACGACTTCGAGCGCCTCGCTGCGCGCGAGCGCATCGAACGGACCGCGCCCCGCTGGCTCCGCCAAAGTGGCCGGATCGATCGGCTGCGCGCTGACGTGCGGACTCTTGCGCCGCAGCGAGCGGCGATAGTCACGCACCACGTGCGCCAAGATCCCAAAAATCCAAGCGCGGATCGGCGCATCTGCCGCGACCTCGCCGAGCCGTCGATGCACGACCAGAAAAACCTGCTGCACGACGTCGTCGAGCGCGCCGTCGGAGACGCCGAGGCGCTGCGCGTTGCGGAAGACGAAGTCGACCTGGTCCTCGTACACTTGCTCGAAGGAAGGTCGGGCCGCGCGCACGCCCACGCTGCTCTTCGGTGGTTCCATGGCTTCGAGCGGCGCTGGCTCTGGTGCACCGACCAGCTGTGCCGCTGAGCGCATGCCATCTACCTGGCCGGGAGCCTGGGAATCCATCGTCAAAAATGCAGCTCGAGGCCGAGCTGGCTGCGCAAAGCGAACGAACCGCGTTCGTAAAGGTGATGAACCGACGAGTCGGCGTCGTCCACCACGAACACGGGTCGGGCCAGCGGCAGCACGGCTTGCACGTCGAGACGCGCTGAAATGATTGGGGAAATATCCCAACCACCGAGCAGCGCTGCGGCCCCGAAGCCGTCGAAGGTCGTGGCGGCGCGCGGCTCGTCCGTGCCGAAGCCGCTGGCGTGCAGGAGGTCGATTCCCCCACCGAGGCACGGCGCGAGCCAGAGCGCGCCGCTCTGAAATGGCACGCACGCTCGCAGCGAAGCGCTGCCGAGCGTGAAGTGCGCGCCCTCGCCCGTTTCGGCGATGCTGACCGATTCCGGCAAATAATAGGCGAGCCCGGGCTCCAGCCGCAGCCACCCGAGACTCACGCCGCCGGAAATCGCAAGCCCCACCGCGGGCTTCGGCAACGAGCCCACGTCGTTCGTCACGGCCGCGGCCAAAAACGGACGCGCGTGTCGATTCGTCGTCGCGCGCGGTGCGGGTTCGCGCGGCGGCTCGGGCGCGGGCTTCGCTTCCGGCTCGGCCTCCGCGCGAATCGTGAGCGCGACGACCAGCGCCGCCGCTTGCGAGACCGCTTCACAGCTCACGCCCGCGAGCTCGCGCCGACTGCTCGAAGCGCCGCCCGTGTCGAGCTCGAGCGCGACGCGATAACGACCGTCGCTCTCCGTCGCGACGGTGCCGCGCGCTCGCACGACCGTGCGCCCTTCCGCGGTCGCGCCCAAGTCACGCGCGACGTACGCCTCGACCTCGGCTTCGCTCGGACACTCCGCAGGCGCGCTCCAGCTCAACGCAAACGACTTTTCGCGCGCAGCCAGCGCGGGCGCCACGCTCGACGCCAATAGCCCGCCGGCCAGCGCGAGCGCACCCGGCCGCGAGCGAGAGCTCGATTTCGTTCCGCGCGCGATGACGGCGAGCATAGGCGCGAATCCGGCGCTCCGAACCTGGATTTTTGGGGGTCACCTCGAGCGGGCGCGCGTCCGCGTTAGAATCGGCCCATGTCGATTTCTCTCGCAGGCAAAGCCGCGCTCGTCACTGGCGCATCGTCCGGGATCGGAGCGGCCACGGCGCTCGCGCTCGCGCGGGCGAAGGTTCGCGTCTCCATCTCCGGCCGGCGCGTCGACAAGCTCCGCGCGCTCGCCGCGCAGCTCGAAGCGACTGGCGCCGAAGCGCACGTGATCCAAGCCGACGTGAGCGACGAGGCGCAAGCCCGCAGCATGATCGAGCAAGCCCACTCACGTTGGGGCGCGCTCGATGTGCTCGTGAACAACGCGGGCGTGATGCTGCAAGGCCTCGTCGAGAGCGGGAACACCGATGAATGGCGTCAGATGATCAACGTCAATCTGCTCGGCCTGATGTACGCGACGCAAGCCGCGCTGCCGCTGATGAAAGCGCAGGGGCACGGGCACATCGTGAATCTTTCGTCGGTCGCGGGCAGGATCGCCAATCCGCGCGTCGCGGTCTACGCGGCGACGAAGTTCGGCGTGTGCGCGTTCTCGGATGCGCTGCGCAAAGAAGTGCGAAAAGATCAGATCCGCGTGACGGTGATCGAGCCTGGCATCGTCGCGACGGAGCTCCCGAGCCACATCACCGACGCCGCGTCGAAAGAAGCGCTCGCAGCGCGCATCGCGAGCTTGACGCCGCTCGAGGCCGAGGACATCGCCGCGGCCATTCTGTATGCGGTCTCGCAACCCGCGCGGGTGAACGTGAACGAACTCTTGGTCCGCCCCACGCTGCAAGAGTGAGCGCGCTTCAGCGACGCGGCACGAGAAAGCCGTGCTGGTCGAGCTCGGCGAGCTGCTCTTTCAGCAATCTTCCGGCGGCGCGTTTGAAGGCCTTTTTGCTGAGGCCGAAGAGCGCGCGCAGCTCCTCGGGGTTCGACTGATCGCCCACTTTGGGCGCGCCCGCGCGTCGCAAAACGGCGAGCACCGCTTGCGCGTCGCGCTCGAGCTCTTCGTGCGCGTGTGCGCGCAGCGAGAGATCGACCTTGCCGTCGGGATGCACGTGGACGACGCGAAAGCGCGCGGCCTCACCGCGCGAGAGGCGATGCGGCTCTTCTCTCGGCACGAGCCCGACCGAGCGGCGCTGCAAAATCGCGAACAGCCCGATCTCCGGATCGTTGCGCCAAGCTTCGCCCTCGATCCACGAGCCCAGCGCGAGCTTCGGGAGATTGTCGGACAGGATCTCGCTGACACGCATGGTGCCGGCGAGGCGCCCGGACGAATCGAGATAGACGCCGATTGGTTCGCGGTCACCGACGCGCAAATCCTTGGTTTGCTCCGCGAACGGCACCAAGAGCTCCTTCTGCAAACCCCAATCACAGAACGCGCCGAAGCTCGTCACGCTCGTGACGCGCAAGAAACGAACTTCGCCCAGCTCGAGCTCGGGCGTGCGCGTGGTCGCGAGCGGCCGATCTTCGGAATCCAAATAAACGAACGCGGAGAGTTCGTCCCCGACCCGAGCGCCGAGCGGGATCTCGGCGCCGATCAGGAGCAAGCACGGCGCATCGGCGGCGGGATTTTCGCGCTCCGCCAGAAATGCGCCGGAGTTATTGAAGCGGCGGATCGAAAACGATCCGGTGCGGCCGAGCAGATGGGCAAAAGCCATATCCCAAATCCAATGAAGAGAGCCGGCCGCGCTGAGCAGGAGGCGCGGTCGTCGTTTACGGAGCATGGCATGGAAACATGCCGATAGGTCGGCGAGCGTAGCGAGAGCCGGCGCTTTCGTTTACGCTGGTGGGTTAATGGCGTACGCACCGGGCGCGATCATCAACAACCGCTACCGAATCCTCGACAAGCTCGGGGCGGGCGCGCACGGAGTCGTTTATCGCGCGCGCGATCTCGAGACGCGCGACGAGGTCGCGCTCAAATTCCTCGGCGAGGGCAAAGCCTTCGATCCCGACTACAGCAAACGCATCGAGCGTGAGGCGATCGCGATGGCGCGCCTGCGCGGGACGAGCGCGGTGTACGTGCACGGCTTGAATCTCTCGCAAGACGGCATGCTCTACCTCGTGATGGAGATGCTCGCGGGCAAAGACCTCGAGGCCTACTTGCGTGAAGCCGAGCGAGTCGGCGGCAAGCTGAAGAAGCCGAAGCTGCTCGAGCTACTCCGACCGGTCGTCGACACGCTCGATGCCGCGCACAAACAAGGCATCGTGCATCGCGACTTAAAGCCGAGCAACGTGTTCGTGGTCGACGCTGCCCGCGGCGGCGGCGTGCGCTTGCTCGATTTCGGTCTGGCGAAAGTCATGGATGCCAGCATGCTCACCGCGGACGGGATGATCGCGGGCACGCCGAGCTACATCGCGCCCGAGGCGTGGCAAGGCCAGTCGCGAGTGCTCGATCATCGCGTCGATGTTTATGCGCTCGGCGTGCTGGTGTTTCGCGCGCTCGGCGGACGCACGCCGGCGCCGGCCTCGAACCTGCTCGACATCTGCGCGTGGGCGACGAGCGGTGAGCGGCCGAGCCTGCACGCGCTGCGACCGAGCTTGCCGGCTTCGATCGACGCCTGGGTCGAAAAGGCGCTCGCGATCTCGCCGAACGATCGTTTTCAGAACGTGCGCAGCCTGTTCAGCGCGCTCGAAGGCTTGCTCGCGACGCGCGCGGCAAGCCCTTTCTGAGCCTCACAGTGTGCCGAGCCGGCGGCGGAGCGCGAACGAGGCATCGCTGCTCCAAAACCGAAGCAGATCGTGCACGGCGCGCATCCCCTGCGCGAGCGGCGCGCCGGTGAGCCCAGCGAGGTCGCCTTCACTCTGACGGAGCAAGGTGATGCTGCCCGGCAGATCGTCGCCCACGACGATCGCGGCGCGGGTCGCCGTGAGCCGCACGCGGAACACCCACTCGGCGATGTCGACGCGCGGCGCCGCCGCGAACGCGCGCGCTGCGTCTTCCACCGCGCCTCGGCCGAGCCAGGGCAGCGAGCGGCTCACGCGCCGCGCGTGATTGTTCAAGAAATCTTCGTCTGCGAGGCCCGAGCCGAAGCTCGGATCCACCGAGCGCGCAGCCCCGACGAGCAATAGCCCGACGGCATCGGGCGCCAAGCGATCCACCGCGTGCAGTTTGCGCGCAAGGTTCGCCATGATGCGCGCGAGTAAAAATACCTGCTGGCCTTCACCGAGCTTCGCGAAATGTGCCGGAACCATCACGCTGACCGGATCGGTGAACTCGACTTCGAGCGCGCCGGCGTGCGCGCGATGCAGGTACAGATCGTATTCTTCGACGCCGAAGATGTTGGCCACGCGATCGCTGAGCGCGCGCAGCGGATGCCCGGATTTCGCGTTGATGCGATCGCGCGAAGTGACGCCGTAGCGCTCGAGCTCGGGCGCGTGCACCTTGCCGAGCCCCTCGGCGAGCTGCGCGAGCAGGCGCGCGCCGGGATCGTCCGCGGGCAGCAGATCGATCGACGCGAGCTCACCGGCGTCGAACGAGCGCGCGTGCGCCGCGCCTGCGCGTAACGGTCGCGCGCTGAGCGTCGCGCGTTCGAGATCGTTGGCCGCGTTGATCGCGACGAGCGGCGCTAGCGCGAGCGTCGATTCCGCGACGCGCCCGAGGCCTTTGAATGCCTCCGACAGCTCGCGCCAGGCTTCCGCGCGCATCACGTCGAGCTCGAGCACGCGCCGAATCGCCGGAATCGCCGGGCCGAACTGGCCGGCTTTGAGCAGCCGCGTCGCGAGCTCGGCTTGCAGCTCGACCTTCTCGCCGGTCTTGCCGAGGCCACGCGAGAGCGCTTGCACGGCTTGATCCGGCTGCGCCATGTCTTCGGCGAGCACACGTGAAAGCTCGAGGTACGTTGGGACGAGCGCCGGCGAAGACGTGCGCGCCTCCTCCGCGAAGCGCGACAGTGCGCTCGCGTAACGTCCATAGTTCGCCGCGCCCTTACGCCCCTCGCCCGCGACTAGCTCGCGGAACTCGCTGGCAGCAGCGCCTTCCACACCGACCAGCGCCACGGCTTGCTCATAAGCCTGCATCGCGGCTGCGTTTTGCCCACGCGCGCGCTCCAGCCGCCCCACTTCGACCAGCGCGCCCACGCGCGCGCCCAGCTCGGGCGAGACGCGCACGAGCTTTTGCGCCGTCTCCGCGGCTGCATCGAAGCGCTTGTGCCGCTTTTGGAGCGCGAGCAAGCGCTCCAGCCCAGCGCGATTGTTCGGCTCGATCGCGAGCGCCGCGGTCAGGCTTGCGAGCGCGCGCTCGGCGTCACCGAGGTGCTCGTCGAGCACGGCGGCCAGGCGCACGTGCGCTTCGACCTTCACGTCGTCCGGGGGCGCTTCGGCGATGACCTGCTTCAAGCGATCCACCGCTTCTGCCCATTGCCCGTCGCGGGTGTACAGCTCGGCGAGCTTCATCAAGGTCGGGATGTGGCCCGGCACGAGGTTCTTCGCGCGGTGCAGCGCGGCGAGCCCTGCCGGCACGTCGTTCTTCTTGTCCGCGTACAGCTCGGCCACGGCGACCCAAATGCTCGCGACGCGCTCGGCCTTCTTCGCGTTGCCGGCGGCTTGCGTGAAGAGCGCGATCAAGCGATCCGTCTCGCCGCGCGCCAGCAAGAGCTCGCGCACGCGGCCGGCCGCAGCTTCGTGCTCGGGATGGATCTCGAGCGCACGGGCGAGGCTTCGCACCGCGCCCGTAACGTCTCCGCGATCGGTGCGCAAGTTGGCCGCGCGCACGAGTAGCCGCGCGGGCACGTTCAAATCCAGCCCCATGCGCGCTTCGCTCTCGGCGGCTTCTTCGAGCAGCTCCGGCTCTTGGCTCTTTTCGGCGATTCGGCTCAAGCCGCGCGCCGCCGCGATGCTCTCGGGATCGCGCGCGAGCGCTGCGCGAAACACCTCCAGCGCCGACGAATCCCCGAGCTCTTCCAGCGCCTCGCCGAGCCGCACGTGATAGAGCGCCACGAGCTGCGGCTCTTCCACGATCGCGCCGAGCTTCGCGTCGATGTGCGCGAGCAGCTTCTTGTCACCTTCGCGCAACGCGCGTTGTTCGAGCGCGCGCAGGGCCGCGAGATCCGTCGGCAAGAGCTGCAAAATCGCGAAATAGCTCTGCCGCACCTGCTCGGGGGTCGCATTGGCGAACTCTTCTTGCACGCGCGCCAGTTCGCGCAGAGCGCCGACGCGTGCCGCGGGATCGTTGAACACGCGCGCTTCGGACGCGAGCACTTGGCTCAGCAGATCCCACGCCCCGCGCTCCGCGTACAGCGGCTCGAGCGCGATCAGCGCATCCAGGTGGCCGGGATCGCGCGTGAGCACGGCTTCGAAACAAGTGATGGCGCGCACCGGCTCGCCCAGCTCATCGCGCCAGACCTCGCCTTCGCGCAAGAGCGCGGCGACGGCGAGCTTCGGATCTTTCACGGTCTCGGCTTCGCGCGCGAGCTCGTCGACCAGGCGCTTGAAATCACGCGCCTCGGTCAGGAGACGGATCCGGCCGTCACGCGCAGGACGAAAATCAGGCTCGTGAGTGAGCGCCTGCTCGTACGCGATCAGCGCTTTTTCCGGCGCCTTCAGGCGATTTTCGTACACTTCGCCGAGCCGGAACGCGGTGCGCGCCCGCAGCCCTGCGTCGGTTTGCGAGCTCAGCTCCAGCTCGAGCAATTTGACCAGCTCGTCGAAGCGATTGCGCTCGGTGAGCTTGCGACCGAGCGCGTGCAAGGCTTGCGTGTTGAACGAGTCCATCTCGATCGCCTTGCGATAGGAGATGATCGCGTCTTCGTCTTTGCCGATGCGCTCTTCGTACAGCTCGCCCATCTTGTACAGCAGCGCCGCCGCTTGCGGGCCTTTCGGCGAGACGCGCAGCTCGGCTTGATAAGTCTCGAGCAAATCTTCGAACCGTCCGGCCTTGTAATGCAAGCGACCGAGGCTCGCGAGCGCCGGCGCGTAGGTGCGATCGAGATCGTAAACCTTGCGGAAGAGCGCGAGCGCGGCGTCATCGTCGCCCAGCTCGATCTCGCACACCTCACCGGCGCGGTGGAGCAGCTGCAGCTTCTGCTTTTTGTCGTTGATTTTCTGCGCCTCGAGCTCGAGCGCAGCGACGAGATCTTTGTACCGCCCAGCGCGCTCCGCCGCGCGTTGCAGCGCGTGAATCGCGCCCAAATGCTGCGCGTCCACCTCGAGGATGCGGCGATAGGCCGTCAGCGCTTGCGCCGGTGCATCGAGCGCATCCTCGTACAGCCGCCCGACCTTGAACAAGAACGTGATTTTGGCTTCGTCGTCGATCGCGCCGTCGACCGCGCGCTCGTACAGCTCGGCCAGCTCGGCAAAGCGCCGGCCCTGCGCATACAGCCGCGCGAGCGCTTTGAACGAAGGCGTGTACCCCGGCACGATGCCGAGCGCGCGCGCGTGGTGCACGATCGCCTCTTCCACGCTCTTGAGCTCGGTCTCGAACAAATCGGCCATGCGCGCGTAGGCCGCGGCGCGGCGCGACGGATCGAGCGTCGCTTCGGCTTCACCGGCGTGGACTTTGACCAGCTCTTGCCACTGCTTTCGGCGCGTGTAGAGCTTGGCCAGCGCTTGAATCGCGGGCACGTAGCCGTGATCGCTCGTGAGCGCGCGCTCGTACCAAGCGATCGCGCTCGCCTCGTCACCGAGCTTCTCTTCGTGCAGCTGCCCGATGCGATGATAGATGCCGACGCGCTCGTTCGGCGACTGCACGCGCGCCGAGATGCGCTCGAGTACGCGCGCCAAATCGGCATAGCGCCGCGAGAGCTCGTACACGCGCGCGAGCTCCTCCAAAATCATGGGCTCGTCCGCCACGTGCGACAGCGCGCGTTCCAGCGCTTCCGCCGCCGATTCCAGATTGCCGATGCGATCGGCGTACAAGCGCGCGACGCGATAGAGCGAGAGCGCGCGCACCGCCGGATCCGCCGAGAGCGTGGCCTCGCGCTCGAGCACCGCGATCAAATCGTGATGCCGCTGGTGCGCCGCGTGCAGCCGCTTGAGCGCCAAGATCGCCGAAGGTGCGCCCGGATCCGCCTCGAACGCGGCTTGGTACAGCTCGGTCGCGGTGTGATTGTCGCGCTTGTGCGCTTCGAACAGGCGCGCGCGCTCGCTCAGCACGGCCGCACGGTGACGACTGTCGGCGCCGAGCACGTTCGCGCCGCGAGCGTACGTGCGCTCGAGCGCATCCCACGCTTTGACCGCGAGCTCCGCACGCTCGACGGCGCGGAGCGCCGCGGGATTCGTCTCGTCCAGCTCGAGCGCGCCTTCGTACGCTTCGCGCGCTTCTTTCTTTTGGTTCAGCTTCTCCTCGAGGACGCGCGCTTTTTCCAGCAAAACCAGGGCTTTTCTGGCTGGATTCGCGGTCGCGCGCAGCTCCGCGTCGAACAGCGGCAGCGCGGCCGCGTAGTTACCCGCGACGATCAGCGCGCGCCGCGCACCCAAAATCGAAGGCAGATGATCGGGCAACAAGGCGTGCGCTTGTTGGTAGTGCTCGGCTGCACGCGTGAGATCCCCGAGCCCGCTGTCGTACAAGCGCGCGCACTCGAAGTGCAACCGACCGGCGCGCGTCGGCGCCGGCTTTTGCGCGAGCTCTTGCTCACACGCCTTGATCAGCTCCTTCGCGCTCTGCACGCGCGCCGCGGCAGCTTGATTGCTGCGATCGCCGGTCGCGGCTTTGAGCAGCGTCGGCGCGTCGCTCGATGTCGTCTCTTCGTGCGTGCCGAAGGGCAGCGTTTTGATCACGGCCGCGCGCGCGGCATGGCTCA
>FTCX01000032.1_pt1 | contig 12691 bp, 13 predicted proteins | sample 1639831 | NCBI WGS metagenome assembly FTCX01 (sample SAMEA3914869, study PRJEB12502) | metagenome | biome: forest; material: soil | place: USA | collected 2012-03-12 | depth 0.1 m
GCCCACGTCGACGAACGCGCTCGGGTTCGAGAAGTCCGCCGCGGTGGTGAAGAATTTCGCGTGCACGTTCGGGCCGACCTCGGACGCGAACACGATGCCGAGGTTGGTCTTGCCGAGCGCGATCGCCGGATACTCGGCGAGCGTGCCGGCCGGCGTGAGCTCGACGTTGCCGCCCACGAGGTTGCCGTCGAAATCGATACGCTGCCCGAACAAGCGCACGTCGTCGGCTGCGGTGTTGTCGAAGCGGCGATCATCCCAAACCAAGAGCGATTCGGTGCCGTTCCAAACCGTGGAGGAATTGAGCGAGAAATTCGGCGCGTTCGTGACGCGCAAATCCGGGCCGAGCTTCTTCCCGTTCGAATCGAAGCGGTTGAAGTACACCTCGTAATTGCCATCCTGCCGCGCGTCCGACCAGGAGCTCTCGAAGTAGCTGCCGTTGTGGAGCAACGTGCCGGCGTAAGTCTCGGCGTTGATGTCACTCATCGGCGTGGGTCCGATCACAATCGAGCCGCTCCGCGCCAAGCTATCGAAGAACGAGCTGAAGATGTCGGTGTGCCCGGAGTAGCTCGCGCCGTAATTCTTGCCGTCGAAGGCGAGGCCGCCGCGCGTCGTGCGATCGAACATCGGGCTCGAGACCAGCACCGGCGCCGAAGCGCTGCCGTACGCGGCGCCGTCGTCGATCTGCCCGTTGCAGTCGTTATCGACGCCGTCACAGACTTCGACCCCGCCGGGATGCGCCGAGGCGTTGCTGTCGTTGCAATCATTGCCGCACGAGCCCGGAGCGCCCGGTGCGAAGCCCGGCAGCGGCGCGCGATAGCCGTCCCCATCTCGATCCGGCGTCACCGGCGTGAACGTGCAGGCGCCGCTCGTCGAATCACATGCGTCCGTCGTGCACGGGTCGTTGTCGTTGCAGACCTTTGCGGGCAGCGGCGTGCACACGTCTTCGACGCATTGCGCGGGCGCGCACAAATCACCCGTCGCGCAGTCCGCATCGGTCACGCACGGCGTGGGTGGGGGCGCGTTCGAGCCGCCATCACCCAGCTCGATGCCGGTGCGCGCGCCACACGCGGAACCCCAAATCCCTAGCAGCAGCAACGTGGACGAAAGCCGTAGTCGCGAGCTCAAGAGCATACGCCGAAGCCCTCGACATCGAGCTCGCCGCAGATCATGCCGCGCGGACAGCCGCTCGGATCGCTCATGAGGCACAGCTGCACGCAGTGCTTGCCCGGTTGCGACCCGACCACGCACACGAAGCCCGAAGCGCAGTCATTGCCGCCGTCACCGCACACGGCGCCTTGAACGCCGGTGCCCGCCGGCGAGCACATCGTCCCGAAGCTCTGCGCGCCGCAGCCTTCACCGAACGGATGATCGACGAACGGATAACAGCCTTGGCCCAGCGGACAGGTGCTGACCGCGGCGAACGGATCGCACTCATCGACTTGCGAGGGCGGCCCTGCGTCAGGGCAACCGGGATCGGCGTACTCATCGAAGCCCGCATCGCGCGGCAACGAGCTCGAGCCCGCCGAAGAAGAGCGGCCCGCGCTCGACGACGAAGACCCGGCACGATTGCCTGCGCTGCCCGCGTGCCCGGCCGTGCCGCCAGCGCCGTCATCGGCAGGCACGGTGGTCACCGTGCCTCCGCAATGCAGCAACGCGAAGCCTGAACACGCTAAAGCCAAAGCCCACAATCGCCCGCTCATGACTGGGCACAAGATAGCACCCGCAGTGCGTGAGCAAGTGTGTCACGCGCTTTTTACTCGGCCCTCGCAAAGGCCGGATCCGCCTCGGCCGCGGTAGTGCTAAGAGCGTCAGCCGATGCGCTTCTTGGCTGTCGCGTTGTGTTTCTCGTTGCTCCCGGCTTGCGATCACAGCCCGGAACCGCATGCAGCGGACGGCGCGCAATCCGCGGCACAACCCGCCCCGGCGCCATCTGCCCCGATCGTGCCGGCTGCCACGCCGGAAAAGTCCACGGAGAGCGCGAAGCTCGCCGCGGAACCGAAACCCGCGGCGTGCGTAGTACCACTCGCGGCCGAGCCCGCTCGACGCGCGCCGAACGCGCTGCACTGTCCGCCCGATCCCGAAAAGCCGCCTGCGCTCGGGCACGGCTACGTCGTGTTCAGTGATGCGCCGGGCAGCCCGCGCCTCAACGTCGAGCTCGCGCAGAGCGAGCCCGAGAAGGAACGCGGCTTGATGTTCCGCACGAAGATGCCGGACGACCAAGGCATGCTCTTCTCGTGGGAACGCGACGAGCCGCGCACGTTTTGGATGCACAACACCTGCATCCCGCTCGACATGATGTTCATCACGCACGATGGCCTCATCACCGGCATCCTCGAACAAGTGCCGACGTTGAATGACGAGCCGCGCGGCGTGCCTTGTCCCGCGGCGTACGTGCTCGAGGTAAACGCCGGTTGGTCGCGCTCGCACGGCATCAAGCCCGGCAGCGTCGTGCACTTCGAGTGAAGACTCCGCGCGATTCGTCGCGACAGATCGAAAAGCAGAAAAGAGAAGCCAGCATGCATCCCCTTCCCCGCACTCCTCGTTCTTCGTTCGCCCTCGTGCTCGGTTTGAGCGTGCTCTCCGCTGCGTTCGCGAGCGCGTGTAAATCCGCGCCCGCCGAGCCGGAATCGCGCGGCGACTTGAAGCCCGCCGCCGAGCTCTCGACGGCCGCGCTCGGCGCAACCGCCTCAGCGACGCCGACCGCTGCACCGACGCCCGCGCCCATGCCGACCGCGCCGCCCTCCGCGCCTTCGGTCCCGGTGAGCCCGGACGATCCGCTCAAAGGCAAATTCACGCTCGACGACGCGACCGCTGGCCTCGCCGGCAAAGGCGCGCTCTCCGCCGAAATCGACACCGAGCTCGGCAAACTGCAATGCGATTTGTACGACGACAAAGCGCCGATCACCGTCGCCAACTTCGTCGGTCTCGCGCGCGGCGTGCGCCCGTTCAAAGGCCCCGACGGCAAATGGGTGAAGAAGCCCGCGTACGACGGCACCACGTTCCACCGCGTGATCAAAGGCTTCATGATCCAAGGCGGCGATCCGGCGGGCACCGGCGCAGGCGAGCCCGGCTACGTCATCCCGGACGAAGTCTGGGCCGGCGCGACGCACGACACGATCGGCCAAATCTGCATGGCGAACCGCGGCCCCAACACCAACGGCCAACAGTTCTTCATCATGGACGGCGTCGCCAAACACCTCGACCGCGGCTACACCATCTTCGGTAAATGCTCGCCCGAAGCCGTGATCGAAAAGCTCGCCAGCGTGCCCGTGCAAGGCGATCACTCGGTCACTCCGACGAAAATCAAAAGCATCAAGATCACGCGCAAAGCCGCGAAGTAAACGCGCGTTTGCGATTCTATTTTTGATGGTAGCGCTGCACGCCGAAGGCCGTCCCAGCCTTCGGCGTCGCGTTTCGGCTGGGCGGCTAGTCGCGCTCTCGCTCGCGCCGCAGCGCGCGCGAAGGGCCTGGGCCGGATGCACGGAAATAAAACAAAGCATCAGGCTCGCCGGGCTGATCACGGTTCTCGAATGGAGGCGGGAGCCAACGAGATCTGACCGGACAGGCGCCGGCTACGCGTCTGCTCGCACGAGCGGCCAATCGCTACGATCAGCGCAGCGCCAACTCACTCCTAATCCGGCTGATACAGCACCTTCTGCGTATTCTCCTGAAAGTAATACGCACCGTATTGCGCCCGCCCGAACGTCGCCGCGCCGAACGCATTGATGAGCACGGCGCAAACGGCTGCTGCCGTGAACAATTTGCCAAAGCGATAGCCGCCAATCGCGAGCAGCGCGAACAAGAAGACGGCGTAGTCGTTCGAGAAGCGATAACCGAACTGCAGCCAACCGGTGTTTTGGTACAAGAGCGTCGGCACGGCGACGCACGCGACGGTGAGCCAGAGCGCGAGGTGCGGCGCGCGTTTGTCGCGCGGCCAAAGTAGCCACAAGTAGAGCGGCGTGGTGACCCAGAGCGCGAGCCCGTGCGCGTTGATTTGAAACGGCACGGGGCCTTCGGGCGTGCGGTACGGCAAGCTCGTCAGCATCACGCCCAGATTCTTCGGCAAATAGTGATAGCTGAAGAGCCCCCACTTTTGGATTCGGCGTTGCCAGCTGATGCCGAGATACTGATAACCGACCTCGAACGGATCGCCGAAGCGGCGTTGGTTGTGCCAAAGCGTGAGCGCGAGCACGACGGCGATCGGCAGCGCGAAGGTGAGCGCGGCGCGCGCGAAGCGTTGACGATCGCCGCGGGCGACGCGAAACGCTTCGCCCAAAAATAAAGGAGCCGCAAACAAGAGCGGCGTGCGCGTGGCAAACCCGAGCCCGAGCGCAATGCCGGCCAAGAGCGGCTTCTCTGCGTCGAGCGCGAACAGCAGGTACGCCGCCGCGAGCACCGCCCCGACGACGTGCGCCGCAAACCAAACCGTGCCCTGCTCCGCGGAAAAAAAGTAAACACTGCCGCACGCGAACAGCGCCGCGAGCGCAACGCTCGCGCGCTCACTGATCTGCGCGCGTTCCGCGCGCCGCAGTTTCTCGATCGCCAAAAACAGCAGCGCCGGCGCGAGCCCCGCGAGTCCGAGAAACACGGCGCCGTCGCGCACGCCTTCGGGCGTGCCGGCGAGCAAGACAGAAGGCAGCAAGATCAACGCCGGAAACGGCGGGAACACGACGAACCATTTGCCGTCGTAACGCGCAAAGTCGTTGTTGCCGGTGTACGCCGGCGGCGGGCCCCCCAGATCGAGCCGCCCGTGCCGCCAAGCATCCGCCAGCAGCGCGAAGTGATTCCACGGCGTGTGATCGTGCAAAATCGCGCGCTCGGCGAACAGAAAGAAAACGACGGTGCTCGCGAGGTAGAGCCCCGCCGCGATCGCGAGTCGGCGTTTGATGGCGGCATCGCCGAGCGCTGCGAACGGCATGTCGAGCGCACGCTAGCGAACAAAAGCGCGGTCGTAAAAGGGCGGCACGCGCGGGCGGCCGCAATTTCCCGGCGAAATCGGGCGATCTTTGCAGGAGCTCGCGGCACGAGCTAGCTTCCGCGCCCCCGTGGTGAAACCCGCCTTTGTCGTCCCCGTCGCCGATCTCGAGCGCGGCCCTCGAACCGTGACCTTCACGCTCGATGAGGCTTGGCTGCGTCAAGCGCTCGAGGGTACGGACGCGACTCCGCGCGGCCCCGGCAGCGCCACCGTCGAGCTCAGCAAGAACGGCAAAGAGGTGATGGTGCGCGGTCGCGCCGAGGCGAAGCTGAGCATGGCCTGCGTCGTCACGCTCGACCCGCTCGATATCGACGTAAGCCCGGAGATCTTTTTGATGCTGTCGCCGGGTCAGTCCGAGCACGCCGCCCGCGCCGCCAAAAAGCCGCGCCGCGCCGAGCAACCCGCCCCCGGCGGCGAGGCCCGCGCGGGCGCGCGCAAGAAAAACCCGCGTGAAGACGACGAAGAAGGCGAAGAGCTCGACTCTTCGACGGCCGCCCGCGACACGTATGACGGCAGCCAAATCGAGCTGGATCCGTTCTTTCGGGAGTTCCTGATGCTGGAGCTTCCGATGTTTCCTCGGCGTTCCGACTTGCCTTCCCCTGAAGAGCCCGCTATCGGTGCGCCCCCCTCGGCGTCGGACGGGCAAGAGCCCGCCATCGATCCGCGGTTACAACCTCTGGCGGCCCTTCGCAGCCGCCTTCGTGAGAAAGAATAAGGAGTAAGCTCCGTGGCCGTACCGAAGCGCCGATTGAGCAGCAGCAAGCGTGACATGCGTCGCGCGAACCACGACAAAGTCAGCGCGCCCAACGTGGTGCCCTGCCCGAACTGCTCGGCCCCGACGGTGTCGCACCGGGTTTGCCCGTCGTGCGGCTTCTACAAGGGCAAAGCCGTGCTGAAGACCGACGACAAGTCGGAAAGCTGAGTCGGTCGCGCGCATGAGCGCGACTCTGGCCTGGCTCCAGCCGCGTGAACGCTCGTTTCGGGCGTTATCGGCGGAGCTATGCCCAGCGTACGTCGAGCCGTCGCGACTGGTTCTACCATTTTGCGTGACGAGCTGCGCGCGCGATCGTACGAGAGAGCATGGCGTCTGAGCAGGGCCCCTTCAGTCGAATCCTCGGCACAGGCGCGTACGCGCCCGAGCGGGTGCTCACCAATCACGATCTCGAGAAACTCGTCGATACGTCGGACGAGTGGATCACCGAGCGGACGGGCATCAAGCAGCGCCACATCGCGCGCGAGGACGAGACCGCGAGCGACATGGCCGTCGCCGCCGCGAAGCGCGCGCTCGAGATGGCCGGCATCACCGCCGCCGATCTCGACATGATCATCGTGGGCACGATCAGCGGTGACGTGCCCATGCCGGCGTGCGCCGTCTACGTGCAGCAAAAGCTCGGCGCGGGTCCGATTCCGTCCTTCGACGTCTCGGCCGCGTGCGCGGGCTTCTTGTACGCGATGTCGATCGGCGATCAGTTCATCCGCTCGGGCTTGCACAAGCACGTGCTGATCATCGGCGTCGAGCTCTTGAGCCGTCTGATCGATTGGAAGGACCGCGCGACGTGCGTGCTCTTCGGTGACGGCGCGGGCGCGGCCGTGCTCGGCCCGGCCACGGGCGACGGTCGCGGCGTGCTCTCGACCAAGCTGTACACCGACGCGAGCCTCGCCGAATCGCTGAAAATTCCGGCTGGCGGCAGCAAGGAGCGCATCAGTGAAGAGTCGCTGAAGGCGGGCCGCGACAAAGTCCACATGGTCGGCTCCGACATCTTCAAGGTGGCGGTGAAGAATCTGAGCAGCGCCTCTCGCAACGCGCTCATCGACGCGAAGATGGATGCGGACAGCGTGCGCTGGGTCGTGCCGCATCAAGCGAACTTGCGCATCATCTCGAACGTCGCGCTGCGACTCGACATTCCGCTCGAGCGCTTCGTGCTCAACATCGATCGCTACGGCAACACGTCGAGCGCGTCGATCCCCCTCGCCCTCGACGAAGCCACGCGCGACGGCCGCATCAAGCCCGGGGACACCGTGCTCATGTGCGCGCTCGGCGCCGGCATCTCTTGGGGTAGCGCGCTCGTGCGCATGTGACGCGAGGGCGGCGCGTCACTCCCGCTTTCGATCGCCCGAAAGACCGTGTAAAGACCGGCGCGTGAAAACCGCGTGGTTATTTCCCGGGCAAGGAACGCAAGAAGTCGGCATGGGGCGCGCGCTCGCAGGCGCCTTTCCCGAAGCCGCGAAGATCTTCGAGCGCGCGGACGCGGCGCTCGGCTTCTCGATTCAGCAGCTTTGCTTCGAAGGACCCGAGGCCGAGCTCACGCTCACCAAGCACACGCAGCCCGCGATCGTGACCACGAGCATCGCGACGCTCGCCGCGATCCGCGCGGTGCACCCGAATTTGCCGGCGCCCGCGTTCGCCGCAGGTCACTCGCTCGGTGAATACAGCGCGCTCGTCGCGGCCGGCGCATTCACGCTGGAAGATGCAGTGCGCGTCGTGCACTTGCGTGGCCGCGCGATGCAAGATGCCGTGCCGCAAGGTGAAGGCGGCATGGCGGCGATCATGGGCGGCGATCGCGCCGCGGTCGAAGCGCTTTGCGCCGAAGCCGCCGAAGGTGACGTCGTGTCGCCGGCGAACTTCAACGCGCCCGGGCAGATCGTCATCTCGGGTCACAAGCGCGCGGTCGATCGCGCCGCTGCGCTCGCTGGCGGCAAGAAGCTGAAGGCGATCCCGTTGAAGGTGAGCGCGCCGTTCCATTGCGCGCTGATGGCGCCCGCGGCCCGCGCGGTCGAGGCCGAGCTCGCCAAGCTGAGCTTGGGTGAGCTCGCATTTCCGGTCGTCGCCAACGTGAGCACGGCGCCGAATCGAGACGCCGAAGAGGCGAAGCGGCTTTTGGTCCGTCAAATCGACGGTCCAGTGCTGTGGGAGCAAACCATCTCGTTGATGGCCGAATCGGGCGTGACGCACGCGCTCGAAATCGGGCCGGGCAAAGTCCTCGCCGGCCTGGTGAAACGCATCGACAAACGCATCACGGTGCTGAGCGTCGGTGATGCGGAAAGCATCGGCAAAATCCCCGAATTTCTCGGCCAATGACGCGGCGCGCGAGCGCGAAACGGAAGTTTTCTCGCGGCGCGCACGCAGGATCTTGTGGGCGCGAAAAGATTTTCCTGCTTTGAAGCTCGCAGCTCCGTGCTAAACACGGCGCCCGAAGCCGAAAATTCGGCTCTTTTCAGCAAAGTCCCATGTTCGATCTCAGCGGTAAAGTTGCTCTCGTCACCGGCGGTTCACGCGGCATCGGGCGCGCTGCGGCCGAAGCGCTCGCCGCTCGCGGCGCTCACGTCGTCATCAATTACGTGAGCAACGAAGCCGCGGCGCGCCAAGCTGCGGACGGCATCCAAGCCGCCGGCGGCAAGGCCGAGCTCGTGCAGTTCGACGTGGGCAACGGTGAAGTCGCCGAGAAAGCGATCGCCGAAGTCGCGAAGCGTCTCGGTCGCCTCGATATCTTGGTGGCGAGCGCCGGCATCGCGATCGATGGCCTGCTGCTCCGCCTCAAGGACGAAGATTTCGATCGCATCCTGTCCGTAAACGTCAAAGGCTCGGTGGCCTGCGCGCGCGCCGCGATCCGCACGATGATGCGCGCGAAGACGGGGCGCATCGTGTTCTTGTCCAGCGTCGTCGGTGAGATGGGCAACGCCGGGCAAACGGCGTATGCCGCCTCGAAGGCCGCGCTGCTCGGCGTGACGCGCAGCTTGGCGCGCGAATACGCCTCGCGCGGCATCACCGTGAACGCGGTCACGCCCGGCTTCGTCGATACGGACATGACGAGCAACCTGACGGACGATCAGAAGACGGCCATGCTCGGCGCGGTGCCGCTCGGTCGCACCGGCACGGCTCAAGAAATCGCCGCCGCCATCGTGTACCTGTCGTCTGACGAGGCGGGCTACGTCACGGGCCAAACGCTGCGCGTCAACGGCGGCATGTACATGTAAATTTTGGGGTTACTACCCCGGTTAGACAGAAACACGTGTAAACGGGAACGCCTCTGGTGTAGAGGCGCCCCTGGAGGAACCATGGCTGAAGGTCGCAACGTAACGGCCGAAGTGAAGCGGATCATCAAGGAACAGCTGGATGTCGATGAGAAAGACATCAAGCCCGAGTCCACGTTCATCGACGATTTGGGCGCAGACTCGCTCGGCCTGGTTGAGCTCGTGCTGGCCTTCGAAGAAGCGTTCGAGATCGACATCCCGGACGAGGACACCGAGAAGATCCGCAGCGTCCAAGACGCGGTGGACTACATCGAGAAGCATCTCGCGAGCTGAGCGATCGGGTCACGGGTCGCTTCGATCCCGCCCGGGTTAACCCCACAGGTGAAGCCCGGGCTCGGCCCTTTGTGTTCGAGGAATAGATGGAACGCGTCGTCGTTACGGGAATCGGTTTGGTCACGCCGAACGGCATCGGCACCGAATCGACTTGGCAGTCGTTGGTCAACGGCCAGAGCGGCGTGGGCCCCATCACGTTGTTCGAGGCCACGGATGCGTACTCCACGCGCATCGCCGCCGAAGTGAAGAACTTCGAGGCGGCGGAGTTCATGGAGAAGAAGAAGGTCAAGGAAGTCTCGCGCTTCACCACCTTCGCCATGGCCGCCACCAAGATGGCGCTGGAACAGGCGCAGCTGGATTTGACCGAAGAAGAGCGCGATCGCGCCGGCGTGTTCATCGGCGTCGGCCTCGGTGGGCTCGAGAACCTCGAGCGCTGCACGTTGACGCTCGACAAGAAGGGCCCCGGCAAGGTGAGCCCGTATTTCATTCCCTCGCTGATCGCGAACATGGCCGCCGGCCAGGTTTCGATCGCGTTCGGATTCCGCGGCCCGAGCCTCGCGCACACGAGCGCCTGCTCCTCCAGCGGCCACGCCATCGGTGAAGCGCTGCGCCTCATGCAGCGCGGTGATGCCGAGGTGATGATCGCGGGCGGCGCCGAATCCACGATTACGCCGATCGGCATCGCGGGCTTCAGCGCGATGTTCGCGCTCAGCCGCCGCAACGATGACCCGCAAGGCGCGAGTCGCCCGTGGGACAAAGGTCGTGATGGCTTCGTCTGCGGCGAAGGCGGCGGCACTCTGGTGCTCGAAACACTGACGCGCGCGAAGAAGCGCGGCGCCAAGATTTTGGCTGAAGTGACGGGCTACGCCGCGACCAGCGACGCGTATCACATCACCAAGCCCGCGCCGGATCACGCGCACGCCGCTCGCGCCATGCGCGGCGCGCTCAAGGATGCGAAGCTCACGCCCGAGCAAATCGAATACGTGAATGCGCACGGCACCTCGACCCCCATCGGTGATGTGGAAGAGGCGAAGGCCGTCGCGAACACGTTCGGCGCGCACGCGCTCGAGAAAAAACTCTGGGTCAGCTCGACCAAATCGATGATGGGTCATCTGCTCGGCGCGGCCGGCGCGGTCGAGGCCGCGGTGTGCATCAAGGCGCTCGAGAGCGGCATCATCCCCCCCACGATCAACCTGCAAGATCCCGATCTCGAAGTGCCGCTCGACTTCGTGCCGAACAAGGCGCGCGAGCGCCGCATCAAGCGCGCGATGTCGAATTCGTTCGGCTTCGGCGGGACCAACGTGACGCTGATCTTCTCGGCGTTCGAGGGCTGACGCGAGCCGGTCAGGCTCGCAGCGGGTACGAAGCCGATGCAGTGCCCGTACTGCCGTGAAATGGACAGCCGCGTGGTCGATTCACGACTCGCGGCGGGCGGCACCGTGACCTGGCGCCGGCGCGAGTGCGACGCGTGCAACCGTCGCTTCACGACGTACGAGCGCGTCGAGCACGCGCTGCCCACGGTGGTCAAGAAGGACGGCCAGCGCGAGCCGTTCGATCGTGAGAAGGTGCTCCGCAGCCTGCGGATCGCCTGTAACAAACGCCCGGTTTCGGCGGACGCACTGGAAGAGCACGCCGAAGCGCTCGAGCGTGAGCTCGCGGAGAGTGGCGAAAAAGAAGTGCCGTCGCTCGTGATCGGCGAGCGCGTGATGGGCCGGCTGAAAACTCTGGACGATGTGGCATATGTTCGCTTCGCCAGTGTCTACCGCTCCTTCCGCGACATCGATGAGTTCATGGTCGAGATGGGCAAGCTCGTGCGTTCGCGCGACGCGGAATGAGGCATGAGAGATCTCGATAGTGAGCTGATGCTCCGCGCCATCGCCCTCGGCGCGAGCGGCGATCCCACGCCGAATCCGCACGTGGGCGCGCTCATCGCCGACGAGCAAGGCAACGTGATCGCCGAAGGCTTTCACCAGCAAGCCGGGCTCGATCACGCCGAGGTCGTCGCGCTCAAAAAAGCCGGCGCCGAAGCGCGCGGCAAGACGCTGTACGTCTCGCTCGAGCCCTGCAACCACACCGGCCGCACGCCGCCGTGTGTGGATGCGATCCTCGCCGCGGGGATCAAGCGCGTGGTCATCGGTTGTGCGGATCCGGATCCGCGGGTACCGGGCGGCGGCGTCGAGCGGCTGCGTGAAGCCGGCGTCGAGGTGGCGATCGGCGTGCAGGAAGCCGCGGCAAAGACGTTGATTCAACCGTGGGCCAAATACGTCACCGAGCACACCAGCTTCGTCACGTTGAAGCTCGCGATCTCGCTCGATGGCCGCATCGCGACGCGCACGGGCGCCTCCAAGTGGATCACGTGTCCCGAAGCGCGGCTCCGCGTGCAGACGCTGCGCGCGCACCACGACGCGGTCATGGTCGGCATCAACACGGTGCTCACCGACAATCCACGCCTCACCGTGCGGGACACACCCGGCCGCAATCCGATTCGCGTGATCGTCGACAGCAAGCTGCGCATTCCGCTCACGAGCCAAGTCGTGCAGACCGCGAACGAGATCCCGACTTGCGTGGTCACGACGCTGAATGCGCCCGTCGGCCTCGAGCAAGCGCTCGAGAAAACCGGCGTGCGCGTGATTCGCGTGCCGGCGACCGCCGAGGGTCGTTGCGATCCGGTCGTGACGTTTCGCGAGCTCGCGGCGCGTGAGGTGGTGAGCGTGATGTGCGAGGGCGGCTCCGAGCTCGCCGGGAGCCTGCTCGCGAATCGCTTGCCGGATCAGCTGCACGTTTTCGTCGCGCCGGTTTTGCTCGGTCCGCGCGGTCGTCCCGGCGCGGTCGACTGGGCGGGGCCCGAGAATCCTTCGGATGCGCCGCGCATCGACCCCGCGCGCTGGGAACTGTGCGGCACGGACGCCTACGTCTGGGGTCCCATCGCTTACCCGAAGAAAACCGGGCGAACCATTTCGGGTAGCTGAGTCAACGCGCCGCGGCTCGAGCGACTCAGACGCGCCCGTCCGGCTCGGGTTGCGACCCCAGATCGCGGGTGTTACCTTCAGTAAAAGCAATGATTCGCGAGATCCTCGAATACCCCGACCCGCGGCTGCGCGAGGTCGCCAAGCCCGTCGCTGAAGTGACGCCGGAAATCCAAGCCCTCGTGGATGACATGGCCGAGACCATGTACGCGGCGCCCGGCTGCGGCCTGGCGGCGACGCAACTTGGAATCGCGCATCGCATCTTCGTCGTCGATTGCGCGAGTGAGGATGAGCCGAGCCAGCTGTACGCCTTCATCAACCCCGAAATCTTCGAGAAGGATGGCGTACAGACCTGGGAAGAAGGCTGCTTGTCCTTCCCGGGAGTGACGGAAGAGATCAAACGCGCCGAGCGCGTGAAGGTCCGCGCGCTCGACCGGAACGGCAA
>FTCX01000376.1_pt1 | contig 12508 bp, 8 predicted proteins | sample 1639831 | NCBI WGS metagenome assembly FTCX01 (sample SAMEA3914869, study PRJEB12502) | metagenome | biome: forest; material: soil | place: USA | collected 2012-03-12 | depth 0.1 m
CGAGCACCCCGAGCTCGCGGCGCTCCTCCGCGGCGTGTACGGCGATCGGCTCACGGACGCGCACCTGCTCATGGCGCGCGTGCCCGAAGGCTCCGTGCTCTGCGCCGCCGCCGAAGTCGAGTGGCCGACGCCGGTGACGCGCAACGTGTGGATGCTGCCCGGCATCCCGGATCTGTTCCGCGTCAAGCTGCTCATCGTGCGCGAGCACCTGCGCGGCCCCACCCCGTTCATCTCGCGCTCGCTATTTTTGCGGACCGAAGAGCCGCTTTTGAAGCCGCTCTTGGATCAAGTCGTCGCGCGGCACCCGGATGTCGAAATCGGCTCGTATCCCAAGTGGTTCGATCCGACGTACCGTACGCTGATTACGTTCGACGCGCGCGAAGCATCGCGCGCCGCCGAGGCCCTCGAAGATTTGCAGCAGCTCGTCGCGCCCGGCGAAATCGTGCGTAGCGCCTGATCTCCGGCTGCTCTGGTTTTGATGGTCACGCACCACGTCGCGCGTCGGCCCAGCCTTCGGCGTCACGTTGCGGCAAGCACGGGCAGCGCGGCGTCGAAAAAGCCCCTCCTCGACCGAACGAAGTAAGTCCCGATCGGGACTTGCAAGTCAGTCATCCAAGTCCCGATCGGGACTTACTCGCGGCGCACGAAGAAGTGCTCGCGCAATGCGTCGATGTCGAGTGCTTCCGTCAGCGCCAGACTCTTTGCCGGCGAACGCCACTTAACGTGCCCCCAAACCAAAGTCGTTTTTGTAGGAAAGCCCGCCGGCATCGATCGTGCAGCGCAACTCCGCATGCCGGATTTGAGGGAGCACGCGCTTGCTTTTGGCGTGCAGACGATGGCGGATGTGGATTTGTTGGCGCTGCTTTTGGGCACGGGCAGCGCCGGTGAATCGGTGGCGCTTTCGGCGGCGACGCTGCTGGAAACGAGCGGCGGGCTGCAAGGTTTGGCGCGGCTCGGGCCGCACGCGCTCGCGCGGCGCGGCATCGGGCCGGCAAAAGCCACGCGCGTCGCCGCCGCGGTCGAGCTCGGGCGCCGCGCGCTCTTGAACGTGCTCGGCGAAGAGCGCGCAGTGTTCGATGGCTTCGATGAAGTCGTGCGCTGGGCGCGCCCGCGCTTGTGCCCGCTCGAGCACGAAGAAGTGTGGCTGCTCTCGCTCGACGGCAAATACGGGCTGAAGTCGGCGCGGCGCATCGCGCAAGGCGGCCTCCACGGCTGCGCACTTTCGACGCGTGACGTGCTCGGTCCCGCGCTCCGTGACGGCGCGAGCGCGATCGTCTTGATCCACAATCACCCGAGCGGTGATCCATCGCCGAGCCCCGAAGACTTCGCGATGACGCGCGCGGTGCGGGCGGCCGGGGAGCTTGTAGGTGTGCCTCTCATCGATCACGTCGTCGTGGCGCGCTCCGGCGCGGCGAGCGCGGCGTCCGCGAGCCCCAGCGCGATGAACATGGCAATTGAAGCCGTAAATGGGGCGTAAACTAGGGAAATAGCCGGCGGCTCGGACGGCGCTTTCGAATCCGGTGCGGCTTGGCTATTCTGGGCTGTGATGAGCACCCCCGAGATTCAGTTCGCAGCGCTGACCGACGTGGGGCGGGTGCGCGAGCACAACGAAGACAACTACCTGGTCGACAAGAAGCTCGGGCTCTTCGTGGTGTGTGATGGCATGGGCGGTCACGCCGCGGGCGAGGTCGCGAGCGCGCTCGCCGTGCGCACGCTGCACGAAGAGATCAAAAAAGAAGCCGATCTCTTGACGGACTACGCCCAGGCCAGCAAAGGCGCGGCCAAGGTCACCAAGCGCGACATCCTGAACATGCTCGAGTTCGCGGTGAACCGCGCCTCCCAGCGGGTGCACTCGGAAGCCGCGAAAGACGCGAAAAAACGCGGCATGGGCACCACGCTGGTGTGCCTGCTGGTGATCGGCAAAGAGGCCTTCATCATCTACGTGGGTGATAGCCGCATTTACGTCTTGCGCGACGGCGTGCTCGAGCAGCTGACGGAGGATCACACCGTCTACAACGAGCTCATCAAGCGCAAGAAGATGCCGCGCGAGCAGGTCGAGCAGCTCGCGCAAAAGAACGCGATCACGCGGGCCGTCGGCGTGTACGAGCACGTGGAGCCGGACACGCTGGTCTTGGATTTGACCGCGGGTGACCGGTTTTTGCTCTGCTCGGACGGCCTGTGCGGCTACTTCGAGGATGACCTCGACGGCCTGGGCAAGCGCCTCGCGCTGCCGGACGCGGACGCCGCCGCCAAAGCTCTGATCGACGCCGCCAACGAGCAAGGCGGCAAGGACAACATCACGTCCGTGATCGTCACCGTCGGTGACGTGAGCGAGCGCGACGAAACGCGCGCCAAGCAGCTGCAACTGAAGCGCGAAATCCTCGCGCGCATGCCGCTCTTCCGCCCGCTGAACGATCGCGAAATCCTGCGCGTGCTGCAGGTGACGGATGTGTCCGACTACGGCAACGGCGAAATCATCATCTCCGAGGGTGACAAGGGCGAAGAGCTCTTCATCGTGCTCTCCGGCCACGCGAAGGTGATGCGCAACGGCGCGGAGCTCGCGACGCTGAGCGCGGGCGATCACTTCGGAGAGATGGCGCTCGTGCGCAGCCAGCCGCGCTCGGCGACCGTGGTTTCGGACGGCCTGAGCGAGCTGATGGTGATCCGCCGCACGGAGTTCTTCGAGATCCTGCGCAAAGAACATCAGCTCGCGGTGAAGCTGCTCTGGCAATTCCTGGGCGTGCTCGCGGATCGCTTGGCCGACACGAGCCGCGAGCTCGGCGCGGCCAAAGAAGAGCTCGCCGCCGAAGACATCACCGGCGAAATCTTCTCCGAAGAGGACGAGGACAACCGCAAGACCCTGCTCATTCCGCCGCCGCCGCCATCGCTGCGCGGAGGGTGAGCTTCGTGCAGCGGCTCGCTCTCGTGCTCGCCGTGCTGACCCTCGCCGGCTGCGGGAAGCACGGCGCGGCGCCAGCGCCGTCGAGCAGCGTCGCGAGCACGAGCAGCGCAGCGCCGAGCAGCTCGACCAATGCGGCGCCGACCGTGGGCAGCGCGCGCCCCGCGGAACCGAAGGGCGCGTGTCGCGTGCTCGCGCTCACGGGCCGAGCGAGCGTGGAGAGCGCTCCCGTCGCGGTCGGCACCCTGCTCGACGGCGAACATTGGCTCGAGCTCGAAGCGGGCGCGAGCGTGTCACTGCGGCACACCATCACGAGCCGCGAGCTGAAGCTGATCGGGCCGGGGCGCGCGCTGCCGTGCCGGCAGGGTCGCGAACAATTCTTGCTCGCGCGCGGCGCGCTCACGACCTTCGCGACGCTCGGCGTGCGGCCCGGCGCGGAGGTGCTCGTCGCCACGCCCGCGGGCATCGTGCACTACGGCGACGCGGATCTCGACCTCGAGTACAACGAGCGCGGCCTCGCGCTGCGCGTGAAAGGCGGCGAAGCTTGGCTCGAGCCCGGTGAGCCGCCGTCGGTCGCAATCAAGAACCCAATCGTCAGCGGCAAGGCGGCGCGCGTGCCGGCGCCTCAACGGAAACCTAGCGAGCTCGCCGCGGCGTGCCAGAGCGCAGCGGAAACCGCGGCCGAAAGCGCAGCGCGGCTGCTCGGGGGCGTCGCGCCTTCGCCGAGCGATTCGCTCGGGGCGCGCGCCGCAACGCAAATGCGCGATCGCGGGGCAGCCCGCGCCGCGTGCTCGATCGCAGCCGCGGCGAGCGGCGCGGTGGCGGATCCGGCCGAACGGCAGAGTCTGTGGGCCTCCATCGCACACTCGGATGAGGCTTGGCAGAGCGTGCCGCGAGTATCTGCCCGGAAAAACTGATGGTCCGTTGACAGTTTCGACGGTGCGCCGCTAGCGTCCCACGAAGGGCGTCCAGATGCCCTCTTTGCAAGCGAATGACTTTCAATAAGCGCGCAGCGATCGGCGCCCTCTTGGGTTTGTGCACTGCCGCCTCGTTGGCCGCCGTGCCCGCACACGCCGACGAGCCGCGCAAGGTCAGCGAACCGAACGTGCTGCGCGAACCGACGGAGATCACGCAGGTCGCCGACGCGTTCGACGACGACGACCCGTTCGATCTGCACCTGTCACTCGGTTACGAAGCGACTTGGAGCTCGGGCGTGATTCGGCGCGAGACGTCGATCGCTCAGCCCGGGCTCGCGACGGGCGGCTTCACGCAAACCAATTTGAACGCCGCGCAATACAAGCAAACCACGAGTCGGTTGCTCACGCGCGCGGACATCGGCTTGTACAAGGACCTCGCGCTGGTCATTCGCGTGCCGATCATCTTGTCGGACGATCGCTCGCTCGGCGGCGTCGCCGGCAGCGAAAACCAGCAAACCGTCGCGCTCGCCGGCGCGCCCGGTGAGCAGCTCTTCAGCCTGCCGTTCAAGGCGCCCACGCGCAGCGGCATCGAGTACCTCGCCGTCGGGATCGATGGCGCGATCATGAACCAAGCGCGTGACGCGACGAAACCGACGTGGCTCGTCGGCATCGAAGGGCGTTTCAGCGTGTCCGAGCCGATGCACGCGTGCAACGCGAGTTCGAGCGGCCTCAATCAAGCTTCTGGCCAAGTGCAGTGCGCGTATCCTTCTGACATCAACCGCAACGGCGTTTCCGGCGAATACCCGGACGCGAACGCGGGCTCGCTCGAAGGCCGCTTCAACGGGTCACGCTCGCCGGGCGTGAGCCGCGGCACGACCGCGCTGGAGCTGCATTCGTATTTGTCGCGGCGCATGAAGTACATCGAGCCGTACGGTGGCTTCCGCGCGCTGTTCGAGTTCCCGAACGACTCGAGTGATTTCGGCTCCACGAACCTGCAGGGCTCGCTCGTGAATCATCCGCCGCTGCGCGGAACCTTGCTCATGGGCTTGAGCGTGATGCCCTGGGAAATCCCGGATCAATTCCAGCGCATCACGCTCGATTTCCGCTTCACCGGCACGTACGTCTCGGAAGGTCGGGATTACTCGGAGCTGTATGACGCGCTCGGCTCGAGCGACGCGCCTTCACTGCGCTCGCCGAATTTCTCCGATTACTGTGCGCAAGGGACGGGGCGATCGTGCGCTGCTTCGGCGACGCCGGGCGCCAACTCGGTCGTGAACCCGCAGTCGCAGAAGGTGTACTTCACCGGCTTGTCCGACGTGCAAGCGCACGGCGACTACATGCTGAGCACCGAATTTACCTGGCAGGCCGGTGAATACATCAAGTTCCACGTCGGCGGCGGCTACCAGATCATCCAATCGCACTTCATCACGTTCGATCAGGCGTGCAACCCGGACTTCACCGGTGATTTGAGCAAGTCTGGACCTTGTCGAGCGCAGGGTTCCACGACGACGAGCACCGGCATTCCGAACCCGAACTTTCGCCGCACGATCGACGATCCGGGTCATCGCTTCCTCGTGGATGATTCACACGCCCTCGACGCGTGGGTGAACGCCACGGTGATGTTCTAACGGGCGAGCCCCGATGCGCGCTCCGAAGATCTTCGCAGCGGTGCTCGCGAGCGCGACGTTCGGCTTCGCGAGCGCCGCCTCGGCCGGGCCGAACGACGCGATCTTGCTGCCCACCGCGACGCCCGAGAAATCGGAGCTGACACTCCACCCGGAGCGCGCGGAGCAGCTCGCAAAGCTCGCGCGGCAGCTCGACGCGATCCTGAGCGAAGCGGTCCAAGATCTCGGGCTCACGCTCACCGTCTCGGATCGCACTCGCGACGCGGTGCCGACCGACGACATGCTCGTCGAGCGCGCCGCCGAATCCTGGATCATCTCGCCGCGAGTGAGCCTCGAAGGCAGCGATATTCGCCTCGCGATCGTCGCCGTCGCGCCGGGTCAGAACGTGTTGCGCGAGCGCACGCAGCGAGTGGAGCTGCAAGAGCTCGAGGTGCGCGCGAACGTGATGATGCGGGATGTCGTTCACAGCGGCTCGACGCAGGCCGAGCCCGCGGTGCCGAGCGTTGCGCCCGAGCCGCCTCCGAGTGCGGACGCACCGCGTTCGCAAGGTCGCGCAGTGCTCGCGCTCAACGCGGCGGTGCTCGGCGGCTACGTCGGTTTCTCGCTGCAACACGCGAGCGGCTCCGGCGACCCGCGTCTGACGTACCCGCTCGTCGCGCTCGGCGCGGGCATCGGACTCGGCGCTTCCATGTTGGTCGCGGACGAGTGGGATCTCACGCTCGGAGATGCTTGGTTTTTGTCGGCCGGCGCGTGGTGGCCGATCGCCTCCGGCCTGCTTTTGGCAGACAGCTACGGAAAAACCGAAAACGAAGACCACTACGTGTACGGCTTGGTCGCAGCTTCCGCAGGACTCACGCTGAGCGCGGCCGCGATCAGCATCAGGCCGATGAGCGAAGGCGGCGCGGTGCTCGCGCACTCGGGCGGCGCCGCCGGCATGTTGATCGGCGGCCTCACCCAACTGGCTTATCAAGGCAAGACCAAGGTCACCGAAGATTCGGTGGAGCGCGGCGGCGGTTACGGCGCCGGCCTCGGTGTGCTCGCCGCTGGCGCGCTCGCGACGCAAGTCAAAGTCACGTCCACGCGCATGCTCTTGATCGATTTGTCCGCGAGCCTCGGCGCGCTCACCGGCGCCGCAGCGGCGAGCCCGATCTTGCTGGTGCGCGAGAGCGGCCGCGAGGACGCGACGCGCAACCGGATCTGGCTCGCGGGCATCGGCATCGGCACGGTCGTCGGCGGTGGCATCGGCTGGCTCACGACGCGCGGCGCGAGCACGAAAGAAGCCGAAAATAGCCTGCATCCGCCGCCGGCGCCGTACCTGACCATGGCGCCCGCGGACCCGCTCCACGGCACGCGCTCGTTCGTTGGGCTCGGCCTGCAAGGGTTGTGGTGAGCGCGCGCGCGTTCATCGCCTCCGAGAGCGACGCAGGCAAGCGCCTGGATCAATTCCTCAACGAGCGGATCCCGGACCTCGGCAGAAAGCGCACGGCGGAGCTGTGCGCCGAAGGCAACGCGTGCATCGACGGAAAGCGGGCGAAGAAATCCGCGCTCGTGACGGCAGGCGCGACCGTCAGCGTCGAGCTGCCCGAGCACGCTGAGCTCACCGCCGAGCCCGAGCTTCCGCTCGCGGTGCGGCTCGAACGCAGCGATCTCGTCATCGTCGACAAACCTGCCGGCATGCCGAGCGCGCCGCTCGAGCTCGGCGAGCGCGGCACGTTGTGCAACGCGCTGCTCGCGCGTTATCCCGAAATGCGCGGCGTCGGACATCGCGCGCGTGAGCCAGGGCTCGTGCATCGACTCGATACGCAAACCTCCGGCTTGGTGCTGGCGGCGCGCTCGGCCGAAGCGTTCGCGCGGCTCGCGAGCGCGCTCGAACTCGAGACGCTGCGCAAGCGCTACCTCGCCCTCGTCACGCCCGGTGATTTGCCCGAGCGCGGCGAAATTTCTCGCGCGCTCGCGCCGGACGCGGCTCACCCCGAGCGCGTGCGTGTGCTCGATCCAGCTGATTTTTCAGGCTACGCGCGACAAAAGACGACCAAGTACCGCGTGCTCGAGCGACGCGCCGACCGCGCGCTCGTAGAAGTCGAAATCGGCTCTGCGTTCCGGCATCAGATCCGCGCGCACCTCGCGTCGATCGGCTACCCGATCGTCGGCGACCGCGTGTACGGCGGCGAAGCCGTCCCCGCGCTCGGAGCACGCCACGCGCTGCACGCAAGCGAGCTCCGCTGGGACGGCGACGACGCGAGCGCTGGTTTCAGCTGCAGCGAACCGTTACCCGCCGAGCTCACCGCGCTGCTCGAAGCACCGTGATCCGCGACTCGACACGCGATCGCAGCTCACAGCACGTGCGCAGGTGACGTGACGCGAGGCGCTTGCGTGCGCGCCGGGCGTTCGCGATCGCTCGTCCGCTTGCCCACGTGCGGCTCTTGCTCGCGCAAGAGCGCCGTGAGCTCGAGCACCAGCGCGACGCATTGCGCGCGCGTGGGCAAGCGCGGACGCAGCACCGCAGCGCGCTCGTCCGCCTTCCGTCCACGTGTCCAAACCACGTGCCGCGGCAACGCGCTCACGGCGAGCGAGCCTTCGCGCGCGCGGACGAGCACGAACGGCGTGGCGCCCGTGCCCCCGAGCCCGGCGCTGTATTCCACGCCGATTTCCAAGCCAATCAAGCCGCGGAGCGCGGCTTGCGGCTGCACCAAGAGTCGCAATTCGTCCGCGTCTTTCGCGCGCTCGGGCAAGCGCGCCCAGGGCACCACTTTCAACCCATCCGCGCGTCGCAGCTGCTTCGCGATCGCGCTCAGCATCCGGCGCGGTCGAGCCGCGGGGTCCGCCGGCAATTGAGCCGCGCGCCCGGTGAAGAAAATCGGCAACAGGCACGGCGAACCCAAGAGCACCAGCAGCGCTTGATACGGCGCGCGCGTGAACAAGTAGAGCGCCGCAGTCGCAAACACCGTAACGCTCACGAGGAAGCAAGCGAGCCCCGACCAAGTGCCGGCGTCGAGGAAACGGCCAGACGAACGATCCGCCACCTGGGCGAACGCTTCCGCGTCCGAGAGCGGCAACCATTGCCCCGGACCGCGCAACACGACCTTTGCTGGTGCCGCGAACTGCGTCGCGAGCGCCATCGCCAAAACCAAGAGCGCCGCGCCCAGCGTCGCTTGATCGAACCAGGCAGCGCTGACGAACGCCGCAGCCAGCAATGTCCCCGCTGCCGCCGCGCGCGGCCCCACCGGCACGGGCACGAGCGCCCGCGGCGTCGCCGAGCGCTCGCGACAAGCGGCCGAGAAAATCCGCCATTTTGCCGCGATCGCGAACGCGTAACCGAGCGCACCGAGCGCCGCGCACAGCCACCAGAGCAGGCGCAGGCGCGGCTCTGCACCGCGCAATGATGGCGCGCGCTTCACGTCGCTGCTCGCCGCTGCGTGCGCGCTTGCGGCCGGAGCGGAGAGCGCGTCGAACACCTTGGCGCTCGTGCGCACGCGCCAAACGACCGGCTCACCGCGTGACACGTGCGGACGCACCACGTCGAGCTCGTCTTTGTCCGCGAGCCGATGCAGGTTGCCGATGAACACACCGCCGAGCGCGTCGCTGTCGTCGATGCGACCAGTCGTGCTCTCGGCGCTCGGCAAGGTCGGCGGCACCGGGCCCGCGGGCAAGCGAAAGATCACGCGCGCCGAGTCGATGCCTTGATTGAACCGCGGTCCCACCCAGCGCACCTCCGCTTCGTTGCCCTCGCGTCGGATCAAATCGCGTGCGAGCAGGTTGGTGCGATATTGAAAGTGGAACAGATAGACGCCGGTGCGGAGTCCCTTCTCGCGATCGATCTCGATATGCAACGTGCCGTCGTCGCGCTTCTCGATCAAAAGCGGAGTCGGCGAGAGCTGCGCTTTGGTGCCGCTCACGGCCGACACGGTCGCGTCCGGCAACGTCTCGGCGTCGAGATCCACGCCGGCGAGTTCGAGGCCAGGGAGCGGGCCACCGCGGACGGCCAAGGTCAGATCTTGCGTGACGACGGCCGCGCCGGCGCGATCGACGTCGAGCGTGGCGACATGCGAACGGACCTCGGTCTCGACCCAAGCCTGCGCGGGAGCCGCAAAAAGCGCCAAACCAGCGGTCGCACACAATGTAGCGAGGTGTCGCCTGATATCGCACATCCTCCGACCCAAATAAGTCCGAAGGCGTGCGCTGGCCAACTTTGCGGAGCGCGGTGCCGGCCGCTGAGTGCCGGCACCAGCTGCGCTTATTGATGTGCGTCGAGCACGCCCGAGTTGCTGGCGGCGAGCGCGAGCACCGGGACGAGCGTGCCCAGATCACCGAGCGCGGCGCGGGGCATGCTCAGGGTCACCGTACTCTCCGGGCCATCCGCGGAGACGTCACTCGTGAGCACGATCGGCGTGTCACCGTGCTCGGGCAGCGCGTCGAGCATCGCGGTCGCATCCGAGCTCTTGCCGCCCGCGGGGAAGAGCCCGCCGTAGCGCCGCAACGTGAAAAATCCTCCGGCCGCGTGCGGCGTCTTCAAAGCTTCGAGCCCCGCGCGCGTTTGCAGCGTCGGTGCCTTCGGATCCTTTAGCGCTTCGAGCCGCTTGATCACGATCTTCTCGTCGAGCGAAGCGCCGACGAAGGCGTGCTCCCCGTCCGAAGCGACGACGAACGAGACGGGCACGGTCTTCGTGACCGGCTTCCCCTTCGCCGCCGGCTGCGCGAGCACGGCCGCGATTTCTTGCAGGCCCGCGCCCGAAGATTTGTCCGCGAGCTTTTCGAGCAGCTTGCGCGACAGGTCGAGCTTGTAGGCTTTGGCGCCCGGCTTGTAACCCTTCACAGTGACGCCGTGGCTGCTGATCTTGGGCCAGAGCTCGAGATCCACGGCGGTCTTCTGCTTGAGGATTTTCAGCACTTCTTTGCTGCTGAACGCCGTGGTCACCCCGTCGAAGAAGGCGGTGACGGCCTTGGGATCGCCGTTCATCTCGCTCACCTTCCAACCGAAGAAGCGCGCGCACGCGGCGAGCAACGGATCGGCCGGGAGCTCGGCGAGCGGGCCGTCCGCGGCCACGACGCCAGAATCCAGCTCGAACGCCGCTTCGAGCGCCTTCGAAGCTTGGCTGTGAACCGAGGCCGGCACCTTCTCCGCTTCGAGGAAGGCATCGAACAGCTCGCCCAACGAGCGCCCGAGTGGCTTCAAACGCCCGGGCTTCCAACCGACGGTGTAGCTCGCCGAAGCCGCATCCGCGGGCAGCTGCCAAAAGGTTTGCGGCGCCGGCGTGCTCATCGCGAGCGCCTCGCTCGCCGTCTGCACGCTCCACGACTGCTGCCCCACGAACTTGGCGTCGAAGCGCAAGTTCACCTGATTTTTGGCGCGATCGATGTTCGCGTCGAGGCGCACCTTGTCGAGATCGTGCACCAGCGCGAGCGACTCGTCGATCAAGCCGTAAGTCACGTCCGAGAGCGCGCGATCGAAGCGCGGGTTATCCATCTGGATCTCGCGCAACAAGAAGCCGGCGAAGAGCCGCGCCGAGCCGAGCTCCGTGCCGTACTTCTGCTTCACCGGAGCGAGCCGCAGCTCGAGCTGGAAATCCAGGTTCGGCAAGGGTTCGTTCGACAAGCCGCGCGTCGCGTAGTTGATCAGACCGTCGACATCGTGCGCGCGGTGACCGCAGACGAGCCGCGCCGGCGCGCTGCCCACCGCCACGGCGGCGGCGCACGAGACATCGTCCGAATCACCCACGCGGTAGACGCCAGCGCGCAGCTTGTGCACGGCCTGACCTTGCGCCTTCGCGAAGTCGAGCGCGCTATCGAGCGAAGCGAGCCCGATCGAGACCACCGTCAGCGGCTCCGGTACTTTGCCCTCGCCGAGCGGATCGAGCGCTACCGCGAGCTCGACCGGCGCGTCCCACGCGAGCACGCTCTCGAGGCCCTTCAGATCCGAAGGCACCGCCGACTGAATCTTGAACGGGAAGTTCGCCCACGCCGACACCGTCTCGATTGCGGTTGCCGGTGACTTGAAGCGCGCGATCGCGATCAAGTCACTCGGCGCAGCCACGGGCGAGAGATCGGGCGCCTCTTCCTTCGCGACCGGCGCTGCGCTCACCACGGCTGCGGGCGCCGTCGCCGGCTTGTCCGTCGTGCCGGCGCCGCAAGCGACGAGCACGCTGGGCGAGAGTGTCGCGACTAGACCAAGGGTCGCAAATCGAGAAGCAGCGAGCGAGCCGAGTTTGGACATTGCTCGCCACTCTACAGCCAGCTTCTGGCGATACAAAACGACGAAACGCACGCCTCTGGTCGGACATGCCGAGCCAGAAACGTGCGTTTACGCCAGGGCTTCACGCAGGCGATTTGCGCCTTACTGCGATCGCGCCGCTCAGTTCGATTCTTCGAACTCGGCGTCGATCACGTCGCCCTTCTTCTTGTCGTCACTCGGCGAGCCGCCGCCGCTCGCGGTCGGGCCCGCGCCAGGCGCGCCGCCACCACCGCCAGGCTGTCCGCCCACGCCTTCGTACATCTTCGAAGCCATCGCGTGGGCTTCCTTCTCGAGGCGCTCGAGCACGCTCGCCACCTTCTCGTCGTCTTGCTTCTCGACCGCAGCGCGACCTTCCTTGATCAAGCCCTCGATCGATTCCACATCGACGCCGCTGAGCTTGTCCTTGTTGTCCGCGATCTGCTTTTCGAGCTGGTAACACATGTTGTCGAGCTTGTTGCGACGGTCGATCTCCTCGCGGCGCTTCTTGTCTTCCGCCTCGTGAGCCGCCGCATCCTTCACCATGCGCTCGATGTCGTCATTGCTGATGCCGCTCGAAGCCGTGATGGTGATGCGCTGATCCTTGCCCGTCGCGAGATCCTTCGCGCCCACCGACAGGATGCCGTTCGCGTCGATATCGAACGTGACTTCGACCTTCGGCACGCCGCGCGGCGCCGTCGGGATGCCTTCGAGGTGGAACTTGCCGAGCGTGCGGTTGTAACGAGCTTCCGCGCGCTCGCCCTGCAGCACGTGGATTTCCACCGACGTTTGGCTGTCCGCCGCCGTCGAGTAGATCTCCTTCTTCTGCGTCGGGATGGTGGTGTTGCGGGGAATCATCACC